>Ga0224504_10000995_pt1 | contig 12686 bp, 10 predicted proteins | sample SF_Oct11_sed_USG_3_FD_170160 | JGI IMG/M metagenome (GOLD analysis project Ga0224504, IMG submission 170160) | Sediment microbial communities from San Francisco Bay, California, United States - SF_Oct11_sed_USGS_24 | ecosystem: Environmental > Aquatic > Marine > Sediment | place: USA... | reverse complement strand
TGCGGCCAGTGCCTCGATCCCACTTGAACGATATCCGTCGTCGTTACTTATCAGTATCCGCACCCGCCGTATCCACCACTGCCCGTCGATTCGGCGCTAACTATATCGGAATCGTGCCCCGCTGACCCGCGTTAGCCCGGGTTTTCGTAAAACGGTTTCAGGCCTGTTGGGTTAAACTGCGGAATCATGGCAGACAACGACGAGGACCTGTTCCGGCGGGCGATGTCCGACGTAAGCCCGATCAAGCAGACCGGCACGGAGTCGATAAGCACGAAACCGGAACCGCGGGCGCTGCTGCGCCGTCGCGACGAGGCGACCGTTCTCGAGGAAAGCCTGCAGGACAACCCGGAACGCAGCGATCTCGAGAGTGACGACGAAATGACATTTCGTCGCGACAACGTCTCTCCGGTCACTCTGCGGCGATTGCGCCGAGGTCGCTTCCGAGTCGATCAGGAAATCGATCTGCACGGACTGACCCGCGCCGAGGCCCGGGCCACATTGCTGGAATTCATAGCGGAAGAATCGCGACATGGATCGCGCTGCGTGCGGGTAATCCATGGCAAGGGACTCCGCTCCGGCCACCGTGGGCCAGTATTGAAGCAAAGTGTAAACCGCTGGTTGCGCCGTCTCGACAATGTACTCGCGTTCACTCCGGCGCGCCGCGTGGATGGCGGCAGTGGCGCGTTGTACGTTTTGCTTCGCGCCTGACTAGCCGGGTGCGACCCGGGCCCTGACAACCTCACGCAGTACTGTCGTTGCGAAGCCGCCCGGACGAAGCCGGAACTTCACAACCAGTCCCGAAGCATCGAAGTCCCAGGCAAGGCCACGCGGCACCAGACGCAGACTTCTGCGCTGCGCTTCGACCCCTGATCGAACCAGCCCCTTAACCATCGCGTCGAACGGCTGAAGAACCTCGGCTTCGAGGCGCAGACGCTCGTTATCGTCCCCGGATGCCGTTTCACGACCGGGCATTGGGCCGGCCGGATGAATTTCCAGCGAATCGAGTCTGCGCCGGAGTTCGTCATCGTCGCCATCTGCGGCAAAGATGCTGCGGCTTCGCTCCAGCATCGCAAGGTCACCATCGATAAAGCGGTTCCAGTTACCGAGCCGGACCCGCCGCGCCAGAACCAGGTCGAACAGCGCGGCGCGCGCGCTCGAAAAAACCAGGCCGCGCCGTTCGCGGCTGCCGAAGCGTTGCCCGGCGACCAGACACCGCCAGGCAAGGCCAAGGTTGTTGCCATCGCGCCCGAAACGCTGCGGGCCGAAGAAGTTCGGGCAGCCGCACTCGCGTAACTGCTCGAGGCGCTGCTCCACACCCTGCAGGTCGCCCTCAAGCTCGCGGACCCGGATCTCGAACTCGTTCTCGGCAAGGGCTCCGCGGCGCAGCTTGCGCCGATGCCGTGAAATCCCGAGGATCTCGTAGCCGGGCCCTCGCAACTGGTCCGGCTCAGGTGTTGGTTGTCCCGGCAAATGAATACTGAAGAACTGGCGGGTGATGGCGCGCCGATCCTTCATGCCTGCGTAGCTCACCGCAGAACGCTGAAGCTGCAGCGACTTCGCCATCTGCTTTGCCACCCAATCGGTGTTGCAGTCGGTCTTCTCGACTTCAAGCAGCAGATGCTCGCCGTCACCGTCAGCCTCGAATCCCAGTTTCTCGACGACCCGGAAATCCTCCGGACGCCAGCGGATCACTCCGTCCGCCAGTGGTGGACCAAATGCATTGCACCGCGCAGTGGCGGCGTGCGAGTCCCGCAGAAGAATTTCAGTCACAACTTTCGATTACGGCGACGGCATGCGCAGCGAGGCCTTCGCGCCGCCCGACCAGCCCCAGTCCCTCTGTAGTGGTGGCCTTCACGCTCACCGCGTCGGCGCTGACCCCAAGCACATCCGCGATATTTGCGCGCATCGAAGCGATATGTGGCGCCAGTCGCGGGGCCTCCGCGACCACGGTGATGTCCGCATTCGAAACCCGGTAACCCTGCCGATCCAGCAAGGCCCGGACATGCGCCAGCAAGGTTGTGCTGGCCGCATCGGCGTAGGCCGGATCGCTGTCCGGAAAATGTTTGCCTATATCCCCGAGCGCGCTTGCGCCAAGCAAAGCATCGCACAATGCATGAATTGCCACGTCGCCATCCGAGTGCGCCAGGATTCCGGCATCATGCTTGATCCGTACTCCACCAATGACGACTGCGTCACCGGGACCGAACCGGTGAACATCGAAGCCATGGCCGATTCGGATCTTCATTGTCCGAGCGCCGCTATGATGTGTTCGGCCTGTTCCAGATCAGCACTGCGGGTCACTTTGATGTTGTCAGGCCTGCCTTCGACCAGTTGCACAGCATGCCCTGCCAACTCCATCGCGGCGGCCTCATCGGTGACATCCCGCCCCGCTGCTTTTGTCATTGCAAGCGCATCCCGCAACAGGCCATAGCGGAACATCTGCGGCGTGAGAGCACGCCACAGCCCGGCCCGGTCAACCGTCTCGAGAACGGCGCCACCGGAGCTCGCCCGCTTGAGGGTGTCGTGAACCGGGGCGGCCAGGAGGCCGCCGCAGGGATGCGAGCAAAGCGTGTCGATTAACCCGGTGAGATCGTCGCGATGAAGACACGGACGGGCCGCGTCATGAACGATGACCCAGTCCTGCTCGTCCGCCTCGCCCTCCAGCGCGCGCAAACCGTTACCCACTGAGTCGCAGCGTTGCGCGCCGCCATGGGCGACGATCAGCGACTTGGACGTCAGCGGCCGATAGTCGTTACCAAACGGATCGTCCGGCGCGACAACGAGCACAATCCCGGCGATCCGGGGCTCGGCCTCCAGCGGTGCCAGCGCACGGTGGAGAACGCTGACCCCGGCCAGCGGAAGGTATTGCTTGGGCATGGCTTCGGCCATCCGGCTTCCGCGCCCCGCTGCCGGAACGACTGCCCAGAAGCGAACACTCAGCCGATCCTGATCCGCAGTCACAACTACTGCGAATCCTGTCCGGATTCGTCGCGCGCCCGCACAACCTGAAACAGGGTTTCGCCGGGCTTGACCATACCTATGTCGCTGCGCGCCCTCTCCTCGACGGCGTCGCTGCCATGTTTGAGGTCGAGAACCTCCGCCCGCAAAGCCTCATTGCGTTCGGTCAGCACGCCGTTCTCAGTGCGTTGTTGTGCCGTCACCTTACTCATTCGCCAGACACCGCGCACGCCATGATCCGAGCCCCACAACTGGTATTGCAGGCCTGCGAAAATCAGAATTAGCAGCGCTATTATCAGGCGCATTGCAAACCCCATGTTCAGCCCGTGACCGTCACCGGAAACGCATCCTTGCCGGAATATCGGACCTGGTCACCCAGCGATTGCTCGATTCGTAACAGCTGGTTGTATTTCGCGAGCCGGTCGGAGCGTGACATCGAACCGGTCTTGATCTGGGTAGCAGTGGTGGCTGCCGCAATATCGGCTATGGTGCTGTCTTCGGTCTCGCCCGAGCGGTGCGAGACAACGGCGCCATAACCTACCGCCGTAGCCATGTCGATCGCAGCAACGGTTTCGGTAAGCGTTCCAATCTGATTGGGCTTGATCAGAATCGCGTTGGCGACACCGGCGTCGATGCCGCGCCGCAAAATGCTGGTGTTCGTGACGAAGATGTCGTCGCCAACCAGTTGAACGTGTGAACCAAGCCTCCCGGTCAGCAGTGACCAGCCGTCCCAGTCGTCCTCCGCCATGCCGTCCTCGATCGATACGATCGGGTAACGCTTTACCAGATCGTCGAGATAGTCGGTAAATTCGGCGGCATCGAATCGTCGACCTTCGGACTCCAGGTGGTAAACCCCATCGGAATAAAACTCCGAACTGGCAACGTCCAGGCCAAGGAACACATCTTCACCGGCGCGATAGCCGGCAGCTTCTATTGCCTGGAGAATTGTACCGAGGGCCGCCTCGTTCGACGGCAAATCCGGCGCGAATCCGCCCTCGTCACCGACCGCAGTCGACAGCCCACGCTTGTGAAGAACCGCTTTCAATGCATGGAAAATTTCGGCGCCGCAGCGCAATGCTTCCGCAAGCGACTCGGCACCGACCGGCAGAATCATGAATTCCTGAATATCGACGCTGTTGTCGGCATGGGCTCCGCCATTGATGATGTTCATCATCGGCACCGGGAGGATCACCGGGTCCTCGGCGCCAAGATAACGGAACAACGGCTGCTTACTCTCGTTGGCCGCCGCATGCGCCGTCGCCAGGGAAACCGCCAGGATTGCGTTCGCTCCCAGCCGCGCCTTGTTGTCGGTGCCATCCAGGGCAATCAGTTTCTCGTCCAGTCCGGTCTGATCAGTGGCGTCGAGGCCAATGATAGCCGTCCGAATCTCGCCGTTGACGTTGGCCACGGCGCCGAGGACGCCCTTGCCCCCATAACGCGAGGCATCCCCGTCGCGCAATTCGACTGCTTCGCGCGTTCCGGTAGATGCACCGGATGGCACTGCCGCGCGGCCGACGGCGCCACTGGCAAGCGTGACATCCGCCTCAACAGTCGGGTTTCCACGTGAATCAATAATTTCTCGGCCGATGACGTCCGATATCAGGCTCATTGTTTTTTTCTCCGGTCCAGTACCGAATGCGGTCGCGAACATCAAACCCGGCGCGATTCTCGCGCGGATTCAGAGACCCAGTTCGGATTCGTGCAATTCGTTGCCTTTGACAGTGGCATCGAGGTCACGCAATACCTCAAGCAGCGACGCCATTTTGTGCAGTGGCCAGGCATTCGGCCCATCGCTGAGTGCCTCTTCCGGGTTCGGATGGGTTTCCATGAACAGACCCGAGATCCCCGCGGCGACGGCCGCCCTCGCGAGCACGGGAACGAATTCGCGCTGACCGCCCGATGCGCTGCCTTTGCCGCCGGGCAACTGCACCGAATGCGTTGCGTCGAAAACCACGGGGCTATTCGTGGAGCGCATGACCGCGAGCGAGCGCATATCGGAGATCAGGTTGTTATAGCCGAAAGTAAAACCGCGCTCGCAGACCATGATCTGCTCGTTGCCGGTAGATTTCGCCTTGTCCACGACATTGCCCATTTCCCACGGCGACAAAAACTGGCCTTTCTTGATATTCACCGGTTTTCCCGCCGCAGCGACGTTGACGATGAAATTGGTCTGGCGGCACAGAAACGCCGGTGTCTGCATCACGTCGACGACATCCGCCACTTCGTTCAACGGCGTGTCCTCATGCACATCGGTCAGCACCGGGACATCGAGCTGGGCCCGAACCTCGCCGAGAATCCGCAGGCCTTCCTCAACCCCGGGACCGCGATAACTGGAACGCGACGAACGATTGGCCTTGTCATACGAGGACTTGTATATAAACGGAACGCCAAGATCGCCACAGATTTCCTTCAGGCGGCCGGCAGTGTCGAACGCCATCTGCTGACTCTCGATCACACAGGGTCCGGCAATCAGGAACAGAGGCTTGTCCAGCCCGGCTTCGAAACCACAAAGATTCATGCCTGCGCAACCTTCGGCGCGCGGTCCGCCCGGAACTCCCGCGCCGCATTGATAAATCCTGAGAACAATGGATGTCCGTACCGCGGCGTTGACGTGAACTCCGGATGGAACTGACAGGCGAGGAACCACGGGTGGTCGGGCAGTTCGACGATCTCCACCAGGTTATCTACCGACATACCGGAGAAACACAGGCCTGCGTCGGACAGCCGCTCCATGTAGTTGTTATTGAATTCGTAGCGATGGCGATGCCGCTCCATGATGTCGTCGGCCTGGTAGATGGCGCGCGCCATGGTGCCCTCCTTCAGGACGCATTTCTGCGCACCGAGACGCATTGTGCCGCCAAGCTCCGAACTGTCATCACGCTCCTCGACAATGCCGCTGCGATCCTGCCATTCGGTAATCAGCGCCACTACCGGGTGCGGTGGCGCCGGATCGAACTCGGTGCTCTGCGCATCGCTAAGGTTAGCGACGTTGCGCGCAAATTCGATAACGGCGACCTGCATACCCAGACAAATGCCGAGATACGGAACACCACGTTCGCGTGCGAACCGTACAGCCTCTACTTTTCCTTCGATACCACGATCGCCAAATCCGCCCGGAACCAGGATGGCATCCATCGATTGCAGACATCCGGTACCTTCCTGCTCAATCTGCTGCGCCTCGAGGTAATGAATCTTGACCCTGGTGCCGGTTTGTATGCCGCCATGAATCAGCGCTTCCGTCAAAGAAATATAAGAATCCTTCAGATCCATATATTTGCCGACCATTGCGACATTGACTTCGGAATCCGGATTGGACTTGGCATCGACCACCCTTTCCCATTCGGAAAGATCCGCGGCCGGGGCATCGAGTCCAAATTTGTTGATCACGATGTCATCGAGCCCCTGCTGATTCAGCAACAACGGGATTTTGTACAGGTCGTCCGCATCGACCGCGGAGATGACCGCACGCTCTTCGACGTTGGTGAAAAGCGCAATTTTACGGCGCTGCTCGTCTGGAAGCGGCTGTTCGGAGCGGCACACCAAAATATCGGGCTGAATTCCTATCGAGCGCAACTCCTTGACCGAGTGCTGCGTCGGCTTGGTCTTGATCTCCGCCGAAACCGCGATATATGGCACAAGCGTCAGATGCATAAACACAACTTTGTCTCGCCCAAGCTCGACACCCATCTGCCGAATTGCCTCGAGAAACGGCAGCGATTCGATATCGCCGACCGTCCCGCCGATCTCGACGATACAGACATCGGAATCGCCGGCACCCAGCAATACGCTGGATTTGATTTCGTCGGTAATATGCGGGATGACCTGAACTGTTGCGCCCAGGTAGTCGCCGCGCCGTTCCTTGGCGATGACGCTCTGGTAGATACGCCCGGTCGTGAAGTTGCTGTTGCGCCCGGTCGTGGTACGGACGAAGCGTTCGTAGTGCCCAAGATCCAGATCGGTCTCTGCGCCATCGGTCGTGACGAACACCTCGCCGTGCTGGAAAGGACTCATGGTCCCGGGATCCACGTTGATGTAGGGATCCAGTTTCATCATCGCAATCTTGAGGCCGCGGGCCTCGAGCAATGCACCAAGGGACGCAGAAGCGATGCCTTTCCCCAAAGAGGAAACAACACCGCCTGTGACAAATACGAAACGGGTCATATGGATTTCCGCAGCTCGATTCGCGCGCCACGGAACGTGACGCAGGACGGGGTCTTAGCCTACCAGAAGCGCCACTTAGCGACAATGCGACGCCGCGCCGGAAGCTACCGGATAAGAGGGTGATCGAGCCATTCCAGCACCATCGCCCGGGCGCCGGGCGCAGCGGCGAAAGCCTCCGCGACCCAGAGGTCTGCGACCGCGGCAAGCTCGCCGTCGATAAAAACCAGCGGCACCCTGTCGCGCATCCACGGAAAGATCCGCGCTTCCTGGAACAACCGAGACAATCCTGTCGAATGCGCCTTGCCGCTGATCCTGAGGCGCTCGCCTCCGGCGCGATACCCGACCTCCACGCGGCCGGAAAACAGATGCCGCGAATCGAGACCGCCATTGGCGGCCACGGCGCATCGCAGCCGTCCCTGTGCCCCACCGAGCTCGAGGCCCGCAACCGGGTCCGGCCACGGCACCGGAGCAGTCGCGTCCAGCGGCGGCAGCAGCGGTGCAAGCAACAACCGGTCATCGAATCTCCGCACTTCGGTCTGCCCCCAGCGAACCAGTGCCGCACCGCCCTGAGCGGCCCCCACCACGTCATCGATGATGCTGTTTAGTCGTGCCGCCGGGGGCATTCGGACACCGTGGCCCGCGATCCAGCGACGCAGCAGGTTTCTCTGCCGCGGCCGCGACAGCCGACGCAGCGCAGCAACCGATAATTCGCCGCCGCTTCCGGCTTGCGCAAGATCGAGCTCGGCCAGCTCCTCCAGCAACCGCAGGGCCTCGGCACAATTGGCGGCGCTGCGCACGCTGGCCGGCGCGACGCCGGGCCAGCGCTGGCGTATATTTGGAATTATCGTGTTGCGAAGGTAGTTCCGGTCGAATCGCTGATCTTCGTTGGACGGATCGTGCAGCCACCGCAATCCGTGGGCGGTGGCATAACGCAAGAGATCAGCGCGGCCGAAACCCAGCAGCGGCCGCACATGCAGACCGCCACCGAATGGCCGCGAGACCGGCATTGCGGCGAGGCCGGCAACTCCCGCTCCCCGAAACAACTGCAACAAAACCGTTTCCAGCTGATCGTCTCCGTGTTGCGCTGTCAGCAACACCTCGCCGTCATCGATATGCGCCTCGAGCGCCGAGTAGCGCGCCACGCGTGCCTGCTCTTCGAGGCTCTCACCGCTGCCCTGCCGCACCTCGACCGGAATTACGGCGCAGTCGATGCCGGATTCGGCACAGGCGGCCTGCGCTTCGCGCGACCACAGGTCGGCGTCCGGCAGAATTCCGTGATGGATGTGGATTGCGCGCAGGCGGCGCTGCCAATGCTGCAGATTACGCGCCGCGTGCAGCAGCGCAGTGGAATCCAGGCCGCCCGAAAATGCGACACAAAGATTGCGCTGCCCAATGTCTGCAACGGCAGCAGCCAGTGCCCGGTGCAACGCAGCGGAATCGAAATCCACCCGGCTACCCGCGCTCAGCCTTCCTTGAAACTGCCGATCTTGCGCAGACGTTCGGCGCGCTTCTCAAGCACCGCCTCGATCGGCGTATTCTCGACCGCCGCAAGTGCGGCAACCAGCGCATTTTTGAGCACCTCGGCCATTGCCCCGGGGCCGCGATGCGCCCCGCCCAGCGGTTCCTTGAGCACCTCGTCGACAAGCCCGAGTTCGAAAAGCCGCTCCGCGGTCACCCCCATCGCCTCGGCCGCAGTCTCGGCCTTGTCCGCGCTCTTCCACAGGATCGAGGCACAACCTTCGGGGGAAATCACCGAGTAGATGCTGAACTGGAGCATGATCAGGCGGTCGCACACCCCGACCGCCAGCGCGCCGCCCGAACCGCCTTCGCCAATGACGACACTGACGATCGGTGTCCTCAGCTCGGCCATCGAATAGAGATTGCGCGCAATGGCTTCGCTCTGGCCACGCTCTTCCGCGCCGACACCGGGATAAGCTCCAGGCGTGTCGATCAGCGTGACGACCGGAATGGAGAAGCGTTCCGCGAGTCTCATCAGCCGCAACGCCTTGCGATAGCCCTCCGGTCGCGGCATGCCGTAATTCCGGTACACCCGCTCCTTGGTGTCGCGGCCCTTCTGATGACCGATCACCATGACGGGTTTGCCTTCGAGCCTGGCCATCCCGCCCACCATCGCCGGATCATCGCGAAACATGCGATCGCCGTGCAATTCCTGGAAATCCGAGAACACGCTGCCGACGTAGTCGAGCGTGTAAGGTCGCTGGGGATGGCGCGCCAGCTGGGCGATCTGCCACGGATTGAGATTCTTGAAAATACTCTCGGTCAGCGTCCGGCTTTTCGCCTGCAGCCGACCGATCTCCTCCGACAGATTTACCTCGGAATCGTCACCGACGAAACGCAGTTCGTCGATCTTCGCCTCCAGTTCGGCGATGGGTTGTTCGAAATCGAGGAATTTCAAATCCATAGCAAATATCTCACTGGTACTGCGGCAACCCTAAACCGGGCGAACCGATCTGACAAGACACCGGCGGTCATGAAGCCAATCGCGGCGGATAGACGAGGCGCACGCCGTCGTTGCCGACGAGCTCGGATAACTGGTCGAGCAGTTCGCGCGCAGGCCTGACGCACCATCGTTCACCCAGTGTCAGGCGTGCCTGTGCTTTGGCCCCTTTGTAATGAACAAACACGTCGCACTCACCGTTGCGGTAAGGCTCGAGTATCGCCTGCAGGCGGCCAACAAAATCGGCCCCGGCGGGACGTCGCGACCAGCGAATGACGAGTTTCCGGGCATATTGCTCGCGCGCTTCATCCATATCCATGACCGAAGTCGCAGTCAAACGCCAGTCGTCGATGTATTCGTCGAAACGCAGCGTACCGGCCACGATCAGAACCCGATCGTTGCCGAGCAAATGCCGGCATGTCTGCACCACATCCTCGAACAGGGTAATTTCGAGACGCGCGCTGCGATCATCGAGCATCATCGTCAGCCTGGTGCCACGCTTGCGCACCTCCATCGCCAGTCCGGCCACGGTCACCGTACGCCGCGAACCGCCATGACCGCGATCGCCGGAACCGGACGGACGACCGCCACACACATCGGCAATTCGCCCATTGGTGAACTGCTTCAGTTCAGTTTCGTACTCGTTGATCGGATGTCCGGTGAGATACAACCCGAGCGTATCCTTCTCACCCGCCAGCCGCACCTGCTCGCTCCACTCAGGCTGCATCGGAATGTCCGCGCCGGCGGCGACGGTCGGCGTCTCCAGGCCAAACAGATCGTTCTGGCCGGCGGCGGCAGCACGCGCGCCCTGCTCCGCCGCGCGCAGGCTGTCATCGAGCCCGGTCAGCAATGTCGCCCGGTTGGCACCGAGCCCGTCGAGCGCGCCCGATCTGATAAGCGCTTCGAATACCCGGCGGTTCAGTTTCTGCAGGTCGGCGCGGCGGCACAGGTCCGCAAGGTCAGCGTACGGGCCGTTACGGCTCCGCTCAACGATCAGACTTTCGATCGCATTGCGGCCCACGCCCTTGATCGCGCCCAGCCCGTAACGGATCGACCGGGTCCCGGAAACACTGAACGCATATTCGGAGGTGTTTACATCCGGTGGCGCGACTTCCAGACCCATTCTTGCGCATTCGTCTATCAGCGTAACGATCTTGTCGGTGTGATCCATATCCGACGAAAGAACCGCTGCCATGAACGCCGCCGGGTAACGTGCCTTCAGCCAGGCGGTCTGGTACGAAAGCACTGCATAGGCGGCCGAATGCGACTTGTTGAATCCGTAGCCGGCGAACTTCTCCATCAGATCGAAAATGTGGCTGGCCAGGGCCTGGTCCACGCCGCGGCCCGATGCGCCGGCAAGAAACACTGTCCGCTGCTTGGCCATTTCCTCGGGCTTCTTCTTACCCAACGCACGACGCAGCAGATCCGCTTCACCCAAGGTGTAGTTCGCCAGCACCTGGGCAATCTGCATTACCTGCTCCTGGTAGAGAATCACACCGTAGGTCGGCTCGAGAATCGGCTGCAGGTCCGGGTGAAGGTAATCGATTGGCGAATTGCCACGATCGTGTTTGCGATTGATAAAATCGTCGACCATGCCGGATTGCAGCGGGCCAGGTCGAAACAGCGCCACCAGGGCGACGATTTCATCAAAGTTGTCCGGCTGCAGTCGCTTGATCAGTTCCTTCATACCGCGCGATTCAAGCTGGAACACAGCGGTAGTTTCACAGCGTTTCAACAGCGCGAAGGTTTCTTCGTCGTCCATTGCGATCGTCTCGATCGCGAGCGGCGCTTCGCCGTTCTCCGCACGCAGCCGGTTTATCGTGCGTGTCGCCCAGTCAATGATGGTCAGCGTGCGCAGACCGAGAAAGTCGAATTTGACGAGCCCGATGGACTCCACGTCGTCCTTGTCGAACTGCGTCACCGGCGCCGCACCCGAACTTTCGCAGTAAAGCGGGACAAAATCGGTCAGCGCGCTGGGCGCGATTACGACCCCGCCGGCGTGTTTTCCCGCATTGCGGACGAGACCCTCCAGGGGCCTTGCCAGATCGATAAGCGCCCGGACCTCCTCCTCGCGCTGATACAGGTCCTTGAGTTCGGGCTCCTGGGCGAGCGCTTTCTCGAGCGTGATTCCGAGTTCGAACGGAATCAGTTTCGCAATCCGGTCCACGAATCCATACGCGTGGCCAAGCACCCGGCCTACATCGCGTACGACGGCCTTCGCCGCCATCGTGCCGTAGGTGATGATCTGCGAAACCTGGTCGCGGCCGTAGCGCGATGCGACATAGTCGATAACCCGATCCCGGCCCTCCATGCAGAAATCGATGTCGAAGTCAGGCATCGATACGCGTTCGGGGTTCAGAAAGCGCTCGAACAGCAGTTCGTGCTCGATCGGATCGAGGTCAGTGATGCCCAGCGTGTAGGCAACCAGGGAACCGGCACCCGAGCCGCGCCCCGGACCGACCGGGACGTCGTTTTCCCTGGCCCACCTGATGAAGTCGGCGACAATCAGAAAGTAACCCGGGAAACCCATGCCATTTATGACTTCGAGTTCGGTTTGCAGACGCTCCCGGTAAATAGGGTCGCCTTTGTCACCGATCCTCTCCGCGAGGCCCTGTTGCGAGCGCTGGGCCAGATAGGATTCAACTGTCATGCTCTCGGGCACCGGAAACTCCGGTAGCACACTTTCGCCGAGTTCCAGGACGAGCGAACAACGCCGCGCTATCTGCACCGAATTCTCGAGAGCCTCCGGGATATCCGCGAAGAGCTCCGCCATTTCCTGCGGACTCTTCAGGTACTGCTGTTGGCTGTAGTTGCGCGGCCGACCCGGGTCGGTAAGGGTGTGTCCCTGTTGGATACAGACCCGGGCCTCATGCGCCTCGAACTCATCGGCCGCAAGGAAACGTACGTCGTTGGTCGCCACCAGCGGTGTAGCGGTCCGCGCGGCAAGATCGACGGCTGCATGCAGATAGGTTTCCTCACCCTCGCGCCCGGTGCGGCTGACCTCCAGGTAAAAACACCCGGGGAAATGCGCCTGCCAGAATTCCAGGCGCGTTCGAGCCTCCGCCTTGCGGCGCGCAAGCAGACTGCGTCCGATATCGCCATCACGCCC
>Ga0224504_10000993_pt1 | contig 12698 bp, 10 predicted proteins | sample SF_Oct11_sed_USG_3_FD_170160 | JGI IMG/M metagenome (GOLD analysis project Ga0224504, IMG submission 170160) | Sediment microbial communities from San Francisco Bay, California, United States - SF_Oct11_sed_USGS_24 | ecosystem: Environmental > Aquatic > Marine > Sediment | place: USA... | reverse complement strand
AAGCCGCTTATGACGAAATCTACAGAATCATCGATGAGGGCAGATCGGCAGGCGTTTTTGGCGGCCGGGATACGGACAGCGTGGTACTCTCCGCGTGGTCTGCCGTCCACGGACTCACCATGCTGATACTCGGCAGCGGAAAGCTGACACCGGACAGCCCGGGTGATGTCAGGGACCTTGCAGACGTTGTCGGAGAAACCATGCTTTCAGGCATACGATCACGCTAGCAGCCAGCACTCATGACCAGCCGTAACGACCACACTGCCGAAGGCGATCCGGAGCCCAGCCGGACACCGGTGTGGTTGCGGCGGGAATTGATCATCGCCGGAGTCTTCGTTCCGATCGGGGCGATACTGTTGCCCATCGCCATCTATATGGTCGGCCAGTCGCTGCTCGGCACCTACTCGGAACAGGGATACGGGATCGGACGCCTCTATGGAGATATCTTCTCTGACCTGGCGGCGGGCTTCCCGGCGGCCTGGATACTCGTCCTGAGCCCATGGCTGGCAGTGCAGCTGCTCAGGCTTTCCGTAATCCCGCTTCGGCGGCGGCACGTCGGGGATGACCAGCCGACCGACTGAAATGTGACGGGGTTCACGCATCCGTCGCAACTCCGATCATATACTTTGGCTTGGGAACGTGACTTTCGCGGACCCGCATTTCTCCGGGGGGAGAATCCAGAATGTTTGGTCGCAAGAGCAAGAAAACGGGCGCTAGTCCATCTTCAGATCACGTCGTCGACGGGGTCATCCGGCGCGGCCTGGCCGAGGCTTCGGGCAGAATGCCGTCAGAGCGGGTGCGCAAACGGGTGCCGCCCGAGGGATCGAATCCCTATGACACGATCGGCAAGTCAGCGAAGCGAGTGCCCGCCGCCTCGCCAAAGGCATCGCCAATCAAGACAGCGGATGCCTGCAATCCCTATAACTCGGGTCAGGAGCAGCCGAGCAAGAAGAAGAAATCCTGGGACGACGTACACATCGACGTCACCGACTGAGAAGTCAGATGTCTCCCTGCGACGCAGGGGGATCAGGACCTGCGCGTCCTCTCGGTGCAGTCCCGTGTCGGTCGGGACCGGCCTTCGGGTCGCGGGCGACCCATGGCAGACACCGGGTCCTGATCCGCAAGCTGGATCAAGCGGCGGGTGATGCGCAGTCTGTTACTGAGGGCTTTCGCCTGGTTCATTGATTACTCTGGTGGCATCTGTAATAGCCACGAACCCAGCCTACCGCATCGCAACATAAGAATCAACGAATATATAGGGTACTGCTGATTGGCAGCAACCTACAATGCTGAGCCGCCGGGCCTCAGACCAGTTGGCCCCTGGCGACGCCCTCGCGCGTAAGACTCATGGCTTCGGTCAGTGCCTTGATCACCAGTCGACGCACAGACTTGAGATCGGCAGGATCTCCGCGGTAGCGGCGACTCCAGATAACCCCGCCGTCGGCCGTATCCACGAGCCGCACGGTGATCAACAGGGCATCCTCGGCCCTCCACTCCTCCAGTGCGGTGACAAGGATGATTTCCACGTCGGCTGATGTGCTGTCGTTGGGCGGGGAAGCGGCCTCGACTACGGACAGGCCACGGATGCGAAGTCGCAACCCGTCGTCGGCGACCCCGGACAGATCCGCATTTTCCAGAGCAGCATGAGGCCCTGTTTCCGTAGCGATACGGATTTCGGTCAACGGGATCTCGGGCCCGCGTGAGTACTCAAGGCAGAGTACCGGGGCAAGCAGCGCTCCTCCCACTGCCAGCCCGATGACTCCCCACGCCCCCACGAATCGCGGCGTCTCTCCGCGACCCAGTCGCCGCGCGATCAGAGCCGCCATGGGAAAGCCTGCCAACACCGCCAGCGCAGCGAGTCCTGGCCGGTCGCCGAGATCCCGTACCAGTAACCAGACCACAAGCAGATAGATGAATAGCGATCGGGCCACCAGGCCCCATCGGACGTCGTGACGACTCCCGGCCGCAAATGATCGGCCGTCCCCTGCCGATCGGTGGCCGGCCGCGATCAGCGGCTCCGGACGGATTTCCTCTCCCAAACGAATGGCTCCCTGCAAACGTGCCTGAGCAACGGCACTACTTATGTTTGTCTGTTCAGTTGCGCAATCTTCGACTGCGCGGCCGGGTGCTGGCGATCCTCAAGACCCCGCACTGAGTCCGCCATGACGCCGATATCTACTCTAACCCGGTCAATGAGCAAATCAATCTCCGGGTCAGAGAACAACTCTTGTGCGGGCGGGAAGTTCCGCACGACGAAATAATCTCGCCACCCGCCCTCTACGGCCCGCATGAATGCGGCCCGCGCCCCGTCCTGGTCACCCTGCATGCTCAGCAGCACAGCCTCCCATGCATCAATCTGCGGCCGCGCCCGCCCTTCTCTCTTTGACCGCTCGGCGAGTCGCAATGTCGTCGCGATGGTCCCGTCGGCAGTTGCCGCCTGGCCGGCCAGTCGTTCGCCATAGGCCAGCGCCGCCATCAACCCGAGACGATCGGCTGGCAGGAGAAACCCGGACGCGGAGTTCTCCAGACCGGCGCGCAACTGTATCGCCCCGCGGTCCGGCGCCCCACTCACGATCGCGGCCAGCCCCCGCCAGACATCCATGGCGGACTTCTCGTCACTCTCGCCCACAACAGGCGCGTCTTCGGAGACGCTCTCAGCAAGGCGACCCATGGCCTCGAGGTCACCCTTTGCCAGAGTCAGCGAGAACCGGGCACCCAGCGTCCCCTTAATCCGGGGCATGCGTTGCTCTGCGGTAGTCAGGAACCGATCCGCGCGCTCAAACTCACCCAGCGCCGTCATGGTCTGCGCCAGGCTCATGGCATTCAGTCCTTCCGGATCGGGATCGGAACCCCGCCAGGCCCAGCGAGCGGACTCGTCCAGCCGGCCGTAGTCTCTCAGGACCTCCGACAGGATGAAGTAGTTGAGCGGATCCGATGAGTCGGACTCGATCATCTCGCCAAGAACCTGCTGTGCGTCTCGCAACCGCCCGGTGGAGCCACTGGATATGGCCAGGTTCCGATTGATGACCGGGTGCAGCGGATCCAGCTGACTCGCTTGCAAGTACGCCTCGCGTGCAGCTGCCGGACCCTCCGTCTTGTCCAGCACGAGGCCCAGCCACATATGGGCCATGGAATAGTTGGGATTGAGATTGACCGCACTTCGCAGTGCAAGCTCCGCCGAGGTCAGGTCATGCTGATTCAGACGCAACAGACCCAGCGAGGCGTAGGCTTCCGCCAACGAATCGTCCAATGCCAACGCCCGCGCCACGGATGGCTCAGCCCGGGCGATGGCGTCCTGCCGGGTCAGGTCTCCGTAACCGTCCAGCAACAGATATGTATCCGCAATGCCGGTATAGGCCAGAGCAAAATCCGGGTCCGCTTCGACCGCCTGCTGGAACAACTCCAGCGCGCGCCTGAGAGAGTCTCCTGTCCGCTCGTGCCAATGGTGGCGACCGAGAAGATAGAGATCATAGGCCATGATGTCGGCCGTCGGGCCGGCGCCGGGAAGGAGAGCCTCAGCGCCGATCAATTCGAGTTTCAACGCATCTACGATCGATCGGGAGATCTCGTCCTGGATGGCAAATATGTCATCCAGTTGCCGATTGTAGGTCTCCGACCAGAGATGGAACCCGTCTTCGACGTTGATCAGCTGCGCCGTGATGCGGACCTGATCTCCGGAACGGCGGACGCTGCCCTCGAGGACTGTCCTGACATTTAGTTTCTGTCCGATGACCCGGACGTCTTCATTACGGCCCTTGAATGCGAAAGATGAGGTGCGCGCGGCCACTCTCAGGCCATCGACGCCCACGAGTGAATTCAACAACTCTTCAGAGATACCGTCACTAAAATATTCATTGTCCCCAGTCTCGCTGAGATCAATGAAAGGAAGTACAGCGATGGAACGGTCTGCCTGCCCAACAGGCCCAAGATATCCCTGCTGAGCTACGAGATATCCGATGATGGCGAGAAGTACGGCGATGACGACAAAGTCGATGCCACGCCTCGCGACTCGATGGACCTCGTCCGCACCCTCCGCGGCCGGCCGGGTCCGGATGACCCCCTGCGGCGTCAGATCGAATACCCAGGCCAGCAGCAGCGTGATCGGGAAACCCGCCATCGCAGTGATGACAACGGCTGATATGACCCACTCCGGCAGGTGCAATGCGGGGATGACGACCGAGCTGACCTCTACCGCCAACCAGGCCACGACGCCATAGGTTGCCGCCACACGGACAACCTTGCGGCGACGGAGGTCTGCCAACGTGCGTGAAATTACGGGGTTGCCTTGCGACATATCTTCCCGGCCCTGGTCCCAGTCTTCCCTGCAGCAATGCGCTTACGTATCAATTTTATAGATGTCAGGACCGGGCGGTGGTTCCAACTATCTCGGCAGCGTTTCGCCCCGTCGTTCGAAAACCCGCTCTCGTGCCCGCTGCAGATCAATTTGACGATATCCCGGGTCCCGATTACGCTTGCTCCACATTACCCGGGGAGACCACTCCATGAGCCTCAGAGTCACATTCGAGCTCGGCAAGTCCGACCTTGATCACTTCCGCACCATCATGCGCGAAGCGCGGGAAGCCTCAGTCGAGCTCACACCTGATGCCGTACTGGAGGCTGCGCGGGGTCTCATGGAGGCTGTGAAGGGCATCGAGCTCCCGGATTTCGTCAGAGGTAGACTGGAGAAGATCAAGGTCCTTATCGACATGGTCGAGGACTCCGAGTGGCGGCTACCCAAGGAAGAGACGGGCCGCGTTCTCAACGCGCTGGCCTACTTCAGCGAGCCCGAGGACCTCATACCGGATCACGTGCCCGGTCTGGGCTTCCTGGACGATGCCATCATGGTTGAACTGGTCTGCCGGGAATTTCGCTTCGAGATTCAGGCATATACCCGCTTCTGTCGGATGAGAGAAGTTGAGGAAAAACGCGGCGACAGGAGCCGGTTCACCAGCGAAGACACCCGTCAGCTGTGGCTCGAGGAGCGCCGCAAGGAGCTGGTCTCCTGGATGCGTGAGCGCCGAAGAGGACGGTCCCGCTCGAGGAAATCAGCCTCGGCCGGAAGCAGCCCGTTCTCGCTATTCCGCTGATCCGCGCCTGACCGGTCTTTGGCGTCCGTGGCCGCCTCGCTGTCGGGGACTGACCTCCCATGCCACCCAGGACGAAGCCGGAGAATCAGGCTCCAGCTCCATGTTGGCCTCGGAGACTTTCTTCGGATATAGCCCCTCGTCATGGGCCCGGCGAGGCCGAATGAACTTCTCCGGCAGAACCCGCCGGCAATGGTTGCGCAGCGACTGTAGTTTCAAGACGGCATAGTGCATGGCGGCCCCGATTGCGCGCAGCGTCTAGGGCAAATAGTACAGGACAGTCACTGTCAGCCCCACCCACATACCGGCCTGGGCAATCAAACGCCACGGCGTCTTGCGGATCGTGGCAAAGAAACTGGTTGCGCAAATCGCTGTCAAAGTCACAAATATGACGGTACTGATTGCAAGGGCTCCGAACTCGGACGCCAGCCTGGGATGCTCGTCTGCAAGGATGAAGAACAGCAACAGGACGACGCTGAGCCCGATGGCGATCGCGGCGGATGTTCCAAGCAATATGCCTGTGATGATAGCCAGTGGCTGCATGTCGATGTTGAATCAGGTAAGCGGAAATCTGCGAAACAATCTCTTGATACTGACGGACTTGCGTTCTAGCCTAGGCGTTTTCGGCAATCGCACGCCGGCCCGCATGTGACGGATGACCCACGAATGATCGATATTTTACGTTCCCTCTCCCCGACGCGCTCACTTATCGCTGGTCTCGCGACAGCGATGCTGTTCGCCCCGACGCTGGGCGTGGCGACCACACCATCTGCCTTCGAGCAATCGGACAGGCATGCGAAAGTAAGCAGGCTCGTGACGACATTGTTCGAGAGATCTCATTATCGCCAGGTCCGTGTGGACGACTCGGTATCCTCCCGGGTACTGGATCGCTATATCGAAGTCATGGACGCCAACCGGCACTATTTCCTCGTGGGCGATATCGACGACTTCGAAACCTACCGGTTCGAACTCGATGATGCAGTGAAGCGTGGCGAATTGGACGCGATCTTCATCATCTACGCAAGGTACATCGAGAGATCGCGCGAGCGACTCGAGTATGCGCTTGCACTGCTGCAGACGGAGCCGGACTTCACTATCGACGAGACCTACGTCTTCGATCGCCGCGAGCATGCCTGGGCAGAATCTGCGGACGAACTCGACGAGATATGGCGCAAGCGGGTCAAGAATGATGCCCTCAGTCTCATGCTGGCCGGAAAGACCTGGCAGGAGAGCTCAGAGATTCTGAATACTCGTTATAGCCGCGTCCTGAAACGACTCGATCAGGTGAAGGCTGACGACGTTTTCGAATCATTCATGAACGCTTACTCGCACACCCTCGACCCGCACTCAAGTTACTTCTCACCAAGGAACTCGGAGGAGTACCGGATTCAGATGAGCCTGTCCTACGATGGCATCGGCGCGTCTCTGCAGGTCGATGAGGATTATGTTTCTATCCTCAACGTCATACCCGGGGGGCCTGCGGCGATCGACGGCACGCTGAAGCCCCAGGACAGGATCACGGCAGTTGGCCAGGGAACGGACGGCGAACTGGTGGATGTCGTGGGCTGGCGCCTGGACGAGGTCGTTGACCTCATCCGTGGGCCCGGGGGGACAACAGTCAGGCTGCAGATCCTCCCTGCCGGCGCCGCTCCGGGAAGTCCCGAGCAGATGCTTGACCTGACCAGAGACAAGATAAAGCTGGAAGCGCAGGCGGCGAAGGGTCAGAGGATCGAAGTAGAGAAAGGTGAGGAGACCCTGCAAATCGGCGTCATCGAGGTGCCGAGCTTCTACCAGGATTTCAATGCCCGCGCGGCCGGCGACGAGGACTACACGAGTACCACGCGGGACGTGCGTCGACTGATTGGTGAACTGGAGAAAGAAGGCATCGACGGCCTGGTCATCGATCTTCGCAATAACGGTGGCGGCCATCTATCGGAAGCTACCGCCCTGACCGGCCTGTTTGTCGAGAGTGGCCCGATCGTCCAGCTCAGGAACACGAATGGTCGAATCGAGGTCCTCGATGACCCAATGCCGGCCAAGGTCTACGATGGGCCTCTGGCGGTCCTCGTCAATCGATACAGCGCCTCGGCATCCGAGATCTTCGCGGCGGCCATCCAGGATTACAATCGTGGCGTCGTCGTCGGACAGCAGACGTTTGGCAAGGGCACAGTCCAGAACCTCTATCCTCTGGATCGTTACGCCCCGGGCCGGGATCCGAAGTTCGGCCAACTGACGCTGACCATCGGCAAGTACTATCGCGTAACAGGTGGCAGCACACAGCATCGGGGAGTCTTGCCCGACATCGAGTTGCCGTCTGCAGTTGACACCGAAATTATCGGCGAGAGCTCACGTGAGTCCGCCCTGCCCTGGGATCAGATTGAGGCCACGAAATATGAGGCGGACGATCCGCTGCAATCGGCAGTCAGTCTGCTGTCGGAGAATCAGCAGGAAAGGGCCGGCACGGATCCGGACTACATGTTCCTGGTGAGCGACATCGAAGAACAACGCTCGAATCAGGAGCATTCCTCGGTGTCCCTGTCTCTCGAGCTGCGTCAGGAAGAAAGAGAGGAAGACACCCGCCGCCGCCTCGCAAGGTTGAACGAGCGTCGGGCCTCGCTGGGACTGGAACCCGCAGAAACTCTCGAAGACATACCGAACGACGAGGTTCCGGACATCATATTGTCGACAACCGCTGATATCGTCGCGGACATGAGCGGTCTGACAGTACCGTCGCTCGTTCAGAATCAGGCGGATTGACGAAAACCACGGTGGTCGAGTGGCCACCCTGTGCTGCGCCAGGCCTGTCCTTCTGGGTTGAGCCCATCCTTTAGTTACTGATAATAAAGAAAGTATTCCGGCATCCGTCTACTCAGGCCGGTAGCGGGGTGTTCCTTGCGTTTGAATCTCTTAGTGTTATACTTCACTACAACACTACTCTAGTGGTGCAATAACACATGGAACCCGGGAGGCAGACTGTGTCCGACGCAAGCAGTGTCCGCAGAATCTCTATCATGACCTTGATCGCGAGCCTACTACCTCTCGTCCAGGCATGTGGCGTGGGCGAGGCCGGAGCCGTGCCCCACGAACAGCCGGTCGCAAGCGTACCGGTCGTTACGGCGCGCGCGACCCGCGGCGATGCGTATGCATTCCACGCCGGCACGGTGACTCTGGAAGCGGACTCGGAAGCCGCCGTGGTCGCCAAGGTTGCAGGTGAGGTCCGGGACGTTCTCGTTCAGGAAGGGCAAACGGTCACCGCCGGGCAGGTTCTCGCGAGACTGGACCGTGATCGGCTGAGCCTGAGGATGGAGCAGGCTCGCGCCGATCTCAGAAAGCTGCAGCAAGAATATCGACGTAACGTACTGCTTCACGAGAAGGGACTCGTCAGCGAGGGCGCATTCGAGAACCTCCGCTTTGACCTGGAAGCGCTCGACGCCGACTACCAGCTCGCCAAACTGGAGCTTGAGTACACAGAGATACGCTCGCCGATCGATGGTGTGATCTCCGCCAAACTGACCATGCCGGGAAATTCGGTGCGGCAGGGTGAAGCTGTTTTCCAGATCAGCGATTCGACGACCCTGCTGGCGAAACTCCACGTTCCGCAGCGGGAGCTCTTCCAGTTTGAACAGGGTCAGCAGGCCGAACTGGCGTTCGACGCACTGCCAGGCGCAGTCTACTCGGCACATGTACTCAGGATCAGCCCACGGATTGATGCCAGCACCGGGACCGTCAAGGTGACCCTGGCGGTCTCTGATCCGGAGCGGGCCTTGCTCCCGGGCATGTTCGCAAGAGCCCGGATAGTCTACGAGGTCAGGCAAGATACGCTCCTGATCCCGGCCGATGCGGTGCTGGCGGAAGATGCTGAACCGTCGGTATTCGTGGTCGAGGACGGTATCGCCAGGAGACGCTCGGTTACTACCGGACTGGGAAGTGGTGCGAGAATAGAGATCACTTCGGGTCTGAAAGGCACAGAGGACATCGTGATCCTAGGACAGCTTGGTCTGCGCGACGGCTCTGCTGTGACCAGTAAGGAAGACGGCAATCAGATCTGAGGCCCGCAGAGGTAACAGGCAACGACTGGACACTGGCTTGCACATGGGTAAGAGATCTTTCGATTCGCGAAATGCTTTCTGGGCAGCTGCATTTTGCGTCGCGCTTGCGTTGACCGGCTGCGACAACGGCATCACCGCGCAACTCGGCGGCGACAACTCAAAAGACGAAGAGCCGCCACCCGTGCCGGTGGAAGTCAGGCAGCCAAGCCGGGGAGACGTGTTCGCGGTCTATTCAGGGACAGCATCTCTGGAGACCGATCAGGAAGCGGTGGTCATAGCCAAAGTTGGCGGCGAGGTCACCAGGCTCTTCGTGGAGGAAGGCGCCACGGTGTCTGCGGGGGACGTCCTTGCCCGACTGGACGGTGATCGCCTGAAACTAGAGATGCAGCGATCCCTCGCCAACGTCCGCAAGCTCGAGCAAGAGTACGAACGGAACCTGGAGCTGCACGAGAAGGGGCTGGTCAGTGCGGGCGCATTCGAGGGCATCAAGTATGAGCTCGACTCACTTCGCGCGGCTTACAGCCTGGCCAAGCTCGAGCTGAGTTACACCGAAATTGTCGCGCCGATTAACGGCGTCGTATCGGAGCGGATGATCAAGGTGGGCAATACCATCTCCATCAATGATCCAGCCTTCCGGATCACCGATATGGACCCGCTGCTGGCCTATCTCTTCGTTCCCGAGAAGGAGTTTCGAAAGCTCAGACCCGGCCAGCCCGCGCAGATGACGGTCGATGCGATCTCCGATCGCGAGTTCAACGCCGAGATTCTGCGCATCAGCCCGACCGTCGATCCCGCCACCGGCACCTTCAAGGTGACCTTGGCGATTGTGGACGGAGGCGACCTGTTGAAGCCCGGGATGTTCGGTCGCTTCCGCATTGTCTTCGACTCCCGTACCGATACGCTGCTCGTCCCGCGCCTGGCGATCATCGAGGATGAGTCGGAAAAGTCGGTCTTCGTCGTTGAAAGTGGCAAGGCGCGACGTCAGAAGGTCGTGACCGGGTACTCCCGTGGAGACGCGGTCGAAGTTCTGCAGGGCCTCGAGGGTGGAGAGTCGATCGTCATGATAGGCCAGACAGGCCTGAAAGACGGGGCATCGGTGAAAGTCGTCACGCTGGAACCATCTGGCGGTTAGAGGCGCGATCTGGCTCGAGACGTTCGCCGTCCGATGACGACCCGTCCTTTGAAATTATGGGGATAAGAAGGCTATGAAACTCGTCGACGTCGCTACAGAGAGACGAGTGACCATCGTCATGTTTACGGTAGCGATCCTGCTATTCGGCGCAGTCTCACTTAGCCGTCTCAAGGTCAACCTGCTCCCGGACCTTTCGTACCCGACCATAACCATCCGGACTGAACTGACTGGCGCTGCCCCGCTTGAGGTCGAGAACCTCCTGACAAAGCCGATCGAGGAAGCCGTGGGCGTCATCAAGAACGTGCGGACAGTCAGATCGGTGTCGAGGTCCGGCCAATCTGATGTCACCCTGGAATTCATCTGGGGAACGGAAATGGATATCGCAGGTGTCGACGTCCGTGAAAAACTGGACATCCTGGAACTCCCGCTCGAGGCGGACCGACCTCTGCTACTGCGCTTCGACCCGTCCAGCGAGCCGATCCAGCGGCTGGCGTTCGTGGACTCCGAAGACGCCCCGGAGAGGAGCGACGCGGCCGAACAATCGATGCGTCTACGGCAGTTACGCCGCTTTGCCGAGGACAATCTCAAGAACGACCTGGAGGGTGTCGAGGGCACGGCCGCCGTCAAGGTCAGCGGCGGTTACGAGGACGAGATCCAGATCCTTGTTGACGAGGACAGACTCGCCCAACTCGGCATCTCTATCGAGACCGTTGCAGACCGGGTCCGGGCGGAGAACGTCAATCTTTCCGGCGGACGTCTCGAAGAGGGATCGCAGCGATTCCTGGTGCGGACGATCAACGAGTTCCAGACCGTCGAGGAGATCGCTGACGCCATCATCGCGACGCCCGCAGATCGTCCGATCTACCTGAGGGACATCGCCAGCGTCACACGTGGCTACAAGGAACGCGAAGCTATTACGCGGCTTGACGGTCGGGAGTCCGTCGAGTTGGCGATCTACAAGGAAGGTGACGCGAATACGGTCCAGGTTGCCAGGCGGGTCAGCAGCCGCGTCGACGTCCTCGAGGACCGGCTGCCATCCGGCTCCGAGCTGATCCAGATTTACGACCAGTCCACATTTATCAGCCAGGCCATCAGTCAGGTGCGTTCGGCCGCAATCTTCGGTGGCCTTCTCGCTGTCCTGGTGCTCTACGCCTTCCTTCGCGATGCGCGGGCAACTTTCATCATCGGTGTTGCCATACCTATCTCGGTGGTCGGCACCTTCGTGCTGATGTACTCCTCGAACATCACCCTCAATATCATGTCGCTGGGTGGCATCGCGCTGGCTGTAGGGCTTCTGGTAGACAACAGCATCGTCGTGCTCGAGAACATCGTCAGGAAGAGAGAATCGGGCCTCGACACTCTCAGTGCCTCGCGTCAGGGTACAAGCGAAGTCGCCACTGCGGTCACCGCTGCCACGCTGACGACCGTGGCCGTCTTTTTCCCCATGGTGTTTGTCAGCGGCATCGCCGGCCAATTGTTTCGCGATCAGGCGCTGACCGTCACCTATGCGCTGCTGTTCTCTCTGCTGGTGGCCCTGACGCTGATACCCATGCGGGCCCCCCTGCCGGCGGCCCCCCGGTTTGCGGCCGGCGAGGATGACCGTCCGGCCGGACGGTCGACACGCTTCGCGGCCTTCCTCGTGCGATTCTTCCGCCGGATATTTCTCTGGCTGGGCACGGCCCTGAGTCTCTTGCTGCGTCCACTGGTGTGGTTGTTCCAGGGTTTCTACCGGGCACTCGCTGCCACGTATCCCGACCTCCTGAGCTGGTCGCTTCGTCACCGCTGGATCATAGTACTCAGCGCAGGGCTCGCCCTGGCCTGGGCACTGTCGCTGGTACCGAGGCTCGGGTCCGAATTGATACCACAGCTGGCTCAGGGTGAGTTCCAAGTGAAGATCCGCCTGCCGGCTGGCGCTCCCCTTGCCGAGACCGACAGGGCGCTTGCCCGCGTTCAGCAGGCAACTGCGGACATTGAGGGTCTTGACCTGAGTTTCTCCGTAGCAGGCACAGGCAACCGCCTCGACGCCAGCCCGGTGGATGCCGGTGAGAACGCGGGCGAACTCAACGTCAGGCTCAGGCCAGGAGCACAGCGAGAGGACGAGGATCTGGCCATGGCCTCGATGCGCGAAGCGCTTGCGGATCTCGCTGGCGTGGCCTATGAGTTCGGGCGCCCTGCCCTGTTCAGTTTCAGTACGCCGCTGGAGATCGAGATCGCCGGCTACGATCTGTCGGAACTCGAGTCGGTCTCGGAGTCTCTCGTCAGGAGACTGGAGGACTCACCAAGGTTTGCGGACGTCACCACCACCGTAGAGGCGGGCAACCCGGAGATTCAGATCCTGTTCGACCAGGAGCGCGCGGCCCGACTCGGGCTCGTCGTGAGAGACGTCGCTGATGTGGTTGTGAACAAGGTCCGGGGTCAGGTAGCGACGCGCTA
>Ga0224504_10000992_pt1 | contig 12701 bp, 11 predicted proteins | sample SF_Oct11_sed_USG_3_FD_170160 | JGI IMG/M metagenome (GOLD analysis project Ga0224504, IMG submission 170160) | Sediment microbial communities from San Francisco Bay, California, United States - SF_Oct11_sed_USGS_24 | ecosystem: Environmental > Aquatic > Marine > Sediment | place: USA... | reverse complement strand
ATTTTTCTGCCGCTGATTACGGTCAACTGCGCGATTCTCGGCGGCTCGCTCTTCATGGTGGAGCGCGACTACAACTTTGCCGAAAGCGTTGTCTTCGGCTTCGGCAGCGGCACCGGTTGGGCCCTGGCATTGGTTGCCCTGGCCGGTATCCGCGAAAAAATGAAATACGCTGATATCCCCGCCGGTTTGCGGGGCCTGGGTATTACCTTCATGATTTCCGGCCTGATGGCCATGGCATTTATGGCTTTTTCCGGCATTCAGCTGTAACGGTAAAGACGATGATTGCAATAAGCTTGGGCGTACTCATATTCACGATCATAGTCATGATACTGGTGGCCGTCATTCTGGTTGCCAGGTCCTGGCTAATTCCGCCGGGTGAAGTGACGCTCAACATCAACGATGACCCGGACAAAAGCTTGTCGGTGAATCCCGGCGACAAGCTGCTCGGCGTACTTGGCAACCACGATATCTTTATCCCCTCCGCCTGTGGTGGTGGTGGGACTTGCGCTCAGTGCCGGGTCAAGATCAAATCGGGCGGCGGTGATATCCTACCGACTGAAACTGCACACATCAACAAGCGGGAGGCGAAAGAAGGGTATCGGCTCTCCTGCCAGGTCAACGTCAAGCAGGACATGTCCCTTGATCTGCCGGCCGAGATTTTTTCCATCAGCAAGTGGGAATGTCAGGTTATCTCCAACAAAAGTCGCGCAACCTTTATCAAGGAGCTGGTGCTGGCTTTGCCGGAAGGTGCAGACCTCGATTTTCGCGCGGGCGGCTATATCCAGATTGACGCGCCACCACACGTTGCCGAATACAAAACCATGGAGATCGATGAAGAGTTCCGAGGCGACTGGGAAAAGTACAACCTCTGGCAGTATCGCTCCGAGGTCGATGAAACGATCATGCGCGCCTACTCGATGGCTAACTATCCGGAGGAAAAAGGCATCATCATGCTCAACGTTCGAGTCTGTCCTCCGCCACCTGCTGTACCCGATGCACCCCCGGGCCAGATGTCGTCTTTTATCTTCAACCTGAAACCGGGAGACAAAGTTATGGTCTCGGGCCCCTACGGCGAATTCTTTGCCAAGGAGACCGCAGCTGAAATGGTCTTTGTCGGCGGCGGTGCCGGCATGGCCCCAATGCGTTCACACATTTTTGATCAACTCAAAAGACTTGATTCAAAACGCAAAATCTCATTCTGGTATGGCGCCCGCAGCCTGCGTGAAGCCTTCTACGTGGAGGAGTTCGACGAGCTTGCGGAGAAGTTTGACAATTTCAGCTGGACCCTGGTGTTGTCCGACCCCTTGCCGGAAGACAACTGGAAAGGAGCGACAGGGTTTGTTCACCAGTATCTTTATGATAATTACCTGGCCGACCATCCGGCCCCTGAAGACTGTGAATATTACATGTGCGGTCCGCCGATGATGAACAAGGCCGCCGGTGAGATGATCTATAACCTGGGCGTGGAACACGAGAATATCATGTTCGATGATTTCGGTATCTAACTGCACGGGAAACTAACCAGGAGCCAAACATGCGCTTTGAACAGGTAAAGTCGTTATTACAGCATCTCATCCCGAATTATCACCGCAAGGTCAGTGATTACTACCAGGAGATGGCGAACGGTGACGTCTCGCCGCGCGTGCGGCTGATGCTCGACTACCTGATCGACCATGAGCTGCATCGGGCGCTGGCACTGGGGGAATACTGCAAGGAAACATCGCACCACGTCCTAGAGCACTGGCTCAAAGGGGTAGAGATTGCTTTTCCGCAAGCGAGGCAGGACATTCTTGGTGAAGCGGCGAGGACAGATCTTGATCAACTGGTGAAGTCGGCCATTATCTATAAAACAAACCTGACCAGCTATTTTGGCCACCTGCTCGAACACTGCACAGAGAAAGAGACCATCAACCTTTTCCAAACCTTGAAGACCCAGGAAGAAAAAGCGATGAAACGAATGATCCGCCATGCACAGGGGCTGGCTGACCTTTAATGCTGAGAGCCTTTTCCCTCCTGACAAGCAGTTTGCTTCTCCTCGCGCTGACCTGCGGTTGCCAACAGGGAGAGACCTCAGACAGGCTTCTCCTCTCCGGGCAGACGATGGGAACCACCTGGTCGTTGAACATGGTTCCCGGATCTCCCGGCACAGACTCTGCTGTTCTGAAACAACGTCTGCAAGCCCGCCTCGACCAGATCAACGGTCTGATGTCGACCTATGACCCGGAGTCGGAGCTGTCACGATTCAACAGCCAGGCCGGTACCGATTGGTATCCTGTCTCGGAAGACACGGCTCGTGTCATAGATGTTTCGCAAGAGATCAGCGCCATCAGTGGCGGAGCTTTCGACATCAGCATCGGGCCCCTGGTTGAGCTCTGGGGGTTTGGTGCCGGAGAACGGAGGGCGAAAACTCCCACGGAAGGCCAGATTCGAGAAAACCTTGCCCGGATCGGCTACAAGAATATTCAACTGCGCAGAGGGCCCACAGCGATCAAAAAGCAGATCCCAGAATTGCAAATCGATCTGTCTGCCGTTGCCAAGGGCTACGCGGTTGACGCCCTCGCAAAGATCCTTGAACAACAGGGCATCAATAACTACCTCCTGGAGATTGGTGGGGAGCTGCAGGTTTCGGGGCATCGAGGCGATGAGTCCCCCTGGCAGATAGCAATCGAAAAGCCGCTGGAAGACGTACGAGAGGTTGCTACGATTTTCCCCCTCACCAATACCGCGCTGGCCACCTCAGGGAACTATCGAAACTTTTACGTGGAAGACGGTCAGCGCTATTCACACACCATAGACCCGGTCAGCGGTAAGCCGATTCGTCACAAACTGGCCTCGGTCACCGTGCTTGCCAGGACCTGCGCGCGGGCAGACGCCCTGGCGACGGCATTGATGGTTCTGGGAGAAGAAAAAGCTCGCTTATTCTGTGAAAAGAATGAGATTGCAGCCTATTTCCTGATTCACGATAAAACATCGACGACCGTTTATGCCAGTCCGGCTTTCGAACGGTTTCTGAACGAGGTGGAACAATGAAAGTGTATTTAGCGACATTGGTGCTTTTTCTGCTCGCTTTTAGTGGCCTGGCTGCGGGTCTTCTTCTCAAGCGCAGAGGGCTGAAAGGCGGCTGAACGCCGCCACCCAGCAGCGGCCGTGATTGCCGCTGTAAGTCAGAGACTGCCCAAAGCACCCAAAGTAAAATCGCTCTGTTCAGTGAAGAAGAGAAGCCATCGGCTTAAATTTCTGGCCGACAAATTTGACCTGTCGCGCCAAGCGATGTATGGTTAAAAGCTAAAGGTGACACCCTGCCAGGGTGTTCCATCCTTGTCCCGCAAGGTAATCGTCAAGAACATCACCCCGAGTGATGCTTCACAGATTGCCTTTTCTTACAGAGTTGCGCTTGATTCTGCTTTCCCGGTAGAACGAGTCGCGGGTCGCTCTGTCTTTTAAAAAAAATAAAATTACGACGCTTTCTGGGGCACTGCTGATTGCAGACGACCACCTCCTCTTCCGTTCGCTATTGACCGTGGCCATAGGTGCAACTTCCGCTTGCCTGCAAGCCCCGTCCCATAGCTACCCCAGGAAACATCTTCCAACACGCATAAACTCTAAGGATAAAAAATGTCACAAGAGGTCAAAGTCTCAGTTAAGAACCTATTCAAGATATTCGGCCCTCATCCCAAAAAAGCCCTGGGCATGCTTGAACAAGGCTTGGCTAAAGAAGAAATTTTTGAAAAAACCGAAACAACGATCGGTGTACAGAATGCAAGCTTCGAAATCTATACCGGCGAGATTTTTGTCATCATGGGCCTTTCCGGTTCAGGGAAATCAACCATGGTACGGATGATCAACCGCTTGATCGAACCGACCGTTGGACAGGTATTTATCGACAACGAAGATATCGTCAGCATGACCAATGACGAGTTGGTGAAGATGCGGCGCAAGAAAATGAGTATGGTGTTCCAATCCTTTGCCCTGATGCCGCATATGACGGTTTTGCAGAATGCCGCTTTCGGCCTTGAGATGGACGGCATCGATAAGCAGACCCGGGAAGCAAGGGCATTGGAGGCGTTGGAGCAGGTTGGCCTGGAGGCCTGGGCAGGCAGCATGCCGGACGAGCTCTCCGGTGGCATGCAGCAGAGAGTCGGACTGGCTCGCGGTCTGGCGGTTGACCCCGACATCCTGCTGATGGACGAGGCTTTCTCTGCGCTTGACCCGCTGATCCGTACCGAAATGCAGGATGAACTCCTTAAGCTTCAAGCCAAGGCGAAACGAACCATCGTCTTTATCTCCCACGACCTCGATGAAGCGATGCGAATCGGTGATCGGATCGCCATCATGGAAGGTGGCAGTGTGGTTCAGGTCGGCACCCCTGAAGAAATCCTCCAGAACCCGGCCGATGATTACGTGCGCGCCTTCTTCCGTGGTGTTGATCCGACCAACATTCTTACTGCTGGAGACATCGCTACCGACACTCAGGTGACCATACCAATTACAGACGGCAAGAGCCCACGTGCGGCGCTGCAAAGACTGATCAAAAATGACCGAGATTACGGCTATGTTGTTGATGCCAACCGCACCTTCAAGGGAATCGTTTCATCTGACTCGCTGCGTGAGTTGCTCGACCAGGAGGAACAACCCCACCTGATCCCTAACGCCTATCTTGACGAGGTTGTAACAGCACACGCCACTGACTCGATGCAGGACATCCTGCCCAACGTAGCAAGCCATCCCTGGCCGTTACCCATTCTCGGCGAGAGTGATAAGTACCTGGGTGCAGTATCCAAGAATCTCTTCCTGCGCACCCTGCACCGCAGCGAACAGGAAACAACAGAAGTGACGGTCTGATAAACCCTACGGAGAATAATAAGTCTGATGCAAATTTTTAATTTTGATGAACAGCTGATACCGCTTGATGAATGGATACAAACTGCCGTCGACTGGGTGGTGCTCAACTATCGGGATTTTTTCCAGGTGATTAAAGTACCGGTCGAGCTGAGTTTGGAAGGCCTTGAATGGCTTTTTGCGACCCTTCCACCGTTCGTGGTAATCCTCCTCTTTGCCATAGCCGCATGGCGTTATGCCGGGAAAAGGGTGACAGTTTTTACAGTTCTTTCTTTCTTGTTGGTTGGATATCTCGGGCTCTGGGACGACACCATGACGACTCTGGCGATGGTGATCTGTTCGGTGGTGTTTTGCGCCATCGTCGGAATTCCCCTCGGAATTATGTCGGGTCGCAGCGATCGTTTTGAGATGTTCTTGCGCCCTTTCCTTGACGCCATGCAGACGACTCCGGCCTTTGTCTACCTGATTCCGGTGGTCATGCTCTTCAGTATTGGCACGGTCTCCGGCATCCTGGCAACGATCGTCTTTGCCTTGCCGCCGATCATTCGTCTGACCAGCCTTGGCATCCGCCAGGTTCATCCGGAGCTGGTTGAAGCGGCGCTCGCTTTTGGTGCAACGCCTTGGCAGGTTTTACGCAAGGTCCAATTCCCCCTTGCCATGCCGTCAGTTATGGCCGGGCTCAACCAGACCATTATGATGGCACTTTCAATGGTTGTCATTGCAGCGCTGATCGGTGCTGGTGGTCTTGGCAACCCCGTTGTGCAAGGCTTGAACACCCTGGAGATCGGCTTGGCCACCATCGGTGGTTTGTCGATTGTTCTCTTGGCGATGGTGCTTGATCGGATCACCCAGGGGATGTCTCACAAGTAACCTTTAAAGATCCATTCACCCATAATGTTAAATAAGGAGAAAAGCATGAAACGCATTTTATTCGTTCTATTGATGTTGGCTCTATCGATGCCAGCCTTAGCTGACCAGCAAGAGCCCGGCAAAGGCGTCAAAGTTAAACCTGCCCGCGCAACCTGGAATACAGGTTATTTCCAGGAAGCTCTGGTAAGTGCTGGTCTGAAAGAGCTTGGCTACAATGTCATGAAGCCCAAAGAGCTGCAGAACCCTCTCTTTTACCAATCACTCGCGCTGGGTGATCTTGACTACTGGACTAACGGCTGGTTCCCTGTCCACGATGGTCAATTGCCAAAGAACTTTTACGAGAAGGGTGAAAAAGTCGGCTACGTCGTCAAGGCTGGCGGACTGCAAGGCTACCTGGTCTCGAAAAGAGACGTGGAGAAATACAATATCCAGTCCCTTGAGGACTTCAAACGTCCTGAAGTCAAAGAAGCATTCGACGCCAATGGCGACGGCAAAGCTGACCTGACCGCCTGTCCAGCTGGCTGGGGCTGTGAGGGCACGATCGCCCATCATATGGACGCCTATGATCTTGAAGATGATATCAATCTAATCAAAGCCTCTTATTCGGCAAGCATGGCCGACGCCCTGGCTCGCTACCAATCCGGCCAGCCTGCCTTCTTTTACACCTGGGCTCCAAACTGGACGATTTTCAAGTTCAAGCCAGGCGAAGACGTGGTGTGGATGAACGTTCCTGAGATCAAGCCCACAGAAGCGCAAGAGCCAATGGTCGATCGCCTGACCGTGAGCGGTATTGACGGAGCCGTCAGTGATCCGGTCAAACTCGGCTTTGTGGTTGCAGACATCCAGATCGTTGCCAACAAGGAATTCCTCGCGGCGAATCCTGCTGCTAAAGAGTTCTTTAAGGTCTTCACTCTACCCCTTGGTGATATCAACGAGCAGAACACCAAAATGCAGGAAGGTGAAAAATCACAGAAAGATATCAATCGACACGTCAAGGAATGGATTGCCAAGAACCAGGAGAAATGGGACGGTTGGCTCGCAGCAGCTCGCAAGGCAGCCATGTAGGTCCGCCTGTAATAGCTCGACCATGAACGGCCGGAGGTTTGATTCCTCCGGCCGTTTTCCGTTCGAGCAGATTTTTGTGTGTCTAAAGACAGAACCAATGATATGTAACAGTAGACAAATTCAACTCCCAGATTCGCAAAGGATAGTCATGGATCCATTTATAAAATCATTTCTGCTCCTGTTCATGTTGTTAAACCCGTTCCTGTTGATCATCTACCTGGTCGACTTGGTTCAGGAGATGGATTTTCATGCTTTCCTGAAAGTTCTTATTCGCGCCTCTTGTATCAGTTCTGCGGTGTTCATCACCTTTGCCCTGCTAGGTGATCTGATCTTCGAGAGGCTCCTGCAGGCCAACTTTGCATCGTTTCAAATTTTTGGTGGTATTGTCTTCCTGATGATCGGCCTGCAATTTGTGTTTAAAGGCCCGGACGCAATCAAAAACTTACGTGGCAAGCCTGAGCATATTGCCGGGGCTATTGCCATGCCCATCATGATTGGCCCTGGGACCGTCAGCGCTTCGATTCTGGCCGGCAGAGAGCTGCCACCGGTTTGGGCCATCACTTCAATCCTGCTCGCCATCGGTTTGGTTGCCGCCATCATGATAGGCCTGAAAAAGGTACACGATATCGTGCGGACCCGGAATGAACCATTAATTGAGCGTTACGTTGAGGTGGCCGGTCGTATTGTCGCTCTGGTCGTCGGAACCTATGCTATCGAGATGATCATGCAGGGCGCATCGGTTTGGGCACAGCAGCTATTCTAGCCTCGTAAGGGAGACCTGAACAAAACTGACCACTCAACGCGGTAGGATTGTGCAACCTTCAAGAGAGGCGTTCGCTTGTTCAGTCCTCGTTATCCAGCATGTGTTGCCCAAGCCAGTGCCGCGCGAACTGTAGTGCGGTACGACCACAGCGCTTGCTCTTTTCGTGCGACCACTTGATTGCCGCCCGAGCCATTTCATCATTCCATTGCGGTTCTACCTGGTTCTCGAGACAGAGCCGGACGATGATTTTCTGTACAATCTCCAGGTAAAGATCCTGCTTGAAAACGTAGAAAGACAGCCAGAGGCCAAAGCGATCTGACAAGGAGATTTTCTCTTCGACCGCCTCCCCGTGGTGAATTTCATTATGGACCATCTTGGCACCGAGATTGTCGGTATGGAACTCGGGAAGCAGGTGGCGGCGGTTGGAAGTCACGTAGATCAAGACGTTCTTTGGTGATGCGTAGACCGAGCCATCAAGGACACTTTTGAGAATCTTATAGCCCGGGTCGTCAGCTTCGAAGGAAAGATCGTCGCAGAGGATGATGTAGCGGTAAGGCAGTTTGCCGATCTGCGCGAAGATGTCGGGCAGGTGATCAAGGTCGTGCTTGTCGACTTGAACAATCCGCAAGCCAGAATCCGCGTATTTATTGAGCAAAGCTCGCACAACTGAGGATTTGCCGGTACCGCGCGAGCCCCAGAGCAAGGCGTTGTTGGCAGGGTACCCTTTAAGAAACTGCCGGGTGTTCTTCTCCAGGACCTTTTTCTGACGATCAATGCCGACCAGATCGTCAAGATTGGTTTCGTCTATGTCCTCAATCGCCTCCAGATAGCCGGCAAAGGAGTGCCTGCGCCAGTTGGCAGCAGGGGCCTCTCTCCAGTCAATCGGTTCTATAGCCTTCGGCAGGAGTTGCTCCACCGAAGAAAGAACCCGCTCCAACTGTTCAACAACTTCCGGCTTCAGGTTCATTGCTGCCACTCCTCAGGAAACAAAAAAACAGGTTATGATTGCTCAACATCAGTGGAGCTGTTGCTGCGGCCAATTGGCAGCAGCCGGCGCAAACGGTTCAACTGCCCCTGCTCGTCATCCTCATCGCGCAGCAGGTTGCGAACCCGCGACGCGGAGGCGATCTCCTTGCTGACGGCATAAGACTCAATGTTTTTCTCTATCTCTTTGAGTTGATAGCGATAGTTGACCATCAGGCCGCAGGATTCGAGCATCCCCTTGGCTGAGGTGTCGCCCAGCCAGTTAAGCCTCTCGATACGGGCACCGTTGCCGAGGTGAAAGCGGGCAACGGGATCAACTGGGGCCTGGTCTTTTTCACGGAGCTCGTGCAGGTAACGTGCACAGAGGGAGAGTAAAGACTCTTTCAGCAGGTCTGCAACCTCCGGGTTCTCCCACCACTGGGGAGCATTGAAAACAGACTCCGGTTCAACGGCAACCTTGAGCAACCCTGCTGCCTCGGTCAGAGCCTGCAGGGCAGTCTCCTGCTCTGCTGTGCCCAGGGTCTGCTCGAAATAAGAGACCAGCCAACGACGGAAGCCGGGGATGGGTGACAGGGTTGAAAAGGTTTTCAGGTTCGGCAACTGCTGGCGCAGACTGGTGACAACCTGTTTGATCAGGAAGGGGCCGAAGCTGATCCCCTGTAAGCCCTTTTGGGTGTTGGAGATCGAGTAGAAGATCGCGGTATTCGCTTCTTCTGCCGTTGTTTCAGGGGCACTTTCATCAAGCAACTCCTGTACGCTGCTGGCCAGGCCGTCAACCAGCGCGACCTCGATAAAGATCAGCGGTTCGTCGGACATGCCGGGGTGAAAGAAAGCGTAGCAACGGCGATCAGACTCAAGGCGGTTGTGCAGGTCAGACCATGAATTGATGGCGTGCACTGCTTCATATGCCATGAGTTTTTCCAATAAAGCGGCGGGACTCTGCCAGCTGATCCGTTGCACGCTCAGGAAACCAACATCGAACCAACTGGCCAAGAGGTATTTCAGTTCGCGATCAAGGACTGCCAGTTGTGGTTGAGATGGGCGAAAAGACAGAACGTCAGCTCGCAAATCGACCAGGAATTTGATCCCTTCAGGCAGGGCGTTAAACTGGGTCAGCAGCTGTTGCTGTGGCGAAATAAGCGCTTCACGCATGCGGCCGGCAACTTTCTGAAAGCTCTGGTCGTCAGCCGTTTCAAGAAGCTTTCGTGCCGTGGTCTTGACCACCTCACGGTCGACAGAAAAGTTGTCTACCAGCGTTGCAAGAAAATTCCTTCGCCCTGTTTCACTTAACGTCAGGTAGAGTTCGCCGAGTACGGCGGCACGCTGACGCGCCGAAACCTCGCCACCGCGGGCGCTCAGGCACTCCACCATGAGGTGTTTGACCCGCTCAGCGTCTGCAGAGGGCAGGTCACGATTAACCTTGGGGAGTCTGTTGAGATCGTCTGCACCAAGGATACCGCCCCAGGCGCGGCGAAGATGCTCCCAACCAAAGGAAAAACGGGAATTCATCAGGCGTCTCCTTCTCGTTAATGAACGACCTCCTACCTTAGTGCAAGGCCGCAATAAATAAACAATGGTATCAAAATCTTTCACCACGGAGTCACAGAGAAGACAGAGAGAATCAATATGTCCTAGCTGTTCTCTATGTTCTCTGTGGCTCAAGTGAGAGAAGCGAACGGGTGGTGAAATCGCCTTTAACACTGACTATACTCACAGGTTCAGCATCAGGCCATCAACAAAACGGCGAGGTTTATCAAACCGATTAAAAAACCGAGCACGGCACCGAACATGTTGATGTACTTGAACTGTTCCTTCATGACCCCCATCAGTAAATCTTCTACCTGCAGTATATCGAGTTGATTGACCTTTTCTTCCACCATGCGGGTCACGTTGAGGGTTTCGATCAGCGGTGGCACTTCTTTTTGCAAGACATCACCGACCTGGCGGTAGAGGCCGTCTTCAAGCTCTTCCAGGACATCGGCAGGCAAGCGTTCAGCCAAACGTCCCAAAGGCTTCTCAAAAACCCAGGCCTCGAGCTTCTCTTTGATTACGGTGTCAATCGCATTGGCCGCTTCAACGGAGCGGGCCAGTGTAAGGAGACGCTCTACCAGGTCGTTTTGCACTTGTTCCATGCCGCCTTCGGGCAAGTTCTCATCGAGCAAACTGCGAAAAGATCGGTCCTTGACCCGATGCAAACCTTTGTCGGCAAAACCGAGTAAAAGCTCTGTTGTGCGGCGACTCTGCACCGCTGCGACCGAGCGCTCGCTGAGATACCGCCTGGCTCCGGCAACTTTTTCGTAGGGAGCCTTTTCCAGGAAACGGCTGACGGGCTTGTCGAGGATCCCTTCAAGACGCTCGCGCAGCATGCCAGCAACCTGTTGCTGGGTCTTTTCTTCACGCAGCCAGTGCGAGAGTTCTTCCCCGGCTTTGTCGATGAACTCCGGGATGCGGTTGTAGATCTTGTCCAGGTCGACAAACCCACTCAAGAGGCCGGCGAGACCGCCTAGAGAATCGAGAAAGGTGTCGATCCCCTGACGGGCACGTTCCACCAAGCGCTGTCGAAAATCGGGATCGTAGAGCATGCCACCGAAACGCTCCAGCAGAGGCGGCACTTCTTTTTCGAGCTGTTGGAGGAGGACCTCGACCAGATCCTTAGGCAGGAAGTCGCGCAGTGAACGCTCACTCTGCAGCAGCCGTTCGAGGCGGTCTTCGACAAAGCGCTCAACCGCCCCGGCTGTTGTGTCCGAGTGCAGGATCGTGGTCACGCGCGTGTCGAGGTGACTCTGCAGTTTCTGGTAACGTTCCGGGGTCAGGAAACTTTCCAGGTCGCGGGCCAAAAGGCGATCGCCTTTTTCCTGAATGAAGCTACGCACCTGAGCTTCGAAAGCATCGCTTGCCAGGTAGTCGGAAATCGCTCCAACCGCTTTGACCCGCAGAGTCGAAACCAACTCACAGAAACGGCGATGGTAACTTTCCGGCACAAGGGTGTCAAGAGAGCCAAGCTCGCGAGAAAGAAAGGTCTGGAGCTTGTCATTGACGGCGCTCTTCAGTTCACGCCGAAAAGCGGGTTTTTCCAGCGTTAGGCGAACATCATCGGCTGTCAGGAGGTGGGCTCCGACCATTTCACCCATGCGCTGCGCAAGCTCTCCGCGCTTGGACGGAATAATCCCCGGGGTCAGCGGTATACGCACACCGAAAAGATGCCAGGGTCGCAAGGGACGAAAGAGCATGCGAATAGCGATATAGTTGGTCACATAGCCAATCAGCGCGCCAAGCAAGGGCGGCACCAGCCAGGGCAACCAGGAAATAGTTTCTAACATACGTTTCTCTCTATCGATCCCATCACAAGCTTTACCGGCGCTTGGCTTTCAGCTAAGATTCCGGTCTTTACTTTAAGGAGTTGTTCTCATGTCTGATCATATGATTCGTGTCTTGACTCTCGATGGCGCCATCCGCGTCAGCGTCGCCTCAACCACCTCCCTGGTCGAGGAAGTCCGTCGTCGGCAGCAGACTGATCCGACCGCCACCGTCGCTATCGGTCGCCTGGCCACGGCTGCGGCCTTAATGGGCAGCCTTCTCAAAGGCCAGCAACGGGTCGGCCTGACGATCGAAGGCAACGGGCCTTTGCAAAGGTTGCAGGCTGAGACCAATGCTCATGGTCAGGTACGTGCAACCCTCAAGGTGGCATCGGCAGGCCTGCCGCCACGAGACGGGCGGTACGATGTCGCCGGAGCCATCGGTCACGCCGGGTTTCTGCACGTCGTCAAGGATCTTGATCTGAAAGAGCCTTACCGCGGCACAGTGCAACTGGTCAGCAGTGAAATCGCAGAAGATCTGGCATACTATTTCACCACTTCGGAGCAGACACCGTCAAGTGTCGCCCTGGGCGTTGAACTGGGACAGCATGCTGAAGTGGTCGCGGCCGGAGGTTTCCTTCTGCAACTAATGCCCGAAGCTGATGACAGCATGGCCGACCGTCTCGCCGAGCGGCTCTCCACTCTGTCGCCTACCACGACTATGCTCAGCCAGGGGCTGACGCCTGAAGCGATCGCAGCATGCATCCTTGAGGACTTCCCTTATCATATCCTCGGCAGCAAGGAGCTGACCTTTGCCTGCAGCTGCAGTCAGCTGCAAACCCTCAAACTGCTGCGCAGCCTCGGCACCGAAGAGCTGGACCGGT
>Ga0224504_10000991_pt1 | contig 12704 bp, 13 predicted proteins | sample SF_Oct11_sed_USG_3_FD_170160 | JGI IMG/M metagenome (GOLD analysis project Ga0224504, IMG submission 170160) | Sediment microbial communities from San Francisco Bay, California, United States - SF_Oct11_sed_USGS_24 | ecosystem: Environmental > Aquatic > Marine > Sediment | place: USA... | reverse complement strand
GGATGTTACGACCACGATCCAGTTGCTGGGCAGAATGGGCGTTGCGGCGACAATCCATGAAGGCATGCGCATTGAGGTAGAGGCGGCCGGAGAGATTGAGTGCAACGCGCCTTATGATCTGGTTCGAACCATGCGTGCCTCCATTCTGGTGCTGGGTCCGTTGCTGGCCCGTTTTGGTCACGCAGATGTCTCGCTTCCTGGCGGTTGCGCCATCGGTGCCCGTCCTGTTGATCTGCATGTCAGCGGGTTGCGAATGATGGGTGCCGAAATCGATATTGAAGACGGGTACATTAGGGCCAGAGCAGACCGGTTGCGGGGCGCTCATCTGGTGCTGGATCAGATTACCGTCACGGGGACGGAAAATCTCATGATGGCAGCTGTACTCGCCGAGGGTGAAACCATTATTGAGAATGCGGCCCGCGAACCCGAAGTGGTTGATCTGGCTAATTTTCTGAATACATTGGGCGCAAAGGTTCAGGGTGCGGGCACCAATAACCTTGTTATACAAGGCGTTGAACGATTGCATGGCGGCACTTTTGATGTGCTGCCTGATCGCATTGAGGCAGGTACCTATCTCGTAGCCGGTGCAATTACCGGCGGGCGGGTCAAAGTGACGCGGACTTGTCCTGAGGATATTGAGGCCGTATTGGCCAAGTTGCGGGAAGCGGGCGCTGATATCGAGGTCGGTCCGGATTGGATTGAGCTCGATATGCACGGTCGACGACCACGGGCAGTCGATATCAGTACGGCACCCTATCCAGGTTTCCCAACCGATATGCAGGCCCAGTTTTGCGCTTTGAATGCGGTGGCAGAAGGGGTCGGCGCAGTGACGGAAAATGTCTTTGAGAATCGTTTCATGCATATATCCGAGTTGCAGCGGATGGGTGCATCGATCAAGTTGCAGGGAAATACAGCGATAATTCAGGGTGTTGAGGCGCTGGCAGCAGCGCCCGTAATGGCTACAGATTTGCGCGCTTCAGCGGGGTTGGTGCTGGCGGGGCTGGTCGCTGATGGCGAGACCATCGTAGATCGGATCTACCATATCGACCGGGGCTATGAGTGCATCGAGGAAAAAATGCAGCAGCTGGGTGGTCAGGTCCGTCGAATCGAATAAAACAGCCTGTCCGTTAGCGTTGATATAGGCAACATAGCAGCGGCCTGTGTATAATTCGCACGAATTTTCTGTGCCCACCCCGCTTAAAAATTTCTTGTGGGCGCATTTCATGGCAGTAGCGTCCGATAGATAGAATGAATAAATACGGGATTTGCGGTCGGTCTTCGGCCGACGGTGGACGACAGGATTCAATACTTACGAGGGGAATGGCTCGATGAGTGAAAAGTCGGGTATGGACCGACGCCACTTTTTGACAGTGGCGACGAGTGTCACGGGTACCGCAGGGTTGGCAATGGCGATAGTGCCTTTTGCCATGTCATTTAAGCCCAGCGCCAGAGCTCAGGCTTTGGGTGCGCCGGTTCAGGTTGATATCAGCAAGCTGGAAATCGGTGAGATGGTGCGCACCACATGGCGCGGAAAGACGGTTTATGTGGTTCGCCGTTCAACGGAAATGTTGAGTCTCATGGACAAGAATGTAGACGAGCTCGCTGATCCTAATTCAGAGGTTGCCACTCAGCAGCCTGCTTATGCGCAAAACAGTACCCGGTCTATTAATCCCGAGGTGCTCGTCGTGCTTGGTGTTTGTACTCATCTGGGTTGCGCGCCGATTGACCGGTTTGAAGTGTCACCGGTTGATTTAGGGCCGGACTGGGTTGGCGGTTTCTATTGCCCTTGTCATGGTTCGAAGTTCGATCTGTCTGGTCGGGTTTATGCGGGTGTCCCGGCGCCTACGAATATGGAGGTGCCACCATACCGTTTCCTCAGTGAAGACCTGATTCTTGTTGGTGATGATACGGGGGTAACCGCATGAACTCTGGAAGGCAGGAAGCTGCAGAAGTAAGCCTCATGTCGCGTTTCGCTGGCAAGCTCGGCGATCTGGTGGACTGGATTGATGCCAGATTTCCGCTGACCAAGATGCTCAAAGAGCATGCGACAGAATACTACGCCGCCAAAAACTTTAACTTTTGGTATGTCTTTGGTGTGCTGGCGATTGTTGTGCTGATCATTCAGTTGTTCACCGGCATTTTTCTGACGATGAGTTATAAGCCGGATGCGGAAAAAGCCTTTGCATCTGTTGAGTACATCATGCGTGACGTCGAGTGGGGTTGGTTGATCCGCTATATGCATTCGACCGGTGCATCCGCGTTTTTCATTGTCGTCTACCTGCACATGTTCCGTGGAATGATGTATGGCTCATACAAAAATCCGCGGGAATTACTCTGGATTATCGGCATGCTGATTTATGTTGCCCTGATGGCTGAAGGCTTTTTAGGGTATTTGCTGCCCTGGGGCCAGATGTCTTACTGGGGTGCACAGGTCATCGTGTCACTGTTTGGCGCGGTGCCTGGTATCGGGCCAGACCTGGTTGAATGGATCCGGGGCGATTATTTCATCTCGGATATTACGCTGAACCGGTTCTTTGCCTTGCATGTTATTGCCGTGCCGCTGGCACTGATTATGCTGGTCGTGATTCATATTCTGGCTTTGCATGAAACCGGTTCTTTGAACCCGGATGGTATTGAAATCAAGGAACGGAAAGGGGCCGATGGCATTCCGCTGGATGGCATTGCTTTCCATCCGTATTACACGGCCAAGGATCTGGTTGCGATCGTGATCTTCCTCGCGGCGTTTTCTGGCGTTTTGTTTTTTGCGCCTGAGATGGGTGGCTATTTCCTTGAACATGCGAACTTTGAGCCGGCGAACCAGCTTAAAACGCCTGAGCATATTGCCCCGGTGTGGTACTACACACCGTTCTACGCCATATTGCGGGCGGTTCCGAGCAAAGGCCTCGGTGCGTTGCTGATGGCGCTGGCAATTGTTCTGCTGTTCTTCCTGCCCTGGCTTGATCGCTGCAAGGTCAAGTCGATTCGTTATCGGGGTTGGACATTCAAGCTGGCGCTGACGACTTTTGCAGTGAGCTTTGTGTCACTGGGCTATCTTGGGCTGCAGCCTGCAGTTGAGCCGTTTGTGACGATTACCCGAATCTTTACGGTTCTTTACTTTGCGTTCTTCCTCGCGATGCCGATTTATACGCGGTTTGAGAAAACCAAGCCGGTTCCGGAACGCGTTACCTATGAGCATTAGGGGAGTCGGCCATGTTAATTGATTCATTAAATATCAAAGCGCTGGATCAACTCCGGGATGGGAGAGTCTCAATGAAACGCACGTTAAGGGTTCTGGCTTTCCTGATGCTGGCATTGCCTGTAACAGGCTGGACTGCAGGCGGCGGATTTCCGTTGCAACAAGCTGCTACAGATGTCAGCAATACAGGTTCTTTGCAACGCGGTGCAGCCAACTTTGTTAATTACTGCATGGGTTGTCATTCAGCCAAGTATGTTCGCTACAATCGTTTGGCAGCAGATTTACAGATCAGTGAAGACCAGCTTGTTAATAGCTTGATGTTCACCGGTGGCAAGCCATTCGACACGATGAGTATCGCGATGCCACCGGCCGATGCAGAACGCTGGTTTGGCGCGGTGCCGCCGGATCTGTCGTTGATAGCCCGAAGCCGTGGCACCGATTTTCTGTATACATTCCTGAAATCTTTTTATGTCGATGAGAGTCGTCCGACCGGTTTCAATAACATGGTCATGGAAAGTGTAGCGATGCCCCACGTTTTATGGGAATTGCAGGGTGTGCAGCAGGCTGTATTTGTTGAGAGTGATCACGGCGGCAATGCGCCGCCGGTGTTCGAAGGTTTTGAGCTGGTTGAGCCGGGGTTGTTAACGCCGGAACAATACGACCGGTTTGTGCTGGATCTGGTTAATTTTCTCGAATATATCGGGGAGCCAGTTCAGCTTCAGCGCAGACAGTTAGGTGTCTGGGTGCTGGCATTCCTGCTGGTGTTCGGATTGCTTGCTTATGCGTTAAAAAATGAAGTCTGGGCTGACGTTAAGTGATTAACGTACGGTCGATCTTTTCTGAAGGAGCGGTTCGTAATGTGCCGGGAGTTTGATTCATGGTTACTGTTGCGGGCAGGAATGCGGTAATGACTTTATTTTCAAGTCCAACCTGTTTTTACAGTCATCGCACTCGTATGGTGCTGGCTGAGAAAAACATTAGTGTAGAAGTGGTGAATGTTGAGGGCACAGATCTTCCGGAAGATCTTGTAGATCTTAATCCTTATCATTCAGTGCCTACACTGGTTGATCGCGACCTGGTTTTATATGACTCACGGGTCATCATTGAGTACCTGGATGAGCGTTTTCCTCATCCGCCGTTGATGCCGGTTGATCCGGTGACCCGGGCGCAGTTTCGTCTGGCGCTGTATCGCATCGAAAAAGACTGGTACAGCCTGGCTGAAAAAATTGAAGCGGCCTCTGACGCTAAACAGGCTTCCAGAGTCAGAAAAATGCTCGAAGAAAGTATCGTCGCCAGTTCCGATGTGTTCGGCGCGAAACGTTACTTTTTGAGTGATGAGTTTTCTCTCGTCGATTGCAGCGTTGCGCCCATATTATGGCGTCTTAATGCTTACGGGATTGATTTGCCGCCGCAGGCTCAGCCAGTCCTCAATTATATGAATGACGTGTTTTCAAGACCTTCGTTTCAGGAAAGTCTGACAGAGCTTGAGCAGGAGATGCGTCAGTAATCGTCATTTACGATTGCGGCGCTCAGTAGTCATGTCAGGTCAGGATTTTTCGCAGCGGCCTTATCTGGTTCGCGCTATGCATGAATGGATGACTGACAGCGGTAAGACCCCGCATCTGGTTGTTGATGCTAAGGCCGCCGGTGTGCGGGTTCCTCTGGAATATGTAGAGGACGGCAGGATCGTATTGAACTGCAGTTACTCGGCGACCAGCAATCTCGTGATGGGTAATGAGGAGATTGAGTTCGGTGCCCGCTTTGGCGGCACGCCTCATCTGATCAGTGTACCGATTGACGCGGTCATGGGTATCTATGCGAAGGAGTCCGGCGAAGGCATGCTCTTCGCTGAGGAGCGTGAAGATTCTTCAGCAGAACCGTTAGCAGCAGGTCCTGACACCAATGACGGCTCCGATGATGGCTCAAATCCACCGGAACCCCCTCCATCCGGTTCACCCGGCAGGTCTCATCTGCGGGTTATTAAATAAAGCTGTAAATGCCAAGTGAAGACCTATCCTTTATACGATGATAGGGGCGGCTTTAATGTTTTCGCTATTCCGCACTATTTTTTGTTGCCAGGTTCAGCGGCGCGATATTTTTCGAAAATGGATGATGTTGAGATTACATTTTCTCGAAGGTTCCTTAAGGGAGGCGATATACACGCCGAATTTATTTTTGAAGGTATGGAGTTTGAAGTTGTTGAGCCTTTTGGAGATAACAGTAGGCTGTGGGTGGGCCCGAAATCGGGGTATACCGTGCAGCATGAGTCATTAAGAAAATTGTTAGGTTATTGCAATGAAAACTGGCCTGGTCCGATTAGCAGGCTGTGGGAACGTGTGTGGAGATTATGATAGGCCGGCCATTGGTACCTGATGCTATTCGTCGTTATCCGAATAAAGCCTGATCAATCGCATCGCACAGACAGTGAATGACGACCAGGTGTACTTCCTGAATGCGGGCGGTTCGTTCGTCAGGGACACGCAGTTCCACATCATTACCTTTAAGTGCCGCGCCGATGGTGCCGCCATCACGACCGGTCAGGGCAATAACCGTCATGCTCTTCTCATGAGCCGCGTTAATTGCGGCCAATACATTGGGTGAGTTGCCTGATGTTGAAATAGCCAGCAGACAGTCCTGTGACTGACCCAGTGCGGCAACCTGTTTTGAGAAAATCTGGTTGTAATCGTAGTCGTTGGCAATCGCTGTCAGCGTAGAACTGTCAGTGGTCAGTGCTACAGCGGGCAGGCCGGGTCGCTCCATCTCGAAGCGATTCAGCAGCTCAGCAGAAAAATGTTGAGCATCACCCGCTGATCCACCATTACCGCAGCTTAGGATCTTGCCTTCCTGGCGCAAGGCATCAACCATGCGCTCTGCAGCTTTGGCGATTAAGGTCGGCAGTGCATCTGCCGCTTTTTGTTTGACGGCAATGCTGTCTGCAAAATGTTCGGTGATGCGGTCGATAGCAGTCATAAGAATCCTTTATTGGCCGCCCAGGTCGTCCATTGTGAAAGCAGCGGGAATCCAGTTTATGTCGGAATTGTCCGGCGAGCCAGTAATGCCGACCACATCGAATCTGACCGGGATATTTTCACAATCTGAATGTTGTGATAGAAAGTGCTGCGTGGCGCGCATGATACGTAACTGTTTTTGTCGTGAGACGGATGTAATCGGGGACATGAAGTTGGTTTTGCGCCGGTAACGGACCTCAATGATAGCCAGCATGCCCGCATCATTCATGACCAGATCCAATTCGCCGTAGCGGCAATGATAGTTGCCGGTAATGTAATTAAGCCCGCGATCAATTAAAAACTGTCTGGCGATACTTTCGCCGAGTCTTCCGGTGTCATTGTGTCGGGCCATACGGTTGAGATACCTTGCTCGCCGGAAAATGCTTCGGATTCGGCTTCAGGTAATGGATCCATCAGCTCAGGGCGGCCCCGGCGTATTTTTGCCCACGGTAATTCGCGGTGCACACGGTTTCGGTAGTCAAAATGCAGTGAGCCGGTCATACCTTCAAAGTTAGCGCTCGTGCCGTTGTAAATAAACGGAACCAGACGATAGGCATCGAAGCCCATGGCATAGAGGCGCGCGCGCCGTTCGGCTTGGTCAGGCCAGTATTGGGTAAGGGTTTTGCGCAGTTCTGTGGACAGCCCGTCAGGCGAGATGTTCCAGGGCATATCCGGAAACATGATTCCGTTTAAATCCGAGTTGTTTCGTGAGCCCTCCTGATAAATAGCTGATGTCGAATAAGTTGGTATTGAGCCGGCGAAATGAAAACGCAGTTGCGGTCTTATTAGCTTGCCGCTGCTTGCCGTAGCTGCCATAAAGATTAAATCAATGTCACTGCGGCGTCGTGATTCAAATTCAAGCGGAATACCCAGATTTGCACTCAGCCGGTCATGACGTGCCTGACTTTCATCAATGAGCAGCAAAGATTGTATGCCCGTCGAGTAATCCGGATTTTTAGGCTCATAAAACCGGTAGTCGAGGACCTGTCCACCAAGGCTAATGAGCTCAGCGTTAAAGCTTTGCATCAATCTTTTACCCCAGGCGTTGTTCGGTGCCAGTGCCAGCGCTCTATATTGTCCGAGTGCCGCGGCGCGCCTTGCTACTTGCCGTGCTTCATCTTCGGGTGACAGTGAAAACTGATAAAAGCCCACAGATTGCTGAAAGTCATCGGGCAGGAAGTTCAAAGTTAATGTGGGTGTCGATACGCCGCGTTGAGCGAGTGCCTGCACGTTTTCTTTTAATAAAGGCCCGATAACAAAGTCCGCCCCGTCCGCGATGGCCTGGTCATAGGTTTCAGGCGCGCTTGCAAGCGTTACATCGTAAATTCTGAGTCGTGGCTGATTGCCTTCGTTGGCGGATTGAAAGTACCCGGCCAGCAGCCCGTCACGGATGGCTTTGGCAGCTTGTTCCTGTCGGCCGGATAGTGGCAGCAAGACGGCGATTTGATTCGGATAATTAATATTGCGTGGCAATTGACTGAGGATTTCCGGTATCAGCAAGTCGTTTGCCGGATGATTGAAATAGACAGATTGCCAGCTGCGCAGTTGCCTGCGCAGAACGAGCGGATCCGAGCTGTAACCCCAAGCGATTCCACCCAGTTGCAACCAACCTGTCATCACAGGGTCATTGTCAGCCTGACGGGGTGCTTCGCTGAGCGAACTGCCCCAGGTCTGATAGCTTTCCCATAACCATTGTTGGTTACTCAATATGTCAGTGCGATTTTCGAGCCAGGTTTCCCTTTCAATCATGACGCTGGTCGCCGTGAGTGGGTCGCCGAGGCGGAACAGTGCATTCGCTCGCAATTTCAGTATTTTGAGCATGGCGCGCTGATTGTCAGTCGGCGGAGCCCCGGACAGGATGTTCAAGGCCTGCTCAGGGAAGCCATTCGCTGTTTCAACCTCTGCAGCGACCAGCGTCCAGAGCAATGCATTGGATTCGTTGATGGGTTTGCGCACCCGGTCCAGTATGTTTTTTGCGATCTCCGGGAAGCCCGCAAGCAGACGTTCATTTGATGCCTGGATAAGATAGCGTTGTTGCAGCGTCGGGTCTGCAGTTGTTCTGGCCAGGTCAAAGTAAGCATCCGCCGCAGCCTGATGGTCCCCTTGTCCCGCGAGCTGTGCTGCGCGATTAGCAGTGGAGCTGCCCTGAAGTTGATCCTCCATGACCATTTGGGGTGGCTGGCAAGCTGTCAGTCCGGTCAGCAGCGCGATTAATAAAATCGTGGCTCTGCCGCGGAAGATTTCACGGCTGGTTAATGTACAGCGTAGACTTGAGATCATGGATTATTAATTGTCCGCAAACGCATGGGAGATTTTACAGGTTTTGGTTGCTGATCCAGGTACTCTTTTCGTTGTCGCAACACCGCTTGGCAACCTTGAAGACATGACGCCCCGTGCCCGGGATACTTTGGCTCGGGTGACGCTCGTGGCTGCCGAGGATACCCGCCGTGCCTCGCAATTGCTAACGCATCTCGGCTTGAAACAGCGCCTTGTATCTTTGCATGAACACAATGAGTCAGAACGTGTTCATGAGATTGTGGCCGCGCTTTTGCGCGGTGAGGATGTTGCGCTCATTAGCGATGCAGGTACGCCTTTAATCAGTGATCCCGGCTATCGGCTCATGGCCTCTGTGCGTGAGCAGCGGTTGCCGGTGAGCCCCGTGCCGGGCTGTTGCGCCGCCATTGCGGCCTTGTCGGTATCCGGTCTGCCAACCGACCGGTTTCGGTTTGAAGGTTTTTTGCCGGCCAAAAGCAGTGCCCGGCGCAAACGGCTGGAAGCACTGGCGGACATTTCAGAAACCCTGGTGCTCTACGAGTCAGTGCATCGTATGGGCGATGTGCTGGCTGAAATGGAGCAGATTCTAGGGGCGGACCGGCCTGTTACGGTAGCGCGTGAATTAACTAAACTGTTTGAAACGGTTTATCGGGGCACGATTGCTGAAGTCCGCCAGGCGCTGGAAGCTGATCCGGGCGGGCGCAAGGGCGAATTTACTGTGGTGGTGGCAGGTCAGCCTGAAGCTGGCGCGGGTGTTGCCGCGACTGAACTGGAGCGCATCCTGAAGATTTTGTTGCGCAGCGTTTCGGCGAAAGAGGCCGCTACGGTGGCTGCGGAAATTACCGGTACACGCAAACGCGAGGCCTATCAGTTGGCCAACCGGCTGCGGGATCAGGCGGATTAGCCCGACTATGCTTGCTCACGCTAAGTCATTGATTTATCTTGGCCATGGAGCTGGCCGGGTAATCGCCTGACACCTTTGGTGTCGGGAGGAAAGTCCGGGCTCCTGCGGACAGGGTGCCAGGTAACGCCTGGGGGGCGTGAGCCCACGGAAAGTGCCACAGAAAATATACCGCCTGCGGCTTTCGGGTCGCCGGTAAGGGTGAAATGGTGCGGTAAGAGCGCACCGCGCGGATGGCAACATGTCGCGGCACGGTAAACCCCACCCGGAGCAAGACCAAATAGGGGAGTATTCTCCGTCGCAAGACGGGGAGCCGATGTCCGCGCGGACTCCCGGGTAGGTCGCTAGAGGTTGCCGGTGACGGCAGTCCCAGATGAATGATTGCCCTCGACAGAACCCGGCTTACAGGCCGGCTCCTTTTTTCATCGTTTACGCTGTTGCGCAGGCTTTGCGCAACAGCGTGAGCAGCACCCTGTATTCGGTTGCTGTAAAACAAATTCCTTCTTCTTTAAATCTTCTCGAAGGAATGCGTCATAACCCTCTGATTTTTAGCAAATGGGCTTCTCAAAAAAAGCTCTTTTGGAGGGTGAAACCACTTCTAAGTTGCTGTCCTTAAAAGAATTAATCATTCTTTTTGTTGACAGTAAGTCTGGCCGATACATATAGTGTCGAGAAGTGGAAAAAAGTGGGAGGAAATGGGCTAAATTGTCCTTATTTCCATGCTTCGAGGACCGACAAAAATCACCCTGGACGCCAAGGGGCGGCTATCTATTCCGACCAAGTATCGGGAACGGATTGCTGCGCGTTGCGATGGCCATCTGATTTGTACTGTCGATGTTCGCAATTGTCTGCTTATTTATCCGCTGCCGGATTGGGAAGAGACCGAGCGCAAGTTGATGCGCTTGCCCAGTCTTAATCCTGCGGCGCAGAAATTACGGGGTTTGTTGATGGGTTATGCGACTGATCTCGAGCTGGATGGTCATAGCCGGGTGTTGATCCCAAGGGAGCATCGCGAGTTTGCAGGGCTGGATCGTCAGGCGATGTTGTTTGGGCAGGGAAACAAATTTGAATTGTGGGATGACGCGCGCTGGAGTGATCAGCTTACCCAATGGATGGGTGCTGACTCTGCTGACAGTGGTGATTTGACTGCGGAGCTTGAGACTTTGTCTTACTAGGTATCGGTTTGCCGACGATGACAAAGCGTTGAGTTTGCCCGATTTTGCAGGGGTGTTGGGGTGAATTCACATGTGCCGGTGCTACTCGCTGACACGATTGACCAGTTAAAGATTGTTGCGGATGGCATTTATGTTGACGGGACTTTCGGTCGGGGTGGTCACAGTCGGGCAATTCTTGAGAAGTTGGGTACGGGTGGTCGCGTGCTTGCTATGGATCAGGACCCGGAGGCTGTAGAAGTGGGAACGCAGCTAGCCGGGGCTGATCCGCGTTTTTTGATTGAACAGGGAAACTTTGCGCAGTTGCGCAGTTTTTTGGAAGGGCACGAAGTGTTTGGACAAATCAGCGGTGTCTTGCTGGATCTCGGTGTTTCATCACCGCAGCTGGATGATTGTCGCCGCGGATTTAGTTTCAGGCATGACGGTCCGCTCGACATGCGAATGAATCCGGCTGAGGGGCGGAGCGCTGCTGACTGGCTGAATACGGCTACAGAAGAATCGATAAGAATAGTGCTGTTTCGTTATGGGGAAGAACGTGCCGCTTCGCGTATTGCGCGAGCAATTTGTCGTCATCGCGACGAGCAGCCGATTAAAACAACGGGCGAACTCGCTACGCTGGTCGAATCTGTCGTCAGGCGAAAGCCCGGCAGTAAAAAGCATCCTGCGACTAAAACATTTCAGGCCATTCGCATTCAGGTTAACCGTGAGCTTGAGGCTGCGGGCCAGGCGCTCGAGCAATCTGTTGATGCATTGCGTCCCGGCGGGCGGCTTGCGGTCATCAGTTTTCATTCTCTCGAAGACAGGTTGGTTAAGCGCTTTTTGCGCGACGAGTCACGAATTGATCCGGCGCTGTCAAAATTACCTCAAGTGCCTGAGGCGGCGCTGCCCCGCATGCGTTTAGTTACATCAGCCATTCGCGCCAGTGAAGCAGAAATTGCCACTAACCCCCGGTCGCGCAGTGCGACGCTCAGAGTCGGGGAGCGCGTTCGATGACGGAAAGGATGCGGCAAATTCTCGCTTTGACGTTGCTCGCCGGCGCCATCATGGCCTCGGCCATGGCCGCTATTTATGCCAAGCATGAGTCGCGCAAATCTTTTACGGAATTGCAGCGTCTGCAAGTAGAGCGTGACCGGATGGAAATTGAATGGGGCCAGTTGCAGATTGAACAAAGCACCTGGTCAACTTACGGCAGAGTTGAGCAGCTTGCGCGCAAGGATATGCAGATGCGTGAGCCGGAAACAGATCAGATGACGTTGCTCGGGCCATGAAGTACAAGTCAAAGACAGAGGCGATGATGCGTCACAGCTTTACCCTGCGTGCCCGCTGTGCTGCTGCGGTGCTGTTCTTGCTTGCAGGGATATTGATGGCCAGGTCCGTGCACTTGCAGGTGTTCGATGATGAGTTTTTGACCGGTCAGGCTGATGCCCGTCACATTCGCGTGGCCAAGATATCGGCGCATCGTGGTTTGATTACGGATCGCAATGGTGAGCCGTTAGCCGTTAGTACGCCAGTCGACAGTATCTGGGTGAATCCCCGCGAGATTGTCAGGTCGCCGGACCGCATTGAACAGTTGGCGCTGGCGCTCGATATGGACCAGAAAAAGCTTGCTGCCAGACTGGCGCGAAACAGCAGTCGTGAATTCATGTACCTCAAGCGGCATATGCGCCCAACGGATGCAGAGGCGATTGCTGAGCTCAATATTCCCGGTGTGGATATTGAGCGTGAGTATCGCCGTTACTATCCGGCGGGCGAGGTGACCGGGCATCTCGTCGGCTTTACCAATATTGATGATGTTGGTCAGGAAGGGCTGGAACTCGCTTTCGATCAATGGCTGGCCGGACGCTCTGGCAAGAAGCGCGTGCTTAAAGATCGTATGGGGCGCGTGGTCGAAGATGTTGAGCGTATTGAGTCGCCGAGCCCCGGTCGTGATCTGGCCACTTCGATTGATTTGCGTATTCAGTATCTGGCTTATCGTGAGCTTAAGACGGCCATCCAGAGAAGCGGTTCGGCATCGGGCTCCGTGGTAGTCATGGATATAGACAGTGGTGAAGTGCTGGCGATGGTCAATCAGCCAGCCTACAACCCAAATGACCGCGCCCAGTTTTCAGCGAAGAATTATCGCAATCGGGCCATTACCGATATTTTTGAGCCTG
>Ga0224504_10000990_pt1 | contig 12705 bp, 13 predicted proteins | sample SF_Oct11_sed_USG_3_FD_170160 | JGI IMG/M metagenome (GOLD analysis project Ga0224504, IMG submission 170160) | Sediment microbial communities from San Francisco Bay, California, United States - SF_Oct11_sed_USGS_24 | ecosystem: Environmental > Aquatic > Marine > Sediment | place: USA... | reverse complement strand
GGTTCTGATTACGCCTCACATTGTTCAGGTCGTCGTTGCGATTGGCATCATGCTCGTCGTTCACTGGCGCATGCGTGACCGCGAACTCGACGAGGTCATTAGTCGAATGCCCGCATGGCTAATCGGCCTTATCTGGGGGATCATGCTAACGCTAATCATTATTACGCAGGGGGGAAGCGATGCATTCATCTACTTCCAGTTCTGAGAGTTCGGCCGACATGAACAAGTACGATCGGGCGTTACCGGGCGATTCCATTAAACCGGCCGCGCTGATCGGCTTGCTGGTCATGATCGTAATGATGAGCGGTTGGGAAATGTACTGGCGGAGCAACGGTTCGGTTCCCTCCTATCGGAACAGCGAAGGCCTCTGGGCGATCCAGCGACGGCGGGTCAACGAAATTGAGGGCGATAAGACGGTCATCACCGGGTCATCACGCATGTTTTTCAACACCCAGCTTGACGTCTGGGAGCGAGAGTCGGGTGTTCGACCCATACAGCTGGCGCTCGAAGGAACCAGTCCAGTGTCCCTGATGGAGGATCTCGCCGACGACGCCGATATGAAGGGAACGTTGATGGTCGGCGTCGCCGGAGAGATGTTTTTCACTGGATTCGAATTCCGCGGCAGCGCATTTAAGCGCTTCAGAGAAGAAACCCCGGCGCAATGGTTCGGGCAAAAAATCTCCATGCTGGTAGAACCGTATCTCGCGTTTTACCATTACGATTACAGCCTGTTTACCATGATTAAACGCCAGGCGTTTCCCAGGCGAGAGGATGTTTTCTTCGAAATGGATGTTCGTCGACTCGCGACGTATTCAAAAGACCGCAACGCGCGCATGTGGCAAATAGTCGAGAATAACGAAGCCTACGCAGAAGAGGTTAAGGAAGGATGGGCGCAGTTTTATCGGCCGATTGACACACTGAGCGAAGAAGAACTCGCGGAGGGGCTCGAGAACCACAATGAGCAGATCGACCGTGCTGTTGCCGCGACAAAGAAACTACAGGAAAGAGGTGTCGAGGTGATCTTCGTTCGCCATCCTTTTGAGGGTATATACGACAAGATTGAGCCCACGTACTACCCGAGAGCGACTAGTTGGGATGTGGTGATTGAAAGAACAGGCGCTCTCGGCATACATTGGCGTGATCATGCGGAGCTACAGGGATACTGGTTACCAGAGTCCTCGCATTTGTCTGCAGCTGATGCCGATCGATTTACCAAAGAGCTGTACCACGTAGTAAAACGAGAGCGGGCGGCACGAGAAGCTGCTAGCGGAGAGTAGAGCATGGGCTTGAAGATACTGGTTGCCATCGACTTGTCGGATGCATCTGAAAAAGTTGTCAGCGCCGCCAAATACCTCGCCAAGGCGACGGACGGTGACATCCGGGTTTTGCACGTCGCAGAAGCCGAGCCTGATTTTGTTGGTTATGACGCCGGCCCGGAAGTCGTGCGTGATCAGGTAGCGAAAGAATTCCGTGACGAACATCGTGGCGTGCAGGCGCTCGCTGAATCGTTGAGAAAGGCAGGAGTTTCTGCAAAAGCGCTGTTAATAAAGGGCCCCATCATTGACACTGTTCTCGCCGAGGCGAAGCGCTTCGATGCCGATCTTTTGGTCGTCGGCAGTCATGGTTTCGGCGCCCTTTATGATTTGCTCGTTGGCAGCTCAAGTCGCGGCATCCTCAAGAGTACGGAAATACCGGTGCTGGTAGTCCCGGTAAGAGAGTAACTTGCCGCGGGAGATTGCTCGAAGGCTAAGCTCTTAACTCAACTCTCGTTTTTCAAACCAGTTACCGGGACGTTGGTTGCTCAAATTGCATCACCGTGCATTGCAATACGGCTAGAATCCCCCACCTTATGCTGCAGTTGCAGCGCAGCATTGTCAGACAGGGAGTGAACATGGCCGATTCGCCTTTCATCATCGACGTTACCCGGGAGAACTACCAGCAGGTCATGGAGGCCTCGTTCAAGGTCCCGGTGCTGCTGGACTTCTGGGCCGGCTGGTGCCAACCGTGCCAAATCCTGACGCCGATCCTCACCGGACTCGCCGAGGAATACCAGGGCAAGTTCCTGCTGGCCAAATTGAACACCGAGGAGGAACAGGAGATCGCCGCCCAGTTCGGCATCCGCAGCATTCCGACAGTCAAGCTGTTCCGTGACGGCCAACCCGTGGACGAGTTCATGGGCGCGCTGCCGGAGCTGGCGATCCGGGAGTTCCTCGACCGGCACGTGGCACGCGAGTCGGATGCGACGGTAGAACAAGCGCGTGAACGCCTGGCCGCGGGGGATGCCGAGGCCGCGATCACGTTGTTGAACGAAGCCCGCGAGGCCGATCCGGACAACCCGCGGGTTACCCTGACCCTGGCCGAGGCACAGTTGGCAGCGGGCGACATCGCCGCCGCCGAGGCGACGCTGGACAGCCTGCCGGCGGACGAGCGGGACAAGCCGGAAGTCGCCGCGCTGCGCAGCCAGCTGTTCTTCGAGGGACGGCTGGCCGAGGCCCCCACCGCGCCTGAACTCGAGGCGAGGCTCGCAGCCGCTCCCGACGACAGCGAGGCCCGGTTCCAGCTGGCGCTGCGCAAGGTAGTCGGCCAGGACTACGAGACGGCTATGGAGCTGCTGCTTGAGCTGATGCAAAAAGATCGCAGTTTCGGGGACGACGCCGGCCGCCACGGGCTGTTGAAAGTGTTCGAACTGCTCGGGGATGACCCGCGGGTGAACCGGTATCGCCGCCGCATGACGAACCTGTTGTACTGACTGCACGTAAATAGGGGTCGAACCGAGGTTTTAGATAACCTCGGTTCGACCCCTAATATCGTTACTTGAGTCGCTGTAACCAGACAGGATAAGAAATAGAATCCTCCCGACCGAGATTCACCGGTGGCGCCTCTTTGAAGACGTCGTCGACGACAAGGTGGAGGCCATCCTGCATCGTCCTCTCATCGCCAAACGCCTCGAACGACAGGCTCCACCAGGGTTCTGCTTCGAACCGCTTCGTCGTTCGGGCCCAAGCCTCGATTGCCGTCAATTCCACCTGGCAGCCCCCTGACAACCAGCCGTGATCAGGTGCTACCTCGACGGGTTCCTCCCCTTCCAGCGAGACCAGTCGCAGTCGCCGCAACTTGTTCACCGAGATCCAACGGTCTTCCGCACATCCGGCGAGTCGGCTGCTGGTGTCGTTATCGATCCTTGCGCTGGACCACTTGACCCAGGCGTCTTTCAAGCCGCTGATTCCATGGCGGTAAGTCACGGAACATGGCGGCTGCGTCAGCGCCTTGACCTCGAACCGGCCACTGCGCAACTTGACACTTGTCGTCGTGCAACCGGGTAAGAAAAGATATTCGTCCGTGCGTTGCGGCTCCGTTTTCGCCAATCCTCCGGCCTCGAACCACAGCTGCATGTCGCCAGGCAGCGGGCCCTCAAGAAACCAGCGAACTTCAGCACTGTGATACATGTAGACCTTCCCGTGAGATTCAGCGCAAACAGATCGGCTCATTCCTTGTATACCCCGTCGGGCGAGAGTGCCGTATGCCGGAAACTACGACTACTCAGCAACACGGCCGCGATGCGATATTGAACCAGTGATTGACCGGCGATGACCGTCGGGAACCGACAATGACCGAAGTAGAGGCCAAATTTCTGATCCGTTCGAACGAGCAGATCGACCAGGTACTGGCGACTCTCGACGAGCTGGGCTACCTGAAATCGGAAGGTGAAACAGGGAGCCACCTCGATACGTACTTCGACACGTCCGAATTCGACATCCTTCGTGCCGGCTGGACGTATCGATGCCGGCAACGAGAGGGGCAGAGCACGCTCAACCTGAAGGCATGCGGCAGGCACGACGGCCGGGTTTTCGTACGGGATGAAATCCAGCAGCCGCTGCCGCGCGACGCCGTATCGACGTGGCATGATTTGCCACCGGGACCGGTCAAGAATTACCTGGACAGCATTGTCGATACGCGGCGCAATCGAAGATTGTTCAACGTTGCGAGCCAGCGTCGCGTGTTCGCCGTGACGTCTCCAGGAAGCAGGCCGTCACAGATAGAACTCGATGTCGATCGAACGCGAATAACGGCCGAGAAAGCGAAGGATAATGCGCCGGGAAGTTTCGAGTTCATGGAGCTCGAACTGGAGCTCACTTCGGGTGACGCGAGCGCCGTCGATGAACTCGCAAAGGCACTATTCGACAGGTTACGACTCACGCCGGCACAGTTCAGCAAGTTCGATCGCGGCATTCAGGCAGCAGGGCTGTCGGGCAGAGCACTAGCCAGGAAACGCGACAAGCCGACCATCATCGAGACGGATCCGTTCCTCGATCTCGTCTACCTTTTCTTCGACCGCCAGTTGCAACGAATGAAGAAGTTTCAGCCGATTGCCTGGGAGGGCCTGGATCCCGAGGGCGTTCATAAAATGCGCGTCGCCATTCGACGATTTCGCACGATCCTGAGGGCTTATCGCGACGTCCTCGGCAAATCGGTGGTCAAACCCATCAACAAGGAGCTGCGCTGGTTGTTCAAACAGCTCGGCGAGGCGCGGGATGCCGACGTCGGTGAGATGGCGATACAGGAATTCATTGCGACCCTGCCTGAGGATGCCGCGCGAGCAGCGGCACCTTACGAGGCTCATGTGCGCCAGAAAACTTTCGACGCGTACACGAACCTCACGGAGGTATTCGTTGGTGGGCAAAACCGCGAGCAGATGAACGCGCTCGAGGAATTCGTTGCTGCAGGACCCCATGAATCGATGAAAGAGAGGGTCGGCGACCTGACTATTGCAGAAGCGGCCGACCGGGACATCCGCAGATCCGCACGCAAGATGATCAGGCGTGGCGATCGTATCATCGCCGAATCGCTTGTCGAGAAGCTGCACAAGTTGCGCATCGAAGCCAAGCATTTGCGCTATCTGCTCGACTTCTACGACATGGCACAGCCGGTGAGATGGAAAGAGTCCATCAATGAGCTGGAAAAACTGCAGGACCTGCTCGGTTGGCACCAGGACGCGATCATCTCGCAGGAGCGACTCGAGACATACCACGAGTCCTTGCCGACAGCCGGTGAGGACTGTGCACTCAGGTTGTCCATCGACCGCCTCATCAGTACCGAGAACGAGCGTATGGAGTCGTGCCGCCACGAGTTCCCGGCCGCCTGGCGGCAGTTCAAATCGGTGTTCGAGCGCCCTTCGTTTTTGCTTCCTTCCTAGCGTAAATTGGGGTCGAACCGAGGTTTTCGAGATTTACGTAAACTGGGGTCGAACCGAGGTTTTCGAGATTTAGAAAACCTCGGTTCGACCCCAGTTGCTCCAGTTGGTCGCTATTCGTCCGGGCCGCTTTGCTCCGGCCACACGATGCTGAACGCGCCCCTGATATCACCGGGCGCATAGCCGCGCGCGCGGTCGTGTGGATAGTGTTCGTCCAGGAGTTGCCTTACATCGTCGGACACCGCGCCACCGTGACAGGCCACACACACGCCGCCGGTGGGGATGGCCTTCATGTACCTAAAGCGGCCGTCGCGCCGCGTTTCAAAATACTCGAGCGGTCCGTCGCCAGCTTCGTCCGCGCGCTCGTCGAATTCACGCAGCACTTCGACTTGCCAGTCAGCGGGCAGATTCGCGGTATTGCGCACACGCAGGCTCGTGCGGACGACTTGTGCGCCATGTTTGCGGGAAAGCTGCGAGGCGACGGCCGGCGCAACGTCCTTACAAACGTGGATAGCCGCAGCGGGGCCGCCCGCGCCCATCGCGGCTTTGAGTTCTGCCTGCAACTGCCCGGCAAAGGCCTTAACAATCTCACGGCTTTGTTCGAGACGCGGATCTTCTGCGGCAAACGCCGGCAGCGCACTGAAGAAAAGTGCTGCAAGAATCAGCCGGAACAGAACCGGGCGCCGGAATCGGAACAAGTGAATCATCGTTATCCTCCCAGGTCGACTTCAGCCTTTGATGCACACGACCGGCTCGAGCCGCGCAACCTTGCGCGCCAGCCCGACGCGATCGGCGATATCGACAACCCTGTCGACATCCTTGTAGGCGAGCGGCGCCTCTTCGGCGATGCCACGCAGCGAGGGGCTGCGAATGACAATGCCCCGCTCGGCGAGCTGATCGACGACCTGCCTGCCACGATATTGCCGACGTGCCTGACGACGACTCATGGCCCGACCTGCTCCGTGGCAAGCGGAACTCAGGGACATTGCTTCTCCTTGCGTCGTGCCGGCAAGCACGTACGAAGCGGTACCCATCGAACCGCCGATCAGCACGGGCTGGCCCGCGTCGAGCAGCGTCTCGTCCAGGTCCGGATTGCCTGGACCGAATGCTCTCGTTGCGCCTTTGCGATGCACGTAGAGTTGGCGGGTCGTACCATCAATCTCGTGCGACTCGACCTTACAAATATTGTGCGACACGTCATAGAGCAGCTCGAGCCGGGCCTGCGGCAGGATTGGCCTCACGATCTCGCGCGTCAAATAGGTGAGGATCTGGCGATTGGCCAAAGCGCAGTTCATGCCGGCACGCATCGCGCCGATGTACCTTTGTCCGAGTTCCGAGTTGATCGGCGCGCAAGCCAGTTCGCGATCCGGGAGGTCGATCCCATGGTCCGGGGCCGCAAGCAGCATCTCGCGCAGATAGTCGGTACCGATTTGATGCCCGAGTCCCCGTGAGCCACAGTGGATGCTGATTACGATGTCGCCCTCGGACAGCGCAAACTGACGGCCGATCGAAGGCTCATAGATTACGGCGACGCGCTGCACCTCGAGGTAATGATTGCCCGAACCAAGAGTGCCCATCTCGCGTCGTTGTCTGTGCTTGGCATGCTCCGAAACGTCGGCCGGATTCGCGCCGGCGATACAACCGCGCTCTTCGGTTCTTTCGAGATCCTCCGCCTTGCCATATCCCTGGTCAACAGCCCAGCGTGCGCCACCTTCGAGCATTTCATCCATCTGCCGGGGATCGAGTCGAATGGATCCCTGGCTGCCGACGCCCGCGGGAATCCCGGCGAACAGGGCGTCCGCAAGCTCCGTCTTGACGGCCTCGATGTCGGCGGCCTTCAGATTGGTATGCAAAGTGCGCACACCGCATGAGATATCGAATCCAACACCACCTGCGGAAACCACGCCGCCTGCATCGGCGTCGAATGCGGCCACGCCGCCGATCGGAAACCCGTAGCCCCAGTGTGCGTCAGGCATTGCGTAGGCCGGGCCGACCAGTCCCGGCAGCATGGTTACGTTGCGGAGCTGCACATAGACCTTGTCGTCCATCTGCAGGATTTGCTCGCGATCCCCGTACAGGATTCCCGGCCCCTGCATCGGCCCCTCGGCCGGTATGTGCCAGCAATACTCAGTTTCCTGTTGCAGGCGGCCAAGATCCATAATTCATACATCCACGACACATTGACCGTGCCAGTTTCCCTCGTCGTCCTGTGCGACCGCTAGGGCCGTGTAGGTCGCGCCTTTGGCCTCGACGACGGGCTGGTGCCGCAGTCGGTCGATGGGCTCGCCGCTGACCCGGGCATCGAGCTTGTACCCGTGCAGTTCGACCTGCCACTCGCTAAAGATCATGCTGCGTGTCGCCATTTCGTATACCAGCGCATTGAGCCAGTCGACGAGTAACAATGCATCGTCCGGGGCTTCGCAGGAAACCGTCACTGTTTCGACGGATCGCACGTTTCCCGGCTCGGTGATGACAGCGGTGAGCGCCTCGCCCATAAGCTCGAACAGATTCTCGCGCGTTGGCGCAACTGCGCGCAGGCCTATGTCCGCTTCATGCTCGAAGTGTTCCCAGCTACCTTGACGCATCTCCCTATGCAATCTGGCCCAGGAACTTCGCCCTGTCTATAAGAGCAATCGCCTAGGCGATTTCGATCGGCGAGTGCCGGGCGCCCGCGGCGAACGCTGGTTGCCGCGCCTGTCCTGTCAGTCTGGCAGCGGAATAAATTCATCGTCGCCGGGGACGGAACCGAAGCGACCTTCGCGCCAGTCGGCTTTCGCCAGTTCGAGGCGGTCCGGTGAGCTGGATACGAAGTTCCACCAGACGATACGCTCGCCGAGCGGTGCGCCGCCGATGATCATGACGCGGCTGTCTTCCCGGGAGTACAGTCTCAGACCCTTGTCGCGGTTGGCGACCAGCATGACGCCGCCACCGTAGCGCAGGCCGTCAACTTCGATCTCGCCGGAGACGACGTAAGCCGCAAGCTCGTCGGCATTGCCAGGGACAGTAATCTCCTGCCCGGCCGGCATGACGCACTCGAAATACAGCGTGTCGGAATAAGTTGTGACCGGCGACTTCGCACCAAAGCACTCGCCCATGATGATACGAATGGTGCAGCCGTTAACCTCGAGCTCGGGCAGATCGGCCGCCGGATAATGCACGAACCCGGGCTCGCGCTCCTCCTCTTCGCGCGGCAACGCCATCCAGGACTGGATGCCGTGCAGCCGCGACGTTTCATCGAGGTCATCGCCGGCACGTTCCGAGTGCACGATGCCGCGACCGGCCGTCATCAGGTTGACGGCGCCAGCCTGTATCGCTTGCACGAAGCCCAGGCTGTCGCGGTGCATGATTTCACCTTCGAACAGGTAGGTGATCGTCGCGAGGCCGATGTGAGGATGCGGCCGCACGGCGATGCCCTGGCCCGGCGGAAACTCGGCCGGACCCATGTGATCGAAGAAAACGAAAGGGCCGACCATGCGCTGCCGAGCAGCCGGCAGCACGCGCCGCACCGTGAATTCGCCGAGGTCCCGCTCACGCGGCTCGATGGTCATATCAACGCTGGCGGTGATGCCGGAATCGCTCATAAAGATATCCTCAATGGGTACGACGAGCTGGCTATTTATTGTCGTTGATTATCGTCCCAGGGTTGTCTGGCTGGACTGCGGCAAGCTGCCATAGCTCCGCGCAGCGCGCACCCGAGCGGCAGTAGAGCAATACGGGACCGTCAAGGTCGCCGCATTTCTCGTTGAAGTCCTGGACGTTTTGCGGGGTGATACGGCCGGAGACGACTGGAATATGGATAAAGCCCATGCCATGCTCTTCGGCGGCGGCCGCGATCTCGGCGGCCGCAGGCTGCCCCCAATCCTCCCCGTCCGGGCGATTACACACGATGGTCTTGAAACCGTGCTCGGCCAGCTTGGGCAGATACTCGGGCTCGATTTGCCCGCTGAAGAAGAAATGCTCTGACAGTTGTCCGATACGCATGCTCCTGGCCCCTGATCACGCTGCGAACTGCAGCACCTGCGGAACTGACCTGGCGAGAATATACACGCCCATCACGATCAGGAAATACCCGAAGCCGCGCTTTAGTCGTTGCTGCGGGATCCGGTTCGCGATCTTTGCGCCCACGATGCTGCCGGCAATGCCGAGCCCCGTCACGATCATGAGGACGTTCCAATCCAGCGTCAGCTTCTGCGCGTCGAGCACGTCCAGGTATTTGATGAATCCGCTGTAGGACTTCAGCGCAATGATGACAAGGCTGGTCGCAACCGCGGTGTGGATCGCCAGCCCGCCGAGCAACACCAGCGCGGGCACGATCAGGAAGCCGCCGCCGACACCCACGAGACCGGTCAGCACGCCAACCACGAGCCCGTCGATCCCGATCTTCCAGGTCGCACGGCGCACGATTTCCGCCTGCTCGAGATCCACGGGCCGAAGCATCAGGTACGAGGCGAGAAGCATCACCAGCGCGAAAATCGTGAGCTGCACGATGCCCGGCACGAAGGCCGCGAGCAGCGCTCCGAGCCAGGTCCCGGCCATGCCCGGCAGGCCGAAAACGACCACGTTGCGCCAGTCCACCATGCCAAGCCGGACGTATTGCAGGCTTCCGACCAGCGCGATGCTGCCGACGATGAAAAGCGAGCCGGCGATTGCGAGCTTCTCGTCCTGACCCAGCAGGTAGACGAGTACGGGTACGGTGATGATCGAACCACCGGAGCCGAGGAGCCCCAGGCTGACGCCGATCGCGACGGCGCCCGGCCAGGCGAGAACGGATGCGACCATCAGGAATAGCTCAGGCGACTGCCCTGGCTGCCAGCTGGAAGCCGTTCGCGCTGTTCAGAATGAAGGCCGCAGGTATTTTCTTTTGCATGGCGGGACATTCAGAGTTCCGTGCATCAGGATTGCGCAGCAATATATTAGGGATTTCTAATTTAATCAAGCCGTACGAGCCACACAGCATGTGCGCATGAGGCTGTGGCAACGCCGCAAGCTACGCGGTACCCAGAAGCGCATCGGCCACGCCGCGCCCGAACTCGACATACCCCTCTTCGGAGGGATGAAAGCCGTCGGCCGAAAAGGACCCGGCGTCCAGGTCGCTGTCGATCGGCACGTGCACGGTGCGCGGATACTCCCGCACAAGCCCCATCGCCAGTTCGTCGAATGCCCCGCCGCGCTTGGCGATAACCGTTCGCAGCGGCTCCGGTAACAGAGGAAATATTTCGAACGGAGGAATGCCCGCCAGCGCAATCGCGGCACGCGAATAATGCTGCCTGCACAACGACAACGTTCGTCTCAAGTCCGCAGTCCAGCGCGAAGCCGTCGTCAACGATGTGACGTCGTTAACGCCGAGGGAAATAATGACGTAGTCGGGGTCCGCGTCGGGCAAGCCGTCCTGGTAATGCTCAAGGAACTTTTTCGTCGAGAAGCCGATATGTCCGAAGGCCTGCCAGTCGACTTGCGTCTGCTCAAATGACGCGAGATGACTCGCCGTCTGCCCTACCAGCGCGCGCGACAGTTCGCTTGCCCCGACGCCGGCGATGATGGAATCACCCAAAGCCAGCAGCGATTTGCGCGGACCGTTGCCGACGCTGCCGCTAGTGGGACCCGCTGCAGCCGCGAAACGCAGCGCTGTACGTCGCACGCGTAGGGCCTGCGGCAGCAGGAAGGGAACGGACATCCAGAAGAGCGGCCCTCTCATTACTCACGCATCTCCCAATGAGACTATCGGCTTAACACGTCGTTATCGAGCAGAAAATGCTTCACGTTGTCGCCCATGACTTTGCGAATCTCGTTTTCTGAAAAACCGGATCGCAGCATCGTCTCTGTGAGGATGGCAAGTTCGCTGGTGTCGAACGCCACCGTGACGGCTCCGTCGTAGTCGGATCCCAGTGCGACATGGTCCTCACCAAGGAGATCGATCGCGTAACGGATCGACTTGACGATTCCTGCCGGGCTGGAATCGCAGACCGCACCGTCCCAGTAGCCGATCCCGATAAGACCGCCTGCAGCAGCGAGCTGTTTCATTAGCTCGTCCGGCAAATTGCGCGGCGAGTCGCAAACACCGTTGAGGCCACCGTGGGACAGGATGACGGGTGAGGTCGAAAGCCCAAGCACGTCGGCGACCATCGCCGGGGACGAATGTGCAATATCGATGATCATGCCGAGTTCATTGGCGCGGCGCACTACCCGTCTTCCGAATTCGCTCAGGCCTTCATGGCTTGCCCCATGCAGCGAACCGCCAAGTTCGTTGTCGAAGAAGTGCGTCAGGCCGACGATGCGAAGGCCCTTATCGAACAGGCGATCGAGATTCTCGATATCTCCTTGCAGCGGATGCGCACCTTCTATCAGGTAAATTGCGCCAATGACGTTGTCATCGCTTTGTCGTCCGGCAATTAGCCGCTCAACGTCCTGTTTGCTGGTAACAACGGTCAGCTCGCTTTGGCCGGCAACATCGTGCAGCTTGTCCAGCTGGTACACGGCGCGCTCGTAAAGGCTGAACCATGTCCGCGGCGGCCAGAATGACGCAACGGCGAGTAACGTGATCTGATCAGAATCCGCGACGGTGCGATCGTAATTCTGACCGGCCGGGCTTTTCGTTGTAGCGCTGAAGACCTGCAGAGCGACATTGCCTCGCCGGAGCCTGGGAAGATCCATGTGTCCGACATCGGATTCTTCCAGCAGGTCGCGTTTCCAGAGCAGCGAATCGGAGTGCAGGTCCGCAATGAACAGTGACTCGTGCAGCCGTTTCGCGCGATCGCTTATTGCATACGGCTCGTGCGGCAACACGCCATTCATTGACGTCTCGACCTTGCCCGGCAGGACCCAGTGTGCGTAAGCAACGGCCAACAGAGCGATCAGGCTCACGATCCCAAAAATACGTTTCATACGATATTCTTCGCTCTCAAGGAATTAATCGGGGTCGAACCGAGGTTATCTGAAACCTCGGTTCGACCCTGATAATCCGGGAGTATAAATGAAACACTTCTCGAAACTTTACGAGCTAGCCGCCAGGCGCAAGGGTGGCGAAGCGGCTCTGGAGGCCCTGATCCCCAAGCCGAAGTCCGCTGCGGCACTCGCGCGGATTCCGGATGATCGCTGGCTCTCGGCCATGGCGAAAGCCGTTTTCCGCGCCGGCTTCAACTGGAAGGTGGTCGAAAACAAATGGGATGGCACCGAGGCCGCTTTCAACGGCTTCGATCCGCATGCCGTCGCGTTCATGTCTGACGATGACCTTGATGTGTTGGTCAAGGATCAGAGGATCATCCGGCACTGGAAGAAACTGAAAGCCATTCGCTCGAACGCGCAGTTCGTCGTCGACCTGGCAGCGGAGCATGGTTCTGCCGCGAAGTACTTCGCGCGTTACCCGTCAACCGAGTACGTCGATCTGCTGGATGATTTGAAGAAACGTGCCTCGTTTCTCGGCGGTACCACGGGACAGTACTTCTTAAGGGAGATGGGCAAGGACTCCTTCGTTTTGTCGAGAGACGTCATTGCTGCGTTGAAACGGGAGAAGGTTT
>Ga0224504_10000986_pt1 | contig 12735 bp, 8 predicted proteins | sample SF_Oct11_sed_USG_3_FD_170160 | JGI IMG/M metagenome (GOLD analysis project Ga0224504, IMG submission 170160) | Sediment microbial communities from San Francisco Bay, California, United States - SF_Oct11_sed_USGS_24 | ecosystem: Environmental > Aquatic > Marine > Sediment | place: USA: California... | reverse complement strand
CACCATTATCGGTTAGCGAGTCCGAACTCATTGTTTTGAATTACTCCGCGGTGCCTGCGGACAACATCATCTACACCAATAACGGTGAGTCGATGCAGAATCCCTATCCCGAAAAAGTATTGCAGTTATGGGAGGCACCAATTCGCAAGACGAATGCGATGGCAACCATCATGCGCGATGCACGCAATCAGCCAGCCGGCATCGGTATAAAGATTGCTTCGCTCTCCGAAAGCACCGACCTGTTGCGTGGCGAGGCGATCATGGACAGCATCTGGTACGTCTATACTCCCCGACATGGAAGCATGTTCATCCAGCAAACAGAAAATTACCTGCCTTTTGTTCGCGAAGTAGCCTTCCCGGCTTGGAGAAGTTCGGTGAATAGTTGGCGAGGAGTCTGGATGGGCAACATCACCGCTGGGCCTGGTGCACTTGGAGTGGCCGCGGTCAGTGGTGCGTCTGGTCGGGTCAAGGGACTCGAATTAGATGGCGTTGAGTCTCTGTCGGTACGTGCGTTCTCGGTCGATACGGGGTTCGTTTCCGCAGAAGGCCGATTGCTTATCGAGCTTCCTGCAGCAGCAGACGAAATAGAGGAAGGCCTCCTACCCTGATATCAAATCGCGAGGTCTTTAAGTGCAACCGTCGCATCATCCAGCAAGCCATGATCAATCTCATTGCGATCCGCTATCAGCTGCTTCGACTGCACAAAATCGCGTGGCGCGTTGATTGCGTCAACGGCAATCAGGCGATTTTCCATGAGGTACAGGCAAGAAAATGACCGTTCTGCGGGGTTGCCGCGAACGGCAACGCCATCGTAACCCTCAGAGAGTCCGGCTATCTGCAGCTTGAGGTCATATTGGTCTGACCAAAACCATGGAACCTGGCAGTAACTGGCATCCTTACCGCAGATATTTGCAGCTGTTGTTTTCGCCTGTTCGAGCGCATTGTGCACGGACTCCAACCGCAGTCGTCGATCATAGATAGCATTTGGGTGCGAGGTGCAATCACCCATGGCGTATATGTCCGGGTCCCCTGTTCGGCAGTGATCGTCGACAACGATGCCGTTTTCGACATCGAGCCCCGCTGCAGTCGCAAGTTCCGTATTTGGCAGGATACCAACACCAATTACTACGAGGTCAGCCGGGATCTCCTCATCATCTGACGTGGTCACTGACTTGACGCGCTTCTTGCCCTTGAGTGCCGATACGCTGGTCGACAGGCGAAATCTGACGCCCTGGTTCGTATGCTCGATCTGGTAGAAGTCGGAAATCTCGGGTGATACGACACGGCTCATCACACGATCCGCCATCTCGATCACAGTTACGACAAGCCCTGCTTGCTGAGCCACGGCCGCGACTTCAAGGCCGATGTAGCCGGCGCCAATGACCACGAGGCGTCGCCCCGACTGGAAGTCTTCGCGAATACCAGCGACGTCGGCGATGCTGCGCAGATAGTGAACACCTTGCAGTTTGGCGCCCTCAACCGGTAGCTTCCGCGCACGTGATCCAAGACCAAGCACCAGTTTGTCGTACGGAATTTCATCGTCGTCGCTGGAACGCAGACATTTCTTGTTCCGGTCTATTGCTGCAATCGAAGTGTCAAGTCGTAGTTCAACACCGGTCTCTTCGTAGAAGCCGGCCGGTTTGACCAACAAACGGTCGGCGTCCATTGCGCCCGCGAGAAATTTCTTGGACAGCGGGGGGCGTTGGTATGGCAGATAAGGCTCGTCACCGACCAGCACAATTCTGCCGGCGTACTTGTTCTGTCTGAGGCTCACAACCAACTGGCCGGCAGCATGGCCGGCGCCTGCAATGACAACTGTTTTGTTCAAGTCAAAGCTCCTAGACCGGCACAAGTGGCCACAAAATCGGCAGCAGCACCATAACGGTAATAAATACGACGATGGTCAGCGGCACGCCGACTTTCAGATAGTCGACAAAACGATATCCGCCGGGTCCCATAACCAGAATATTGGCCGGGTGCGAGATCGGGCTCGTGAAACTGGCTGACGCCGCCATTGCGACGGCCATCATTGCCGTTTCAGGTGCAACGCCGAGATCGCCCATGGCAGACAGCACGATCGGCGACATCAATACGACCAGGGCCGCAGTCGGAATAATCATTGTGGCCATGGCCGTCAGGATATAAAGACCCATGATGACCGGCCACGGCCCCGCTTCACCCAGCAGGCTCATCACCTGCCCTGCAAGATATGTTGCCGCGCCCGTGTCCTGCATCGCGGTGCCGAGTGGTAACATGCCGGCAATCAGGAAGATTGCACGCCAGTCGATCGCGCGGTAGGCCTGCTCCATGTTCAGGCAACCTGTGAGTACCATGATCGTGCCGCCGATGACCGCGGCTATCGAGATGGGCGCGTAGCCCAGCATGACGGTAATCACGACGCCGAGCATGATTGCGGCCGCCAGAGGCGCACGTCGTGTATCAGGCGGTTCCTGGCCCAGAGGCGTGAGGATCAGGAAGTCAGAGTCTGTAGACAGGAGTTGCAACCGGTCGCGCGGCCCCAGGAGGAGCAGGGCATCACCGATTTGCAGCTGCTCGTCGGCGAGTTCAGTACCGACGGTCTCACCTTCGCGCCAGATGCCTGCGAGTTCGATGCCGTAGCGCTCCCGAAAGTTGAGTTCGCCGACCGTTCGGCCTGCAAGTGAACTTCGCGGGTCGAGTGTGGCATCCATGAGCGTCAGGCGCTCAGACTCGAAAGCGGTGACATTGGCAGGAACCTTGGTATCGATCTCGAATTCCTGCAGGCCGCGCAGTACATCGAGGTCACTGTGTTGACCCTCGATTAGCAGCAGGTCCCCACCAAGCAGCACCTCGTCGCCACGCGGCATGACCGTGAGTTCACCGTCTCGGAATATCGCGATAACGCGGAAATCGAACACATCGGCAAGCCGGCTCTTGGCAAGAGTTTCCTCTGCAAGTCCGCTGTTTTTGGGGAGGCGCACAACAAACATGCGCTCGTCGGTGTGGAACTCTTCTGCCAGTTTGTCCTGGGACTGGATATCGACCGAGGAGAAATCGGCAAATTTTTCGAGTTGGGCGATGGACTCCACTTCCCCCTGAACCAGCACCTGGTCGCCTGCTTTGATTGGCACATAGGCCAGATTCGTAAGGCGATACGAGCCACGGCGCATGATGCCGACCACAGCGACATCGAATCGACTACGGAAAGCGGCGTGCCGAACGAGTTCCGATACCACGGGCGAACTCTCGGCAATCGTAACCGTTGCATAGACAACCTTTGCCGCCACCATGGACTTCAACACCGGGGCCTCGCGCTCGATGACAAGATCGGACCAGCGGCGCAACTCACGGAACTGGTCAACACGGCCCTGCACCAGCAGTCCATCACCACCCCTCAATACCGTCTGACGACCCGGGAGTGTCTCGCTGCGGCCAGCGCGGAGGAGTGAGAGAATTATCAGTCCGGTCGATGAACCGATGCGGCTTTCGGTGAGCGTCTTGCCAACGAGTATCGAGTCAGTGGGCACGCGCAACATGAACGTGCGCTCCTGCAGCTTGTAGCGCGCCCGCAGGCTGCGCTGACTCACATGTTTGTCACGGGCGGCCTTTTCCTTTGGCAGCATGAACCGGCCCGCCAGGGCGACGAAGAGTACGCCGACGACCATGACAACACCGCCAATTGGCGTGAAGTCGAACAGTTCGAATGGCTCGTAGCCATTCAGAACCATAGACTCGCTGATCAGGAGGTTAGGAGGCGTGCCGATCAGGGTCATGAGGCCGCCAAGCAAGGTTGAATAGGCAAGCGGCATCAGGAGGCGCGACGCCGGAATGCGGGTGCGCCGCGCAACCTCGACTACCACCGGAAGCATAAGAGCTGCAACGCCAATGTTATTCATGAAGGCAGAAAGGACGGCGCCCGTGATCATGATGACGATGATCATCGCGAATTCCTGGCGCCCACCGAGCTTCATGACCTGCCGCCCGATAATGTCGGCGATTCCCGTCCGGGTCAGGCCCTCACTCAGGATGAACATTGCCCAGACCGTGATTACGGCGCTATTACTGAATCCCGCAAAAGCTTCATTCGAATCGACAAGGCCGGTAATGGCGAGCGCACCAAGTACAAGGAGCGCCACGAGGTCCATGCGAATGACCTCGCTGATGAAAAGGACCAGCGAAATTGCAAGGATGGCGAGTACCAGTGCGATTTCGGCGGTCATGAAGCGCATTTATACACGACATGCAAGTTGTCGGCACCTTGTGCAAAACTGTATGCATGAAGTTGTCACATTCTTACAAAGTCCGGCGGCGCGGCCGACGAAGCAAAATTGACATTCGTGGCGTTCAATACAATGTGACCGAATGGGGTGACGCGTCTGCGCCGCTGTTCATTTATCTTCATGGCTGGGCCGATACAGGCACAACGTTCCAGTTTGTGGCCGATGCTCTGAATATGGACTGGCGCATAGTCGCGCCGGACTGGCGTGGCTTCGGTCGGTCCATGGCTGACTGCACGTCGTACTGGTTTCCGGATTACCTCGCCGATCTGCACGAATTGCTCGAGATTTACTCGCCTGACCAGCCGGCAAGTATTGTCGGTCACAGTATGGGCGGCAATATCGCCGCGTTGTACGCGGGGACAATGCCGGAACGAGTACGCGCCATCGTAAATGTCGAGGGGTTCGGACTGGTTGACTCGGACCCGGCAAATGCGCCGCTGCGCTATCGGCAGTGGATAGAGGCGGGGCGCGCGGTACCCGCGTTTAGCGTGTACCCGGATGTTCATGCGCTTACCACAAGGATCGCAAAGCGAAATCCGCTTATGAGCGTCGCGCAGGCGGGGTTCGTCGCCCGGGCATGGAGCATTGAAACTGGTGATGGTCGAATCGAGCTGCGGGCGGATCCGCGCCACAAGCTGCCGAATCCGGTGTTGTATCGCCGTGCCGAAGCAGAGGCCTGTTGGAAAGCAATCAAGGCCGACACACTGCTGGTGAAGGGCGGGACAAGTGATCTTGCGAGGCGCTTTGACAGTGTTGACGGTATCTCCTGTCCCGGCGACGAAACTGTCGTCATAGACGGTGTCGGCCATATGCCGCACTTTGAGGCACCCCGGAAACTGGCGAATATCATCGAAGCTTTTCTGATCAAATACTTGTAAATACATCCAGTACTGTATAAAAATACAGATATTTATAGGGGTGTTCCGTGCAAGTTGCCAAGCAGGAATTTGATCATCTGGGCCTTCTGAATCCGGCGCAGCGGCTCGCCGCCGAATATGGCGAGCGGGCTGACGACGACGGGTTTCATGCGGGACCCTTACTGGTGATAGCGGGCGCGGGCACGGGCAAAACGATGACACTCGCGCATCGTGTCGCCCACATGATCATCGAAGGGGTCAGCCCTGAGCGGATTCTCTTACTGACGTTTACGCGTCGTGCGTCACAGGAAATGACGCGTCGCGTGGAGAGCATCGTGCGAGCTTCCGCGCGCGATGCGATTCCTCTGCCTGCCGGTGGTTTGCCCTGGTCGGGCACTTTCCACTCGATTGCAAATCGCCTGCTACGCCGCTTTGCGCGGAATCTCGGTTTGGATCCCGGGTTTTCGGTTCTTGATCGTGGCGATGCCGCGGATATGATCGACGTTGTCCGGCATGAGCAAAAACTGACGCGGACCTCGCGACGCTTTCCAAAGAAAGACACCTGCCTCGCCATCTATTCGCGTTGCGTGAATACGCAAAGGCCGCTCGCAGACACTTTGGACGAAACATATCCCTGGTGCGCGGACTGGGCCGATGAGCTGGCGGAGTTGTTTCGACACTATGTGCTCCGCAAGCAGCAATGCCAGTCGCTTGATTATGATGATTTGTTGCTCTACTGGAGCCACCTGGTTGCTGAGCCGGAGTTCGCCGAGGAGATCGGGTCGTGGTTCGATCACGTGCTTGTTGACGAATACCAGGACACAAATCTCGTACAGGCACAGATCCTTAATGCCCTGAAGCCGGACGGCAGCGGTGTAACGGTCGTTGGGGACGATGCGCAGTCGATCTATTCTTTTCGCGCCGCGGACGTCGAAAACATTCTCGGTTTTCCCGATCAGTACATGCCGTCTGCGAAGGTGATAACGCTGGAGCAAAATTATCGCTCGACACAGCCGTTGCTCGACTCTGCCAATTGCCTCATTGCGGAGAGTGAGCGGCAGTACAGGAAGAATCTCTTCTCGGAGCGGCGGGACGGCGGTAAGCCGCGCTACATCACGGTCGAGGATGGAGATGCCGAGGCCGAGTACGTTGTTACCTCGATACTTGCCAATCGTGAACTTGGCATGGCGCTCAAGGATCAGGCCGTCCTGTTCCGTGGCGCGCATCACAGCGACAGGCTGGAGTTGGAGCTTGTGCGCCGCAACATCCCATACGTGAAGTTCGGTGGTCTAAAATTCCTTGAGGCCGCACACGTGAAAGACCTGCTGTCGGTACTCAAATGGGCGGAAAACCCGAGAAATGAAGTTGCCGCATTTCGGGTTCTCAAGTTATTGCCCGGTATGGGTCCTGCAAATGCGGCACGTTGCTTCGAGCGCCTTGCCGTCAATGAGCATAGTATTAGTGCGCTAGAGGAGTTTCGAGCGCCTGCTGCTGCGGCAGGAGAGTGGCCGGCCTTTTGTAGCCTCATGGTATCGCTGGGAGGCGCTGAGATCGGAGATCGCGGTTGGCAGTCGCAGGTCTCAGAGGTACGGCGTTGGTACCAGCCGCATCTCGAAAGGATTTACGACGGCATCGACACGCGCGAGGCGGACCTTGAGCAACTCGAGCAAATTTCGGGTCGCTATCCGACGCGAGAGCGGTTCCTGACCGAGTTGACACTGGATCCGCCGAGCGCAGCAGGGGACCTGGCTGGTGATCCATTGCTCGATGAGGATTACCTCATTCTTTCCACGGTGCATTCGGCCAAAGGGCAGGAATGGGAATCGGTGTTTGTACTCAATGTGACAGATGGTAATTTTCCGTCAGAGTTTGCGACCGGCAAGCCGGAAATGATCGAGGAAGAAAGGCGGCTGTTGTACGTGGCGATGACGCGCGCGAAACAATCTCTATCACTGCTATCGCCATTACGATTTCATGTGACGCAGCAGCGGCGTGATGGTGACAGGCATGTGTACGGTGCACGCAGCCGCTTCATGACGGATCGACTTCTGGCCACATTGGACCAGCGATTCGCGGGACGATCCGAAGCCGAGGGTGCGGCTTTCAGGGTGCGTTCTGACAAGCAGATAGACGTAGCCTCGCGAATGCGGGAGATGTGGTGAGTACAAACGCCGCTCTCGTGCATCCATGCACTCCGCGGCATAAGTGCGTTCCTGCATAAAAAAAGGCGGTGGCAAATGCCACCGCCAATCGGTACGAAACAAACAGCATAAGGGATTATCAGTTTGTCACGTCAACCTTTTTCTTGATGATGCGCACTTCGTGGTTGCCCTGAGCCTGCTCATCACCACTCAATTTACTGCCGTCAATAAACGTGACCTTGCCATCCTTGCCGGCGTCCTTTAGTACCTCTTCCAGGCGTGCCCGCGTCTCCTCATCAATCTCATCTCCCGAGATTATTGTGACGCCGTCACTGTCGTGCGTTTTGACGATCTTGACGCTTTTATGGCTTTCAACCATGACGTCTTCAGACTCATGTCCGCCATGAATAAAGACTTTTGCGCTCTTGTCGTGCAGGACGTCGACGTCAATATCGCTCCCCATGTGCATGAGTTCGATGTTCTCGCCGTCGACTTCGATTTGCATGCCGTTTTCCGTGCGCGTCATGGTGATCTCGTTGCCATCATCGTCGACTAGCGTCTTGCTTTCCCCAATCTCGAGGTCATCGATCTCGGTACCATCACCGTGCCATTCAAAGTGTTCCTCGCCGTCGCCACTGATCGCAACGTCGATTTTCATCTTGTGTTGTTCGCCGGCAATAGCTGCGGTAGCGATCAGGCAGCCCCAAAAAAAGACCGTAAATGTCCTTAGCGTCACGAAATTCCCCATTTTTGTGCTATTTACATCTGTTTGATGCATGTGCCGAAGAAAAGGTTGCAAACGAATAGTTATAAGGCAAGGTATCCCAAGGAGGCGAGATGAATAATTCGATCAAAATGCAAGTTTCGGACGAGGAGTGGAAGGCTCGTGTTGACCTGGCGGCCTGTTACCGGATTGTTGCCATGTACGGTTGGGATGACCTCGTCTTTACGCATATCTCGGCGCGCGTGCCCGGTGGCGAGGATCACTTCCTGATTAATCCGTACGGCCTGTTGTTCGAGGAAATTACGGCCAGCAGTCTGGTCAAAGTCGACCTCGACGGGGAAAAGGTCCTGGATTCACCCTACCCCGTAAACCCGGCTGGGTTCGTCATTCATAGTGCGATTCATGCTTCGAGGGAAGATGCAGGTTGTGTGCTGCACACACACACGAAAGCAGGAATTGCGGTTTCGGCACAGGCGGACGGTCTCTTGCCGATTTCGCAGACCTCGCTTTTCCCTTACGTGACGCTCGGGTATCACAATTACGAGGGCGTCGCGCTGAACGACGATGAGAAACCTCGCCTGGTCGCTGACCTCGGCATGAACAATGCATTGATCCTTCGCAACCATGGTCTGCTAACCACGGCCCCTACCGTGGCAGATGCATTTCTCTTTATGTATGTACTGGAAACCGCCTGCCAGATTCAGATTATGGCGCAGTCAGGGGGCAGCGAGCTGGTACAGGTGCCAGAGCCTGTTATTGCAGGCATCCAGGCGCAGGCGGAGCAAGTAACAAAAGGTCTGGGCGGTGCGCTCGTCTGGCCGGCCCTGTTACGCAAGCTTGATCGGCGAGACGCATCTTTTCGCGATTAGCTCAGGAAGATTCTGTACGCCGGGTTATCGCTTTCTTCCCAATGCGTGTAGCCGAGTTCGGCAAGATGTACTTCGAGTTTTGCGGTCTCCTCCTGCGGCACATCGATACCCGCCAGTATCCGGCCGTAGTCCGAACCATGATTGCGATAATGAAACAGGCTGATGTTCCATTGGGTGCCGATGGCATCCAGGAAGTCGAGCAGGGCGCCCGGGCGTTCGGGAAACTCGAAACGAAACAGGCGTTCGTTGCTTATACCGGGTGACCGCCCTCCCACCATGTGGCGTACATGAAGTTTTGCCATCTCATTGTCGCTCAGATCTTCAACCGGGAACCCCGCGCCCCGCAGTTTTGCAAGCAATGCTTTGCGTTCCTGCAGACCCTTGCTGAGCTGAATTCCAACAAAAATGTGGGCATTGTGATCATCCGAATAGCGATAGTTGAACTCGGTGATGCCCCGCCGTCCGACGGCCTCGCAGAAGCGGCGAAAACTACCGGGCTGCTCCGGAATTTCGGCCGCGAGCAACATCTCGGTTTGTTCGCCGACGGCCGCGCGTTCAGCGATGTGGCGCAGGCGGTCAAAGTTGACGTTGGCTCCACAGCTGATTGTCACAAAAGTCTGTCCGTTGGCATTCTGCGCGGCTGCGAACTTCTTTGCCCCGGCAACCGCGAGGCCACCCGCGGGTTCGACTATGGAACGCGTGTCCTCGAAAATATCGCGGATTGCAGCGCAGATCTGGTCGGTATCTACCGTGATGATTTCGTCCACGAGTTCCTGGCAAAGCCGAAATGTCTCGTCGCCGACGCGCCGGACGGCGACGCCGTCGGCAAAAATGCCAACGTGATCGAGTGTGACAGGAGCGCCAGCCGCGAGCGATTTGCTCATCGCCGCGGAGTCTTCCGGTTCAACACCGATGATGCGAATATCGGGCTGTGTCTGCCGCACCCACGCGGCAATTCCTGCGATCAGGCCGCCGCCGCCAACAGGCACAAACAGAGCGTCGATCTTCTCGCCAACCTGCTCGAGGATTTCCTTGCCGATCGTGCCTTGGCCCGCAATGACATCGGGGTCATCGAATGGATGGATGAACACCAGGCCCTCTTTTTCCCCGAGTTCGCGCGCGTGCGCATATGCATCGTCGTAGGTGTCGCCATGCAGGACAACTTCGCCTCCGAGCGACGAAACCGCGTCGGATTTGATCGACGGCGTTGTGACAGGCATGACGATGACCGCGCGAGTACCGCGCCTTTTTGCTGCCAGCGCAACCCCTTGTGCATGATTTCCCGCCGAACTGCAGATGACGCCGCGGCTGACCTCATCGTCGGTTAGGCGAACGATCCTGTTATAGGCTCCGCGCAATTTGAATGAGAAGACAGGCTGCAAATCCTCGCGCTTCATCAGGATTCGGTTGCCAAGACGCTCAGACAGGTTCTTCGCGAGCTCCAGTGGCGTTTTGTCCGCAACGTCGTAAACCTGTGCGTTGCGAATCCTGTCCAGGTATTCGGTCGTGTTCATTGCGACCTTATCGCATACCGCGGCGTGTACCGCAAAGGTCCGGCTCGCAGCCGTTTTTGTTGCGGTGGTAATCATCTCCGCACCCTCTCATAATACGGGCGTGAACAAACTCCTGATTAGCAACGTGCGACTCGTCAATGAAGGCGAGATCAGAGATGTCGATGTTTTCGTTGAAGGCGACAGGATCGCCCGGATCGACAGTAGCATCAGGGCGCCGGAAGGTGCCCGTGTGATCGACGGCGGCGGCAAATACCTGCTGCCGGGTATGATCGATGATCAGGTGCATTTTCGCGAGCCTGGCCTGACACACAAGGGAGACCTCGCTACCGAGTCAGCAGCTGCCGCCGCCGGTGGCATTACGAGTTTTATGGACATGCCGAACGTTAATCCATTGACGACGACTCGTCAGGCGCTCGCCGACAAATACCGAATGGCAGCCAATCGTTGCACCGGCAACTACGGGTTTTACCTGGGTGCGACGAATAGCAATATCGAAGAGATCAAAGCGCTTCAGGTCGGCGAGGCATGCGGAATTAAAGCCTTCATGGGTGCCTCTACGGGTGACATGCTTGTTGACGATCCTGACACGCTCGACAAGCTGTTTGAGCATGCGCCGGTGATTGTGGTGACGCACTGCGAAGATTCGCCGACCATTTGGGCAAATGAAGATGCAGCGAAAGAGAAGTTTGGCGAAGAAGTACCTTTCACCGAGCACCCCAAAATTCGTTCGGCGGAGGCCTGCTACGCGTCTTCGAGCATGGCGATCGACCTTGCTCGTCGCCATGATTCGTTGTTGCACGTCCTGCACCTGACAACTGAAAAAGAAATGGCTTTGTTTTCGAGCGCACACCGTTCGGAAAAACGCATCACGGCCGAGGTATGCGTCCATCATCTCTGGTTCGACGAATCCCGCTATGAACAGCTTGGCGCGAAGATCAAGTGCAATCCGGCGATCAAGCGAGCGGAAGATCGCAAAGCGCTTATTAAAGCGCTCAATGATGGCCGCATAGATATCGTTGCGACGGACCATGCGCCGCATACGGCCGAGGAAAAAGAGGGTACTTACTTCAAAGCGCCCGCCGGCCTGCCGCTGGTGCAGCACGCGTTGCTGACTTTATTCGATCTGGTCGCGGCCGGGCAGATCAGCCTGGAACTCCTGGTTGACCGGGCCTGTCATGCGTCGGCGGATCTGTTTGGCGTGCAGGAAAGAGGCTATGTCAGGGAAGGCTGGTTTGCCGATCTCGTGATCGTAGATCCTGCAACGCCGTATTGTGTCACGGCAGAAAACGTACTCTACAAGTGCGGTTGGTCGCCGTTTGAGGGCCACGAATTTTCGGCCTCGATCGACACAACGATAGTCAATGGCAAAGTCGTTTATCGTGACGGAAGTCTCACAGGTGTGATTCCGGGACGAAGTCTTGAGTTCTCGCGGGCCAGATAGACAAGTGACGATTGTTTACTTTCTGGTAGATCCCGTTATGCTGGCGCCAGAAAATGAAGCCCACAGACACATCTAATCCAGAGTATTTTCACAAGGTCGTTGACTGCCAGTGGGGCTGTCCGGCGCACACTGATGTTCCCTCATACATACGCATGATCGCGCAGGGGCGTTTCAGCGATGCGTATATGGAGAATCGTCAGTCGAACGTATTTCCCGGAATTCTCGGACGTGTTTGTGACCGTCCCTGCGAGCCCGCTTGCCGGCGTGGTCGCGTTGAAGACAAGCCTGTAGCGATCTGCCGTCTCAAACGCGTTGCGGCGGACAACCGCGACGACATTGTCGAGCGATTGCCGAAGTCACCTGAGAACAGCAATGGCAAGAAGGTGGCCCTGATTGGCGCGGGCTGTGCGTCGCTGACCGTTGCCAATGACCTGCGTCCGCTCGGGTATGAAATCACGATATTCGAGGCTCTCGATACGACCGGCGGCCTCATGCGCACCAACATCCCATCGTTCCGATTGCCGCCCAATGTAATTGATGAGGAAATCGGATACATCCTCGACATGGGCGTCGACCTGAAGCTCAACCATCGAATCGACAGCATGAAAGAACTGCTCGATGATGGTTTCGATGCCGTATTCGTTGGCACTGGTGCACCGAAAGGCAAGAACCTGGAGCTGCCGGGCCGTTATGACTCTGATCGAATTCATATCGGTATCGAGTGGCTTGAGTCAGTTGCCTTCGAACATATAAAGGAAATCGGCAAGCGCGTCCTGATCATTGGCGTGGGCAATACGGCAATGGATTGTTGCCGAACATCGCTTCGGCTGGGTGCCGAGGATGTAAAAGTCATGGCACGCAAGCCACGCGAGTTTTTCAAGGCGTCGGAGTGGGAGCTTGAAGACGCCGAAGAAGAGAATGTCGAAATTC
>Ga0224504_10000985_pt1 | contig 12742 bp, 11 predicted proteins | sample SF_Oct11_sed_USG_3_FD_170160 | JGI IMG/M metagenome (GOLD analysis project Ga0224504, IMG submission 170160) | Sediment microbial communities from San Francisco Bay, California, United States - SF_Oct11_sed_USGS_24 | ecosystem: Environmental > Aquatic > Marine > Sediment | place: USA... | reverse complement strand
TCGTGTTCATTGGCAGGGTCGTACAGGCCTTGTCTTGCAGGCAGCGAGCCAGTCTTCATCAAAACACCTTTATTTATAATATGTTATAGCATTTAACATGCTGGTCTGGCGGGGTCGGCTGTGGCAACCAGAGCCCGGCCAAAAGGCCAAACAGTATAGCGCCGGATGGCCGGTGGTTCAATTTGGAGTGGGCTGTTTTTTCTATTTGTTTTCAGATAGATGGAAACTGCGCTCGGCCCCGTGATTTGGCCGGCCTGTCACTCGGGTGATACTCAGCCGTTGGCCGATTGCATAAATACAACCCGGTAACCACGTTTGATCTGTTCATCGCGTGCCCGCATCAGCGATGCCTCGGCCGCTTCACGGTCCTGAAAGTGTTCTTTTTTCACGCGGCCGGCTGCGCCCTGGTAACCCCATTCACGAATCAGGGTCCAGCCTTCCAGCAAGTCTTCCTGCATGTGCAAATGGTAGTAACGCGGCGCCTTGTCACCCTCGGGCGGTATTTGCATGTAGATTCGCATCAATACAACCCGGTCGGTGTGCTAGTTTGCCGGATTGAAGGTGCGCTGATATTCGGCAATGGCATAGCGGTCAGTCATGCCAGCGATGTAATCTGCGACAGCACGGGCACGACCATCCTTGCCAAACGTTTTTTCGAGTAATGCGACCTGCTGTTGCGCATCCTCCGGCATCAGCCGCGGGTCATCAATATAGGCCTCGAACAGTGCGGTGATGGTGCGACCGGCCTTGGCACTCATGCGGTGTACGCGGTAATGACGGTAGAGCCTGGTGCGCAGAAAGCGTTTCAATTCAATATTTTTTGCACGCATGCTGTCGCTGAAGTCAATCAGCGGTTCGCCATGTCGGCGCACGGCATCGGTGCTGTCCGGATTTGCCTGAAGCAGCGCTGCCTTGCTGGTTTCCACCAGGTCAATCACCTGGCAACCGATCAGGCGGCGTACTATTTCATGAATAGTGCGCCGTGGCGCAAGATCAGGATACAGCGAGCGGACTATCTCGTACTGTTCCTGAAACAGGGTAATGGTAGCGAGGGCCTCGACAGTGATCAGGCCGGAACGCAGGCCGTCATCGACATCATGACTGTTGTAAGCAATCTCATCGGCGAGGTTGGTTAACTGGGCTTCCAGTGTGGGTTGTTGTTTTTCGATAAAACGGCGCCCGAGCTCGCCCAGTTCGGCGGCATTTTTCAGGGAACAGTGCTTGAGAATGCCTTCGCGTGTCTCAAAGGTCAGGTTCAGGCCGGGGAATTCGGCATAGCGTTCTTCCAGTTCATCAACCACGCGCAGCGATTGCAGGTTGTGCTCGAAACCACCATAGCTCTTCATGCAGGCATTCAGCGCATCCTGCCCGGCATGTCCGAAGGGTGTATGACCCAGGTCATGTGCCAGCGCTATACCCTCGGTCAGGTCTTCATTCAGTTGCAGCGCGCGCGCGATGGAGCGCGCTACCTGGGCCACTTCTATTGAATGCGTTAAGCGGGTACGAAACAGGTCGCCCTCGTGATTGACGAAGACCTGGGTCTTGTATTCCAGCCGGCGGAAAGCAGCCGAGTGGATTATACGGTCACGGTCGCGCTGGTACTCGGAACGATAGGCGGGCGAGGCTTCCGGATGCAGGCGTCCTCGCGAAGCAGCAGGGTCAGCAGCGCAGGGTGCCAGAGTGCTGTTATGGATTGTGGCGGAAGCACTGTTCATACTCTTTTTCCGGACATGTTAAGTGTTTCGCTGAGTAGATCCTGCCGGAAGTCACCGCTGACAATTGCTTCGCCCATGTTTTTCAGTAACACCAGTCGCAGCTTGCCGCCAATGACTTTTTTATCTATCGACATCAGTTCCCTGAACTGTGCCTCGCTCATGCTGTCCGGTGGAGTGGTGGGCAGGCCGGCCTGTTGTAGCAGTTGTTCAGTGCGTTGTACTGACTCGGGTTGTAGCCAGCCATGACGAGCAGACAGATCGGCGGCCATCAGCATGCCGGTAGCAACCGCTTCGCCATGCAGCCAGCTGCCATAACCGGTGCAGGTTTCAATAGCGTGCCCGAAGGTGTGTCCCAGGTTCAGCAGGGCGCGCTTGCCGTTCTCGTGTTCATCGGCAGCAACAATTTCAGCCTTGATGGTGCAGGAACGCTCAATCGCATACGCGAGTGCCTGTTTGTCGCGGGCCTTCAGGGTATCCATGTTGGTTTCCAGCCACGCAAAAAAGCCGGCATCATGGATCAGACCGTACTTGATGACTTCCGCCAGTCCTGCCGCAAGTTGTCGGTCATCCAGGGTGTCCAGCGTGTTGGTATCAATGAGTACGCAGCGCGGTTGGTGGAAGGCGCCGATCATGTTCTTGCCCTGCGGATGGTTGACGCCGGTCTTGCCGCCGACGGAAGAGTCGACCTGGGCCAGCAGGGTAGTGGGAATCTGCAGAAAAGACACGCCACGCTGGTAACTTGCAGCTGCAAACCCGGTGATATCGCCGACCACGCCGCCACCCAGTGCGACCAGGGTGCAGTCACGGTTAAAACGGTTCTCCAGCAGGGCGCTGAAAATCGTGTTCAGGGTGTCGAGGTTTTTGTATTGCTCACCATCCGGCAGGATGACGGTGGCCGTTTCGAAGCCGGCGAGCATGCCCAGCACAGATTGCAGGTACAGCGGCGCGACGGTCTCGTTGCTGACCACCATGACCTGTTTTCCAGTGATGTATTTTTCCAGTAATTCTGCCTTACCAAGCAAGGATTGCCCGATATAGATGCTGTAACTGCGTGTGCCAAGATCAACTGTCAGGGTGTTCATAGGGTGTTCATGGGTGTTTGTCTGTGTGCTGTTGCTGCCAGCATAGCTAAAAAGCAGGCCGTAGCGCAAAAAAACGCTGTGAATTACTCCAGCATCTCCAGTATTTTCTTTACCACATCGCGGACGCGCATGCCGTCAGTATCAATAACAACCGAGGCTATTCCCCGGTACAGGGGATCCCGTATGGCCATGAGCTCCTCAAGCCGGGCACGCGGGTCGTCTGTTTGCAGCAGTGGCCGGTTGCGATCCATGCGGGTGCGTTTCAGCTGCTGCTTGACGGAGGCATGCAGATAGATGACCTTGCCTCTGTTGCCGAGATGCTCGCGGTTGGCGGGGTCGAGAATGGCGCCACCGCCGGTGGCCAGTACGATCCCCGGTAGCTGTGTGAGTTCGTCAATGACCACGCTTTCGCGTATGCGAAAGCCGGCTTCGCCTTCAAGATCGAATATCAGCGGGATATCCACACCGGTGCGCGCTTCGATCTCGTGGTCGCTGTCGTGGAACGGCAGACCAAGCTGTTTTGACAGCTGTCGACCGATGGTGGATTTGCCGGCCCCCATAGGGCCGGTCAGAAACAAACTGCCCGGCGTTTTCATGCCGGGCAGATATGACAGATTACGGGGTGACTGGCAAGTGGTACCAGTACAGGCAGGCTAGATATTGAGCTCTTCCTTGACGATCTTGGGTGTTACGAAGATCAGCAGTTCAGCGCGATCATCCTGGGAGAGTGTCTTCTTGAACATCCAGTCAACCAGTGGCAGTTCACCAAAGAACGGCGTTCTGTCGACCTCGTTACGTTTTATCTGCTCGTAGATGCCGCCGAGGACCAGTGTCTCGCCATCATCAACCAGTACCTGTGTGGATACTTCATTGGTATCAATGGACGGTATACCGTCGACGGAAAATTCGCCAACTGAATCCTTGCTGATCTGCAGATCCATGATCAGGCGGTCATCCGGCGTAATCTGCGGGGTGACGCTGAGGCTCAGAACGGCCTTCTGGAATTCCGTGGAAGTCGCACCACTGGAAGTTGCCTCCTGGTAGGGAATCTCGGTACCGGACTCAATAAAGGCCGCTTTCTGGTTGGAGGTCAGCACGCGCGGGCTGGAGATGATTTCACCCTGGCCCTCGGCTTCCATGGCCGATAATTCCAGGTTCAGCATGTAACTGCCGATCTTGCCGATGGCCATGCCGATGGAGCTGCTGGCACCCACTACGCCAAGGTCGACGAGCAGGTTGTCAGCACTACTCTCTGGATTTGTGAAGTCCGGATCAATGACACCACCGCCACCGGTGCGTGGATCGCCCGGACGGGTGCCGCCAACGGAGACAATGTTGTTACCACCGTTAAACTCGGTTTGCTTGTTGAGCCCGAATTTGACACCGAGTTCCTTGGAGAAGTCGTTGTTGGCAATCACGATGCGTGATTCGATCAGCACCTGGCGTACCGGGATATCGAGGCGTGCTACCAACTGGCGTACTTCGACCAGCTTGGCGGCGGTGTCCTGTACCAGCAGGGTATTGGTACGCTTGTCGGTGGTTACCATGCCGCGATCAGACATCAGGGTTGTGTCAGAGCTTTTCAGCAAAGTCGCGAGATCAGATGCCTTGGCATAGTTGACCTGGATGTACTCGGAATACAATGGCTCCAGTTCTTCGATCTGCTTCTTCGATTCCAGTTCCAGCTTTTCGCGGGCGGCAATCTCTTCGCTTGGAGCAACCAGCATGACGTTACCCGTCTGCCGCATGCCCAGTCCCTTGGTCTTCAGGATGATGTCCAGTGCCTGGTCCCAGGGAACATTCTTGAGTCGCAGTGTCAGGCTGCCGCGTACGGTGTCACTGACGACTACGTTGAGGCCGGTAAAGTCAGCAATCAGCTGCAGTACCGAGCGAACCTCGATGTCCTGAAAGTTCAGTGACAGACGTTCACCGGAGAAGCCGAATTCGTCTTTCTTGGCTTCTTCCACTTCTTCCCTGGTCAGTTCGCGGACTTCGATAGTGAACTGGTTGTCGGTCTGGTAAGCAATGTATTCATATTCGCCCATGGGGGTTATCACCATGTGAACATTGTCGCCCCTGGTGTAGGTATCAATGGTTTTGACCGGGGTGGCGAAGTCGAGTACGTCGAGGCGACGTTCAAGTTCTTCCGGCAGTTGTGTGCGGTAAAAGTCGACCAGTACCTTGCCGCCCTGCTGCTGCATGTCAACCGGTACAGAAGGGTCAGACAGGCTGACAATAACCCGGCCCTGACCGTCTTCGCCGCGCCGGAAATCGATGTTGTTGATGCTCTCGTCACCGTCACCGCTGGCACGCGCTGCCGCTACCGCTGCTTCGGACATCTGGCTGCCGGCATTTTGCACGGTAAGGATGATCTTGTTGCCTTCTGCATGGGCTTCATAAGGCACCATGTTGACCTGATTGACGGCCACGCGGGTGCGTCCCTGTGCTTCGACGGCGGTCAGGCTTTCTGCCATGCCGATGCCAATCTCCTGTGAACGTTGTGCCAGACCATTGCTGGTATTGGGGAAGTCCAGTGCAATCCGCGCAGGATTATCAATGGTAAAACTCAGTGGGGCAGGCGCAGGGTTGCTCAGCGTCAGGGTGATTTGTGCCTTGTTACCCGGCAAGCCGGCAACATCAACTGACTGCAGGGTATTACCCGACGCAGTGTCAGCAGCCTGTGCTGCCACAGTGCTGCCCAGCAACAGGCAGGCGGCGGCAAACAGATTGTGGCACGCTCTGCGGCCATTCTGCCTGAAGGATTTAAACAAGGTGACTTTGCTTGTCTGCAAACGGTCTGACATGGTTACCCTCATTACTGTTATCCCCCTGTGGGATTATTCGCTGATTGCAATTGAAGCCTGGCGTTCCATCCAGCCCCCGATACCATCAGGCACGATTTCCGTGAGTTCAACTTCATATTCTGTGATACGTGTGATCTTGCCGTGATTCTGGCCGGCGTAGTTGCCTGGCTCCACGCGATGGATGGTTCCATCCACGTCATTGATCAGTGCCCAGTGACTCTCATGCTGCTCCAGTGTGCCGACCATGCGCAGACTGTCGAGCGGGAATTCTTCCAGTGGTTCTGTCGCTCGTGCAAAGTCAGGCTTTATGCCATTGTTGCTGCTGGCAATCTGGGAGCTTGGCTGAACGTATGAAAACGACGGCTCTGTAAACGGGTCGCGCAGGTCAGTTGCCTGGTAGGCAAATGACTCATAAGGCTTGAATTCCGGCAATGGTTCTATGCTGGATTTCTGCTGGCTCTTGGTTGTCTGAACATAGTCTTCCAGGTCAGCCGTCGGGTTGCCTGAACAGGCTGCCAGCAGGCCAGACAGTGAGGCTATGCACAGAAAATGTGCGAGTCGATTGTCAAAACCGGTCATTTCTTGCCTCCCTTTTTCTTCTTGCCCTTGGTGTCACCATTTTTGTTGGCGGCTTCTTCCTCGTCCATGTAACGATAGGTCTTGGCGGTCATGTTCATGGTCAGCAGACCATTCGCACCTTTGCCGCTTCTGTTGATGCTGACATTGTGCACTGTGACAATGCGCGGCAGTGCTGCTACGCCGCTGACAAAATCGCCAAACTCATGGTAGTTACCGATAACCTGGATACTGATAGGCAGTTCGGCGTAAAACTCTCTCGGTATTTCGGAGCGAGGCTGAAACAGCCTGAATTCGAGGCCGCTGGCAAGGCCGGTTTGTGAGACGTCGACCAACAGATCGGCAACTTCGGTCTTGTTCGGCAGTTGCCGCAACATGGCGCCGAAGGATTCGCGCATTTCCTCAAGCTGTTTTTCATAGGCTTCGAGGTTAACCGCCTGTTTTGCCTTGGTTTCGAAAATAACCTTCAAGCCGACTTCTCTTTCTTCCACCTTGGCCAGTTCAGCCAGCTGGTCCTTGGTGTGAAACCAGTAGCCCAGAAAAATTACGGCACCCATCAGGAAAAGAATAACCACGGCCCTTGCTGCTGCGGGCCAGCGTGCTACGTCAGTCAGGTCCAGATCATTGATATCCAGGTTCATTTTTTCACCTCGCCAGCTGCTGCGACTTCTTTATCAAGCTGATTACGGGTTTTCTGGTTGCCCCGCAAAGTGAAATTGGCAATCCGCCGACGACCTGACTCGGAGGTTTTGATGACATTCAGGCGTGGGCCCGTGAGCCACTCTGAAGCATCTATCTTGCGCATGTAGTCTGAAACCCGCGCATTGGACTCGGCCATGCCTGTCATAGTCAAAGCCTTGAATTTCTGAGTAAATTTATTCAGGTGGACACCTTCAGGCAAGGTCCTGACCAGTTCATCTAGCAGGTGGACGCTTTCCGGACGACTGCCCTGCAGTTCCTGAATAACGTTCATGCGCGCCAGCAGGTTCTGTTTCATGGCCTCGAGTTCCTTGATGCGGCCAATGCGCTTGTCAAGAATAGCGATTTCGTTTTCCAGGTAGGCGTTACGCTGGTTCTGGTTGTTAATAAGACCGTCAACGTGAAAGTGTGCAAGCAGAACGATCAGGCCGGCAAGAACAACAGAGCCGCCGGCAATGATGCCGAATTCCCGTTGTTTCTGTTTGCGCAGTTCCTCACGCCAGGGAAGCAGGTTGATATGTGCCATATCAGTCGAAGCTCCTCAGGGCCAGCCCGCAAGCGATTAGCAGAGCAGGGGCATCATTACTTAATGTTTGTGGTTTTACCCGTGCCGATAACGACATGGATGCGAACGGGTTGGCAATAGTGGTTTCAACACCCAGTTTTTCCTGCAGCATTTCGTCCATGCCCGGTATCGAGGCACTGCCACCGGCCAGCACAATATGATCAACCTTGCTGTGCGGGCTTGATGAGTAGAAGAACTGCAGTGAGCGGCTGGCCTGTTGCACCATGGCTTCCTTGAAAGGCTCCAGTACATCAGTCAGGTAGTTTTCCGGTAAACCACCCTGGCGCTTGGCCATGCCCGCTTCTTCATATGAAAGGCCGTAACGGCGCATGATTTCTTCTGTCAGCTGCTTGCCGCCAAAAACAGTATCGCGGGTATAAACACTTTTCAGGTTGTGTACGACATTCAGTGTCGTCATGGTTGCACCGACGTCAATGACGGCAATGGTGCGTTCCTCGCCCTGGTCAGGTAACTGATCTGCCAGCAGCGCGAAGGCATTTTCGCTGGCGAAGGACTCAACATCCATTATTTGTGTGCTCAGGCCGCCGGTTTCAACGGCTGCGCTGCGCAGGTCGACGTTTTCACTACGGCAGGCAGCCAGCAGCACGTCGACGGTATCAGGGTTCTTTTCAGATGGCCCAAGTACCTCAAAATCAAGGTTTACTTCTTCCAGCGGGTACGGGACGTAGGTGTCGGCTTCCAGATCAATCTGGGCAGCCAGGTCGTCGTCATTGAGCCCCGCAGGCATCGGTATCACCTTGGTAATAGTCGAGGAACCGGCGATGGCGACTGCTGCGTGACCGGTTCGGGTACCCGACCGTTTCACAGCGCGCCGAACCGCTTCACCAACGGCATCTACGTCGGTAATATTCTTTTCGACTACTGAGTTGGGTGGCAGGGGTTCGACAGCATAGCTTTCGACCCTGTATCGAGATCCGCTACGGCTTAGTTCCAGCAGCTTGACAGCGGTGGAACTGATGTCAAGACCGATCAGCGGTGGTTTAGTCCGTCTAAAGAGCTGCGCTATTGGCACTATATTTCCTTTTAGTTACCCACTGTTGTAAAACAAAGGTAGTTCGCCGCATTAGAAAACAAGAACAACTGTTTGTCAACAAATGCGTAATGTGCTTGGTGTGGTTATCGGACAGGGGCAGATTTTGTTGAGTAAAAAAATATCTTTCCCAGGCCGTTTGTCATTTATAGTGCCTGCCTTGTACTTAATCTTTGAACCCGATCACAGGTTTTCATAGTGACAATGATAGTGCGCCGTATCTTCGCTTCTTTGCTGGCCCTGCTGTTTACCGGCGTTATTGCCGTCGCAGCACTGGCTGCTTTCATATACGTCAAGGTTGAACCGCAACTGCCTGCCATCGAGGTTCTCAAAGAGGTGCAGTTGCAGGAGCCGCTGCGTATCTACACAAGTGACAGACGGTTGCTCGCAGAATTTGGCGACAAGCGTCGCACGCCGGTGCAGGTTGCCGATGTGCCACCGGCCATGATTAAGGCATTTCTCGCCGCAGAAGATGACAATTTTTACGAGCACTCAGGCGTTGATATTCCAGGTTTGCTGAGCGCTGCTTTTGAACTGGTGCGTACCGGTAAAAAACGTCGTGGTGCCAGCACCATCACCATGCAGGTGGCACGAAACTTCTTTCTTTCCAGCGAAAAAACCTACTGGCGCAAGGTTACCGAGATCCTGCTGGCGCTCAGAATTGAGGGTTCGCTCAGCAAGGACGAGATCCTGGAGCTGTATCTCAACAAGATCTATCTGGGGCATCACGCCTATGGTATCGAGGCGGCGGCGCAGGTTTATTACGGCAAGCACATTGGTGAATTGACGCTGGCGCAAATGGCGACTATTGCGGCCATGCCGAAGGCGCCCTCCCGGCTCAATCCCATCAATAGTCCAGAGGACACGATGGACAGGCGTAATTATATCCTGGGTCGTATGCATCAGTTGGGTTATATCGAGCAGGATGCCTGGGAGCTGGCGGTTGCCGAGCCGAACGATGCCGATCTGCACAAGGTCAAGGCCGAAGTGAGTGCAGCTTATGTGACGGAAATGGTGCGACACGAACTGGTCAAGCGTTACGGTACCTCAGTTTACACTTCCGGATACCAGGTTATAACTACCCTGAATGTCGCCAGTCAGGCTGCTGCCAATGCGGCAGTGCATGAGGACTTGCTGGACTATAGCCGGCGTCATGGCTACCGGGGTGCGGAGGCACACTTTAATCTTGATGAACACGAAGCCGGTACCTGGTCGACCTTACTGAAGGATTACCCGATTTTCGGGGGGTTGCAGGCTGGACTGGTGATTGGTCTTGATGAACGGACGGCGGAAATATTGACTGCAGAGCAGTCGACGCTACAAATCGGCTGGAAAGGTCTGTCCTGGGCGCGCCCCTATCTCGGCGTGAACCGGCTTGGCAAATCGCCAAAGAAGGCAGCTGATTTTCTGAAGGTCGGTGATGTTGTGCGGCTCAGGCTGCAGGATGATGGCAGCTGGATGCTGGAACAATTACCACGTGTCGAGGGTGCGCTGATATCGTTGCGTCCTGCCGACGGTGCATTGCAGGCGCTGGTGGGCGGGTTTGATTTCAGGCGCAGCAAGTTCAACCGGGCAACGCAGGCAAAACGTCAGCCCGGTTCAAGTTTCAAGCCGGTGATTTATTCAGCCGCACTGGAGAAAGGTTTCACCCCGGCCAGTATGATCAATGATGCCCCGGTGGTGTTTGATGATCCCAAGCTTGAGTCGACCTGGCGTCCCGAGAATTACAGCGGTGAGTTTTTTGGTCCCACACGCCTGCGCGAGGCGTTGTACCGATCGCGTAACCTGGTTTCGATTCGTATTCTGCGAGCCATTGGTGCCAGCTATGCGGCCGAATATGCAGAACGCTTCGGATTTGTCGCTGCGGATTTGCCAAAAGACCTGACGCTGGCACTGGGCAGTGCCACGGTTACGCCCATGCAAATGGCCAGGGCCTACACGGTGTTGGCCAACGGTGGCTATCTGGTCAAACCCTATTTTATTAGCGCTGTTTACGATGCGGCTGGCAAGGAGATCTTTACTGCAAATCCGGCAATTGCCTGTCCACAATGTCCACCCGTAATAGAGTCCATTAACACGCTGGAAGAAGAGCCCGTCAAGCTCGCGCCACAGGTGTTAACTCCTCAAAATGTCTGGTTGATGACTTCCATGATGCGTGATGTTATTCAGCGCGGTACCGGTCGCAAGGCGCGCGTACTGGGTCGTGCTGACCTGGCAGGCAAGACCGGCACCACCAATGACCAGAAGGACGCATGGTTCTCCGGGTTCAATCATGCACTGGTTACTACGGCGTGGGTTGGTTTTGACAAGCTCGAACCACTGGGGCGCGGAGAAACCGGCGGGCGTGCTGCCTTGCCGATGTGGATAGACTATATGGCGGTGGCGCTAAAAGGCATCCGGGAGCAGAAGCTGGAGCCGCCGGAAGGGCTGGTGACGGTGCGCATAGATCCGGCTACCGGTCTGCTCGCGGGCAGTGGCCAGGCGGATGCCATCTTTGAGACTTTCCGGGAAGCCAATGTACCCAGTATGAGCAGTGATTCACTTGCAACAGGCGGTGCGGCGGGTACTGCTGAAACTGCCGATGACCAGTTGTTCTAGAATGTTGTTACCACGGCCATAAAAGGCGTAAGTCTGTTACAGCTACTTGAGGTCGGCGCGCACACTGTCAATGGATGTCTGAAAGCCGCTGCGCTCGGTGTCATCAAGTGGCAGCTGCACGACTTTTTCTATACCGTTGCGACCGAGAATTGCCGGTACGCCAGCAGTTATATCGGTCTGTCCATACTCCCCATCGAGGTTGCAGACACAGGGAAGGATGCGTCGCCGGTCGTGGCAGATGGCATCCACCATGGTGGCGACGGCCGCCGCCGGTGCGATATAGGCACTGCTGACCTGTCGCAGTGCCAGTACTTCGGCGCCACCGTGCCGGGTGCGTTCATTGATGCGTGCAATAGCGGCATCGTCGAGAAAGGCGCTGGCCGGTGCTCCGTTGATGGTGCTGAAACGCGTCAGGGGAACCATGGCGTCACCATGACCGCCGATGACCAGCGGATGAATATCCTTGGCAGACAGCCCTGTTTCCTCGGCCATGAAAGTTGCCATGCGCGAGGCATCCAGTATGCCAGCCTGGCCAAAGACACGGCCGCGCTCCCAGCCGGTGCGTTTCCACGCGTGCCAGGTGAGAACATCGACCGGGTTGGTGACCAGCAGCAATAGTGAGTCCGGCGCATATTTGAGTACTTCGTCAACCAGGCTGTTGATGACTGCCAGGTTGATATCGAGTACGTCGCTGCGTGACATGCCGGGTTTGCGCGGCGATCCGGCGGTAATGACAATCAGCCCGGAGTCTTTCAGCAAGGCCGGGTCGGTGCCGCCGGTAACGCGTGTGTCAGAACCAAAGTAGGATGCTGACTGGCTTATATCGAGCGCGGCGCCTGCTGCTGCTCCTTCCCTGATATCCAGTAACACGACTTCGCTGCACATTTCCTGCTGGGCAATGATGCAGGCAGCTGTTTCACCCACACGACCGGCGCCGATAATGCTGATTTTTTTCATACTTTTGTCCTTGAAGGGCTGCTGGCGACTAATAGTCCCATAGATGGGGTGTCTGCACAAAGTAACCGTTTTGTCAGCGAACAATTTTCAATATTCTTGAGGGTTCGGGTTCTCCATCCGGATACTGGTCATTCAGCAGTCGCAACTGTTCTTCAGGATAGTCGTTGATGGGCGAGCGTTGTGCCAGACCGGAGTAGGTCATACCGCTGGTGGCGCGAATAATATCCAGTTTCTTTTCGGTGGCGAGTTTCTTTTCCGCGGTGCCTAGAGAATGCAGGCTGCCTGCTGTTGCCAGGGTGTCTTCATCATAGGCCTTTTGCTTGTTGCGGTCGGCCGCTGTACCGGCAACGATATAGGCGCTGCCATTACGGTAGATAACCACGTAGCGCACGCGGCGTGTACCGAACGGAGTGCTGCCACTGGCGACCGCGGTATAGCCATTCAGTCCATTGGCAGTAAATTTCCTGCCATGCTGCAGGCTGTCGAGCTGCAACTGCTGTTTCATGAATTGCTGCGGCGACACGCCGCGTGGAATGTCGGCAACGGTCAGCTGAATCACGCCGTCTTTACTGGCAGGTGCAGCAATGACCCGGTCGGTCTGATTCTCTATGCGCCAGTCATCAGGGAAGGTCAGCGAGAAGTTCAGGCCCTTGTGGTAGAAACGGTTGTCCCTGACGATGCCTTCCTGTTCGCTG
>Ga0224504_10000984_pt1 | contig 12743 bp, 10 predicted proteins | sample SF_Oct11_sed_USG_3_FD_170160 | JGI IMG/M metagenome (GOLD analysis project Ga0224504, IMG submission 170160) | Sediment microbial communities from San Francisco Bay, California, United States - SF_Oct11_sed_USGS_24 | ecosystem: Environmental > Aquatic > Marine > Sediment | place: USA... | reverse complement strand
CCGTTACTAATCTGAAGCTCGATGGCGCTAAACAAACCCTGATTGAAAAGAAACGAACCGCGGCAAACGCAGGCGCTGTCTTGGTAAACGTTCGCAAAAGACAAATGCAAGAGCTTCCGAAAAAAATTGCCGTCAAGAAGGTAAGTCGCGATTCTGAAAGTCTTGAAAAACAGGCAAAAAATGCAGAAATCTATGCTGAAGCCTGTGTAGAAATGACGCTCTATTATGCGGCAGAAAGTGAAGTAGCCATCCTTGAAGCGGTCGCTCTTCGAAGAGAAATTGATGAAGCGAAGAATAATAAAATAAGGAGAATAAAATGAACAGGAATTTGTTGATTGGCTTGACTCTAGTCACGCTACTGGCAAGCCTGGTGTCTACAGCAGTCGCCAAACCAGCCCACACCGAACAAAGCGTTGCTTCGCTCGGACATACGGAAACTATCCCTGTCACCTGGAAGAACTTTGTTCGTGCCGAGAGCGATCTGATGTTCAAGAGTTACGTCAAAATGGGCGCGTTCGGTAAATTTCTGCATATCCCCAAACCCACGCCTATCGATCAGCAAAAGGTTGTGCGCATGAACCGGGACACCATCTATTCCCTCGGAGTCTTTGATCTGACTACGCCGGTCACCATTACCAAGCCCGATACCGGAAAACGGTTCCAATCGATGCAGGTGGTCAACGAAGATCAATATACCCCGATGGTTGTTTATAAGCCGGGCAAATATACCCTGACAAAAGACAAGATGGGCACCAGGTATGTATTCGTGGTTGTCCGCACGCTGGTTGACTCTGAAGATACGGAGGACATCAAGAAGGTCAATGCTATCCAGCAACAGACGACGGTGGAGCAGAAGTCAGTTGGCACATTTGAGATGCCCGACTGGGACAAGGACTCGCAAGACAAGGTCCGCGCTGCTCTGAAAGTGCTCTCTGCGACCATGGAAAACTACGATGGCGCGTTTGGTAGCAAGGACGAAGTCGACCCGACAAAGTTCCTGTTTGCCAGTGCCACCGGCTGGGGCGGCAATCCGCAGAAGGATGCCATGTATGCGGGCGTTACTCCTGAGAAGAACGATGGCAAGACCGCTTACACGCTCAAGGTGAAAGACGTGCCGGTGGACGGATTCTGGTCGATCAGCCTTTATAACGGGGAAGGCTATTTTCAGAAGAACCAGTATAACGCCTACTCGGTGAACAGTATCACCGGCAAGAAAAACAAGGACGGCAGCATGATCATCCATTTTGGCGGCGACTCCAAACAGCCCAACTTCCTGCCGATCATGAAGGGTTGGAACTATCTGGTCCGACTCTATCAGCCGAGCAAGAAAATTATGGATGGCAGCTGGACGTTTCCAAAACCAATGCCCGTTAAATAGAAAGATGGAAACGAGACAGCTAACATAACGATATTAAAGGAGAATGTAATGAAAAAACTATTAGCAAGCTTGTTGGCTATTCTCGCAATAACAGTCTTTCTGGGTAGTTCGGCAGCTACGGCAGCACAGGAGAAAACAACCCCTGTGACTGACGAGAACTATTCCTTAGCTGAAACGGATGGCGTCATAGAAGGGTATGTTAAAAAAATTGCCAAGGCAACGAACACCAATGGTGTTGGCGTTCTTATGCATTACAGAAAGGGTGCTGACCCCAAAGACCGCACCATTATGCGCATCAACTTCGATACGATCTACTCCTGGGCGATTGTTGATCTGACAGAGCCCGCGACGCTGACCATGCCGGAAACAAACGGTCGTTATCAAAGTGCGTGGTTCGTCAGTGAAGATGGCTATTATCCAGGCGCATTTACAACACCCGGGGAACATAAAATCACCAAAGAGTGGGTCGGTGGCGCACGTTATGCCGTCATTGTCATGCGGACACAGGTAGATACCAAAGATCCTGCTGACCTGGCAAAGGCACACGCACTGCAAGACAAGTTGAAACTTACGCAAAAAAACAAAGGTACCTTTGTTCCACAACATCAGTGGAACGAGAAAGAGGTTCTGGCGATGCGTGCCAAGTACATGAAGATCGGTAATGGCATGTCTACCTCAGACATGTTCGGCAAGAAAGGGGAGATTTCACTAAAAAACCGCAATGCTGGAAACGCATTTGGTTGGGGTGGCTTTACGCCAGATCAGGCAGTCTATCCACAGTACTTCCCTAAAACCACTGCGCCGCAAACCTTAACACTCAAAGATGTTCCGGTAAAAGCGTTCTGGTCAATCACGGTTTATGACAAGGACGGATTCCCTCAAACCGACACCTACAACATCAACAGCGCTTTTGCCGTAGCAGATGCCGATGGCTCTGTAACCATTCATTTTGGCGGCGACAAAAGCGCCAAGAATTATATGGAAACATTCGATGGCTGGAACTTTACCCTACGTATGTATCAACCTACCGAAGCGTATTTCAATGAGACGTGGAAAAAACCTGAATTGAAATTGGTGAAATAAATATTGATTAATCACGGGGGGACCAAGGCGTTCTGGGACAAGTCCTGGAAGATGCCGGATGTGGAGTTGGTGAAGTAATTCACACTAAGAACAATTTGGCTACTATCAGAATCTTAAATCGAAATGGGATAAATCATGACCTCCGTCCAGTTAACCACCTTCGCCACCGCAATGTTTACCATTCTCAACCCCATCGGGAACACCGCGCTCTTCGCCGGGTTGGTCACGGTTCCGGCGGAGCGTCGGCCCGTCGCCATCAAGTGCGCGCTGGCCATCTGCGTGATCCTCGTCGGCTCGATCTGGGCGGGTGAGGCAGTGCTCGGATTCTTCGGGGTATCGATCTCCAGCCTCGAGGGGGCAGGCGGCCTGCTGATCGCGATGATTGGCTTGTCCATGCTCCATAGCAAGCAGAGCGAAATGCATTCGACCGGCGAGGACAAGAGCATGTCGGCGAAGGCGATCGCGATCGTTCCCCTGGCCATGCCGATCGTGGCTGGACCGGGGGCCATCGCCACGGTGATTATCTACACCCATAAGTACAGCGGGGTTACGAGCAATCTCGAGATGTCGGCGGTATGCATCGGCTTGGCCGTGTTGATCTGCATCTGCTTCATGTGCGTTGGATTGATCACGCGACTGCTGGGCGTCGCGGGCATCAAAATCGTTACGAAGTTCATGGGCCTGATTCTTCTGGCCATTGCCATCGGCATGATCGGTAGCGCGGCGAAGGCTCTGCTGCCCGGCCTGGCGGGCTGAGAAGGTCGGCGAGGAAAAGCCTTTCCCTGTTCTTCGCGTGTAGGGCGGAACAGAGAAGTTCTGGGACAAATCCTGGAAGTTGCCCGATGTGGAATTGGTTAAATAGATATGTAGGTTGGAAAAGTTTTAAGGGTTAGAGGTTAAAGGACTTAAACCCCAAAAAGGAAAACCTTAAATGAAAAAGAGAACGAAGATAAAAACAAAGAAACTTTCTGTATTGCTGAGCACATGTCTTCTGGCGGCTACGGTGAGCGTTGCTGACGCCGCATCGAAAGGCAATCCCGAGCGTAACGCCTATTTCGGCGACACCCACGGACACTCGTCGCTGTCGAGTGATGCCTTTGGCTTTGGTAATACTCTGTTGCCGGATAATGCCTACAAACTGGCTCGCGGAGATGAAGCCAAACTGGTCAATGGTGAAACCACTCGGCTCAAAGTCCCTCAGGACTTTTTCATGATGACCGATCATGCCGAGATGATCGGCATTGCAACCATGGCGCTGGATCCTGAAAGTCCGGTTTCCAAGGGGCCGCTGGGAGATGCACTGAAAGATCCCGATAAAATGAAAGCAGGCGCCAAATTCCTCTATGCCTTGCAGGCGGCGGCCGGCACCGGCAAATACCCCGCTGGTTATACATCAGGTTCTATCAGGAATGTCTGGCAGGACATCGTCGCCACGGCCGACAAGTACTACGAGCCGGGCAAGTTCACGACCTTTGCCGCCTTTGAGTGGACGTCGATGCCCGATGGCGAGAACCTGCACCGAAATGTGATTTTCCGGGACACCAAAAAGGTTCCGCTGCTGCCGTTTTCGGCTATGGACTCCACCAAGCCGGAAGACCTGTGGAGCTATCTGGAGGCGGAGCGTGCCAAGGGCAACGATAACTTTGCCATCTCTCATAACGGCAACCTGAGTAACGGCCGCATGTTCGCGCCGGTAGATTCCTACGGTGCGCCGATTACTGCCGAATACGCCAAGCGCCGCATGAAAAATGAACCCTTATTTGAAATTCAACAACTCAAGGGTACCTCGGAAACAGTACCGGCATTTGCACCCAATGACGAATTCGCCGATTTCGAGTTGCTGCCATTCAGTCTGCACACCTGGAAAGTTACCGAGCAGCAGAAATATTCGTTTGCCCGCGAGGCCTACAAGTCCGGACTGCGTTTCCAGCAAACCATCGGTGCCAACCCCTTCAAGTTTGGTCTCGAGGGAGGTGGTGACGACCATGGCTCGGCGCACACTTTTGAAGAGTTCAATTACCATGGCGGCCACGCCCTCATGGATGTGAATGCCAAAGACCGTATGACCAAGACTTTCCCATTGCCTGGCTCGGCACCTAACGTTCTGGCTAAATTGACCGCAGGCGGTATCACCGGTGTCTGGGCCGAGGAAAACACACGTGAAAGCATTTTTGACGCCATGCAACGCAAGGAGACCTTCGGTAGCTCTGGGGTACGTATCAAACCGCGCTTTTTCGCCAGTTGGGACTACCCTCAGGACATGCTCAAGCAGAAAGGCTGGTTGAAGACGGCCTACGCCAAGGGTGTGCCGATGGGCGGTGACCTGGAGGGTGATCCAAGCAGCATGCCGCTGGCGCAAGTGCCCAGCTTTGCGTTTCACGCCACGCGTGACCCCAACAGCGCGCCCCTGCAGCGCATCCAGATTATCAAGGGCTGGACCAAAAACGGCGAGATGATGGAGAAGATCTACGACGTTGCCTGTTCCGACGGCGGCAAGGTGGACCCCAAGACGAACCGCTGCCCTGACAATGGCGCCAGGGTCGATCTGAAAACCTGCGACATCTCAAGTGATAAGGGTGATGCGCAACTTGGAGCCATGTGGACCGACCCGGACTTCGACAAAACCGTGCCTGCGTTCTACTACGTGCGCGTTCTGGAAAACCCGGTTTGCCGCTGGAGCACCCATGATGCCAACAAACTCGGCATGAAGCCATTGGAAGTAGTGCCGGCCACCATTCAGGAGCGTGTCTGGACCAGCCCCATCTGGTACACGCCAAGCAACACATTACGGCAGGTACAGAAGTTCGAGGGCGTTATCGTGCCTTACGGAAGAATGGGAGGTCAGTAAAATCAGGGTCAGAGTTCAGAGAAATAGATTAAAAATATGGAGACAAACAATGAACCAATTTATCAAATCATTTCTGACAGCTTTTATCATCATGATGGTCGTCGGGATATTCGATGTACAGGCCTGAGAGCTTCACGATCCCGGCCTGGTCAGGAAGGTAATGCTTAATCTCAAGTACCCGGATGCCATTCATGTCGAAGGTTCCGTGTGGGCAGCACAAAAGGCCGGGCGTCTGACGTTGCCGGATATGAATCGACAGATGGCAAGCGGCCATGAACGCAAACAACTTGATTCGATTGCCTTTCAAAAAACCATTGAGGCGCTTGAAACTTTTGGTGATCTGGTCAACCGCAATCCATCTGCTACTGAGCCCCTGGATATTGTTTTGTTGCTTGTCGACGAGATGATGTGGAACCGTTTTGTGTTACGTCACGGACATGTAGAGTTCAAGTTAGACATTTCTGAGCCTGAGGAAGACGTCGATCTGGTGGCCGTAACAGAAACGTCTGTCATCATGGCAATAATAGATGCGTCAATGTCAGTTGCCGAGGCAAAGGAAATGCGGGTATTGAGGATCTATGGAGAACCGGATAAGGAGGCGTTGTTTTTGTCTCAATTCGGACATCCTGATGTGGCGCAGGCGAATAAATGATGAGGTTAGATCAATGGTGTGCCGGACTTTTGGTAGGAAACTGTTCTCCACTAGTCCAGTGTTCAGGCATGATTCATCTTGAAAGCTGATTAGCGAGGAAAGCCCATGAAACGTTTAACCCTGGTTAGTGCTTTGGTGTTAGCCCATGGTCTATTTGTTACAGCCATGGTCGTCGATGCTGGCACTATTCCCGTCAATCCCGAGAAAGATGTTTTCTTCGGGACCACGCACGGCCACTCCAACTGGTCCATCGATGCCTTCGGGCTGGGCAACCAGAAAGCCGGTCCCGAAGACGGTTACCGTTTTGCCCGCGGTGAGGCAGTGAACCACATGGGTGGGGCGAAGGCACAGCTCAAGCAGCCGCTGGACTTCTTCATGATGACCGATCACTCAGAGATGATGGGCACGGCGCCGATGCTGCTCGAAAAAGGCAGCGCCCTCTATGACACACCGGTCGCCAAGATGATCCAGCAGGGCAAGGGTACAGAGGCCTTTACGGCCATTGCAGGATCCATTATCAGCGGCAAACCACTGCCAGGTTTTAATGATCCCAAAGTCTCCAAACCGGTCTGGCAGAAAGTTGTGGCCAATGCTGAAAAGTATAACGAACCGGGCAAATTCACCACCTTCGTGGCCTACGAATGGACCTCGCTCCCGGGCGCGGCCAATATGCACCGCAACGTGATCTTCCGCGATACCAAAGTACCTGCGCTGCCTTTTACAGCCATGGACTCGGATCGGCCGGAAGACTTGTGGACGGCGATGGAAACCTGGCGCGGCTTTGGCGCCACGGTTCTGGCCATCTCCCATAACGGCAACGCCAGCATCGGCAAGATGTTTTCGTCCCTGGATTCCGACGGTAATTTCATCACCGCCGAGTACGCCAATCGCCGCCTGGCGAATGAACCTTTGCATGAAGCAGGTCAGGTCAAGGGCGTCTCCATGGCCCACCCCCAGTTTTCTCCCAATGACGAGTGGGCCAACTTCGAGTTATGGAACTACCACCTGCCAAGCGGCGCACCCGTTCCGGCATTGCGCGCCAACTATGTGCGGGAAGGATGGAAGATGGGGCTGAGCCTGGAGCATATCATCGGCGTGAACCCCTTCAAGATGGGCGTGGAAGGTGGCTCAGATACGCACGCCACCATCAACACCTTTGAGGAGTTCAATAACCAGGGCAATCATGCTGCGATGGACAATACCGCGGAAAAACGCCGCAACGGCATGCCCGGACAGAAGCTTGGTGTCAAAGGCGGCAATATGTTCCTCAACCCCGGTACCCTGACCGGCGCCTGGGCCGAGTCGAATACCCGTGGTGCCATCTTCGACGCCATGGCGCACAAGGAAACCTATGCCACCTCAGGGACCCGTATCAAGGTCCGCTTCTTTGCCGGCTACGACTACCCGAACGACCTGTTGAAGAAGAAGGACTGGCTCAAGCAAGCCTATGCCGGTGGTGTCCCCATGGGCGGTGATTTGGCTGCAAATAAAGGCAAGACTTCGCCCAAGTTTGTGGTGTCAGCGTTGAAGTCGCCACACAGTGCTAACCTCGATCGCATTCAGATCATCAAGTTGTGGACCGATGGCGTGCTCGATCATGAAAAGATCTACGACGTGGCCTTGTCTGATGGCCGTAAGGTCGATGCAAAAACCGGCAAGGCGCGCGCCGTGGGTACAACGGTAGATCTGAAGACCGCAACCTACACCAACAGCATCGGTGATGCCGAGTTGCAGACGGTTTGGACCGATCCGGATTTCGATGCGGGCCAGAACGCCGTGTATTACGTACGAGTGCTGGAAATCCCCACGCCACGCTGGTCGACCTATGATGCGGTAGAACTCGGTCTGCCACCGTCCGACATGGTGCCGGCGACCCTTCAGGAACGTGCCTGGACGTCGCCCATCTGGTACGCGGCCGCCAAACCTATGGCTAAGAAATAAGTGAGGTGGTGATGAACGTTTTCGGAAAAATCATCAGGGAACCGTTGCTGCATTTCTTGCTGATCGGCGGCGGGCTGTTCCTGCTCTTCAATATGATGAACGTTGAGACGGTGGAGAAGCCCAATCGGATTGTGGTGACACAGGGGCAGGTGGCGTTAATGGCTGATAAATTTACCCAAACGTGGGAGCGTCCACCGAGCAACGAGGAAATTGATTCCCTCATCGACAACTATCTGCTCGATGAAGTCTATTACCGCGAGGCGCTTGCCTTGGGGTTGGACGAGGATGACAGCGTGATACGCCGGCGTCTGCGGCAGAAAATGGGCTTTATTCTGGAGGATATCACGACCCTGCTTGACCCTGATGAAAAGGAACTGACGACCTATATGGATACGCATGCAGAACAGTTTCGTGTCCAGCCTCAGGTCTCTTTTCGTCAGGTCTATCTCAGTCGGGATACGCGCACTGATATCGATGCGGATGCCAGGGAAATCCTGACGCGCTTGCGGGCAGGGGAAGATCCACAACAGCAGGGTGACCGGATTATGCTGGCTGATGCCTATACGCTGACCTCTCGGGATGACATCAAGCGGCGCTTCGGTGAAAGCTTCGCCCATCAGCTGTTGACAGTAGAGCCCGGCGAGTGGACCGGGCCACTGAACTCCGGTTTTGGCGGCCACCTGGTGTTGATTACCGAGATCAAGCCCGGTCGTATACCTGATCTGGCCGAGGTCAAGGAAGAGGTGAAAGGTGAGTGGCTGTTGGCGCGCAAGGAGGAATTGAAGCAGAACACTTTCCGCATGTTGCTGAAAAACTATGAAGTGGTGATGCCGGACCCCGTGGAAACTTCTGACGTGGTCTCATCAACTTTGTCGCCAATCGACAACGCGGTTGCTGCTTGGCGGCCTGGAAAAGAGGCCCGATGATGAAACGTTATCCTTTACTGCTGCTGACTTTCGTGATGATCATTTCCGGTCTGTCTGGCAGCATTGCCTGCGCCGATGATTCGCAACCCGGATATCTGGAGCTCAAGGAAACCACCGCCAATCGTTACAGTGTCCTCTGGCGCAATCCGAAGCTGACAAATCAACAGGATCAATTGTCATTGCAGTTTCCAGCGACGGTGAAAAATCTCACCAAACCCGCGCTGCGTGAACTGCCGGGCTCAACGATTGAACGCCGCCTGATTGAAACGGATGCGCAGGGATTAATCGGTAAACGCGTTGAGATTGCCGGGTTACAGACCAGCAACACCGATGTGCTGGTGCGTATTGAATTCGCCAATGGTGCCAGCTCGACCGCGCTGCTTAAACCGGCTCAGCCCTGGCTGATTGTCAAAGGCCCGCGCAGTGCCGGACAGGTGGTCTGGGATTTCACAGTACTCGGCTTCGAACACATCCTCTCCGGTTTCGATCATCTGTTGTTCGTATTGGCATTGCTGTTGATCGTCAGCGGCACCCGTCGCCTATTGATGACCATTACCGCGTTCACCATCGCGCACAGTATCACTCTGGCTGCGGCGACACTCGGTGTGTTGTGGGTGCCCGGTCCACCAGTGGAAGCGACAATAGCGCTTTCGATTATTTTTCTGGCCAGCGAACTGCTGAAGGTCAATCGCGGCGGTCAAAGTCTGACGGCAAGCTACCCCTGGATCGTGGCCTTTACCTTTGGTTTGCTGCACGGTCTTGGTTTTGCCGGTGCATTGACAGAGGTGGGTTTACCACAGCACGAAATTCCGCTGGCGCTCTTGATGTTCAACGTCGGTGTCGAATTGGGCCAGATTGCATTTGTGGCTGTCGTCCTCGCTTTTGTTTTTGCTTTACGCAAGGTCTGTATTCACTGGCCAGCCTGGTCTCGGCAACTTCCTGCCTACGGCATAGGCGCTATGGCTGCGTTCTGGTTCGTTGAGCGGGTCAGTGGCTTTTAAAAAATAAGTTGGAGGATAAACCTATGAAAACTGTCATCACGACCTTACTTCTTTCGTTCGCTGTAATGCTGAGTATGGGGCTTTCCGTTGCAGCCGAGACCTATGATTTGGTCATTATCAACGGGCGTGTTATGGACCCGGAAACTAACCTGGATACGGTACGTAATGTTGGCGTTAAGGATGGCAAGATCGCTGTCATTACCAAAGACAAGATCAAGGGTGACGAAACCATCGATGCAAAGAAACACGTGGTTGCTCCCGGCTTCATCGACATGCACGACCACAACACCGCAGCACCATTCGGACAAAAGCTTGCTCTACGCGATGGGGTCACCACTCCGATGGAGCTTGAGGCAGGGGTTTACCCGATAGATACCTGGTATGCCTACCTGGAAGGTAAATCCCAGACCAACTACGGCGCCACGGTCGGGACGATCCCGGTGCGCGAGACTCTGCTTAACCCGGCATATAAGACCAAAGCCTACGGTGATTTTTTGTATGACATGCAAAAACCAAAGGTTACGCACACCTCTATGAAATGGTCGACCCAGCTGGCGACCGATAAGCAGATTGAGCAGATCGGAACAATGCTGGAAGAAGGCTTGCAGCAAGGAGCCATCGGTATCGGTCATTGCCCTGGATATATGGTGAGTGGCTCGACACAAAAAGAGTCAAACCTGGTTCAAATGCTGGCCGGAGAACATGGTGTTTCCACCTTTATACATGGTCGCTTCTCAAGTCAGAAACCACCCACAAGCGGCTTGCTCGGTATTGATGAGATGATGGCTCCACAAGCAATTTATGGCGGTGGTGTCGTGATCCAGCATATGACGGCACAGACGTTAGATGTAACCCCCCAGGCTTTAAAGTTTATCGATGACGCTCGTGCCAAGGGTGTGAAGGCGATTGCGGAAATCTACCCTTACGATTTTGGCGGAACCATAGCCGGAGCGGACTATCTCCACCCGGACAACTACGGCCCCATGATGGGTCGTGACTACAAGGACATTATCGAGGTTTCTACCATGAAGCCTTTGACCAAAGCGCGTTATGAAGAGTTAGTCAAAACCGCACCCGGCACCTCGGTGATGTTCTACAACGCCACGGAAGAAACTGTACACACAGCGCTGGCGCATCCCAACACGGTTCTTGGCAGCGATTCGTATCCGTACACAATTCGTAAGACCGGTGGTCCTGCCATCGCCTGGGACACACCCTTTGATGCGGTGAACGGGCACCCGCGAGGCGCCGGAGCCCATGCCAAATTGCTACGCTTGGTACGTGAAAAGAAGGTCGATATCCCACTCATGGATGGTGTGTCGAAGATGACCTATTTGATTGCCAAGTATTTGCAGGACAACGGTGTGGAGCAGATGGCCCATAAAGGTCGTATTCAGGTCGGTGCTGATGCTGATATTACGGTCTTTGATCCCAAGACAGTCAAGGACAACTCGACCATGAAGGATGGTGGTCTGCCGTCCACCGGGATTCCCTATGTCGTGGTCAACGGTACTGTCGTGGTCAAGGACTCCAAGGTTTTGAAGGGTGTCTATCCGGGTAACGCGATTCGTCGGACTCAATAACACGAAATCCTTTAACCAATAAAAAATGGAGACAAACAATGGGTGCAGCAGAAAAAGCGACTTTAATCAAAAACGTCAGAATTTTTAATGGTACCTCCAATAAATTGATCACCAACCAGGATGTTGTTCTTGTTGGCAATAAAATCCAAAAGTTGATCAATTCGGGCAACAAGGAGGAGGCATACAGTTCAGTGATCGACGGCGGTGGCAGAACGCTGATGCCGGGCTTGATTGATGCACACACCCACCTTGCAATCTGCGCCAGTATCCCCAAAATGATGAGCGAATATACCTGGGACTATATCGGGCCGCTCATGGGTGCGGAAGCGGAACGCTATCTGATGCGGGGATTTACTACGGTACGAGACGTCGGCGGACCAACGCTTGGACTGAAAAAGCTCATTGATGAGGGGTTGATCAGGGGGCCTAGAATTTTCTCTTCGGGCATGGGAATTTCCCAAACAGCGGGACATGGTGACTGGCGGTTTCCGAACTCGAGATCCAGCTATTTTACCGGCGAACGTAATTTCTGGACCGATATGAACTATTTCTATCTGGCCGACGGCGTGGCCGAAGTGCAGAAAGCTGTTCGCGAGTCACTGGCCAAACAGGCTGTTCAGATCAAGGTGTGTGTGGGAGGCGGTGTCACCAGTTTGGTCGATCCACTGGAAGCCGTCCAGTATACCCCTGAAGAGCTGAAAGCAGCCAATGATGAGGCCGAGCGCTACGGCACTTACGTCTGTGTCCATGTCCATGCGGACGAAGGCATTAAAGCCGCGCTTGATGCAGGTATCAAGAGCATAGAACACGGCATGCTGATCAAGGAAGATACCATGAAGCGCCTGGTGGACGCCGATGCCTGGTTGTGCCCCCAAGCGTTCATCGTTATGCAACCCATCGAAGGTAATCCTGTGTTTGCCAACCCGATACAAAAAGCCAAAATGCAGAAAGCCCAGGACGGCGCTGTCAACGAGTTCAAGTGGGCCAAGCAATACGGTGCCAAAGTAGCCTGGGGGACTGATATGTTCGGAGACCGTTCGGCCTTTGATAATACTTTAAGAGAGTTCGAATTCCGTGCCCAGTTCTATTCAAATGTGGAACAGCTCCAGCAGGTCACCGGTAACAACGGCAAGCTTCTGGAACTTTCTAATCTCAAGCACCCGTATCCGGGGGCGAAACTCGGCGTTGTTGAACCAGATGCCTATGCCGATCTGATAATTGTCGATGGCAACCCGCTCGAAGACATCATGGTTATGCTGGATTATGAGAGTAACCTCAAGCTCATCATGAAAGACGGTACAGTTTACAAGAATACCCTCTAGGAGGCTCTC
>Ga0224504_10000983_pt1 | contig 12743 bp, 11 predicted proteins | sample SF_Oct11_sed_USG_3_FD_170160 | JGI IMG/M metagenome (GOLD analysis project Ga0224504, IMG submission 170160) | Sediment microbial communities from San Francisco Bay, California, United States - SF_Oct11_sed_USGS_24 | ecosystem: Environmental > Aquatic > Marine > Sediment | place: USA... | reverse complement strand
CACGCTGTTTCTTTTGCGACTGCTGATCAAGAAGGGTCGATCAGAAACATCGAGAGATTCATAAAGACCGAGCTGGCCATATCAGCGCCACCGACACTGCCTTCCGAGATGCGTCTCCCGGCGAAAGCCGATCAACCGGGTTTTGGAAGCGAGCCTTCAAAAGGTGAGAAAAGCTCGAAGCGAGATTCTCAAAAAGACTCCCCATCAGCTCGTCGGAGTTTCAACAAAAGAGGTCCCCGAAAACTCTCGGCGAAGCGGACTGGGTCAAAACAGAAAGAGTCCAAAAGAGAAGATTCGCATCCGGGGGGCTCAAAGCGCAGAGTCTCCACTCCTCAAAGATCACAGCCGGCCAAACTCAACCAAGATGACACCAAAGGTGAAAGCCCTTTCTGGACTAATTTCAAGAAACACCGTCCCGCTCGGAAGAAATCTGCGGGCCAGGGCTCCGGTCGGAAGAATCGGTCCAAGCGCAGATAGAAGGCAAGCCACCCCCTAAGGTTTGATCCCTGTATTCTGAATGCGAAAGCCTGAATTTACGTTGATTAAAGGCCGGTTTTGGAGTACCTTGGTCATTAGGAAATTACTCTTGTGGTAGCGCTCTGGCGCCGCCCGGCCAAACATCGGAGGTATACTGATGAGTATACACATTGTCACACGCACACTGATAGTCCTGGGGGCGGTCGCCCTGCTGTTAGGTGCTCTGTCCTGTTCACAACAAGAGGCGGCCGTTCTCGAAGCGCCGACCTACTATGCGGATACTATTGTCGAACAGGTACGCAATCATGTCAATCAGGGGTATGAGTTTCTGGATTCCGGCAATACCGAAAGTGCCGTGGCCGAGTTTGCCAGGATCAGCGAACTGACAAAGTGCGGTCTGATTCAGGAATATCATACCGCTTGTGTCTACGGTCGAACGGGAGACAAGGACAATGCCTTTGTCTGGTTGGATAAGTTGGTTGCGAACGGTTATGACAAAGCCGAGAATCTGAAGTATGATTCCGATTTGGAATCGCTGCAAGAGGATCCTCGTTTCGATAAAGTATACGAAGACGCCAAAAGTAATGCCGCTACTCTGAGCGCTGCTTTGGCGGCCGGTATGCCCGAATATGCCAAGGCCGAGACGACTTTTACCACGGAAGAAGAATACGAGGCATGGGCTAAATCGCAGAGCGGTCGGATACGCAAACATAGTATGTTCTGGACATCGACCGACTACACCAAAGCAAGGATCGATCTGGCTGCGCGGAAACTCGCTGCCCTGCGCCAACTCAAAGCAGGCGATCCGGAGTATGACTACCTCCTGGAGCGCGTGCGCGAGGCGGCCGCTCTGTCATCCATGTATGAAGCATGGGGACCGGTGACCGATCTGACCATGAAAGAGGTCGGGAATTATAAGGGTCCCAACCAAAGCGAAGTGGATTTTCGCGCCGGCCTGGCTTTATCCATGAAGTATGGCGAGGATGATCCTGAAAGAAACGGAGCCTTTACTCAGGCCAATGCCTATCTGGCCAAAGTCGAGGACGGGACCGACTATTATGGTGCCGCGCAAGCATTGACGGTGGTTAATCAACTGCGCCAACCAGACGCCGACCAGGTGAAGCTTGCAGCCGAGCTCACAATGGTTGCCGACAAGTACATGGATGAAAAGTTCGCCTACCGTGTTATCTCTACCCAGTTCGGGCCCGGAGCTGTCGAGACACTCTGGCCTTTGGCCCTGGATAAACCCGACCTTGTCGATAAGGCGATCTCTCTGGATGACTACAAGGGAAAAGTGGTCCTGATCGATTTCTGGGCGACCTGGTGCGGTCCCTGCCGCGCTGAACTGCCCAACCTGGTGCAGGTGTACAATGACTATCACGATAAGGGACTCGAGATTGTGTCGATATCGCTGGACTATGCTGACCGCGTCGACAAAGAGGCTTACACCAAATGGATCGATGAGCATGATATGAACTGGCGTCACTCTTACGACGGCGAGGGATGGGATACACCCCTGGTCAAAAAGTATTTTGTCAGTTCGATTCCGGCCGCTTTCCTGGTGGGCCCCGATGGTTCGCTGCTCGCGACCGGTGAAGATTGCCGCGGTGCGGCTCTTGCGGAAAGTGTCGAGAAGGCGCTCGGCAGCATTTAGTTCCGAACGTTGCACGTACTGATTATTACGATTCTTACAAAGCGGAGAAGGTGCCAAGCCTTCTCCGCTTTTTTTGTGTCACGTACCGGGCCCGGTCCTATTGGGTAGCCCATCAGCTTGCTGTGGGATTACGGCCGACGTGGCCCGGACGTTCGTCCGGGGTATCAGGACCCTCGGCATCCATTCTTCGTAGGGCAGGTCTCTCTTCTCTTGAAGACCTGCCAATCACGGCGGGTCCACGCCGCGGCGCGCAGGCAAAGACGGACCCACCCTACTTCAGAACTCTCTTCTCGTGAGCGGCAGATGTCCACATCTGCCGTTTATACAGACAACGCGCGCAGCGCGAGAAACAGGCTTGCCTGTGTTGTGCCCACGTGATCTTCAGATCGCGTGGGATTGTGGCTGAGTCTGAAGACTCGACCACCACAACGTACATCTGCCACTTTCGCAGGTCCTGATTTCGACGAAATCGGAATTGTGACCCCGCGATATCCAACCAACCGGTTGCGGACCGCTATCTGAGTGTTATATTGCTGCAACAAAACTGCGGGAGAATGATATGGCAGACGAAGGATTACTGTGCTGGAACTGCGGCCGCGCTACCGGGATCACCGGGCGGGTGATGCGTTCCGATTCGTGCGAAAATTGTCTGGCCGATTTGCGATGTTGTCATGGATGTCGGCACTATGCACCGGGGCGACGGTTTCAATGTATGGAGTCGGTCGAGACGAACGTGGTCAACAAAGAGAAGAACAATTTCTGTGATTTTTTCCAGATGCGCGATGCGGTGAAACGTCCCGGTGGTATCCATCAGGGCCAGGACATGAAAGACGACCGCAAGAAAGGCTTCGACGACTTGTTCAAGGATTAGTTCCATAAAGGGGTTCTTGTGCTTCGCGCATGTCATCCTCGTGCCGTTGTTTCTGTTGGCGCTACGTCGCAAGTTCCGGCGGTGAGGATACTCGGAGTCAAACTTATGTCATGCTGAGCGCAGTCGAAGCATGGGCCAAACCTGCAGTAATTCACCCTTCGACTCCGCTCAGGGTGAGGTTACAAACGCGCGAAGCGCAACAGGGCGATTTATCGCTTCGGTACCCCACCTAAAGCCTTGCGACAGGTGGGTCCCTCTGTGAAAACTTAGGTCCCTCCCGACGCTGCCGCTCTGGGTGGGGCACCAATAAAGTATCACGCCAAGGGCGTGATGTCGAAACCGCAGGGGTGTCGACCTACTTTTGAAGACCGCTCCCCTTCTGTCATTCCGGCGAAGGCCGGAATCCAGTTCTGTATTCCAAGACTGGATACTGGCCTGCGCCAGTATGACGGAGACTCCGAAGATAGATTCCCGCCTACGCGGGAATGACAGATTTGTCTAGTCCTGTTTGGGTTCGCCCAACTCGGCCATCTGCTTCTGGCGTTTGACCAGTTTCCCAAGTGATCCCAAGCGAGGGCGAACAACTTGATAGGCAACAAATGAAAACACGACCAGAATAAGTGTCGCGCGAAACCGTCCGGTCAGGGCAAAATAGATGTAGCCATACAGTGATATCGCCGCCACCAGCAGCGATATCGGACGAGAAGCACGCAATAGACCCATCCTCAAGTCTTCCTGAATCGTGTCCATGCTTTTGATCATCGGTCGGTCGAGCAGTTTGCGACGGTACCACCAGGCCAATCCACCTTGAGCCACTGTCAGCACGGCGAAGACATAGAAGAGTGGATTGGCCGAGTCGCCGATGCGGTTCGGGGGGAAGTGGTTGGTGGCCAGGTAGTGGCATAGATACAGCCCGACGGCCGGCAGGAGAACGTTGACCACCAGTGCGAAGTACAGAGACTTGGCCAGTATGCGGTGCAGATCGACACCGAAGTCATCGGAAAACAAACTCATGGAGCCTCCAGGCGTTGAAGGAGCCGTGTGAACTTTATTCGTGACGGCCAATAGATAATCGACCATGCCGCGCCGATCGGGTAGAACGCCAGCAGCCGCCACAGACCACCTTCAACCAGGAAATTGACGAACCCCAGTATGAAAGTCACGTGAATTACAGCCAGCCTGGTGATGAGCATGGTGTATGCCAGGTGGTCTCGGGACATATCCTTGGTTTTGCCTTTACGATAGGCAGAAATCAGAAGGCGTTCAAACAACGTTATATAGAAAGGCAGTATTACAGCGATTATGAGCAAGATGTAGAACATAATGTCGTTGTGGCCACCGTCTGGAAAGCGGGCGGCGGCGGATTCGCTTTGAAAGAATGCGATCCATAGATACATGCACGGCGCCAGGCCGAGGATGTTTACCGACATTAGAGGTATTAACCACCACCTATTGCCAAGAAGTTTACCCACATCCATCAATTGACCCTCTCCTTATCGTCGCGCAGTTTCTTGAAGAACGATTTCATTAGAGCCGAAACTTCATCCTCTCTGACCCCTGCAACGACTTCCATGCGATGGTTGAATTGGTCTTCGGCAGGGATGTCGATTATTGAACCGCAGGCGCCGAACTTCGGATCGGCTGCGCCGTAGATGATCGTTTTTATTCGTGACAACATCGCCGCCCCGGCGCACATCGGACACGGTTCCAAAGTTGAGATCAGGACACAGTTCTCCAGCCGCCAGTCGCCGAAGTGATTATAAGCAGCCGACAGAGCGATCATCTCGGCGTGGGCGGACGCATCATGAAGCTGTCGAGTTCGGTTGTGGCCGCGTCCGATAACACGATCTTCGAAGACAACCAGGGCGCCTACCGGAATCTCACCGGCCTCGAAAGCAAGTGATGCTTCATGCAAGGCCATTTCCATGAACTGCTGTTGCCTGAGTTGATCCATGCAGGCAATATAGACGGCGGTGGTCAGGCCGACAATTCTTTTTTGCTCGGGCCGCGTACCACAGGCGGATGCACAGACGTTTTAGTCGACAATAGCCAACCTGGCCTTGACAGATGTAGATAATTCGGTAGTTTATAGACAAAGTCGCAACGGTCAAACCAGTCGACAGAGTAGGTCAACGTGAAAACACAATCAAAACTCCTCGTGCTCATGGGATTGATCTGTATGGTCGGAACGGTTGCATCAAAGCCACCAGAGAAGTCCGATCCCATTCTACAGAGTGCACTGAGAGACAGCCGAACCATTGACGATGACACGTATATCGACGCCAATAAGGTCTTGATGTTTGTTACCAACCACGGCAACTTCGGCCGTGACCTGGCCGGCGTCTTCGATCTTTATGCAGGCACATTCTATCCTTACTCGACTATCCAGGATATCCATAGCGGGTTGCGCAATGACTTCCTGATTTACGCCGCGGGGCTTTGGGTCGGCGGCAAGGTCAATGGACAAACACGAGTTGCCATCAGCGAATACATTGACGAGTACGTCCCCGGACCAATGGCCGGAGGTACCTTTCAGCCGGATGATCCGGCCTTCAGGGTGTACAAGCTGTACCGCGACAGTCTTGGGGACAACCCTAATGACGACTTTCTGAACTGGCCCGTCGATCAGGGTGCTCCGGTGGATAGTGCGGGCAGTCCTCTCATGAAAGGTGATCAGATGTTGTGGGCGGTGTTCAATGACGCCGATCCGTCCCAACACACCCACGATGCCGGACAGACGGTCCCCCTTGGCCTGGAGGTCCAGATGACCTGTTGGGCGGTCGATGAACCGGGGGAGATTGTCACACCGACAAAGGACCGATGGTCGGCTGTCCATACTGCCGGGAGTTCGCCGGGCAGTGTGGATGTGGCTATAACTGACTATGGAGCACTGACCGGAGATAGTCTCCTGGTGGTATTCGAGCCGGACGACACTCTTGGGTCAACCTGGAGTCTTATCGATGCTGTGTCGGGTGCGGTGATTCTTCACAATCAAACCGACCAAAATGGCACATCGGTGCCGACGCCGGTCGGCATGAGCATAGCCGTCAATGGTGGTCCGCTCGGCGTAGGCGGGTGGGTAATCCCTAACGGTATTCGTCGATTCACCTGGGCTGGTGGAGCCGGGAATCTTGGTTGGGAGGGATTAAATGGAGCCCTGGGTTGGGGCGGTCCCGGTGATACCCATGGCTTCGGTCTCAACGATCCGGTCCCATACTATGATCTTCCGACAGTGCTTTTGAAACTGGCTCCGACCGACGCCGAGGGTAACGTCGACCCGTCGCACCCCGATCTGTCTTTCGCCTATCGGTATGGACGCGGCTTCTCTTCTCCACCGGCCCAACCCGAATTCGCTCCGTACATCATTAACACCGCCAACGGCGGCTACACATTCCAGGATTTTGTCAAGAGTATGCCGATTTCGGCTTGGAATGTCGATGTTGACCCACCTCAGCGCTTGACTTTGGGTTATCTCGAAAACAACGCCGAATTCGGAATGGTGGACGGCGAATATTGGCCGCCGTACTTTGACGATGCGGACAATACAGCCGGTGACGGTCCGCGCGAATGGCTGTGGGTCTATCTTGATGACTACAGCGAAACAGCCAACCCTGCATTTCAAGGGGATGCAATTGAGGATTCCATGCCGATCATGTACTGGGCTACCTGGGCACGTCGCATGGACGAAGGCTGGAATGATGAGGATGAATTCCTGATCATCCCTCGGCATGAGTACAGCAACACGCCGATGGACACTTTCTCTTTGGTGGCCGCCGCACCTGACACCCTGACTTGCGGTGGCGAGGGATTGTCGATCTACATGGAATACAAGCTGTACAACAAAGGCGGCAACGACATCGAAGACTGCTATCTGTCGATTTGGTCGGACCCGGACCTGGGCGACGCCGGCGACGATTTGGTTGGTTGCGACACTCTAAGTAATCTGTTCTTCTGCTACAACAACGACAACGACGACGCCGGTTATTACCTGGATAAACCACCGGCTGTCGGCTTCAAAATACTTGCCGGGCCATTAGTTCCGGCGGCCGGATCGACAGCTGTTTTCGGAGATACCTGGTGGCCGGACTATCACAACCTGGGGCTGACATCGTTCATCAATTTGTTTGGCGGCACCGACCCCAACAATCCCCCGGAAGCCTATAACTATTTGCAGGGACTGGACAGATTCGGCGACCCTCTGCCCAACGGCACTCGGTACATGGTCCCCGGTGATCCAGTCACGGGAACAGGTGATTTGGATCACTATCCGTCTGATCGCAGGATGCTGGGGAGCACAGGACCGTTTGATTTCCCAGCCAACGATAGTCAGTACTTCCTGATAAAGCTCGCAGTCGGACAGGGAGAGGACCGGCTGGCTTCGATCACGAACATGAAAGAGAATCTGAACGCACCTTCGACTTGCTGCCTGTTGCGCGGGGATATCAACCATGTTGACTCGCCGCCGATCGACATCAGCGATATAATATACCTGGTTAGTTACTTGTTTATCGAAGGTCCGCCACCGGTCTGCCACGTCGAGGGTGATGTAAATGGTGACGGCAATCCGCTGCTTGATATCTCGGACCTGGTGTACTTGATCGATTATGCTTTCAGGGGCGGTCCGACACCACCACCCTGCCCATAGGGGCTTGTTGACAAACCCTGATTACGTTGTGTCGGGTCCTGAACGCGCCAAAGGCGTGGTTGTGACCCGACACGCAACTGCTTGTCAGACATGGGCGGCGGGTCACACGGATTCGCCGGCGTCCGCCGCGGCGGACAGGACCCACCGCAACGGGCAAAAGGCACTTTTTCAACACTCCCATAGGTGGAGAACCGCGAAGGCGCGCTCCATACTCATCATCACGGGCTTTGTCGGGGGGCGGGCTCGAATGAAATTTCCGAGCTACGCCCAGCGCGTGACTTGCGATTACGAATTGGGTGCCTGGACCGAGTACGCGGCGTTCAAAGACAGGCTCGCCTGCGAGAATTCGCTTGGCCGTCCGATCATATTATATTATCGTTAGTCCGCTCCGGGTGTGGGTAGAAGCCTGCTCGGACCGGGACGAAAGACATTTATGTCTTGGGGCAGTAGCTCAGTTGGGAGAGCGCCACGTTCGCAACGTGGAGGTCGTGGGTTCGATCCCCATCTGCTCCATTTGAAATAAGACTGAGACCCGGACCAAGGTCCGGGCCACCTTATTGTCTGTTTTGTGTCGCCAGATGCCGCGCGTTGCGGTGTCGGTGCTGTCAGGCGACTCGCCTGACAGCCGGTGGGTTTGACGGCAGGTGTCGGGCGGGGTCGCCCAACACCACCCCGCGATCCAGGGGTTTATCAACAAGCCCCATGGTCCGGGCCACCCTATTGTCTGTCATTCCCGCGCAGGCGGGAATCCACTCTTCGTAGGTCGATACCCCTGCGGTTTCGACATCGGTGTCGAGTGACCTATCCCGTCTCCAGCGGGACTGTGGGAATCGTCGGGACCACTAGGGTCCTGACCAACTGGTTTTCGATTCTGGCGGCTTTTGCGGCCGTCATTTTTTGGCTCTTTGACAGCAAGACAAGCTTGCTTTTTGCGCTTCGCACCTCTTGAGTGATCGACTCGACGAACAGTTGAGCGCAAAAGGCAATTGGGTTATCTAGTATCTGCGAAAACTCGCAGGCGCGCGCCGCGAAAAAAGCCATTTATGGCCGCGAAGCGCGAGAAAGCGATTTATCGCCGCGCCGAAGGCGCAAGAACTGATTTATCAGTGTGTGCTAGATGGGGAGTTAGCGGTGCCCTGTAACCCGGAACCCGCTATACCGGGATTGAATTCCCACCCGAGGGTTATGCGACCGATTGTATTCGATGCTTAAGTGGTGTTGATGGTCGGGTCCTGTACAACAAGAGCCTATGAACCCGGTCAGGACCGGAAGGTAGCAGCCGTAAGTAGTTACTGTTGTGTGTTGCAGGGTCACCCGATCTGAGCTAACTGGGCGGAGGATCTTTTGGTTAGCGATTCGGAGGTGGGTGCACAAAAACCAGACCCCCTGATTTGATTCAGGGGGTTTTGTTGTGGGCGGATTCTCTGCGGCTATTGCTGCAACAACAGCACGATATTTGAGAAGACCTGCTTAAACAGTTCGAACAACTCCTTGCCTTGTTCGTTGTTAAGACTCAGCGCAATAGTTATCGATACGAGAGTTGAAAAAGCAAGGCTCCGCCAGTTGATACGGTTGAGCAGTCCAACCTGCTCAGCTAGATAATCAAGCCGATCATCGACCAGCGAAATATGCTCATCTGTAGTCTCGAACCTATCGATAACGAGTTGCCTGAACTCCTTAATGGCCATTCGCAGTTGTACTTGCTCTGGTTGCGTGAAAGGCTCGCGGTCGTCACTTCCAACGGGTTCATCGGAAACGACAGGTGTCTGTGATTGGATTTGTGCCCAGAGGTCAGGTTCCTGAAGTTCATCAATATATCGCTTTACATGGTCTATCATCCACTTCTTGAATACTGAATATGCCGTGTCAATTGATCCGCCATTTGTCGGATTCCAAGCACCCTCACGGAAGTCCGGAACGAAGCGAGTGTAATTCCACTGATAAGAGTCGAAGCTATGTCCCATTCTTGCGATTGCGAATTCAAAGGGTGTCGCCTTGTATCCAAGAATGAAGCAGTGTCTGGGGCCTATCTTGCGTTCCTCCGTTTCGAACCTGCCCAGATCTAATGGTCCGGAATTGATGACCTCAATGAACCCATTCCTGTGCTTCCTCAACATTCCAATGGCTGGCTTGTCGTCACTCATGCAATAGTCCTCGCAGGTCCCTTGTCACGTTATGCCTTCGCTATTGGTCGTGAAAATAGCCGCTCCTCTCCGTATTGTCAAGCAAGCCTGCAACGCGCGAAGCGCAAGAAACACGGCTTGACCGTATGTCATGCCGTGCGGAGTCGAGGTATGAGCACAAACGGCAGATGTGGACATCTGCCGCCCACAGAACAGAATCGGCGGGTCCACGCCGTGGCGTGCAGGCGAAGACGGACCCACCCTACTAACTAAAACAACAAATCCTTACCGTAGACAAGCCCCATGAGTAACAATAGTACGCCCAGCACGATGTTGAACCGACGCGTGGAATGTTTGCGTCCCAGTCGAGCGCCGAAGTAATTGCTGGCCATGTATGCAAGCAGTCCCACCAACATAGCCGGCCAGACAATGTCGCCGTGCGCCTGATACTTGATCACCGACCCAACACTCAACGGCGGAAGCAAAATACCCAGCGAGATAGCGCGGGCGTCGTCTTTGTTCACTCCGAACAACCAGATCATCACCGGCACCATCAAAACACCGGCGCCAATACCAAAGAACCCGCCGGCCACACCGACCACGATTCCAAGCAGCGTCATCGAAAACCTGTTCAACCGAATACGTCCGTCCGGCGTGCCCACACCCGCTGTTGACAAACCGTTCACCAGTTCCATGGCCACCGATCTCACCCCCAGGATCAGCAAGAAGGCAGCGAAAGCCAACCGTAGAGTCTCATGCGACAAGCCATACGCCAACAGTGCGCCCGGATACGAGAAGATGGCGTATGTGAGAAGGCCAATCGTGATGAACACTAAGTTGCACCGCACCCGGTCCCACATTACGATCACGGCGGGCAGACTCAACGGTCCCAACATAATTGCTGCCACCGTCCCCTGCGCCATGTGCTGTGTGTAACCCAAAAAGTATCCATACACAAACACCAGAACGGGTGCGGCGCCGATACCTGAGTATCCACCCAGAAAACCAACCACGATCCCTCCGGCCGTGACCAACAACAGTTCATCAAGTGACAAGCAGGTTCCTTATCCGTTTGAATCTCAAGTCTGTATACAAATTAGCTTCATCCGGCTCTCGGTCAAGGTTGGACTGGCTGACATTTGAGTAGCGACATTTGAGTGGCCGGTGATCTGGATATCTTATGCAAAAATGTTTAGACCTGAGAGCATCCGGTTACGTCCATAAAAGTGTATGGAGTTTTTGACGAAAACAAGACGACGCCGTTTGATTCGACGAATCGCTCCGTGGTTAACGTCGGCAGTGCTGATCTGTCTCGCCTGTCGCGACAGTTCGCAGCAGCCTGGTCCGGGCACTCTCAGGCACGAGTTTCTCGGTGAGGGGGAGTATCTGGGTGAGTACTGGCCGACCGACGGATGGCGTGAGTGTCGTCCGGAGGAAGTCGGCATGAATTCTGCGGCGCTACTTCTGGTTCATGCCTACGCCGCAGACCCTGAGTTCAATACCGAGGGACTGGTGATTGTTAAGGAGGGTTACATAGTAGGTGAAGGATACTTCAGAGATTTCAGCATTGACGACCGTCACTACAGCTACTCGGTAGCCAAGAGTTTTACCTCGGCCGTGGTCGGGATGGCCATTGACAATGGATTCATCACCGGGATCGATGAAAAGGTTTTTCAATACTACCCGCAGTGGCAACTGCCGAACACTGATCCGCGCAAACAGCAGATTACCATTCGGCATCTCTTAACCATGATGTCGGGGATCGAATGGAACGAGGACGACTACTACTCGGACCCATCCCAAAACGATGCTTTCATCATGCATCGCCGGTCGGACATGAATCAGTATGTGCTGGACAAGCCGATGAAAGATACGCCGGGTGAAGTGTGGTATTATTCGACGGGCAACTCTCAACTTCTGTCCGGAGTGGTCCAGGGCGCTACCGACCAGACTGTGTACGAATACGCCCGGCCAAATTTGCTTGAACCTTTGGGGATCGAGGAGATCGGCTGGGACCACGATGCCACCGGACAAACCCACACCGGCTCGGGTGTCCGGGCAACAGTGCGTGAGTTTGCCAAGTTCGGGTATCTTTATCTCAACAAAGGGCGCTGGGACAAAGTGCAGATTGTCTCGGCCCAATGGGTCAATGAGTCGGTGCAACCGATCTCGAACGATTTGAGTCACTACGGATATCATTGGTGGCTCAAACCGGTCTTGTCCGAGCATCAGAATTCAATCGTACCCGACAGCACTTTCATCGCCTGGGGGATTTACACGCAACAGATCATTGTCATACCCGAAGAGAGAATGGTCATCGTGCGTGTCGGCAACGATCCGACCACCGGACGGAATGACTGGAGTACTACGACCTTTCTCACCAAAGTTATGGAATCGGTAATCGACCGATAAACAGGCAAGCCTGTTTCTTGCGCTGCGCGGTGATATGTCAGCCATAAATGGCTCTCTTGCGCTGCCCGCCCGGACCGTCATTGCGAGGTGCGTCTTACGCGCCGCGGCAATCTCACAGATATTGTCCTGCCGGACCTTGATCCGGCAACCAGGCGATAAATTGCTACTACGCGCGTAGCTCGGCAAGAGTCATTCCTACAAAAGCAGAAATCCAGGCAGGTGAGCATAGCCTGGATTCTGGCCTTCGCCAGAATGACAGAACCGTAGGGCGTCGGGTGGCCGCCTCAAACCTTGTTTGGGGCGGGTTCACCCTTCGACTCCGCTCAGTGTGACACGGTCAAGCCGTGTTTTTGTGGCTTCGCCACGTGGTACCTGAGCGTGGACTTGCACGAAAGAGCGATTTATCGCCGCGAAGCGCAAAAGCCATTTATGGCCTCGATGCCCGGCTGAGAAGTTTCAGTTTATGACGCTGACGACGATTCGTCTCTTTCGGAATTTGTTCGCGGTACTCACCAAAACGGAGGGCGACCTTGCGCGCTTTTTCTTGCATGCCCAATTCAT
>Ga0224504_10000981_pt1 | contig 12750 bp, 8 predicted proteins | sample SF_Oct11_sed_USG_3_FD_170160 | JGI IMG/M metagenome (GOLD analysis project Ga0224504, IMG submission 170160) | Sediment microbial communities from San Francisco Bay, California, United States - SF_Oct11_sed_USGS_24 | ecosystem: Environmental > Aquatic > Marine > Sediment | place: USA: California... | reverse complement strand
ATCGAGCCTGTTACCCCTGCCTTCGGAGTACGCTATTTCGATTTTAAGCTACTGAAATTATTAATACTAACTGGCGGTACGTCCATTGCAATTGCAGTACTCTGCACAACAGTGCAGCACTCAGTTACACAAATCTCGCACGGTCTGAATTGTCCAGGAAACGTGTACACCCGGCTCGGCAAGAACGCTTTAATATTTCAAGAAACCCCGAAATCAGTTGCGCTCACAAATACTCCGAAAGTCGAGCCCTAACAGCACGCAGATGTACTTCGTAATGTCTCCATCGCCCGATAGATGAGCTAAACAGGGGCTGCCTTACTTGCGAATTGCTCGCCGTATGTACGACACGCTTATTCTCGTGGAAATTCACACAGCTATCCGACCACTCCAGACCCAGAAACTCCAAAACTTTCCTTGTTTCCGCCTGGTTATTATTGACGATATCTTCATAGCGAACGTCCAATATCTTGCCCGGCAAAACCTTGTGCCAATGATCCATGACCTTGCGATAAGCAAGATACGTACTCGTCATTTCGTCCAGATCATATGTAAACGGCATGCCCTCAAATACTTGCTTATAGCAACCAATAATGGTGTCTAGTGGATGCCGCACGCAGTGAATAATTTTTGCCTGCGGTAATGCCAAATGAATCAAGCCTATCGCTTTCAAGTTGAGCGGCATTTTGTCGGTGAAGTGTCGTTCGGTCTGAAACTGTTTGGTACGGACCAGGTATTTTTCGCCTATGAATTGCCAGTCGTCCGGCGTTAGGTCTGGCGCCCATTGCGGATAGGGCTTACGCGGTGGTTTCTTCTTAAACAAGTCACTTGTTGCCGCAGCCAGCTCAAACAGTTCATCTCCGGCGACAACCTGAGGGTGGCTCGACAGAATCTGTTCCAACAATGTCGTACCTGATCGCGGCATGCCGCAAATAAAAACAGGTGCTTTGCTTGATACTTTTGATCCCCCAGACGTGAGCAATTCGTTGGTAAATACTTGGATGATTTGCGCGTACTCACCCATTTCTCTCGCGTGATTGTAGTTAAGCGTCTTTCTTTTAAGCACCGCACCACGCTGCAATTCTTCGAAACTGCGTTGGTAGTCAGCTCTATTTTCATAGGCCGATGCCAGCGCGTAGTGAATGTTCGCTTTGTCTGCATCGCTAAGGCTTGAACTCTGCAGCAAAGCCATCATCGCCTCTATCTCATGATCACTTACGGAGGTATGTAAATCAGCACGACTCCAGTAAGCCCCACTGGATTGCGGGGCCAACTCTATCGCCCGGTTGAAGGACGCCAATGCCGACGCGAACTCACCAGACTCCTTTTGTAGAACCCCCAGCTGATAATGAACATTGGCGTTTTCAGGTGCTGAGATCCGAATCGTCTGCAAAACCTCCGTCGCCGCGGAATGCTGGCGTTGATATCTAAGTGCAGCACTGAGCTTTAGGTAGGCCTCAACGTAGTCAGTACAGTGTTCAATGCATCGTCTGCATATCTCCTCAAGCTCAGCATAGCGTCCGGTATGAAAATAGAGCTGCAGAAGCGGTTCGTATGCCTGGCATACTTCTGGAAATTTCTCGATGATTTGCAGAGAAATTAATTCAACCTGGGGAATTCGACGTTGCCGCAATGCCATTTGCGCACGGTCCAGGGCTTCCTGCAGACTGTGGTCGCTTGGAGGCTTCCCCTCCGCCAGGCTAATCGAAATTCTCCGATCGGAGAATTCATCATCGTTAGGGGAATATCTTGTCAAAGCGGGAAGCTCAACACGTCGTCAGATAGTCATGATATTTCTTTTTAGCGTAAATCACCGCGCCGAATTCGGGTGATCGCCTCACAGTAACAAATTGCACAGCAGAGCACTTGGTGCCACTGACGACAACGTTCTTAAACACGCCAGAAATCAAATATGTGCCGGATTTTTAGTTGTTTTTGGAGCGACACCGGTTGAGCTGCGAATGATGAGTTCTGGGCGAATACAAACCGATGTAGGCACTTCATCCTTGCTGCCCTTCTTGTCTCGGCGACTGGAAATTTCGTCAATCAGCAATGCTGTTGCAGCGCGTGCCAGCCCCTCATTGGATTGTCTCGCCGTCGTCACATTTGGCCAGATTTGCCGGGAAAACGGACTGTCCTCAAACCCGGCAATCGACAAATCGTCCGGCACTTCCACGTCGGACATCCTTGCGGCGAAAAGCGTTCCAGCGGCGATCTCATCATTACAAGCGAAGACAGCCGTCGGACGTTCGTCAAGCTCGAGCAAATAGCGGGTCCGCTCAACACCCGATTCAAATGAATACTGCCCGTCGATGATGAGCGACGAATCGACTTCTAGGCCGCTGTCCCTGAACGCGTCACGGAAACCGTTGAGTCGTTCGCCAGTCGATCCGTGTTCGGGATCACCACTAAAAAACGCAATGCGCTCGTGGCCATTTTCTATCAGGTGCTTGGTGATATTGAATGCGGCGTAACGATCGTCAACATGAACGCAGGGTGACAAAGTATCCGGCACCTCCGATCCCGATACCACCCTGACGAACGCAACGCCATTTTCGACCAACGCCGAAATTACTTCGCTGGTCTCTGACAAGGGAGGCGCCAAAACCAATCCGCCAACATTGGCTCGCCGACGTACCCGCAGAATCTCATTGATGATGTCCGGCGACTTACTGTCGCAGGGATAGATCACGAGTTCGTAACCACGATCCCGGCATTCGGCAAGAATCCCCTTTTGCAATTCAATGATGTAATGACTGTTCGGGTTGTCATATATGAATGCGATAGAGGTCGGTCGACCACGCAAATCACGCGCCGACAGGTTAGGTTCATACCCCAGCTCGGCAATCGCTGACTGGACTCTTTCCCTGAGTTCCGGACTGACAGTGTCGACCTTGTTGATGACACGCGAAACGGTCTTGAAGGAAACACCAGCAACTTTTGCTACGTCCTTGATTGTAGGCATTTAAACTATTCCTGCTTTCTTGATTGCTATCACGACTTAGTCCTCGAGACGGTCGTACCAGTGTTTTTTAAGTACCCAGGTGGTCGCAACGCATACCGCGGCACTGACCGCCAGGCTGTCAAATTTTCGAATCACAAGGAAGATAGGCATAACCACGAGGGTCACCTGCCAGATGATGCCAACAACAACATTCATCCAATCGCGGGCGAAATTTTCATTGCGCACGAACTCGGGATCCTCTGCCACGACCTTTTCGTATATCGGTGTCCAGAATCCCCAGGGACGACTTTGTTTGTAGAATTTCTTCAGTACCTCTTCGTCGTCAGGTTCAGTCAGCAGGCAGCCTGCAATACTGCCGGCCAATGCAACCAGCAATAGCAACGGAAACTGCTCGATCGCCAATAACTGGTAACCCATCGACGCGAGCATCGGCGGAAGAATCGCGACGGCCAGCATGCCCGTCAGCATGCCAAAGAAGTAGCCGTAGCCGTTGAACCGCCACCATACCCACTTCAAAACGTTCGCTGCGACATAGCTACCGTAAAGCAACCCAACGATCCAGTCGGTTCGCGCCTGGATATTGCCACCTGCGAGGCCAAACACGATGCCTACCACCACGATCGTCAATGTTGCCGCGTAGCCCAGTATTACGTAAGTACGGTCGCTGGCGCCATCATTCACATAGCGCCGGTAGATATCGTTGACGACGTAAGCCGACCCCGCATTGATGAAAGCGGCAAAAGTCGACATGAAGGCGGCGAGAAGTCCTGCAAGCAACAATCCCTTGAAGCCGCTCGACACATACTCGCTCACGGCAAACGGCAGCACGCGCTCAAAGTCCAGCGCGCCGGTCGTCGGGTCCACCAGTTGTGACGAGTCCATGTATACCAGTGCGAGAACGGTGACACCGGCGATCATCACATAGCGAGGGAACATCAAGACGACGGGTGTCAGGCCAAACATCTTCGCTGCATCCTTCGGTGTTTGTGTCGACAGGACGCGCTGCATATCGTAACTCGGCACCGGGCCGGCGAGGCTTGCCCAGATTCCCTTAAAGACCATCAGGGTAAAGATAAATCCAAAGGTCGTGTAACCGTCGTCGGCAATGCGGTCATTGACCGCCGGAAGATGCTGCGACCAATCAAGTTCAAGATTCCAGCCAAACCAGATGCTGTCCCACGCATCCGGCACAGCAGCCTGTATCTGCGCACCCGTTGTCGAACTCATCGCAATGACGCCGACGATGATGCATGCGATCGTCATGACAAAAAACTGCATGACCTCCGTGCCGACAACACTGTAGAAGCCGCCCTTCATCGTGTATAGCGTCGTGATACCAATAATAATCAATGCGTAGGTATCGTCACTGGAAAGCTGCACGCTGCCCATAGACCAGGCTAAATCCCAGGGCAGAAACTGCGCGGCGAACTTGCCAATGCCTTCGACAAAGTAGGCCATGAATGCGATGACAATGATGATCGCAAAGAACACCGTCACCATATGCGACAAGCGACTGCCGAGCGACTTTCCGAATCGGAAGGTGATCCATTCCGCGCCGGTCAGAACGTTGGAGCGGCGCATCCAGACCGCAAGAAACACCATCATGATGATCTGATTCCAGATCGGCCAGAGCCACGGGATCCAGGCGCTTTTCAGCCCGTAAACGAACAACCAGGTGACGGCAATCATCGTTCCCGATACGTCGAACATGCCTGATGCGTTTGACAGTCCAAGGTAGTACCAGGGAATATCGTTACCGGCGAGAAAGTAGGTCTTGATGTTTTTCGATGCCCGCTTGGACAACCAAAGGCCGACGCCTACAGTTGCCACCATAAAGGCGACGATTATAAAAATGTCGATAGACGCTAGTTTCACAAGACCCTCACTTTCTCTATGTTTTAGCGGACAGCTATCTCGTCTACGTAGATTGACACAGGTTCCATGTCCCGGGATTCGTGGCTGTATACCTGCGTTGTATTCTGGCAAATCACTCGGACGTACCGCGCCGCAACTCCCTCGAATGTCGCACGAAGTTCCTGCGACCCCGAATCGATCTCTGATTCGTCAACGCAGACCTGCGTCGCATAGTCTTTGTCGTCCAAAGAGGTTCGTACTTCGAGGCCGGTCGGTGCATAGAGCTTGCGGTGATGGGCCACGTCAAATCCAATCGAGACCTCGCAGATTTCAACCGCCTCGCCGAGATCCACGATAGCGTCCATGTCACAGCCATTGAAACCGGCCCAGTCAGCGTGCAAAAAGAAACCACCGACAGATCTCAGGCCATTCACAATTGTTCGTTCAGGATCACCGCCCCACCAGTCTTCAGGCGTGTGCTCGAAGCGAACCTTGCAACCCAGGGCCTTGTGTCGATCGAACGTCAGGAAAGCATCGCCGTAGAGAATGCCAGTATCCGGATCTTCTGCCGTCGCCCGCAGAGTCGTCGAGTCGCTCAATGTGATGGTGGAGTCATAAACAGCTGCTCCGGTGGACGGCCGGGAGCCATCGAGCGTGTAAAGAATACGATGATTCCTGCCGTTGCTCCGGCAATTCACCTGCAGTGAGTCGTCGGAATCAATCGACGTTTCGAATTCCACCGCATAATGACTGCGTGACGCATTGATGCCCATAACGTCGAGTCGCTCGAGATGACCGGCAAGTCGGTCGACAAAACCCTCCCACTGCTTGGTGCCGCTCGGACTCCAGGTCTGTTCGGCCAGCGCGCACATACGCGGCAACAGCATGTACTCCGCATTCTCCGGAGTCGTTATGTATTCGGTCCATAGCGTGCCCTGTGCGCCGAGAACACGATTCCCATCTCCTGTGTCCAGTTCCTGCAATTCCATGTCAAACGTGTAGGCATCCTGTAGCGCACTCAGACCATGGATCGCCAGCGGCTCATCGACCGATCGGGATTGAAAGTAGTCAAAGTAGAAAACGCTCGGCGATAAAATGACATCGTGCCCTGCGTGTGCGGCAGCAGTTGCTTTTTCCATGCCGCGCCAGGCAATCACCGTGATTTTGTCGTCAAGACCGCCGTCGAGAATATCGTCCCATCCGATTGACTGCTTGCCGAGCTTTCGGACAATCGCATCGACGCGCCGCACGAAGTAGCTTTGTAACTGCTCTTCGTTCTGCAGGTTGTTCTTGCGCATGATCGCCTGACACTCCGCACTCTCTTGCCATTGATTCTTGAGCGCTTCATCGCCGCCAATATGGATAAACGGGCCAGGAAACAATTCGGCTACTTCCTCGAGGACATCTGCAATCATCGCCAGCGTTTTTTCGGACGGGCACAAGACATCTGCAAATATCCCGAAGTGCGTGGCAACCTCGAACGCTCCTGTGCGGCAACCGAATTCGGGATAGGCGGCGAGCAGTGCCGATGCATGACCTGGCATGTCGATTTCGGGGATGACCGTAATACATCGGCTGGCCGCGTGGGCGACGACGTCGCGAATTTCTTCCTGGGTATAGAAGCCCCCGTGGCGCTGACCGTCGCCACTGGCATCGCGACTGAGCGAATGACCAACGACCGTTTCGTGACGCCACGCACCGACTTCCGTCAGTCGCGGATACTTCTTGATTTCAATACGCCAGCCCTGGTCATCGGTGAGGTGCCAGTGAAAGGTGTTCAGCTTGTGCAGCGCCATCCAGTCCAGGTAGCACTTGACGAATTCGACCGGGAAAAAGTGCCGACTTACATCGAGATGCATGCCTCTGTAGCTATACGTGGGCATGTCGTCGATTTGCACGGCGTTGACAGACCAGTCTACGGACTCAACTACAGTCGGTGACTCGATTTGCGGAGGCAGAAGCTGTCGCAGAGACTGTGTTGCGTAGAAGGCACCTCGCGACGTCGCTGCACGAATGTTGACGCTATCTTCGTCGACATGCAGTGCATACTGCTCCGGGTTCGACATCTGCGTATCAAGTACGAATCGAATTGCATTCTGACCAGGCCCGTCATTCGCTGCGTCGCCTAACTCGTATCCGGTAGCTCGTCGCAAGAACCTGGCGAGCTGTGACGCGGCATCTGATAAATCCTGATCAACGACGTCAATCAGCGTATCGGGCCCCAGCTTGAATACCCCGGTCTGCGGCTCGATTTGGCATGGCGCCGGAATAATGCCGGGTGTCCGGCTGTGCCCATCTACTGACAAGATTCTAGTCTTCGCTGCCGGCTACTTTGGCCGCTACAATCGCGGTCAGTAATCCGTTTTCGGGACGATCTTCGGCCAGTTCCCAGAACATGATGCCGCCAAGCTTGTGGTCCCGCGCATATTGCGTCTTCATTGCGACGGATCGCTGGTCGTCAAAGGTTGCGAACAGCCCCCGCGATTCCGAGTAGGCAAATGGTGCCTGGGCCTCGTCATCCCACATCATTTCGAAGTCCTGATCAAAATAGGAATCGAAGTTGCGGTAGCCGACATATTCTTTGAATACCGCAGGCTGAAACAGCGGATTGTCATCCACAGCCTCGACGCTTTCGAAAACACGGGCATAGAACGCCGCACCGATGACCATTTTTTCAATAGGGACGCCGAGTTCGACCAGGTAGCGGATTGCCTGATCGGCAGACGCGGCCTGGAACTCGGGAGAATAGAGTGCTGTATGGTGTCCGGTCACGGTACTGTTGCCGCTCACAAGGTCATACGTCATCAGGTTGACGCGATCGACCAGCGGCATGACCTCGGACCACTCCACCGAATTGTCCATGAACTTCGGAATGGCTCCGGCGGCGAAACTCAATTCGTAGTCGGTTCCCAGTGCGTCTCGCAACGCTCTGACCAGCGCCGTGAAATTCTCCCGGTCGGCAGGCTGATATTGATGCCCCGGGAACCCTTCGATCGCCGGATATTCCCAGTCAAGGTCCAGTCCGTCGAGGTCGTATTCGATCAGCATCGCCTTAACTGATGCAACGAACTCATCTCGACCTTCAACGGTCGAAAACACCTCCGAACAGGTTTCGCAGCCACCCCAACCACCCAGGGCAACCAGGACCTTCAGGTCAGGATAGTCCTTTTTCAGGGAAACAAGATTGACGATGTCCGAGCGCTGCTGCTCGGTCTCAATAGCAAGCTCGTTGCCGTTCAGCTTCAGAAAGCTGAAGATGATTTGCGACAGGTCCCCGACAGAATGTTGACGTATATTCGATGTATCCCCGAAGTGATAGGCAATTATCGGCAGGTCGGCTGCCGGCGATACAACAACCGGGTCAGATCGCTCATTCGTGCAGGCGGCAATACTCGCAACGAACAGAATCACAGGCAGTATTTTTGATTGAAGTTTCACGATGGGGATTCGGATATTCATTGATTGAGTTGACGCAGAAACTGGGCGTGCGGCAGAGCTGCTTGCGTCGTGTTTTTCGAGGTTCTCTGCACACGGCTGAAGATACGCTCACTCATGTCGTCGCTGATTTCACCGCTCAGTTTCGGGAAGTGCTGCATGCCGTAAAGGATGTAGCGGTAATTTTCATCGCTGAAGATGGTAGAGAAGCTACCGGCCAAATCATGGTATTCGCAGATCTTGCGTTCCCAGATGCCTAGCTGCGACTCCAGCCACGGACACTCCTTAACGGTTGCCGGTGCCTTACGCCAGAATTCGGTGTCGTCGCGATCGCTAAGGCAATAGTGCAAGACGATGAATTGCTTCAGGTCCTGGAAGAACCCACGCATCAGTCGATTATATGAATCTCGTACCGGCTGATCCGGTGATTCGACCGGCATGTGCGTCGCAAGTAAGCCGGCCCCCAGGTTAATCAAATGTAGGCCGGTCGACTCCAGCGGCTCGATAAATCCACCCGACAATCCGATCGCGATACAGTTGCCAACCCAAAACTCGTGCCGGCAGCCGATCTTCATGTCGAGATGCGTGCATTTCAAGACCTCGGATTCGGGCCCGATAAACTCGCGCAACTCGGCTTCCGCCGCGTCACGACTGAGTCGATTGCCGTCGTATACGTAACCCGTGCCCTGACGGTTGACGAGGTCGATCTGCCAGGCCCAGCCGTGTTTCAAAGCGGTGGAGACGGTGTAAGGATTCGGCGTGTGACCCTTGGGGAGATCCCGTTGCAAGGCAACCGCGCGATTGCAGGGTAGCGCCTTCTCGAAGCTGTCCCAGTTATCCTTTTTCAGCGCCTCCATCAACATGCCGCGGAAGCCGGTGCAGTCGATGAAGAAATCCGCCTGGTAACTCTCGTCTTCGGTCTGCACCGATGTGATGTTGCCGTCAGCTACGGTCACATCACTGATGGTAGCTTCAATATGAGTGACGCCGGCCTCGACAGCTTTCGCGCGCAGGTAGCGCGCCATTAACGTCGCGTCAATATGATAGCCGTAAGGCACAACGCCCTGGTACTGCCGTGACGTGGCCGTCTTTGGCCCTTTACCGTTCTTGATCATCTCGGCGCTCAGGCAGACACCCTCGTCGTAACGCTCTTGGTTGAAACGCTCGGCGAGTAACCATGCGCTGCTGATGTCCAGCGCCTCCCCGGATGCCTGGTGTTCGAACGGATGAAAATACTCGTGCTCTACGCCATCGGTTGGCTTGCGCCAGTTCCTGAAAAGAATGCCGGTCTTCAAGGTCGCGTTTGTCTCGCGCAGCAATTCCTGTTCGTCAAGGCCCAACGCGGCGAAGAAAAAACGAACGCTGTGAACGGTCGCTTCACCGACGCCGATAATCCCGATATCAGGACTTTCGATTACTGAGATATCGAAGGCGGGTTTGTCATGGTTAAACAATTTATTCAGATAGATGGCTGTCATCCACCCGGCAGAGCCGCCACCCACTATCAGCAGTTTCTTCATATTTTTTGTAGACCGTATGTCTTGATCCGATCGATCAGTTCGCGATGCGGAAGAAGTGTTTGAACAGCACGAGCCGCATCCGCGGATATGCGCTCAAACTCTTTTTCAGCGACCTCCTGATCGCTGTACCGATAGGAAATCGCCTGCACATTTGTCGCGTAATTCATGCCGTATAGAACGTACAGATAATTCTCGAGATTGAAGATTTCCTGACGGCTAAAGAAATCGTAGTGGCTTGGTGGCTGCTCACGCCACAAGTTGAGGTTCTGCAGCAGGCTCTCGGGAATTGTCGCCGGATCGCGATTGTCTCTCCAGAAGTCCGTGTCATCCCGATCCGAGAGACAGTAGTGGAGCTTGATGAAATCAATCACCCGTTCCCAGGCATAACCCACGCGCTTGTTGAATCGGTCCGCAATGGCCGGCATTGCTGAGCGGCTTGGTGGAAAAAGCTCTGCAAGCATTCGGGCGGTCGCGTCGAAAACGAGCAGGCCAGTCGCCTCGAGTGGTTCTACGAACCCTTGTGACAAGCCTATCGCAACGCAGTTCTTCTCCCAGAATTTTTCCCGGTAACCGATCTTCATCGGAATGTAGCGGCATGGCAACGAATCCGCCGCGTCTCCGATGGACTCTCTAAGGTAGTCACGAAATACTCGTTCGGCCTCATCGCGGTCACAGTACTTTTCAGCGTAGACATATCCCGTTCCGCGCCGGTCATGCAAACCAATATCCCAGATCCAGCCGGCGGCTTTGGCGGTCGCAATTGTATAGCTTGGAATAGGCGCGCTCTCATCTTCGTACGGCACCTGGATCGCCAGCGCAGCATCGGCAAACAACGTGTCCTTTCGATCAACGAAACCAACCCCCAGCTTGTCACCGATCAACATCGACCGGAATCCGCTGCAATCGACGAACAGGTCAGCACATACTTCGCCATAGTCCGCCGTCATTACCGAATGGATTTCGCCACGATCATTGAGTGTAACGTCGTCGACGGTTGTTAACAGATGGCGTACGGCGAGATTGTCGACAGCGTGATTCGTCAGCAATTGAGCAAATTTGGCAGCATCCAGGTGGTATGCGTAGTTGGTGATGCCATGAAATTCAGGGTGCGTCATGAGCTTTGGGCCGAGACCGCGGTCGCATACCTGTCCCTGAATGGATACGGCATCCGCAAAGCTTGTGGCGCCGGTTTGATTCATTAGCCAGTATGGCGTCAGATCGACCTCCGACACAGCCGGATAATCGAAGACATGATGGTAATAATTGGCGCTGCCATCACCTCGATCGCGCATCCAGTCGACAAATTTTATGCTCTGCTTGAACGTCGCGTCGCAGTCGCGGATAAAATCGGTTTCGCTGATGCCCAGGTACTCCAGGCTTTGTCGCATCGCCGGTACGGTGCCTTCACCAACACCGATGGTTGGGATATCAGGAGACTCGATCAAGGTAACGCGCGCGCCGCTGTCGCCGCGACTTAGTTTCTTGGCCAGGTGACAGGCAGCCAACCAACCAGCCGTGCCACCCCCGACAACGAGAATCTCTTTCATCGAATCGACGGTTTGGCTGCCTTTAGTCATCTGAATCTTAAGCTCGCATCCTTGCCAGGCGCCGAATCTGATTCACGGACATGAGTTGCGCATATATCACCGGCAAGAAGCCACTGGCACGCAGTCTCTCGAAGTCTTCGGGCGACAATTCGCGCAACTTCGCTTCATCGACTGAATAGATACCTGCGATATCCGTCTTCTGGCCGTCGACGTTGACCTTGATCTCTTGTTGTGCCAGCAACTCCATCTCCGACAGCAGGTCCACGAATTTGCGCGTTACCTCATCGCCATCGACGTACTGACGCAGCATCTCCTTGCGTGTCTTCAGAAACTCCGTTTCATCGCCGTTGGTATCGAAGAGCGGCTCTCCATTCTCAGCATCAACCAACGGGCTTTCATCGTCGATGCCGACCATTACTCGATCGTGGTCATCGGCATCAGTGATCAGCTTGAAAGGCATGTTTTGAACAATGAGCGGAACACTCAGGGCCCGCCACTCGCCGTTGGTGGCGAAGATGTTCTCACCAGGCGCGAGCCCGTAGAGCGCAACCATCTGAAACTGACCCGTCTCCTGGTTTTTTACGAACACGACCGGCGCGTCGGACCCAATGAGCGCGCATTCGTGCACGATGACAGGCAGCATCTGAGCCCCCTCAAGCAGGGACAATACTAACCTGGGATTCACCCTCATTCCCTGATGCTCAGTATTATTCAGAGCAATGATTGACATGAAATTCTCCGCTCTTCGGCTATCTGTACTGAAGTATACCGACAGACGTTAGGGGGAAAAAAAAGGGAAGCCGAAACTTCCCTTTTTCCTTGCCTGGCGTTAGGGGGACCTTAGAACTTGAATGCGACTCCAAGGGATATACGCCGTGCTGTCTCATACTCAAATGCCGGGAAAGCCTTGGTAAATTGCGTGTTTGATGCAAACGCGTTGTTACCAAACTGTTTCGCTTCCTCTTCCAGAATATTGTTGATATCCAGCGTGATCGCGAAGTTATCGTTGATGAAATAAGTACCCGCGAAGTCCAGGCTGTTGAAGTCGTCATGCAGACGATTTCCGTACGCGCCAGACTCTCGAAGCATGTACTCACTACGATGACTGTATGCGAGCCGTGCCTGGAGCAGTTCGTTCTCGTAATACCCGGTTATGTTGTACGAGTCTTGCGAGCTGTCGCTCAGGAACGGATTACCGTCAGTAAAGGTGTCAGCATCAGTATCGGTGTCGGTATACGTGTAGTTGACGAGCGCGCCGAAGCCATTTCCAAATTCCTGCTGGTATTGCAGCTCAAAGCCGTTGACTTGCGCTGATTTACCATTGCCCTTCTCTTGCACAAACCAACCGAAATCACGCTCGGCGACCGGGTCGTTACTCAACTCGAATGGGATTTCGTCAGCTGTCGCACGACTCTCGGTGATGTTGACGAAG
>Ga0224504_10000980_pt1 | contig 12755 bp, 9 predicted proteins | sample SF_Oct11_sed_USG_3_FD_170160 | JGI IMG/M metagenome (GOLD analysis project Ga0224504, IMG submission 170160) | Sediment microbial communities from San Francisco Bay, California, United States - SF_Oct11_sed_USGS_24 | ecosystem: Environmental > Aquatic > Marine > Sediment | place: USA: California... | reverse complement strand
GTGTCGCCAGCGGCAACGGCGCGTTTTCGATAGCCGTGCTTAAACCATGGGGCGAACGACCAAAACGGGAGCAGCACCAGATGGCGATTGTTAACCGTCTGCGAGGTCAGCTCTTTGCGATCCCCAGCGCGATGGTGATGGCGTTCTCGCCGCCCCCGATTCCCGGAGTCGGCAATATCTCGGGACTCGACTACCGCATGCTCGATTTGCTGGGCCGACCTGCCGACGAACTGGCCGGTGTTGCGCGGTCGGTAGTCATTGCGGCCAACGGTGCACCAGAAATTGCGCAGGCGTTTACCAGTTTCCGTGCAGCAATACCGCTAATCGACGTCGAAGTTGATCGCGTTAAGGCCAAGGACCAGGGGATTCCGCTGTCGAGCGTATTTGGATCATTGCAGTCAATGCTCGGCTCGTTGTACGTCAACGATTTCAATTTATATGGCCGCACGTTCCGCGTCATGGTGCAGGCTGAGGGTGAGTATCGGAGCAAGGAATCCGACATCGGCCGTATCTTTGTACGCAACTCGAGCGGCGAGATGGTGCCGATATCGACGCTCGTCAATACGACTCCCAAGCTCGGCCCCGAGATGCTGACACGATACAACCTGTTCAACTCGGTAACGATCAACGCGATCCCGGCACCCGGTTTCAGTGAAGGCCAGGCAATCGATGCAATGAGCGCAATTTCGCAGTCCCAACTGCCGGCAGGTTTCACCTATGACTGGTCGGGTGTGACCTACCAGTCGCTGGCCGCCGGAAATCTGGCGCCAATCATATTCTCGCTGTCGCTGATCTTCGTCTATCTGTTCCTCGTCGCGCAGTACGAATCCTGGCTGATTCCTGCAGCCATCCTGCTGTCCGTACCGCTCGCCTTGATCGGCGCGTTTAGCGGACTGACGGCGCTCGGTATCCCATTGAACCTGTACGCGCAGATCGGTCTCGTCCTGCTCATCGGAATATCGGCGAAGACCGCGATCCTGATCGTCGAGTTCGCGAAAGAGCTTCGCGAGCAGGAAGGCCTGTCCATCATCGATGCGACCGTAAAAGGCGCATCTCTGCGTTTCCGTGCGGTTTTGATGACGGCGATCTCATTCGTGCTCGGCGTACTGCCACTGGTCCTCGCATCAGGTGCGGGCGCAGCATCGCGTGTCTCGCTGGGTGCGGCGGTGTTCTTCGGCATGCTCGCGTCGGCCATCCTGGGCACCCTGATGGTGCCCGCTGCGTTCGCCGCGGTGCAGACCTTCCGCGAATGGGCGAAGGGTCAGGGCAGGTCTGCGAGCGAAAACGAAGCCTGATTCAGCCCGTCAAAGAACTTGCCAAGTAAGGGGTTTCGTTTGCGAAGTTGGGGCCGATCGCGCTTGAGCGGATCGACTTGGTAAGTATTCTGAATCGGTGCGCCCCAGTTTGTCTTTTGACGGGTGTTACTGATCCTGGTCCTCGGTCAATTGAAATTGGGCGCCATGCAACTCACCGAGATCCTCCACCTTCCAGTCGAGAATTCCGTCACGTGGGTTGGTGACGCTGCTGGAAGCCAGCGACAACAGAAAAAACCCTTCGCCATGCTTGGCCATAAATTGGCCGGGAACGGACTCGGGGTCATAAGGCGCGACCAACACGAACCAGCTGTCGCCTAAGCGAGTTCGCGCAACCCGCGCACCGCGTACTGCGTGATCGACAACCTCGAAAGGTTCGAGACCGAGTGTCCTTTCGAAACGCGGCATCGCCTCATCGAGATCGCGCACAATGAAATTGACGTGATGGATGCCGGTTGGCGTCACCATCGTGGCCCGCTCAGGCAGCCTGACCCGTTGGGAACCCGCCGGCTTTGGGCAGTAGCGCCGGAACTCCGCGACCAAGCTGTTCCTCGAGCCAGCGGCTGATGTCCATGATTTTCTCGAGGGACACACCGGTCTCAATGCCCGATCGTTCCAGCATGTACAAGAGGTCATCGGTCGGAATATTGCCGGTCGCCGCAGGCGCAAACGGGCACCCACCGATGCCTCCAATGCTGGCATCCAGGTAAGTCACGCCCGCCTCGACAGCGGCGAACGCGTTGGCGAGCCCGGTATTGCGCGTGTTGTGGAAGTGACAGCGCAACGGAATGGCGCCAATGACCTCTTTCACGCGACCCAGCAGATCGGTCACCTGTGCAGGTACCGCAACGCCGATACTGTCCGCGATGCCCAGTTCGGCGGGTTCCAGCTCGGTAACCTGCTTTGCGAGTTCAACGACTCGTTCGACTTCGACAACGCCCTCGTATGGACAGCCGAATGCCGACGAGATCATGACATTCGCACGCAAGCCGTTTTCTTTCGCCCGGGCACCGATGGCTTTCCAGGCCGCGACTGAATCGTCTGTCCCGACATTCTGGTTCTTGCGGTTGTAGGTATCGCTCGCGATCACGACCATTCCTATCTCGTGAATGGCGGTTGACAGCGCACGATCGAGACCACGTTCATTCATGATGAGGCCGATGTAGGACACATCGTCACGTTGCGGCAGCTTTTCGATCAGAGCTTCGGCGTCGGCCATTTGTGGCACAAGCTTCGGATGCACGAAACTCGCTACCTCGAGGCGACGAATCCCGGCATCGATCGCTTTCTCGATGAAGACAACCTTGCTATCGGTTGGCAGGATCTCGGGTTCGCTTTGCAGCCCGTCACGCGGCCCTACTTCGACAATCGTAATCTTGCTCATAAGCTTTTCAGGTAGTTGACGACGGTGTTTTCGTCCACGACATCGCCATACTTGGCATTCATATCGAACAGATTGGCCTCATGCGGCGCCTCATGACGATCGCCGCAGGCATCAGCCACGACGATCGGAATGAAGCCGTGCTGGCAGGCGTCGACGCAAGTCGCGCGGATACAGCCGCTGGTAGACACACCGGTGATGATCAGCGTGTCGACACCGTTCGCCGTCAGCGTCGCCGCCAGCGAGGTACCGAAAAACGCACTCGCATACTGCTTGGACAAGACCAGTTCGTCGTCACGCGGCTCGAGCCCCTCAGCCCATTCGCCGAGGGGATTACCGGCCTCAAATGACTGCAGGGCTGGCACTTTGCGAAAGAAAATTCCGCCGTCGGCGCCACCTTTTTGGTAAACGACGTTTGTGTAAAGCACCGGAATCCCGGCTGCGCGCGCCGCCTCCAGGATGCGCAAGCCGGAGGTCAGTGCCTCATCAACGCCCGCATAAAGCGGGCTGTTCTCGTCGAAGTAAGCCCTTACAAAGTCGACGAGAACCAGGGCCGGCTTTTTGCCGAAGCCGAGGCTGCCATCGAAAGCGCCGCGATAATTTTCGTTGAGCTCCTGACTCACCGTATCAACTCTTCAAATAAGAAACCGGCGCGCCATTATGACACGCCGGTTCGCAAGGACATGTCGCTGATTGGAACTAGAACCGGTAGCTGAAATCGACTCCGTAGGTGGCAAGGGCCGCCGGATGAATAAACGACCCGCCGAATTCCGCAGCCGGGATTACTTCTGCAAGATACTTCTCGTCCGTGACGTTACGACCCCAGGCCGTCGCCGACCAGTGCTCGCCTTCCAGTCCGATACGAAGATCCAGCGTGTCGAAGGCATCACGCTTGGTCTTCGAAAAGTCCTGGGTAATAAAGCCGCCGCCGCCGTTGAATGCGTCCCATATGGTCGGCGTTGCCTCGCCTTGCAGGGTGTGGAACCAGGTGTCACCCACATGTTGCCAGTCGAGTCGCAGATACAGGTTCATCGCCGGACCGATGGGTACGTCGAACTGTCCACCCAGGTTAAAGGTCTCATCAGGCGCCTGGGGTGCGTTGTTGCCCACCGACAGCGGGCGATTGGTGTTCTTCTTGATCTCCGAATCGAGGAAACCGACGCCACCGAAAATCGACAGATTCTCCGTGGCGATGAAGTTGAAATCGGCTTCAAAACCCTGGATCTGGAGTTCGTCGATGGTCGTGACGATGCGGAGGATGCCAAACGGCCCGGCAAAGAACTCGAAGAACTGGTTATCGTCGACGTCCGTGCTGAATACTGCCGCGTTCAGCCGCAGCCGGCGATCCAGCCATTCGGTCTTCACACCCAGCTCGAAGCTGCTGGACACCTCTTTGTCGTAGGTGTCCGAAACAACCAGCTGCGCATTGACAGGATTGCCGGGCACATACAGCGGTGGCTCGCCCGTGTTGAACCAGAACTCGAGCAAGTCGGCGCTGCCCTGATTGTTGAATCCGCCGCTGCGAAAACCAACGCCCCAGCTGGCGTAGACATTAACGGCGTCACTCGCGCCCCAGCGCCAGGACACCTTCGGCTGCAGCTGGTCGAATGAGCGGCTGCGGTCCGGGATGCCGCCCGGGTTTGCAACATACCCCGGATTGATCGGGCCGGGCTCGAACGTCGGGCCCAATGTGTTCAGATTAAGACCTGAGGCAGCCACGTTCGGCACCTTGTTCTTGACCTTGCGGTCTTCCTGGTCCCAGCGTAATGCCAGGGATAATTCCATCGTGTCACCGACATCGAAGGACAACTCACCAAACGCTGCAATTACGCTTGTATCGAAGTCATCCCAGAAGAGCAGGTCCGTCGGATTTGGCCCGGTAGGGCTGATATAGGGTTGCCGCAAGAAACCGGCACCCGTGTCCGCGCCGTAAGCAACCACAACTTCGCGATCAATTTCCGCCGCGTAGACGCCCGCAATCCAGCGCACCCCCTGATTCTGCGGTGAGGTAAAGCGTACTTCCACGCTCGTGTCCTTCTGATTGCGCTCCTGGTACTGGTAGCCATCGCAGGCCAAGGGTGTGTAGGGTCCGTAAATGCCAAGGAAATCGATGTCATTGTCGGGAGGAAATGAGCCGCTTCCAGGCGGGAAAACCCCGAACGGCTGGAAGAACTCGCCTAACAAGTCGGTACGGCCCGCCCCACCGTCGGCGACCGCCAGATTGTTAAGCGCGGCGCGATCGGCCAAGCAAGCCGGGGTCAGTTCGTAGCCGTAAAACGTGGCGCTAGTGCCATCGGACAACAGGTACTCGTCGAGGTCGTTGTACGAAGCGATAAAGGTCCAGTCACCTTTTTCCGTCGCGTAGTCGGCTTTCAGTGCGAGCTCTGTGGTCTCCTGCTCATTCTCGCCGGGCACGTTAAACGAGTATATAAAGTTATGATCATTGACGTCGGCGAAGAACGCAGGGCCGAAACCGGCAGCAAAAGCCGGAATCGCAAAGACTGCGTTAAAGTTAATCGCACCGCCCTCGACTTTCGAGTAGCCGCCGCGCATGTCCCAACTCAAATTGTCGCCGGTCTCCCACATCAGTCGACCGCGTACGGTCGTGTCTTGAAGATAGTCCACGCCTGAAGTCGCATTTTCGTAAATGTTTTCGTAAGAGCCGTCCAGCTCCTTGTAGCTGGCGGACAGGCTGCCACGCAGCGTGTCGCCAAGGGGTCCACTCAATCGCATTGAAGCCTTGGCGAGGCCATCACTACCGCCACCAAGTTTCGCTACACCTTCAAATTCATCGCCGGGCTCCCTGGTCGTGACAAGGATGGCGCCGGCGACCGCGTTGCGTCCGTAGAGTGCGCCCTGCGGGCCCTTGAGGACTTCGATCTGCCTGACATCAACCAGTTCTTCATTAAAGCTGTTGGGGTTCGTACTAAGAATGCCGTCGACAACATACGCAAACGTCGACTCCGCGTCGCGGGTTGAGACGATGCCACGAATGCTCACCTGCGTGTCACCCACGTTTGCCGTGTCAACTATCGTGACATTTGGCATCAGCGAAATGAAATCCGTGGGCCGCTCGATGCCGGCACGCTCGATCGTCTGTTCCGTAAATGCCGTGATGGCGATCGGAACTTCCTGCAGACTCTCGTCACGTTTACGTGCAGTAACCGTGATTTCCTCGATCGACGACGCACCTTCCTGGGCCGTCGCCGTAGCAAACGGCAGCGCCGACATCAGAAATCCAAGTCCAATTGATATGCATAGTGTTTTCATGGCAAATGTCTCATCTTTGTTTTGCGAAACTACATTTCGCTTGTCACCTGCCCGTGCCCCGTTCTGTATGACACCCAGGTCCCCCGCCTTCCGTGGCTATAAAGTTATAACATACTAACATTAAGTCATTTTACGGGCAAAACACTCATCCGTTCCACCCACCAAATTCAGTCGACGCCCAGCACCATCGCGAACTGGTAACGCTTCGGGTTGTACAAGCACTCCAGAATGTCGACGATGACGCCTGCTTCATTGTAGGAATCTCTCCTGACAGACAGCAGCGCTTCACCCGGCTTGACCTGAAGCTCCTGGGCGATCTTGGCGGTCGCCGATTTGGCGCTCAATACCTGATCGACCCGGGCCAGTCGAATGCCGCTGTCTCGCAGTACGTCGAGGCGAGCTTTGCTTTCGAGCTTGCACTTCGTAAAGCCTTTGGTGACCCCAGCTGTCCAGCTGACGTAATGTGCATATGGCTCGCCCTGCTCGTTGCTCAATACGCGCACGACCTTGTGCACGGTGTCTCGCTCACCCATGCCCAGCTGTTTCCTGACATTTGCGGGCGGGACAACCTTTTCGATCGAAATAACGCGGATAATGCTGTGCTTGCCCATTTCGATGAGATCTTCGAGCATTGCCACCAGTGGTGCCCGCACTGGCTGCGGCTTGTACCGATAGGTGACGTGCGACCCCTTGCCACGAAAGCGGGCAATCAGATTCTCGGCCGCAAGCTCATCCATCGCTCGTTTTGCCGTGATTCTGGATACGTCGAAAGTTGTGACGAGTTGCTGCTCTGTCGGCATGCGCGCGTCATAGCCGATAGTGCCATCCAGGATCGCGTCCTTGAGGATCGTATACAGCTGGTGATACAGGGGAACCCTCGCAAGTTCGCCGTTCTGTTTTCGATCCCACTCCGATTTCAGCGCGCGCAGCAGTTCGCTCACGGCGCTTCAGGCGCGGGGAGGTGCGTCTCTTCCATCGAGCGTGCTTTCAGTTCTTCGATCGTGCCACCGCGGCTGAACAAACCCATATTCTCACGGGCCGGCGTCATCTCTACACGCAACGCTTCGGTTGCTGCCACGTCGACAGAGCCATCGTCGGCGATAACAACGCCATATCGTTTGGCGCCCTCGCGCGACACAAGTCCACGAGTCACCTCGGTCCGCACCAGTTCCGGATCGCGTTCCAACGGATTGCCCCAGCCGCCGCCGCCCCATGTGTTGAAGTACAGCACGTCACCTTCATTCACCTTTATTCCATCGCACTTGGCGGGCAGCCACTCATCACCACCATCAGCACGAACCAGGCGCTTTGTCGAGCGCATGCCGGGATCGCCGCCCCGAACGCCCCAGGGATGTGTGAGCCAGCGCTCATCGTGTAACGCGATTTCGCCGTCGACGAGAAATTCATAGGCCACAGACAAACCGTTGCCGCCGCGGTGCAAGCCGGCACCACCCGAATCGGCGATCGGCTCGTACTTGACGATACGCAACGGGAAGTATGCCTCGATGAATTCGTTCGGGACGTTAGTAAAACCCGGCCACAGCGAGTGACCATCCGGACCATCGCCCACGGGGCGCCCTGGGATGCCCCCGAAACCTATTTGGAATAACTGGAACCACTCGCCATTCTTGTCGTATCCCGAGTAAAACAGGTGCGGGCTGTCCGAGAAGCCAGCCGCATTCATCGCATCCGGTGCACCCTGACCGAGCACGCCGCCCATGACATCGAAGATACGACCCAGCGCGTGGGTGCGGCCCGAAAGAGCAGCCGGGAATTTCGGTTTCAGCAGGCTGCCATCAGGTATTCGTACGTCGACGAGCTCGTAGAAGCCGTCATTGAAGAGAATGTGCGGATCGAACAGGTTTATCGTGAACGAGCCGAAGAACATTTTGAACATTTCTTCGTTCATGTAGAAATTGATCGAGCTCTTGGCCTGCGGGTCCGTGCCTTCGAAGTCGAAAATTGCCACATCGCCTTCGCGCCACAACTTGCAAGCAATCTTGTACGGACCTTTGCCGACACCGTCGTCGCAGACATAGTCTTCGAAGTACTGCGGCTCCTCCGGCACGATCATGTTGATGATCGCGCGCATTGCTTCGAGGTTACGATCGAGCATTATCTGCATCGTTTGCTGGAATACGTCATCACCGAAACGCTCCGCGATTTCGATGCAACGCTTGGCCGCCGTTCGACATGCCGCGACGAGGGCATTGAGGTCGAAACGGTTCCATTCCGTAGTGCGTACGTTGTGCAAAATCAGTTCGAGTATGTCGCCTTGCAACTCGCCCTTCTTGTACAACTTGGTCGGCGGAATCCGAATACCCTCCTGGTAGATGGTCTCGGCCTTGATAGGAATCGATCCTGGCACCATGCCGCCGTTGTCCGACATATGACCAAACATTGCGGACCAGGCTATGTGGCGCCCGTCCTTAAAAACCGGAACGAGTACGATCCAGTCCGGCAGGTGCGATACGGCCGCGTTACACATGTACGGGTCGTTAGTCAGGATGATGTCGCCTTCTTCGATCTCACCGTCGTACGCTTCCATGAAGCCGTGGATAAAGGATCCAAACTGGCCGACGACCATCTTGCCGTCCTTGTTCGCAACCATCGGGAAGCAATCGCCCTGTTCGCGAATACCCGGACTCATTGCCGTACGGAACAACACGGCGTCCATTTCGATGCGTACATTCTTGAGCGCGTTCTCGATAATGTCGACCGTTACGGCATCGACATCGACATTTGCAAACGGCTTGGAGTTTGTTTCAATGATTTTTGCTGGCATGTCTAAACTCCTTAAACCGGGTTAATCAGAAGATTGCCGACTTTGTCGACTGTTGCCGCATGTCCCGGCAGGATAAGCGTGGTCGAGTCCATCTCTGAGACGATGGCGGGACCCGCTACGACCGTGCCGGCGCCAAGCTTTTCACGATCGTAGATCTGCGCGTCGTGCCACTGTTGTTCGTAGTAGAACTTCGTTTCATGAATCACGGCGTCCTTTGGATCAGTCGGTGCTTCACTGACTTCCTTGAGATCCGCGGACAGCGTGCTCTTCGCCTTCACGATGGCACGAATCATTACGATCTCGTGGTCCTTACCATGCGCAAACGTGAAGAGTTGCTCGTGTTGACGATCGAACTCGTCTGTCAGCACTGCAAGACCCTTGTCCTTGAGTTGATCGATCGTAGCCGTGAGCGAAAGTTGGAATGCCTGCCCGGCATAGCGAATATCCGCCTGGAAAGTGGCCACCTGTTGCTCGGCAGGAATACCGTCCGCTTCGAAAGACTCGCCGGCTCTCGAGCGAAGTTGCACGAGTTCGTCAATCAGGTTGTCGGCCGTAATCTCGTCGACGCGCGCCACGTATGTCTGGGACGCTTCGTCTCGAATCTGCGTCGTCGCATCGCCGTAGGCGCAGAGTACCCCGGGACCCGGCGGCACAATGACAGGCCAGGCGCCCGACAGGACACCCAGAGCGTTGGCATGCAGGGGGCCCGCACCACCGAAACCGACGAGGGCGAAATCGCGTGGATCATAGCCTTGCTCCACGGACACAAGCCGCAGCGCACCCAGCATCGACTCGTTGACGATCTTGATGATGCCCTCGGCCGCGGTCATCAGTTCGATACCCATGGCGTCGGCCAGCGTCTGCACCGCTTTTTCTGCTGCGTCACGATTGATGGTCATTGCACCGCCGAGCTTCACGTCAGACGGGAGATAACCGAGAACGACGTTCGCATCGCATACAGTCGGAACTTCGCCGCCCTTCATGTAGGCAGCCGGGCCAGGGTCCGCGCCTGCCGAGTCTGGTCCCACGCGCAGGGCTTTCGTTAGCTCGGGAACGAACGCGATGGATCCGCCGCCGGCGCCGATCGTACGCACGTCAACAGACGGTGCGCGTACCGTGACATCACCCACACGCGTTTCGCGACGGACACGGGCCTCGCCATTCTGAATCAGCGCTACATCCGTCGATGTACCGCCCATGTCGAACGTCAGGATATTCTCGAAGCCGCCGCGCTTGCAGAAATACATGGCTCCCGCAACGCCTCCGGCCGGGCCCGACATCAGCATGTTAACCGGCGATTCACTGGCTGCGCGTGCCGATGCCAGTCCACCATCGGAACGCAGGATGGCGAGATTTACGTCATCGCCCAGTCGTTCTTCGAGCGAACTCTTCAGGTTCGTCACGTATTTTGAAACCTGGGGACGTACATAGGAGTTGAGAACGGTTGTCTCCGTGCGCTCGTACTCCTGCATTTCGGGCACAACGTCGCTGGAAATCGAAATCGGGATATCGCCGAACACCTTTTCGGCGACGGCTTTGGCTTCTCTTTCATGCGCGCCATTAACGTAGGAGTTAAGCAGGCAGATTGTGAGAGCCTCGACTTCCCCCTTCGCTGCCAGCGTCTGCAGATCTTTTTCGAAAGCGGCCTTATCCAACGGACTGACGATGCTGCCGTCCGCGGCCATGCGCTCATCGGCTTCTATTGTAAGTTCGAGCGGCGCCATCAGTGGCGCTTTTACATAGCTCACCCAACCGCCGAGACCACCCGGACAAAAGGAACGCGCGACCTGTAAGGTCTGCCTGTAACCCTTTGTCGTTACGAGACCGACCTTGGCGCCTTTCTGTGTCAAGACGGCGTTGGTCGCTACGGTCGTACCGTGCATGACCTGTGCCACCTGCTTCGGGTCGATGTCGGACTCGTCGCAAATACGGTCGATACCGTCAAGCACGCCGACCGATGAGTCTTCCGGTGTTGACGGCACCTTGGCCATGTATGTCTGGCCAGATGTCTCATCGACCAGTAACAGGTCGGTAAAGGTACCTCCAACGTCAACTCCTAGACGAAACGTCATGTGTTATCCCCTGCTTTGCTTTGTCAAATAATCGAGTTCTTTTCAAGACGAGCAAGCTCGCCGTCCGAGAGTCCAAGTTCGCCCCCATACACTTCCCGATTGTGCGCGCCGAGTGTCGTGATACCCGGCCAGCGTACCTCACCTTGGGTCTTCGACATCTTCGGGAATATGTTCTGCATCTTCAGGTCAGGCCATTCTTTGGACGGCATATCGATGATTGCGTCGCGGGACTGGAAGTGTGGATCCTCGAGCATTTCCGGCGCCCGGTAAATCCTGCCGGCCGGGACGCCCGCTTCCTGCATCAGCGCGTCGACCTCTGTCATCATTTTGGTTCCTGTCCACTCGTTGATCATGTCATCGAGTATTGCCATGTTTTCACCACGTGCCGTATGCGTGGCGAAGCGCGCGTCATCAGCCAGTTCCGGCTGCCCCATGATTGCAGCCAGGCGCCTGAACACCGTGTCCTGGTTGGCCGCGATCAGGAATGTCCCGTCGGCACAGTTGTATACGTTTGAAGGGGCAACGTTAGGCAGCGTCGATCCGGAGCGTTCACGAATATAGTTGCTGACGACATACTCTGGAATGGTCGCCTCCATGACGCTGAGTACAGATTCAAAGATCGAAGCGTCGATCACCTGTCCTTCGCCGGTCTTCTCGCGATGATGCAGCGCTGCAAGCGCGCCATTACATGCGAACGTCGCGGCAAGCGTGTCACCGATCGACAGGCCCGCACGGCTGGGCGGTCGATCAGGCTCACCACAGAGATAACGCATGCCACCCATTGCTTCGCCAACCGAAGCGTAACCGGCCCGCGTGGAATATGGTCCTGTCTGACCATAGCCGGAAACCCGTATCATGATGATGCCGGGGTTGATCTTGATGAGATCCTCATACCCCAGTCCCCAGCGCTCCATGGTGCCGGGGCGAAAATTCTCGAGCACCATATCGGCACTGGCAATGAGCTGCTTGACAAGTTTCTGACCCTCATCCTCTCTCAGGTTTGCCGTTACACAACGTTTGTTACGCGCGCATACGCTCCACCAAAGCGGGTAGTCGCCGCGGCCCCATACGCGCATCGGGTCACCTTTGCCGGGAGGCTCGACTTTGATGACGTCGGCTCCCATATCGGCCATGAGCTGGCCGCAGTACGGACCGGCAATCAGTTGCCCGAGTTCGACAAGGCGAATATCCGTGAGCGGGCCCTTGCGCTCCGTTGGGTCAGTCATATTCTTATCTTATTGAGTAGTTACTAGCCGCACGCTCAACGCGCAGTCGTGCTTATTGGTCTATCAACATAACAATATAACTTATTAGGATCAAACGATCCGGTTTTGCTCCGGGACGGGAATCTGTGGCCCTTCGGCGTTTGAACTCCGTGAAGAAGGACATGATTTTTCTTCGTCAGCTCGGAACGATTTCTATTACACCTGTATTCGGCAGGGTGTTTGTAAATTTACCCCTGCAGGCGCGGCGCCAATGTTTCGAGAGACTTGGCATTTCGACAAAATACTTGCGCGCACGCAGAGACGGTGCGAATCTCATGAATTCGTGGACGCACCGGATTAAGCCCGGGAGGGCGCGCACCAGCTCGACACGGTGCGATTTACGGTCGGTGGTTGCCTCGCCGGTTTTCGCGCTTTGTACTCCGGCAGATGAATATTTAACACCCGGAACCTGAAGGTGTTCGGAATAGGGGGAAACGATGAATTTCAAGAACTTACTTTTTAGCGCTCTGGGCCTCGCTGTTGCAGCTACCGCATTACCTGCGTCTGCACAGGAACAAGGGCCTCTCGAGGAGATAGTAGTTACCTCGGCGAAGCGCGAGCAGACACTGCAGGAGATACCGGTCGCCGTATCCGTCGTGCAGGCCGATGAGCTGCGAAAATCACAGGTGCTTGACGTCAAGGACCTGCAATTCCTGGTGCCCTCGCTGC
>Ga0224504_10000978_pt1 | contig 12763 bp, 8 predicted proteins | sample SF_Oct11_sed_USG_3_FD_170160 | JGI IMG/M metagenome (GOLD analysis project Ga0224504, IMG submission 170160) | Sediment microbial communities from San Francisco Bay, California, United States - SF_Oct11_sed_USGS_24 | ecosystem: Environmental > Aquatic > Marine > Sediment | place: USA: California... | reverse complement strand
ATTCTTTCGTGGCGAGCGAAGCTTCCGCGAGGCCGCGCACCAGGTCCGGCGGAGACGTCCAGTCGGGCCGCCCGATGCTCCGGTAGTCCACCGGATAGGGGATGACCTCCCAACCGCTGTGGCGGAACACGCCCACGGCACGCGGCATGTGAAACGCCGAGGTGACCAGGATCCAGGTCTCGCCGGAGCGCGGCCCTGCCAGGGCCTTCGAGAACACCGCATTCTCGTGCGTGTTCCGCGAGTCGCGCTCAAGGACCAGCCGGTCGGCCGTGCCGCCCATGCGATCCAGCAGATTGGGGATCAGGTCCGCCTCGCGATGCCGGTCGTCCAGCAGGGCGCCGGTGCCGCCGGTAAACACCAGCTTGGCGTCGGGAAAGCGGCGGGCCAGTTCCAGAAGTCCGATCACGCGGTCCGCGGCGTCGTTCAGTTCCGGCCGGCCGCGCCGATGGGACCTCTTCACGTCGAGCGCGCCGCCTAGAACGATCACCCCGTCGACGCCGGCCGGCAAGCTGTTCGGTGGCGGGAAACGCCCCTCCAGCGGACTCAGCCAGAGACCGGCCGGAAGAACGGCGAGTCCTCCCATCGCGAGAACCATGGAGGTCAGAAGCCACTTCCCGGCCCGGCAAAGGCGCTGCGACCGCATGAACAGACAGACAAGACCGACAAATCCGAGGGCCAGCAGTAAATGGCCAGGATTGAAGGCGATCCAAAGCGCCTTGGAGAGCACAAACTCCATACCACCCTGATAGCGTCCCGGCCGGGTCCGTAGCAACGCCAAAAGGCCGGCTCGGCCAAGTGCCCGCCCCTGGCCTTCCGGACCCTCCGGCAACCGGTCCGAACCCAACCCAATATCAATATAAACAGAGCCATAATTGGCTAAAAGACAAGTGGTCGGAGCGAAATTAGGAATATTTTAAGGCTGCTGGCTGATAGTCCGGTAACCCTAAGAGAGTTCGAGAACGCTCGTTGGCGCAAATTAGAGGGTCGGGGTTGGGGAAAACCGGCTTCGGGAAGCTGCAATGAAGAGCACAGGTTCTATTCGATCCATCCTTAAGGTTACCACGGCCCTAGGTCTGGTCTTGGTGGCGACCGCCTGCACCGGTTCGTCGAGATACGAGGCGAGGCCGCTCCCGGCGTTCGATTTGGACAAACAGGAAGAACGTGCCGCCATGCTTCTTAGTTACTGCGGCAAATTGTACGAATCGGGTGACCTCTACACGGCGGCCAGCATCTGCCAGCGGGCCTTCGACACGCAGCCCACCAACCCAACCCCGCTTTATACCTTGGCGGAAATCTACAAGCAGCTCGATGCGCCCGAACAGGCGGCGAACGCCTATCGGGCCGCCATCATGATCAACCCGGACGATTTCGAGGCGCTTTACGGCTTGGCAAAGACCTCGATCGACCAGGGCAAATACGATGTCGCCGAGGCCCAGCTGGAACGGGCCCTGCAGCTCAACGAAAACGACCCCCGCGTCTACAGCGCCATGGGCGTCGTAAAGGACCAGAAGGGCGAACACGGGGTCGCGCAAGCGCTTTACCGCACGGGCCTGTTGATCGACCCGGACAATGTGCCGCTGCGCAACAACCTGGGCCTCTCCCTGGCGTTGAGCGGCGATCAATCGGAAAGTATCGCCATGCTGCGCGAGGTGGCGCGCGAGCCCAAGGCCGGAAAGGTCGGCAGCAAGAACCTGGCTCATGCCGCGACCTACAATGCGCCGGCGGACGTCATGGCGGCGCGGGATACCGCCGATGGGCCCATCGAAATCCGGCCCGCCGTTCCGGAGGACGACGAGGATTCCGACAAGGACTTTGCCGAGGGCGACGAGCTGGCAAGCGCCATGTCGAAGCCCCTGCACAAGCAGGGCGCGAAAGTCGCAGGCGAGGCGACCAAGGGTCCACGCTCGATCGGCAGCGCCAGCGTCCGACCCGCGAAGGGCGCGACCGCGCAGCAGGACGCCGCGGCCCGCATGGCGCCCGGGCCGACCAAGTACGAAAAGGATGCCGTCAAGCCGGCAGCCAGGTCCGCGTCGGAAAGCGGTTACCTGGTTCAGGTCGGCGCCTATGGCAGCGAGAAACATGCCGACCGCGCTTGGAAGATGGTCCTGGTCTCGGCGAAAGGCCTGCTCGACGGCTTGTCTCGCGAGGTCGTCAGGGCGGACCTCGGCGGCAACACGGGCATCGTCTACCGTCTGCGCGCCGGGCCCCTGCCCAACCGGGCCGCGAGCAAGAAGCTCTGCGGGGAGCTGAGCGGCCGGGGCGTCGGCTGCTTCGTGGTGGCGTCGCCGAAGGCCGCCGCCAAGTCCGCCGCCAAACCCAAGGCCGAGGCGGACGCGAAAAAGGCCGCGGAACCCAAGACCGAGGTCGACCAGAACATGAAGCCGGCGACCGAGAAAGCCAAAGGCTAGCCGCCGGCGTCGCCGACTCCCGTGACGGACGGCCACTGGCCCCACACGCACAAGAAACGGTTCTATCTGGTCCCTCTGACCTAGTCCCCTCATCGGCCCGGCCCTGCGCGCGCACGGGCCCGGAACCACGGCCCGGAACCTACGTCCCGGACGTGGCGCGTCGCTCGGCGTTACAAGGTCGCTATTCCCAAGGGTCTTTCGGAGGACGCCCTCGCGCGCGAGATCCGCGGATGGGTGGCCGAGCGGTCGAAGGCATCGGTCTTCAGAACTAAAGGCACCTGTCCCAGAGGTGGCCCTAAATCGTTGGACAGGCTGGCGGCCTTTGTGGTCGGTTGCCGACGCGCTTCTCAGCATCAGCGAGCGATTGGATTATTGCAAATGCGATAACCCTGCATTGTATATGAGTTAGATGAGCAAAGTCGTGCGGTGGATGTTATAGTGTACTCTATAAGGGAGTGCAGCCACCGACCCCGTGCCATAGGGACGAACACCTTGCCGCCTCTCGTGTGCGTCGTGCACCACGTCGGCAAAAGGGACCTTGCGCACGAGACGGCGTCAAGCCGCAACAATCGGGGCGAGACTGAGGGGAAGAGGTCATGGCAACTGTCGCTTTGACGCGGGCCACCGTCCTGACGCCGGTATCCAAGGCCATGCGTCATTTCAATGTGCCGGTGGAGAAGCTGCTGCGAAGACGGGGCCTCCCGGCTTTGGAGACCGACGACCCCGCTCATTGGGTGCCGACCCACGCCGTGGTGATGCTGGCACAGGATGTCCAGAGGATAATCGGTCCCGAGGCGTTCGGTGTCTGGTTGGAACGGACGTGCGATTTGTCGCAGCTCGGGCCGTTCAATAACGTTCTGCGCCGATCGCGGACGCTCTACGATGCGCTGAACAGATATCACCGCTTTTACCGAGAGTTTCGGAGCTACGCGAACATTTCGATGGCGCGGCGCGGAGATGATCTGTGGATCAGGCGCTCCGTCGACTCCCGGATGGCGGCGAATAATGGGGCGCTGCAGCTCTATGGCCTGTCCGAAATCACAAGGATCGTTCACCTGGCCGCCGGGGACAGCTGGCAGCCGAACAGGATCGTTCTGCAGTCCGACACCGATTCGATACTGAAGACGATGCCCCACCTGGCTGGTGCCGATGCCGTGTTGGACGCCGAGTTTTGCGCGATCGCGATCCCGCTCGGGATGCTTTCGCGGCCGCTAACGCAGCGGCATGGGAGCGGCGTCATGGCGTTGGCGGACGACGACGCTGCGGCCATGTCGCCACCGCCGGAGGGTTTCTCGGAGTCCGTTTTGGCAATCATCTCGACCCATTTTCTGGACTGTTATCCGGCCATGAACACCGTGGCCGAGAGCATCGGCGTGAACGCGCGCACCGTTCAGCGCAGGCTGGCCGCCGACGGCCTGACGTATCGCGACCTGATCGACTGGTACCGTTTCGAGACCGCCAAGCGGCTGATCCTGGAGGACCGGGTCAGGTTGACGGATGTCGCCGCCGAGCTCGAGTACAACGACGCCGGCAGCTTCACCCGCGCGTTCCGACGCTGGGCCGGCGTCTCGCCGCGCGAGTATCGCGCGCTTCACACCATGGCATGATCGACCGCGAGGTCAGGGGATCTTCCGGGTTTGTGTCGCGGTCCGAGAGCGGAAGGTACGCTTGCGCGGCAACCGTCCATCCCGGCCGCACCACCCGAACGAGCTTCGATTTCGCGATTGAGGCGTTCAAGGGCGAAACTCGTTTGCTACGCGAGCAGAAAAGACCCGGCCCACGGTCTCGGTGGTCAGGAAAGCCTCGGCACCGCACGCCCCACGGACGGCAAGAAGAACCGCGCCCTGTCACCTAATGGCAAATAACGCTGGGATTTCTTTGAGACAATCCGGCGTCGACCCTATTGCACGAACATGAACAGGAGGGAGTCATGAACAAGTCGCCCCTGCTGCGCGAAGCCTCCGTGCATCGGGCGCTCGACGTTGTGGAGCAGTCGTCGCAGCCGATCACGGCACTGGAATTGGCGCTTGCCGTCGGCGTGAGCCAGCGGACCCTGGAGCATGGCTTCCGCGAGCTGCTCGGGGTGACGCCCGCCGCCTATCTCCGCCGCCGCCGCATGAACGGGGCGCGGCACTATCTGGCCCACGGCGACCCCGATTGGACAACGGTCACGAGGATCGCCCTCGACTGGGGCTTTAGTCATCCCGGCCGCTTCAGCGCCGCGTACCTGGCCTTGTTCGGCGAATTGCCATCCCGGACGCTGAACCGGACTCCGAGTAAGGCTCTCTGCAGGCCGCTATCCCAAACCTTCGAACCGATTCGATAGGTCGATCCAAACCCTCGGGCACGACGACCACTTTTCGATTTTCGATTTCTGTCATAGACCCGAGTTTTGCGCGTCCGCTACCGTTCGAAGCATAGGTCGCGAAACGGCTGAGGATGACGATTGCCAGACAGCCGCCACGTGACCCGGAACGGTCCTTGCCTGACCGGCAAGCCGATCATGTACAGGGCCCTTGGGACGACCTGGCCTCAGATCGCGAGGACGAGCGCCCGCGAATCCGTCCGTCGAAGGAGGAGATCATGAGAAAGTCATTTGCAGCTGCTGTTCTGGTCCTGTGCGCAAGTCTTCTCTTGCCCACGACGGGCCATGGCCAAGCCGATCCCGGCTCCGTCAGCTTCATCGTCAAGCTGAAGGACGCCTCCGTTGCCTCCTACAAGGGCGGGGCGGACGGGCTCGCCCCCTGCTCGATCGCGGTGACCGGCGGCAGCCGTCTGGACCTGACCACACCCGCGTGCGTGGCCTATCGCGCCTTCCTGGAGAGCAAGATCGACGCGCTGGAGGACGCCTTGCGTGCGCGCATTCCGGAGGCTCGCCTCGTACACCGCTTGCTGGTCGTCTTCGGCGGCGTGAGCATCATCCTGCCGAAGGAGCGGGTCCCGGAGCTGCTCGAGCTTCCGGGCGTCGAGGCGATCTTCGAGGATGGCTTAAGTGAACTGGAGACGGTGGCGAGCCCTCAGTTCATCGGCGCGGACCGCCTCTGGGAAGAGCTCGGCGGCGCCGACCAGGCGGGCGAGGGGATCATCGTCGGCGTGATCGACAGCGGCGTCTGGCCCGAGAGCCCGTCGTTCAGCGACCCCGATCCGCGCGGAAACGCTTATCCGCCCCCGCCGCTCAGGTGGACGGGCACGGCGTGCGAGTTCGGAAGCGACACCCCGGGAGACGAGGACTTCGAGTGCAACAACAAGCTCATCGGTGCCCAGCGCATCATGGACAGCTACGATTCCGAAAACCCAAGCCTGCCGAAAGAATTTCTTAGCGCACGCGACGACAACGGTCACGGAACTCATACCCTATCGACCGCAGCGGGCAATGGGGGTGCGGAGGCGGCGGTCGTCTTTGGAGAACGCCTTGCCGAGATCTCCGGCGTCGCGCCGCGTGCCCATGCCGTCGCCTACAAGGTCTCCGGGGCCTCGGGTGCCAAGTTTTCCGATGTGACAGCCGCGGTCCAGCAGGCCGTCGAGGACGGCGTGGACGTCCTCAACTACTCGATGAGCGGTCCCTCGAACCCGTACTTGAGCGCCGTCAGCCTGGCGTTTCTCGACGCCTACGAGGCCGGCATCCTGATAGCGGCGTCCGCGGGGAACAGCGGCCCTGAGGCCGACACGATAACCAGTCGCGAGCCGTGGGCCATCGTCGTGGGCAACAGCACGCACGACAACGTCATGGCCGGAACGCTCGAGGTCACGGCCAGTAACGGCGACACCCTGACATTGGCGGGTACCTCGGTCACGGGCTCAGCCTCGGGACCCATCGTCATATCCCCGGAGTTGGACAATCTGGACTGCATGGAACCCTTCGCGGAGGGCACGTTCACACGGAACGAGATCGTCATCTGCATTCGCGGCGGGCAAATAGTTGAAAAAAAGAGTCAAAACGTCGCCGCGGCCGGCGGGTCGGGCGTCGTCATGTACAACTTTTCAGCGGATAGTGACAACTATAGACAGGACAAGCACTTCTTGCCCTTCATCCATATCGGCTTTTCAGAGGGAAAGGAGATCCTGGAATTCATGCTGAGCCACGATGAGGCCGGTGCAGTCCTGACTCAAGGCGTGGCAACTCCGATTGACGACTTTCCCGGTGGCCCCCCCAGTCTCAATCCCGGCACGGCGCCCGGCAAGGACGTCATGAACGACGGCAGCTCTCGCGGCGGCCCCGGGCAGACGCTCGGCGTCAGCAGGCCCGACATCACCGCACCCGGCACCGCGATTCTCGCGGGCGGCACACCTCTGCCCAGCACCATCTTCGCGGCCTCTCAAGGCGCCCCCGGACTTTACATGTTCGCCAGCGGCACCTCGATGTCGGCGCCGCACATCGCCGGCGCCGTGGCCCTCCTACTCGACCTCCATCCCGACTGGACGCCGGGGCAGATCAAGTCGGCGCTGATGACGACGGCCTTCCAGGGCGTCGTCAAGGAAGACGGCACGACGCCGGCCGACCCCTTCGACCGCGGCTCGGGCCGTGTCGACCTGCGGCGCGCCTTCGAGCCCGGACTGACCTTCGTCGCCCCCAGCGCGCAGGACTTCCTCGAGCGCGAGAACGACCTCTGGAACCTCAACTACCCGAGCCTCTATCTCCCGTTCAACCCGGGCCGCGTTACCGTCGAGCGGACGGTGGCCAACGAGCTGCCGGACGGGCAGCAGTGGCGGACCGAGGTCACCGCGCCGCCGGACGTCGTCGTCGAGGTTCCGAAGCACATCACGCTTCCCGACAACGGCACGAGGACCTTCGACATCACCGTCGACGGGGGCGCCGTGCCCAGCGGCGAGACACGCCACGCCAACCTGCGCCTGACCAACGGCGAGCACGAGGCGAACTTCCCCATCACCTTCGTCAAGGATGACCTCGGCCTGCCGCTGACGAAGAGCTGCGAGCCGACGACCCTGCCGCGCCAGGAAACGACCGCGTGCACCATCACGGTGACCAACACGACGGCCGACGCCGTGGCCGTGCGCATCTACGACCGGCTCGATCGCGAGCTGCTGCTGGAAGATGGCGTCGAGGGGGCGGAGCGGCTCAACGCGCGCGAGCTCGCTTTCGAAGGGATCGTCGACGGCGCCGTGCCCCCCGACGTCACCGTGGTGGAGGCGGAGTCCCCCTTCGGCTACCTGCCCCTGGCGAGCCTGGGCTTCGAGCCGCTCAGCGAAGACACGCTAGGCGACGACGACATCGACGACTTCAGTGTCCCGCCTTATATGTACGGGGGTGAGATCCACACCAGCATTGGCTTCGCATCAAACGGCTACGCGGTCGCCGGCGGGAACACCGACGAAGATGAAGATAACAAGTTCCTCCGCCAGATCATGCCGGATCAGGAACGGCCGAACAACGTGATCGCGCCCTTCTGGACGGACCTGGCCGACGGCGGCAAGCAGTACATCGAGGTCGTGGACCCCAACAGCAGCGGGACCGAGTGGCTCGTCCTCGAGTGGGAGGACATGTTCCTCACGGGGACGGAAGAGGACGGGAACAAGTTCAGCTTCCAGATCTGGATTCAGGTGAGCACCGATCAGGAAGCGATCTTCATGGTCTATGGGCGGGTCGACGACGTGGCCGAGGGCAGAAGGTTCAGCGTCGGCGCCGAGAACAAGTTCGGAAACCGGGGCCAGACCGTGAACGACGAACAGGGCGTCCCCCCGGCCGTCGGCCGGGATCTGGCCGTGCTCACGACCCCCGGCATATCGGGAACGCACACCATCACCTATACCGCCAGAGGCATCCAAGCAGGCGACTGGCAGAGCTGCGCCGAGATGGACTCGAGCGCCTTCCAGGGCGCGGCCGTGGCCTGCGCCGAGGGTGAGGTGCGCTAGCGCGACCGGCGCGGCACCGAAGGAGGTTCGCTTGTGCAACCCCGCAACACGATTTGTCCCTGCTGCCCAATGATTTGAGGAGGGGGAGAAATGAAACTCCAGAAACTGCTTTTGAGTGCCGTAACCGTTGGCCTGATCGCGGGCGTTCTCGCGGCTACGCCAGCGTTGGCCAACGACGATGAGAGTCGAAAACACAAGGTGACGAGCGCTCGGCAAACGGTCCAAGTATCGAAGCGGGCGTTCAACCAAACAAGCCCACTCGAAACTGTGTTGATCGAAGAGGTGCCCGAAGGGCGACGCTTGGTCATGCAGCATGTTTCGATCGAGGTCAAGACGGCGAACAATGACGACGCTACAGTGACCTGCAGGCTGGCTGTCGACGCCGATCCAACGAGCTCCCGGCTGAGCCTGCGTGTCACCAAGCGGCGGACGGGGAACCTCGACCAACACCTCGCCGAGGGCCCCATAACGCTCTACGCCGAGGCGGGAAATCAGGTTCGAGCAACTTGCGTGGCGGTGAAACTCGACTCTCAAGGCAACACGGAGCCGGCCACTGCGGCATCCTTCGACACGACCCTGGTTGGATACCTGGTCAAGGCGCGATAACCCCATCGCGCAAATCAAGACAGCGGCCAAAGGGCGGGGGCCCGCCGTTCTCAACAGCGCCTGTCACCTAATGGCAAATGCTGCTGGGATTAATTTGAGATGATCCGGCATCAGAGGAATGATCCAATGAGAGGAGGAATGAAAAATGCGAATTAGGAGTCTCGTGTTAGGTTCTCTGGCTGCGGGCCTGCTGGCTGGTGCCGCGCAGGCAGAAATAGGGTCAGTGGACATTTGGTTCGTAGCGACCGTGGATTCGGCCTCAGGCGACGTCATTGTCGAGTCAGACCTTTGTATGAACGCGATTCTTGAGCTTACTAACGAGCAGGGCTTCGAGTTACAGGCGGCGACCGGCGTGTCCGTTAGTTCGGCGGACGAGGGAATGGCGTATCTCTTCACGAGCCCCCTTCCGGATGCGGTCAACATGGTGTGCATCGCCGACCGCAAGGACCTGTTCGGACCCGGCGGACCCGGCGGACCCGGCGGACCGGGCGGACCGGGAGGACCGGGCGGACCGGGAGGTCCGTAGTACGGTGATAGAGCGCCCGAGCCGGAGGCCGTCATGGTCTCCGGCCAGGCACTCACGACCCGGGATTCCGGGGATGGTGGGCCTGTTGAAGAAGCCGAATCCGGGGCGATTAGCGCATCGCCGCAGCCGGCACGGCCGACCGGAATTAAACGGTTCAAGACCGAGAAGGGTCTGTTTGGGTGTGACTGACCGGTAACGGAAATGCAGGCACGCATCGAGCAACCCAGGGCAGAGACCAGGTACTGGAATTGGGGAGAAAGACCATGAAGGGCTCATCATTTTTCGTTCGTCTTCCGATCTCGCTTTTAGCACTTTCTCTGGCCGGGGTTCCGGCCGCGGGCGCGCAAGCCCAGGACGGTCTGGTCGCCTTGAGCGGCGAGAACGCGCCGGGTCTTCCCCCGGACGTGACCTTCGACAGCTTTGGCACCCCCGTTCTGAGCTCGAAGGGCGATGCGGCATTCGAGGCGAAGATCACCGGCCCCGGCGTGCACCTGGACAACGATGAGGGCATCTGGTTCGGCAGTGGCACGTCGTTCGAAGGCCCTCGCAACATTCTCCCGGTCGCGATCGAGGGCGCCCAGGCGCCCGATACTGCCCCGGGAACGCTCTTCGAAGAGCCTCAGCAGCCGGTGGTGAACGAGACCGGCGGCGTCGCGTTCAGGAGCGGCCTCACCGGCGCCGGCGTGGACCCCGAGAACGACGACGGCATCTGGGTCGGCAAGCCGTCCTCGGGGCCCATGGTGCTGGCGGTCCGCTCGGGCGATCCGGCGCCGGGCACGCCCCTGGGGGTCTTCTTCGCGAACCTGATCGGCAGCACCTACGCCTTCAACAACGGGGGCGTGATCGCATTCCTGGCCGATCTCGACGGCGATAGAGACCTCGTGGACGAGGACAACGACGAGGGGATCTGGGTCGGCAAACCGGGCCAGATTCAGTTGGCGGCCCGCAAGGGCTTTGCCGCGCCGGGTCTGCCCGCGGGGACGAGAATCGAGCAATTCTCGGGCAGCCCCGTTGTAAACGGCAGCGACCAGGTGGCCTTCGCGGGCACGCTCGAGAGCGAGGGCGGCGTCGACCCCGGCAACGACGAGGCCATCTGGGTCGGAAAGGCCGGGCAGGTTCAGCTGCTGGTCCGCGAGGGCGACGAGGCCCCCGGTGCCCCGGGGACCCGTTTCGAAAACCTCGCCAACGCGGACACCCCCCCTGCCCTGAACAATACCGGGACGGTGGCGTTCAGATCCAGTCTTGACAATATCGAGGGCGAAATTGACCCCGAGAGAGACGAGGGCATCTGGGCGGGCAAACCGGGCAGCGTGCAGCTTGTGGTCCGCGAGGGCGATCCGGCGCCCGGCACGCCCAGTGGGGTCGTGTTCAGCAGCTTTCTCAATCCGGGAGCCCTGGTGAACTCGACCGGCCAGGTGGCGTTCATTGCCAGGCTCAGGGGCGCCGGCGTGGATGCCGGGAACGACCTGGGCATCTGGGTCGGCAAGCCGGGCGCCCTGCAACTGGTCGTGCGGACCTTCGACCAGGCGCCCGGCGCCCCCGACGGGGTGCGGTTCGAATCCCTCGGCACACCCTCCCTGAACGCCAACGGCGGCATCGCCTTCGCGGCGGAGCTGGACGGCCTCGACGTGACGGCGGACAACGACGAAGGCGTTTGGGGCGGCCGTGCGGGCGAGCTCGTGCTCGTCGCGCGCGAAGGCGACGTGATCAACTTCGGCAACGACGGCGCGCGCACGATCACGGAGGTGTTCCTTGTCACCGGTTCGGGCGGCGAGGATGGCAAGCCCAGCGGCCTCAACGACGCCAGGGAGGCGGAGGTCGCCGTCATGGTCGAATTCGGAGTCGGCCCGGAATCATCCGGCGTCTTCATAAGCCCGGGCACCGTGTCGGCCCCGCCGGCCGCCGACGATTTCAACGCCGATCTGACGTCCGACATCCTGTGGCGCAACACGTCGAGCGGCGCGACGTTGATCTGGCAGATCGAGAATTTCGCGAATGTAGGCGACAGCAGCCCCGGCGCGGTCGGCCTCGCGTGGGAGATCCGGGAGACCGGAGACTTCGACAAGGACGGCGACGCGGACATCCTCTGGCGCAACACGTCGAACGGCGCGACGTTGATCTGGGAGATGGAGAATTACGCGAAGGTCGGCGAGAACAACCTCGGCGGGGTCGCGCTCGTGTGGGAGATCCGGGAGACCGGAGACTTCGACAAGGACGGCGATGCCGACATCCTCTGGCGCAACACCTCGAACGGCACGACGTTGGTCTGGGAGATGGAGAATCTCGCGATGATCGGCTCCAGAACCCGCGGCGGTGTCTCGCTCGTGTGGGAGATCCGGGAGACCGGAGACTTCGACGATGACGGCGACGACGACATCTTCTGGCGCAACACCTCGAGCGGCGCGACCTTGATCTGGGAGATCGAGGATATCAAGAAGGTCGGCGACAGCAGCCCCGGCCCCGTGGCGCTCGTGTGGGAGATCCGGGAGGCCGGCGACTTCGACCAGGACGGCGACGACGACATCCTCTGGCGCAACACCTCGAGCGGTGCGACCTTGATCTGGGAGATCGAGAACCTCGCGAATGTAGGCGACAACAGCCCCGGCGCGGTGGCGCTCGCGTGGGAGATCCGGGGCGCCGGAGACCATGACGGCGACAGCGATGCCGACATCCTCTGGCGCAACACCTCGAGCGGCGCGACGTTGATCTGGGAGATCGAGGATTTCGCGAATGTAGGCGACCACAGCCCCGGCGCGGTGGCCCTCGTGTGGGAGATCCAGTAGCCGGAAGGACGAAAGGCTCCGAGCACAACGGGCGCCCGCCGTCAGGAGCGGCGGGCGCCCGGGGCGAGATTCCTGAGAAAAAGGTGTCAGGAACCTTTTTCTCAGGAATTTCATTCTCAATAACTTATTGAAAAAACTACATAATTCATCGACAAAAGGTTCCTGACACCTTTTTTCCCATGGCGAGGACCAAAGCCCGGCCGCGGGCCTCGACCTCTTCGGCGGCGATCCGTTCCTCTATTTCCGGGCAACCTGCCCTACAGCTTCTACACCACCTCAGGGGACACGACCTGCAGGAAGTGGACACTACTCTTCGGGGCGCTATAAACGAGCGAACGAAGGAGGACCATTCGACCGTATCTGGCGGGTCATGCGACTCAAGCGTGACGCTTGGCTATTGCGGCCTTGATAGCGGCTCAATAAAACGCCAATGAATTCAAAGTCGGATGGGTGGCCGAGCGGTCGAAGGCACCGGTCTTGAAAACCGGCAGGCGCGAGAGCGTCTCGTGGGTTCGAATCCCACCCCATCCGCCACCCTGCGCCTTCGGCTTCGGGTGGCGAGCCACCTT
>Ga0224504_10000976_pt1 | contig 12766 bp, 9 predicted proteins | sample SF_Oct11_sed_USG_3_FD_170160 | JGI IMG/M metagenome (GOLD analysis project Ga0224504, IMG submission 170160) | Sediment microbial communities from San Francisco Bay, California, United States - SF_Oct11_sed_USGS_24 | ecosystem: Environmental > Aquatic > Marine > Sediment | place: USA: California... | reverse complement strand
GAAAAATTTCATCGGAATAAGCCAAGGCATGCGGCGACACCTTCCAGTCGGCATACTCCTCCTTGTGGCAATTACCGCATTTTCTGGGTCCTGCAAAATTGGCTGCTTGAGCAACGGAGATGAGTACAAACAGGGCGATTGGCAGTAGGACTTTCTTCACCATCAAGATCATCATCATATCCCTTAAGGAGGCCCGCTGAGCGACGGATTTATCTGATAACTTATCTACAGAATACTCCTGCGTATGGAGGATCAAATTGATATAAGTCATGTAAAAGTGAGGCTGTTTTTGGTCAGCGCTGGTCGAATATGAGAAGCGTAACCAGGTCTTTCAGGCGTGCTGTGATTTAATGTCTGAACTCAGCTCGACCTCGTGTGGCCCAATCGTTTTCCGGTGCTTTTACCTGCGTCTTATCAGGGGTTTTAGAAACTTAGCCACTGCAAATCACTTGCCGGGTTCGATGGTAAAATCCGGTACAACCATCCCCTGAAATAGGGATCCCTCTCGACCAGCGAAGGGTCCGATTGGGCCTGGGTATTGACCTCCAGGATCCTGCCGCTCAATGGGCACATGATGTTGTGAATCGAACCATCCGGCGACGTCATTTCCGTACAGGGGATTCCCTGTAAAAGGTCTTCACCGGGTAGCGACAATTCAAATGCCTTTATACCTTCCGCAGCCCTCAGGAACAGGTCGCTCACGCCGATTAAGGCGGTCCCCTTGTCCTCCATCAGTGCCCAGCTGGCATATCCCAGCCGGTGGTAATTTGCAGGGCAGGGTACATAGCTCATGGCGCCGCTTCTTGGCAGACTGGCCGACTCGGCTTCATTCAGCAGCATGCCGCAGCGTAGACTGCGCCTGATCACAATGAGCAGTTCATCGGCGGTGAACGGTTTCGGAATATAGTCCACAGCACCAGTTGAGGTCAGGCTTCTAACCGCGTTCTCCACGGTGGAATATCCGGTCATCATCACCACCGGTGTTTGAACACCTCTTTTGGAAAGTTCTTCGAGAAACTGGAAGCCGTTCAGTTCGGGCATCATGATGTCGCAGAGTATCAGGCGAAATTCACCCTCATCCAGACAACGCAGAGCGTCGTTTGCGTGATTTGCGGCGGTGGCGGTCATGCCCTCGGCGGTGCAGACCTTGATTACGACCCGGGTGACCATGGGTTCGTCATCGATGACAAGTATGTCCTGTATCTGCTTCATGGTCCTACTGGAATCCGTATGGTGAAAGTTGTACCGGCGCAAAGCTTGCTTTCCACTGAGATCGTACCATTATGATTGTCGACGATCCCCCATGTTACGGCCAAACCCAGCCCAGTTCCCTTTTGGCCCTTGGTTGTTGAAAACGGCTCGAAAAGCTTTGGCAACTGTTCTTGGGGAATGCCACAACCATTGTCCGTCACCTTGACTTCAACGTATTCATCGTTCCAAGAGGAGTCGACCTGTTCCCAGCGGTGCCATCCGCACCCCTCTTTTAAACAACCCTGAACCAGTCCCTTCAAGGGCACTTCAAAGGCGTAGATCCGGGAACCGCAATCCGGACAGAACTCGCCGTCGGCCATAAGAGAAGCCGAGCAGTCCGGACACATAAGTTCGACTTCCTTATCGAAATCGGTCATGCCATTGAGCTTGTGCTTGTTTGAGCCGTACATCGGGTTGAGATGGATAAGACCGGTTTCCTTATTCTTTTTGTAGCGCATGCTGATCGCAGGTTTTCCATCTATCTGAATCTTCCTGTCGACGAGATCATGCCGCTTGCGGCACAGCGCACGTTTGATCTGGAGGGTTCCCGCGGGGCCAAGACTTATCGCCCTGCTTGAGATATTAATGGTTCCACCATCTTCCCCAATAGCGTCCGAAGCATTAACCATGAGGTTGATAAAAACCTGCTGAATCTGGTTGGCGTCTACTGTCACTTTGGCGAGCTTCTCGTCCAGGTCCATGACCAGTTCCACCTGTCCCATGGAGAGTTGGTTCTCGACCACGGTTGCGGCGCGATGGATGATCTCGTTGATATCAGCCTTGCGCTTCTTGGGAACGGTCTGGCGGGCAAAATCCAACAAGCTCTTGACGATCTCACGGCAACGGATGGTTTCGGACACGATGACCTGCAAGTCTTCCTGCAATTCGGATTGACCCTGCGAACGCTTTAACAGGTAGCTGCTATTTGTGAGAACGGCCGTCAGCGGATTATTGATTTCGTGTGCCACTCCCGCGGCCAATCTTCCCATGGAGGCGAGCTTATCCGATTGAAACAGCTGAAGACGTGCTTCTGCCAGGTTATCGGTCATACTGTTGAAGGATCTGGCCAGCATCCCCAACTCGTCCTCTCTCTTCACCTCGACCCGGTAGCCGAGATTTCCGCCGGCTACCTGCCTCGTAGCCATGAGGAGATCCTGGACTGGACGGTCGATCCACCATCGGACCAGGAAACCGATGATCACACTTAGAATAATTATGGCACTGACGGCGAGAATGATGATCGCTACCTGGCTGTTGCGGATATTCTGGTCAACTTTGCTGAGCGGCATGGTGACATCCAGAACGCCGAGCACGGTCTGCGATTCGGGGTGCATGTGACAGGCTGCTGTCCAGCATGATGGTTCATTGTAGATCGGGTTGATGATACCCAGTTGTCGCGGTGAGTCTGGATCGGTGCGAAAAAACCGCATGTGCTCCTGCTTCTGCAGGCGTTTCACCGGCCTGCCTGTCAAGTGGCAGCGAAAACAGGTTGCTGCTTTTATATCGACCATCTTCCCGATTTCCGCCGAGTCTGATGAATAGATGACCTCCCCCATCTTATTGAACACGCGGATGCCGTCAATTGTTCCCTGCTTGCCTATGCGGCGGACGTCATCCTGGATACGCTTTCGATCGTTGTGCAGCATGTCGTACCCCATGTCCGCCTTGAGGTGGTCGCTGTACTGCTGCGCAGCACGTTCTACTTCCGTGAGCAGGCTCCTGTTGTCAGATTGGATATTGAAGTACGCAAATATGGCGATCACTACAAGGATCGTCAGCGCTACACCGAAGGTCAGCTTTAGGCCAATTTTGCTATTGAGCATAGATCACCACCAAGGGCACCTATCGATGCGAGTCCTTGCGCTTTTTCGCCGGTGACGAAAGGTATCGGATTAAATAAACGAACAGCCCCCAAAAACACAATAAGAGCAGGTATTCGAGACCTTTCGTCTCAAAGATATTCACATAGGTAAAAGAATCCATTTCAATTCCTTATTCTCTCAGCCGCTAATTGCATCAGCATTCGGGCAGGTGCAATTTGCGAGTTAGTGCCTGGGCTCCGAGCTTAACACCGGCATGCGGGTGACAAACCAGCGGAATACCCAAAGCTCAGCAAATATCACCATCAGTGTTACTACGATTTCCTGCCATGATGGAAAGTAATGTACATCCGCATACCAGTTAAAACTGATGACGGAAACATTGAGCCGGTTGAGCACAATGCCAAGCAGCGCCATAACGGCTGCAATTTTTATGATGTTTAAACTTCTGTGCTTGAAGCCAAAAGCAAACATCAAGGCCGGAACCAGCACGAAACCAATCACTTCCAGCAGGTACCAGTAACCCCACCCATCGACAATCATTGCCCATTGCTTGTCATGAATGAAAAGCAGAGCTTTAAAAAAGTAATAGACAAACATGACAATGGCCGCGCCTTTGGCCAATCCAAAAATCATCTCATCAAAAGAGTGATGGCTTTTGGGTTCTATGAGTTTTCTGAACACCTTATGGCTTATGGTTCCTTCGACGATGATCATGGCCAATCCTGCATAAATACTCGAAACAAAAAACAGGATTGGGATGAACGGTGACCACCACAGTGGATGGATTTTGGGCTTGGCCATAAGGAACAACGCCCCGAGGCCTGACTGATGCAATATCGATAATGTAATCCCCAGGACTACGGTGACGAGGGTCAGGCTCTTGAGGAATTTGCGTGCCTTTTCCAAATGCAGCCATTGAGCAATGACCGGGGAGAACTCGATGAATTCTGCAACCATGTACAGCAGGAAATGCCAGCAAATCAGAAACAGAACGGAACTGAACCCGAAGGAGTTGCCGATATATGGGTTCGGGGCATTCCACGGGCGCCCGAGATCGATTAGCAGGGCACCACCATAGAAAGTATAGGCCAGCAAGCCGTTCAAAACCGTGGCGCGAACAATAGACTGGTACTTTTCCACTTTCATGACATAGACCACGAAAGTGATGACATAGGCACCACCGGCCAGGGCGACACCGGTTATGACGTCAAACCCCATCCACAGGCCCCAGGGCATATCCTGCGTCAGGTTGGTTACCGATCCCAACCCGTGGATAAAGCGGTAAACCAGGATAACCAAACCGGTCAAAATCACCGGGATCGAGATAATATTAAACGGTGTGAGCCATGGCCCGCGTGGTTTCAACTCCTGGATCAGAAATGGAAAAAACTCACCAAATGTTCTGATTGGAGTGGCACTAGTATTCATCATCTACCCCCTCGACATCAGAATGGAACTCATCCTCTGTTGTTGGCTTGTTGTTGTCCGTGAGTGTATTGAGTCCCAGCAAAAAGGCCGGCACACCGAAGAGGATCATCGGGACGGCGTAGAGGAATTCTTTTGTGTACTCCGGATAAGGCCTTTTACCAAGGTCTGTTCTGAATCCGATTTGTTCAAATGGCACCGCTGATAAATATATATACCCGGTACCACCGACCTCGTGCTCACCGTAGATATGGTGTACATACTTGTCCGGATGGCTGTAAATACGATGCCTGGCAACCTCAAGATTTTTCAGGCGGGAACCAAACATGAGCGTATCTGTAGGACAGGCTTCAACACAGGCAGGTTTCTGTCCTTCCTCAAGGCGTTCGAAACACATGGTGCATTTTTGTAGTTTCGGATTCCATTCCCCGTATTCAAATTTTGGTATATCAAACGGGCAGGAAACCATGCAGAACCGGCAACCAATACACTTGTTTCCTCTCCAAATTACCGGTCCGCCCTTCATTTGCTTCATTGCCTCGGTGGGGCAAGCGGTTGCACAGGCGGCCTGGTAGCAATGCATGCATTGCCTTTTGACAAATATGTCGCCCTTTTCAGTTTTGAACTTATTGACTACCGTCCATTGTTTGTCACTGGTTTTGCGGTTCTCTTCTAGCGCACCGTCGTTAACCACGTCGGGTACAAACATATCGTGCTCTTCAGAACATGCGACCTCGCACGCCCTGCAGCCTATACAGCGGGTCGTGTCTACCAAAACGCCGACAAATTCTCCTGGATCATGTTGTTCCTGGGCGCGCGCTTTGTTACTTGTCAGCGCGCTACCTCCAACAACAAGTGATGTTTTTAGAAAACCTCGTCTGTCCATTATGTCTCCTTAGCCCTGGCGGGTTCTATAACCCTTCAGAGGTTCAGTTTTTTCAAGATTTACTCTGTTTTTTCTTCCTTCATGTGACAGCCAGGACACCCTCTACTTGCTTCAACACCAGTACCGGACTCATGGCATGTCCAGCAACTTTTATGGGTGACGACTTTAGAACTGAGTGTTTCGTCTGCAATACTATTTGGGTTTTCATGATGACATTCGGAACACTTATAGTAAGTTTTGTCAGTCTTTTGGTATGGATCGTGGCACAGTTGGCAATTTATCCAGGAAGACTCCAGGTAGTCTGGATGAGGGGTCTCCAGTTTCACGGCAGAAATCTGGTGGTGGCATTTGACACACTCTAAATCCAGGTCTTCAACATGAAGTTTGTGCGGGAAAAATACATTCCCTGCCGATGAGCTGAAAGTGACGACATCCGGCATTCCCGGATTGGCCGCCAAAGCATCGGTTTGTTCCTCTTCCTCCCCCGGCACCGGATGAGCAATTTCAGCCCAGCGTTGTTCGAAATCGAACGGTTTATAAGTGGGGCTTGTCTCGTTGTGGCAATGCTTGCAGGCTTCAGCAGTCCTTTCCATTATCAGCCCGGCTGCTCTTGCCGCCTCCGGGTCCCTCATGATTTTCCCCGGTTTATAGTTGGAACCCGGTCCGTGACAGGATTCACAACCTACACCCTCATTATCTGCGTATTTCCCCTTGTCACTGACAGGTACGTCAACGCCCAGAAAAGCCCGGGTGGTGTGGCACTTCAGGCATTCTTCCTCCTGTTGCGGGTCGCCGATTCCCCTTTCTACAGCGATTTTTTTTGATGCTGCGGAAGCCAGGGTTTCGAAGGCCCTGGCGTGGGCCGACCCCATCCAGATTTTCCATTGGTCGCCGGTCTTGGCCTTGTGGCAGGCCTTGCATTTGGGAGCGCCAATGATCTCATGGGCGGCGAGGGCATCGGGCGTTGTTGCCAGCATGGAAAAAACGAACAGGATCAAACAAGCTATGGAAATATGAGATTTGAGCATAAATGCCTCACCGGTTTTTCAGTAGTGTGAGAACCAGGTATTGCGACGAATAATCAGCTCTGCAGAAACGGTTTTGAAAAACTCATCAGAAGACCTTTATATTCTTCTCTTTTACGCTTCTCACTTTCTTCCGTTTCATTCGTATCGATCTGGGCGGTGTTCTCAATGAATTTATCTGCAAGCTCCTGGTACCTTTTTATTTCCCCTTGATACCAATCGACTGAGTCACGCCCGATTTTAAGGTCTTGTAACTCGCTTGCCAGATTTGACGGCTCGATACCACACATCCAGCTCAGCTCAAATGGTTTGATCGACAGCCACTCAGGATGTTCGGTATGTTCGGAATTAATGGAAACGATTTTTCCACTGAATGGAGAAGGTATCTGCAGGTCGAAATTGTCATATCTAATTGAAAATAGTGGCTCGCCCTTTTCAATGACCTGCTCTGAATGCGGCAGTTCGACTTGATCAATCCCTTCAAAGATTTTCCTTATCAAGTCATCCGGTCCAACCCGCACTATTCCGTTCAATTCAATTTTTGCCCAGGCGTGTTGGGGGGAGATGAAAACCCCTGCCGGGACATTCAATTCGTATTTGGATCTGGATTCATGCGTACCCGGTTTGATCAAATGGATTTTGTGACGCATTTGCTTTTCAAGATTATCCTGCCGTTTTATCAACGCAGTCTTTAGAAACTTGAGCAGCTCATCTTCAGTGAATGGTTTTTCGACATACGCCATCGCGCCAAATTTGACCGTTTCCACTGCGGTTTCAATGGATGCATAACCAGTGATAACGATGATATCGATATCAGGGCGCAAATGTTTGGCGGCCTTGGTTAACTCAACCCCATCCATTTCAGGCATTTTTAAATCGGTGAAAATAAAATCGTAATCATTCTTACGAATGAGACCTAAAGCTTCAGAGCCTTTTTCGACTGTATCAATCGCATAACCGGCTAAAACCAGTATTTTGCGAAAACTGCTCAGGATGATTTCTTCATCATCAACCGCGAGAATCCGAGCTTTAGGATTATCCAGTTCTACCCGTTTCAGCGATGGCGCCTCTTCACTGACGTCGAGTTTCAGGCCAACATCAAGCGCATGCTCTCTTTCCTTTCTCATGCGTGTCTCATGCGACTTTTTCAAAAGAGTGCGAAGCACTAAATCGACAATGACAAACGCTACGATCGTGACAATTACAATGAGAGCTACAATCATCTTACTGATCCTCTGGAGTAACAAAAACAGCGGCGCTGATCCTGGCGGACCGGTCCGGGATGTGAATTTGGTAGTGTGTTTAGGGAGGCAGAAGTGCACTTTCCAAAACCCGTTGGGGTTTCGGGGAGTAGGGCCGCGCCGAAGTCGTCTATCCTGGACGTATTCTCATCGCGAAAAATTACCGAAATATTCAAAGCCAATCACCTTCCCTAAACATGTTGGGAAACCCGATTTACTGTGAGCAATTCTTATTATGTAGGGCAAACACTACGCTTCGGCAGTAGTGGCCGTACTGACCTAGATCAATAAAGAGCTCTATATTTTCCAAGCCAAATCAGCGAGCTGAAAGTAAAACTTAGTTAATTAGTAAGCGTTTGATATTAAATGGTTAATGTCCAGTTAATGGTGACGACTATCGTATTGTGAAGGATTAGACTTTGATCTTTGGAAGCATATGTCACGCTCCTCGGTAATAGCGCACACAACTGTCGCTTTCAAAAGTGGTCGCAATCGATATGTTGTAAATGGCGAGAACGGCGGTATCAGGGCAAAAAGAGCTTGTCTTTAACGGGCCTCTATCACCCGAAAATCGAAAGGCAGGATGGCCAGCCGGGTCATTTTCAGGTGCTGGGCAGCAAACGGCAGACAGCTTCTGGTTTATTTATTTGGAGGTTCGTGTATGTCGCCCAGTAGTACGGGCCGACTCGCGCCAGTAACGGGTGGTGTATTTTGTTCGTGACCCAACAACCTTTCGCGTGCCAGCCAGGCAAATAACATCCCTTCAATCCAGTCAGGATCCCTGCCATGGCTGGCAGTTGATTCGACTGCTACTCCCGGCAATGCAACCACTATCCTTTGCATCAAAAAGGCATTATGTACACCGCCACCACACACCAGTAGCCGGTCCGGCAGGCCCACAATGGCCAGGCTGTCAGCGATGTTTTGGGCACAAAGTTCTGCCAGCGTTGTTTGAACATTGACTGCTGTTGGGGGGGTCTGACCCAGCGCTTGATCCAGCCAGCTCATATTGAAGTATTCCAGACCGGTGCTCTTGGGTGGTGTTTCCCTGAAGTAGGGGTCTGCCAGCATGAGGCTAAGCAATTTGGTGTCTAACTCACCCTTCGCAGCCCAACGGCCGTTATCGTCGTAGTCCTTTTGCAGTTGGCGCCTGGCCCAGCCATCCATCAGGCAGTTACCCGGGCCGCAGTCAAAGCCTGTCGCAGGCCCAACGGCTGGCAGAAGGGTCAGGTTGGCTATTCCGCCGATGTTCAAAACTGCCCGGTTCTCAGTTTCGCTGTGAAAAAGATGCCGATGCAGCAATGGTGCCAGGGGTGCACCCTGGCCACCTGCTTTCACATCGGCACTTCGAAAGTTATTCACCACCGTTGTACTGGTGTTCCTGGCGATCAGGTTGCCTAGCCCAAATTGGATGGTCACCGGGTTCTCGCCCCGGGGTTGGTGCCACACATTTTGACCATGTGAGCCAATGGCACGAATATCACGCATTTCCAGACCGGTCTCGCGTACCAGGTCTTGCGCAACACGGGCGAAGAAAAAAGCAAGGTTTTCGTCCAGAAGATCTGCCACTGCCGGGCTTGGTGGTGCGCCGGTTTCCAGTAACTGATCAAGTGTCTTTTTGATTGCGGGCGGGTAGGGTCTACACAGCGCGTGCAGTATATCCATTGAGTCGTTGTTGAAGTTCACCAGTACGGCATCCACACCATCCCGGCTGGTCCCGGATAACATCCCGATGATGAGTTCGTCAGTCACTTTCCACTCGTGGTGGTGGCATACATGGAGGCCGATTCAAGCCGGCTTAACTGTGTAAGTACCGGTGCTGCTTTTTGCTGGAAATCCAGCAACTGTGTTTTACCCAGTGGGTCAGCTTTGGGTAAAGAAACCGTGCGGGGGTTGCGGTGAACACCATTGAGTAAAAACTCGTAGTGAAGGTGTGGTCCCTGTGCCAGACCGGTGGCACCGACATATCCAATGACCTTCCCCTGCTTTACCCGCTGTCCTCTTTTTACCGTACGTTTGGTGAAGTGCAGATATTTCGTAACAATGCTGTTCGCATGCTGGATAAACACGTGATGACCATTGAACTTGCTGTAGTCTGAGCGTATGACCTTGCCATCACCTGCCGCATAGACGGGAGTGCCCCTGGGTGCCTTGTAGTCAATTCCGTTGTGGGCTTTGACGCGTTTAAGAATGGGGTGGTAGCGTTTCGGGTTGAAGCTTGAGCTGATATACGCGAAGTTAAGGGGTGCTCGCAGGAAAGCCTTGCGCATATTGCGGCCATCGGGTGCAAAGTACTGTGCCTTGCCATCAATTTCATAGCGTAAAGCCTGGAATTTTTCACCCTGGTTTACAAAGGTGGCGCCAATGATTTCACCATCACGCAAGAAGCTGCCATCCCTGTAAACTTTTTCATATAGCAGGAAAAAGCGGTCACCCTCCCTAATATCCAGAACAAAGTCGATATCCCAACCAAAAAGATTGGCAAGTTTCATGACCATGCCATCGCTGAGCCCCGCCTGCTTGCCTGCCAGGAACAGGGAGGATGTGATGGTGCCGCTGGTTTCAGTGATCTGCGTGATCATATCGCGTGCTTCGGAACTCGCTCTGGGCTGTTCACCATCATGATCAATGATCAGGTAACGATCCTCATCAATGGCATAACGCATCCGCTTGAGCGAGCCGTCCTCGTGGCGTTGAAACTCGAACAGGTCACCCGGGCGGATGTTCTTAAGCCGCTTGGTTTCCTTGTTGAGGTTCATAATGCCGTGCAGGGTACTTGCACTGAAGCCCTGCTTGCGGAAAATCCCATCCAGTGATTCCCCCGAACGCACGGTAACGGTGTCCCAGGATTCCAGTTCGGGGGTCATGACGGGGCTTGTTGCATCGATAACACCCAGGTCAACACCCTCAAGCGCAGGTGTCTGGATAGCTATACGGTCCGGCAGGCTGAGTTCGACCACCTTATTGGCAATGTCCGTGTCCTGCTCACTTGTGTCAAGCCCGCCCAGCGCAAAGCCAACGGCGATGAGTGTCAGGGCAAACAGGGTCAGCTTGGTTCGGGTTATTTTTAAATTGAACTGAGACAATATTCCGGTCAGCACGGAAAGGAGTTTCTTATTTTGCATGCTGCATATGGACCATCGTTGGAGTCATGGGTTCAGGCTGCGCATAAGATACCACACAGGATCGAATTCAGAGTGTGAATTTGCCGTCTCATCGTGCATTATTCAGAGTTTGGGGTAGAGGCAGGCTGAACAAGGCAATACAATGCCACTTCCTTCTTTCACTGCCATAAAAATAAAGGCAGGCAACGGACCGACAGTATGACAGATGCAAAACAGGCTCTTGAGCTAATCTCAAGGGGTACAGACGAAATTATCAAGGTCGAAGACCTGCAAAAGAAACTGGAATCGGGGAGAACCCTGCGTATCAAGGTGGGTTTTGATCCAACTGCACCGGATCTGCATATTGGTCATACCGTGATCATCAACAAAATGCGCCAGTTCCAGGACCTGGGACATGAGGTCACGTTTCTGATCGGTGATTTCACCGGGATGATCGGCGACCCGACGGGGAAAAATGTAACGCGAAAGCCGCTGACAAAAGAACAGGTTCTGGAAAATGCCGAAACATATGCGACCCAGGTCTTCAAGGTCCTTGATCGCGAGAAGACCAAAATCCGTTTTAACTCTGAATGGATGAGTGCGCTCGGGTCGGAAGGCATGATCCGGCTGGCCGCAAAATATACACTCGCACGCATGCTGGAGCGGGATGATTTCGAAAACCGCTATCGCAGTGGTCAACCGATAGGCATGCATGAACTGCTTTATCCACTGGCACAGGGCTACGATTCGGTCATGTTGAAGAGCGATGTTGAGATGGGTGGTACAGACCAGAAGTTCAATTTGCTGGTTGGTCGGCAATTGCAACAGCAATACGGTCAGGAACCACAGGTGATCATTACGCTGCCACTGCTGGAAGGTCTTGATGGTGTGCAGAAAATGTCAAAGTCGCTGGATAATTATGTAGGTATTACCGAAGCGCCTGATGACATGTTCGGCAAATTGATGTCGATCTCCGATGAAATGATGTGGCGTTATTTTGACCTGTTAAGCTTCAAGAGCAATGACGAATTGGCTGCACTGAAGCAGCGGGTAGCGGACGGCGCAAATCCGAGGGACATCAAGTTCCTTCTATGTGAAGAGATTGTTGAGCGCTTCCATGATCGCGAGGCAGCTGAGAAGGCACGCGAAACATTTATCGCGCGCTTCCGTGGTGGTGCGATGCCTGACGATATTCCCGAGAAGACATTGCGGGCGGGTGATGGCGGCATCGGTATCGCCAATGCGCTGACACAGTGCGGTCTGACTTCCAGTAATTCCGAAGCGTTCCGAATGATCAAACAGGGTGGTGTACGTATAGACGGTGACAAGGTCAGTGACCGCTCACTACACCTTCAATCCGGTTTCAATGGCATTCTGCAAGTGGGCAAACTCAAGTTTTGCAAAGCCAATGTCGAATAATTCAACCTTAACACCAACCGAATTATTGGAACTGCGCAATAGGCTGGATGAAATTGACAGCAGTATTGTCGACCTGATTGCGGAGCGGCAGGCGGTAGTCACAACAATCGGTGAGCACAAGCTGAAAACCGGTTTACCATTGAGACATTACGAGAGAGAACGCGAGGTCATTGATCGTGGCGTTGAGCGGGCGGAGGGCCTTGGGCTTTCCGGTTCGGTCGCACGCGATATCATGCAAACCCTGATCCACCATTCCTTAAGCAAACAGGAAACCCACAAACTGGTTCAGTCCGAGCATGGTGCAGGCCGGCGTGCACTGGTTATTGGTGGGCTGGGTCGCATGGGTGACTGGATGTCCCGTTACCTGGACATGGTGGGTTACAGGGTGGATGTTGCGGACCGGGTTGATCATGAAACACCCTTTACCAAGGTAGATGACTGGCAGTCGCAGGTAAATGATTATGACCTGATCGTGGTTGCCGTACCCTTGCGACCCAGCAACGATATCCTGCTGCAACTGGCAGCGTTGAAGCCGAAATGCCTTGTGTTCGATATCGGCTCTTTAAAAAGCCCGATGCGTGAAGGTCTCGAT
>Ga0224504_10000975_pt1 | contig 12776 bp, 13 predicted proteins | sample SF_Oct11_sed_USG_3_FD_170160 | JGI IMG/M metagenome (GOLD analysis project Ga0224504, IMG submission 170160) | Sediment microbial communities from San Francisco Bay, California, United States - SF_Oct11_sed_USGS_24 | ecosystem: Environmental > Aquatic > Marine > Sediment | place: USA... | reverse complement strand
GTTTGTTATTGGCATAAGAAGTGTTCCAGCTCCTCCTAAGGTATCTAACATCCAAGAAGATGCGTCTCCCACATACAGAGTCTTATTAAACGAATCTCCTCTAAAAAATACCGATGCTAAGTCGCTAGTTGCCGGCACAAAACTTCTACAATTTACTGCTGTTTTAGTTAGTGACGACCCCCCAGCTAAAATGTAATTATATCCCTGACCGATATACGACACATAGTTTCCAACAACTCTAAAATTTACTATTACGGAGCTGGCATTTGTTTTAAACGACCCAACAAATCGAGCATTCAGTGTTGGATGGTATTTTGATGTGGAATCGGCAGGATTAACCGTATTTCCAAAATTATCTCTAGTTGGAGAAGTTTCTGAAATAACTCCGACAAATTGAGAATCGTCATTCGGATCTGCTTTCACATACACATAGTACCAAGTATCTGCTTTACGAGTTACTCCAACTTCAATATTGTTAGTAAAATCTAATGTTTGTTCTTGATCGCTACTATAAATTCTGTCGTATATAGAAATTGACCCAGGCTCTAGATGAATGGTTGTGGTAGTATGGTATTCTAATCTACACCCGAACGTAAAACCCTTCGGGAACGCTGACGCAGTTCTCCAAACCGTATTACCTAAATCGTACCTATAAAGTGCGTTCTCATTCTTTACTATTGCAGACGCTCCATCTTTAGGATTTGGGTAAGTAGTAGCTAGGTCGCCATACGAAGCAACTGGAGGGTACCAACTAGTTGCGTACTCCCAATGTTCATGAGTCGCGTCCCACTCAACAAGTTCGTCAATATCCAACACTAGATATGTGTCTCCATCAGACTCTCCTACTGTTGGAAGATTGGCCCAAGTAGATACTTTCTTTAGTAACAAATCCCGCCCTTGTTCATCTTCGATATCACTTCCACCATCCATAACCATCGTAGCTTTGACTTTCTTTTTAGCTTCAGGCATATTCACTCACTCCCTTCTTTAAGAATGGGCGGACCAATAATAGTCCGCCCACTCATTAATTTATATTAATTAAAACATTTTACCTACACCCTGTTGTGCTACTGCTGGAGTTGCTCCGCCCTGTTGCTGTCCAAACGTATTAGTTGCCTCTGTAATTTGTGGCATTAACGCTGTTAGTTCAGCTTCAGTTTTTTGAAGAATATATCCATCTGGAGCAAGTACTGGAGTTCTTTCGATAGGAGATGCGTTTTCGATAGGATCCATTGGAAAGAATTGATATTTTGTTTCCTTATCTCCTCTTTTCCCATGACGCTGTATTTCATAATATCTAGAATTAAGAGCTCCGTATCTACCTACCAATCCCAAGATGTTTGGAATTTCGGTTTTACCTCTATCCCATATTTTCATTTTATTATCCCTAGTATCTAATATCGATAAAATTATTCTTACTCCTGCACGATGCCCTGCCTGACACAACGGGCACATTTGGTCTATAGGGGCTAGACATGCAATTAGTCTTTCTTTTCCATTAAGTTTAACCTTATGAACAACATAAATATCTAAATCCTGATCGTCTCCATGAGCAAATCGCACCTTAGCTATATCTTGGTCCTCTTTTAGCGAAAAGTACTCTGCCGATAATGAAGTGTACTTATCCATGGTTTCTTTTATTGCGTCTACTCCTGTAATTCTGAAATCTGCCATTTTTGTCCTCCTGTGTTTTTTAATTTTTTAATTTATAATTATATATAGTAAGAATGCGTAAGAATTTTATAATGATTTTATAAATTTTTGTGGATAAGTCCCATTTTTAAACTTTTTCTTTAGACGCTTCAATATATAAGGAATGGCAGACAATGTTAAATTCATTTCATTTGCAATTTCTCGATACTTTAATTTGTGTGGATTGTTTAAAATAATTTCACACACTTTAAATTCGTTATCATCTAGCACCGGCTTTAAGTTGCGTAATAGACAATCTACATCTAAGCGATCGTAAGAATCCTCGCGCCCCAAATATTTATCTATAGAATCGTTTTCGTTATGGTAATGTTTATATTCCAATCCTAACGGATTGTTGAATTGACGTTTTGCGATTTCGTTTTGTTCCATCGTTGCATCGTGAGTTGGATTATACGGATTTGTGTACTTCGCTACTCTATATAACACGTTATCTAAACATCTACAATAGTATGTAAGAAATTTAGTTCCAGCATCCTCTTTATACGAGTTTATGCAATCTAATAATTTATCTTCATATGCGGCAGTTAGTTCTGCCTTGTCTGCATAGTTTGTTTTATGGTAGAGATAATAATTCAAAGTCGGTCGTAGTTTATAAAGAATAACCCGCAGTGTATGTTCGTCTTTAGTTTCTCGATAATGTAATACACAAGCAGTTAAATCTAACTTATTTATTCCACGTACAGATTCAAAATACATCGGTGTTGAGCTGTCTTTTCTTTTGTGTGACTGGTTCATGAGTATCCTCTTTTCGGTTGTAATCTTGAGTTTTTTTTGTATTTTTCCCCATATCCCAAAGTATATTAAATTAGACGAACTTACTTACTGTAACAAAACCCCCTTTAGTTATAGTGTATTTAAGTTATATTATAATATTACACGAAAATCGCATGAGTTACAAGTAGTTTAAAAAGAAATTAAAATACATCTACAAACTCCAAAGCATCTAACTGTTCTGGAGTATAATCATTTGCATCATTCAAATCAGGAAACATAGAATACTTCGGAACCCGTACTATGAAATTCTTACTTAGTTGTTCTACTATTAAGTCTTGTGCTTGCAACCCAAACTCGTCGTTGTCCATCCAAGAAACAACTCTTCTAATTCCGTATCGTAAAAGTAATTCGTATTGTTGAATCGATGCTCCAGAAGTATCCCGAAATAAAATTCTTCCTAATAGACTCACTGCTGGGTATCCGTTCTGCATTAGGTATGCCGCATTAAACTCGCCCTCAGTTAAAATTACCCCATATTTTTTATAGTTCTTCTCTAACTTTTCGTTAGTACATGTTCCGTTATTAATTGTATTTATTAATTGTAATACTTGATAGAATCCATATAATAAATATTGTTTAGGAACTCCTTCTACATTCAGGTATTTATCTAAGCCGGGCGGTGGATTTATTAATCTCTGCTTTACAAACACAAGTCCACCTTTATGATCACGAACTGGCATTGTAATTGTGTTATTTAGCGAGTTATACCCATATTCGTAAAAAAGTATAGTGTTTAAATCAAAGTTTCTTTGTATTAAATAGTCGCTAGTATACTTGTAGTTGTCCAAAATACTGTCGTCTATGCAAGTATATGGCAAAACTCCCTTACGAACTCTCCGATAGTTTAATTTTATATCTGGACGCTGAGCTATATCCATAGTATTGTATTTTCTTATAATATACCTTTTACCGAAAGCTCTCTCAGTAGTGCCAAAACAATAAGAAACAAACTCAAAGAAATCGGCAGTATACCCACAAGTAAAACAATGCACTGTACCTGCCGCATACTGCTTTCCGTTTCTAACTATATCCATTTTTGATATTCCACAGCTCGGCTTTCTTTCCTGCCCCTGTTTATGTACCGGACAAGAAACTAATACATCTTTTGTAGTCTCCTTATTTTTTACTTGCGAAAGAAGATTAATTCCTTGAACTTTTAAATCTATTTGCAAATCAGTTACCATATCATAAATATCAGATAAAATAACTATTCCGTCGAGTTGTATCATTCTAATTCCTCCTTAAAATAAATCGTCTTTTATAGAGGCTCGATCTATAGGAGCAAATACCCCATAGTTAATATTCCATACATATTGAAAGGCTTCGCCTTTTGGTCCATACCTATTCTTTATCACAGTACACTTAGCCGCACTTTCCTCCAACTGTACAAACGAAAGTCCTCGAGTGGCATTTTGCATAATAGCATCAGCTCCAAAAGCGTCTTCAATTTCTGGAGTAGCTCCTGCATCTCGTTTCTTTGCTTTGGCGGCCTCTCTGTTTGCTTGATGAACTGCTAATACTGGTATTTGGTATTCTTCAGTAAATGCGAAGCAGTCTACACTAATATTAGCTAATCTAATTCTTTCTTCTTTCCCACGCCTATCGTCTTCCATAAGGGATAGTTGGTCTAGTCCCCATATGTCGAAATTGTATTTATCTTGAAGAATTTTCATTTTACTTACGCTCAATTTTCCGCCCAAATCTTTTTGAGTAAATACTCTAAATTCTGGAAGCTCTCCATTAATAAGAGCAGATATATAATTTTGGTACTCCTTTACAGACTTTGGACCAACTTCAGCAACAAGACTAGTTCCTAACTCTGCGTTTCCTCCAACTAGTTGAGAGTTTCCGAAATGTTTATATAGTGTATCAAATCTAAATCCCATCATTAACGCACTCATCTCTCCAGAGTACATTCCAACTTTTTTCCCTTGCAAACAAGCCTGTATCATATAATTCAGTAAAAGCCAAGACTTCCCCTCATTAGTTCTAGCTAAGATGACAGCAAACTCTTCTGGGAGCCATCCATGCAAAAATTTGTCTAAGGCTGGGTCTCCAGTCTTAATTCCAAGCAACCCATCCAAAGCAAGCCTTCTAGTATAGTCCTCTAAACGCTCTCCTGCCTGACGCAATAAACACTTTCCACTGCCCAGCTCTGCATTAGAAAATTTAAGTAATTCAGTAAATTCTTGTTGAGCAAACTGAATGGCTTCTAAACTATTAGTTTTGCTCATCTCAGCCGATTTTTGCATTGCTGTTACCAGTAAGGAATAACACCGCTGTTCGTGTAATTCTCCAAACATGGTATTAATTGCTTCGCCTGTTTCAAATAAGGTAAACTCTGGAAAGTCGTAAGCAAACTTTACCTTATCCGGAACACTTGCCTTTCCGTCCTTCAATTTCGAGGTATTCCAATGATCTATTATACTATTAAATTCAGCTTCGTATCCAGGAAAATACGACTCGTCGATATCATGCTCTACGATAGGTGCTATTGTATTATTGTTTAGCAACCAATTAAGAAATTGCACCTGTACAATACTTACACCAGATTCAACATCACTCATAATTTACCCCTCTCATCGATTGTCCGACTAATTGTATAGTTTTAGCTTCTTTTAATCTATCGACTATCCTTCCATGCAAATTTTCAAGCAACTCGTATTGAGTGCAATTACTTGTATAGATAGTCGACAAATTGTTACTATACCTTTCGTCGATAATAGTTAGTAGTCTTTCTCTTACCCACTCAGATGCCTTTTCTGCCCCTATATCATCGATTATTAAAAGCGGTACAGTTTCTATCAATCTTAGCTTTCCAGAAAAGCCCTCTTCTGGATTATTGAATTGAGACCGCAATTCCTCTAAAAACTTAGCCGTTTTAATGAAGTATACTGCAGAATCAAAACAACACTGTTTAGCCATTTCTCGAATATACGCATTTGCTAAACTGCAGGCTAGTGTAGTTTTTCCATTGCCTTTGTTTTCTCCCCATAGGACTAAGTTCTTTCCTTGCTGTACCCATGATACAATAGATTCTTTAATCTTTAATATTTCTGTGTATGCTTCTGTATCTTTTTCTGGAACAAACAACTGAACAGTTTGTTGATATTTTTTTGGGAGGTTACTTCTCTTATATAACAAATCCAAAAGCACATACCCACCACAAAACCTATTACATACGCCTTCGGTGTTAGCCTTTTTACAATACGGAAATCCCCAACAAGCTGTCTTCATTTACATCCTCCTTTATTTAGCTCGTTCTAGTGCTCCATCTCTCTTTACTTTATATAAACTTCTTATTAATATATGATCATCATAATATTTCTTATTCCTACAATATACCCTAAAAACTCTATGTGGGTCGTTTGGAAGATCGAAGTACTCCTCTACATCAAAAGTTGTATAGTTTGGATAATATATGAAGTTTTGTGTTCCCCATCGATCACTACCCAAATCTTGTCTTGACAGTGTCTGTAACTTATATCCAACCGAACCGCTAGCAGAAACCACTTTAGTTACGACGACATGCTTTATTTCGTATATTATATCTGGAATGTTGTGATCCGCCTCTGTTTCGGTCTTTTGTTCTTGAGCTTTCTTTCTATACCGATACGCATCGTATGAATAATGCTCACCTCCCCCTCCCGGACTCCACGCACTCCAATTATAGTCGTAGTCGCTGTGAGTATTATTCTTTTTATTTTTTGGGCCCGTTTGAGCTGTTTTATGCCCAGTATTTTTAAATCCATACTTTATAAATTGTTCGGAATTTATACCGTGCTTCTTACAAATATTATGTATCAATTTTTTTGCGTTTTCTTTTTCCCCCCCAAAAGCCGCGTTATTAGAATATAAATTTCTGAGCTTAGTTAACTTTTCCATTGTTTTCGAATCTAACATATGTAATCCTCCCTTAACTTACAGACAGCTTCCCTTTAACTGCGAGCTTATCTACCAACTCATTATACATTACTCCGGAGTGTCCTTTTACTTTTTTCCATAAAACATCTATACCACTATTCTCTATTGTCTCTTTTACTTCGATTATTGCTTCCCACAGATCTCGATTTTTTACCTCCTCTCCAGATACATTAGTTGTCCAATTATTATATTTCCAATCTATATACCAACACTGCGTGATACAATTAACTAAATACGCACTATCGGAAACTATCTGTATTTGCTTAATTGGTAACCCGTCTATTTCTTTATGTCTAGCATTTGAAAATGCCTGCAAGCCCTTTAAAGCCGCAGTTAATTCCATTCGCTGACTTGTTGTATCGAGCTCTCCCTGCCATTCAGAAGCCCTCAACATATTCTCGTATATGAACGCATATGCCCAACCTCCTGGATGATGTTCTTTTTTCATACTAATAGCTCCGTCTGTGTAGATTTGTAACATACTCATTTAATCAACTCCTAATTAAAATTGGATTGTTTTTCCTTCAGTACTTTGTTTATTATTTAAGGAACTTGCTTCCGACTGAATTGTTGCATACTGTTGATAGGCTTTTATGAGATTAGTAAAAATCCACTCTACAGCTAAATATCTAATTCTAGGTCTTGGATGGTTTGTATGATGAAACAGTTTTTTGTAATGAGTCACGTAAAACTCTATCATCGGAACTAGTTGTTCCATTTCCATCGTCTCTAATATCTTCGTCAATATTTTCTGGTCTTTCATCGTTTCTTTTACGTTGGAAAAATACTGCTCTCCTTCGTACGATGTTTGATATAGTTCTGCGAAGTACTGGCATATATGTTCCTCCTTTATATCAACAAATTTTCCAGCCCGTATCATACTTAATGGATCAGTCCTGGAATCGCAATCAGTAGCTCCCTTTCTAACTGATGAGCTACTTGGCCGGAAAGTGATAGTACTGTCTCCCTCACTTGATTCTGTTGTAGATTCGTTATATCTACAGACACCCTCACCGTAAAGGTCTTTATTAGAGACTTTTTGTTCTTGTTCGTCGGAGATGATTCTACTTGCACTTTTTTCATCTATTACCTCACCCTCTACACGAAATGCTGTATCAGTTTTTTCTCCAGTCAACAAATAGTGTAAATCAAATTCATTGGTTGCTAAATTGTGGAATCCTTCAGCAGTTTGTACTCTTATTACGTTCAGTCCAGATATTAAATTCTTAATTTCGATATCTCTAATAGTAGCTATTCTCTTTCTATCATTTTCGCTTAATCCTGGCAAAATATTTAATATATAAATAGAACTTTTCCCCTCTACAGCACTCGGAACATTATTTCTATAAACTACTGTTATCATACTTTTCTTAACTAGTCTTTTCAGGTGCACTTGAATTGCTCGAACTCCTAATCCAAGATCCTTACTTAATCTATCAAGTGATGGACAACACCATCCTTTACGACTTCCATCATCATCTAAATGATCGTATGAGCATAAAATTTCAAATAACATTCTCTCTTGAATAGTTAAGGATCCGTTTCTAATAAAAGAATTTGGAAATACACAATAAGTCAATAAATCAGAAAATGTCATATTACTTTTAATTTCCACAAAGCACCTCCTATATATAACTGTTTATATATATAACACAAAGATGGTAATATTATAGCGATTGCATAAAATGTTTCCGCAATCGCTACAACTCTGTTATTTCGCCCTTACTGCGCCTACTTCGAATGCCGATAGTTGTGTATTTACTTCATGAGTAACTCTATTCCAAGCCTTTTTATATGCTTCCTCTGTAGTGTCTTCTGCAGAATCTAACTCTACAGACATTTCAGCTCCAGCTTTTATCCACGATTTATCGCTCTGAGCAACACTTACCCCAAAACTTACTCCTATTGTTTTCACTTTCATTAAAACATTTCTCCCTTCTTATCAGTCGATACTGCATCGTTCGACTCAGTACTCTTAAGTTCTTTTTTCTGTTTCGGATTAACACTAAAAACATAAACTATATTTTCTATTCTACACGCACCTAATTGCTCCATCGTAACCCTACCCTCTTTAACTAAGGTAGTGATTGCTTCTGGATTAGATATCTCTTTTATAGCTCCTGTAGCTTGTATTTCTTCTGGACTCATAAGCTCCTTTATCAAAGCAACTACTTTATCTTCATCCATAGTACTTCTGTCCTGTTGTTTTATTACTAAATTATGATGTTCGTATTGTAGACTAGAAATTTTATTATCTACTAAAAATGACTTAACTTTTGGGGCGAGTTTTTTCTCCTCTTTTTCTAATTCGGATTTTTGCTTTTTAATTTCATCAAGCCTATTTAATTGCTGAAGTGCAAAAGGAACTTCGACTTCCTTTAATTCACTCCCCTCATCAATGCAATAACACACTGGCGGAATACTTTGTTCTGATTCTCCTAACTCAGTTCTCCACGCATCTACACTTCGAGATACCCCACACAACTCGCACTTCAAATACATAATACTACCTCCTAAATTATTTATCTTCTCTTATTCTCTTAAATACAGGAAATCTTAAACTCTTTTGTCCGGACTCGTTAAACGACTCTTCGAAATACTGAATCTCGATAGTTTTGTCTATGATTAGGTTTGGGTCGTGCCAAAACTTAGCTCTAGCATAGTCATCAAATCCAGACCCAACACTAACTTGGTTTCCTTTATACTCTACAGTAACACTTCCTAAAGTATTCTCAAATTTACCAGTTCCTTGATTTACTCGAACAACTTTTAAATCAATAGTATCAAATTCTTTAAATTTAAGCATTGTGTCAGAACGTTTTCTAACATAAACAGAATCTAACTTTAACATAATACCTTCCCAACTCATCGACTTAGCATGGTCAAACCATTTAGCTATTTGCTCGAACTCATTTCCACGATACAACTCTTCAACTAACTGTATGTTTTTAAGTGAGCCTCCATTCTCAACTGCTACCGAAAACATTGACGATAAAATATCATATCGATCAAATAAAGTATCGGTAGATTGTCCAGACTCCCACTCAGCTAATGGAATCCTATCAAATACATTAAAAATCAATCCAGTTTTTGGTTCGTGACGCAAAACTAATTTCTGAGTGTCGTTAAAGGCATCATTCGCTATAACTTCTCCATCATAAACTATTGTGGTTGCCATTCTAGGAAACTTAGTTTTAAATTCTTCTTCTATTTGTGGAAAATTGAATAACTCAACACCACTTCTAGTAAAAAATCTACAATGTCCTTCTGGATCAAAATAAACAATCATTCTAAATCCATCTAGCTTTTTTTGTAATTGAAAATCTTTTCCCCGAACTTTATGAATATGTTTAGTATGTGGATGAGCCAACATTACAACGAATGTTGGAATCAGGTCTTTGTAAACTTCATTTATTGTCTTAGCAGAACATCCAATCTTTAAATTTTTGAGGATAAGTCGCGTATACCAATAATACTCCTCTTCATCACAAGTACTTAAAAATGCATTTACATCGCTTACATCTTCATTCGAACCAAACGGATGTTTTTTAAGTTCGTCTAACAATTCAAAAATATCTGCGTACTTGCTCTCCGTAGTCGGCACAGAACTTGCTCCAAATAAAACATTCTGCTTAGGTCCAGACTCAGACTGAGCAACTTTAGTCTCTTTATACGGACGAATAGACGCGAGTCCTATTCCATATACCCAACGCTCGTTATATGCATATAGAAAAAACTTTTTTAATGTTTCGCATTCGTTCCGAATCAAAATATCTTTTTTTGCATTTCTAGAACGCTCGCTCTCTAACTCACGCAAAATTTTACGAATGTCCATGATAACCTCCTTTATACTTATATGTATATGTACACAAAACCAACAAATAAATTACAGAGATATAAGGCATACTTTAATTTTCTTTATACTTCACGTCTTCGTAAATCTTTTTAGCAGTACTTCTTACAGCCTTGATTAGATTTCCTTTTTCTTTTTTAATTTCTTCAACTAGCTTTTTCTTTTGTATTCTCTTACCTTCGGCATTTACTTTTTTCCTATATTCATGAGTTTGTTGTCGAGCTTCAGTACTTCGGTCATATTTTAATTTATCGGCTTTTTCTCCCCACCGAGTTCTAGAAAACTGAGCTATATCTCCATACTTTAAATTTTTAGAAAATGTTTCTATAAGAGCTACATCAGCTAGTGACCAACACCTAGAATTATTTTTTCCAAAACGTCTACTTTTTGGAATTAACCGATCCTTTCCTTCTGAAGCTAATTCATCAGACCAGTTATCCCATAGTCGTACAGTTTGTACAGAACGTTCAACTATCTTTGCAACAGTACCTATTGTCACAAAACATACGCCGTTTTCCTCTATGATGCATGAATTTATTCCCATAACGCTTTCCTCCTTAGTATCAGTTTCGTTAAATCTATATCTTTAGTTAAAATTCTGTACTCCGGCATAGTTTTCTTATGATGATTAAATACATGAGAGGCTAATCCTACAATATAACTTCCGCACAATGCACATTGCTGAATATCTGCCCGCATAACGTAACAGGAGCATTTGTCTTTATAAATATTTTGTATAGTACTACTTTTCAGTTTGCATACTTGCTTAGTGATTAAACAACTGTTACAAGTATAACATATTTCAGTTATTATGTTAATCGCCAAAAAGTTAATCCCCCAAAATTTCGTTCCATACTACAGAACTATTTTTAAACAGTGGAACTCCATCTACAATTTTATCTATATAAATCTTATCTGCTTTTAATATCTTTTCAACATGCTCATCAATAGAGTCTTTAACCACATAACTAATAACAGTAACATTTCCGGTCGTACCTCTTCTATGACAACGATCCTCTGCTTGCTCGTTTTCATTAATAGTCCAAGACTTATTTAAGAATAAAACGTATTGGGCTTTAGTTAAAGTGTATCCAGTACCCATAGCTTGGATAGTCCCTATCAGGACGTTACGAGATATATCTTCTTGAAAGGTTTTTATAATATCTTGTTTCTCTTCTGCTTTAGTTACGTCTCCAGTAAGTACTAATGGAGCCTTTTCTTTTAATTCGTCAGTTAATGTTTTTATAGGAGCTTTATATGTACTAAAAATTACACACGGTTCATTATTTTCTGATAGCTCTTCTATTGTTTCTTTAACGGCCCGAATTTTTACCGTATCAGTAAATTGCCTCAAACGCAAGACAATAGAAGTTGCTAACTCTTTAACTACCTCCCCAGACTCTATTTCTTTTCGAATTCCGGACTTTAATAAATCGTATTCAACTTGTTCTTTAGCACTCATTTCTACATAAACTGTTTTATGTGTTTTGGGTGGAAGTGATAAAATATCCTTTGTTCGTCTTACCTGGTAACGATCGAATCGATTATGCATTTCATCTAAGTTTTTATATCCAATCGTTTGATATCCAGTAAACCCGCCCAATATACAATATCGTTTAACAAAATTCCAGTACGCAGTAGTTTCGTATCCAAACCAATTTAAAATATTCCACGACTTTTCAATTGCCTTAGTAATAGGTGTTCCTGACAAAGCTACCATATACTTACATTGCAGATACTTAATTCCTTTGCCTTGTTGAGATTTATGATTATTTACTTTATGAAATTCGTCTAAAATAATAGCTTGTATTTTTCCACTATTTACTAGATTTACAATCTTAGCTAATACTTCATTTGCATTATATTCTACGCCATATTTGTCTTTTTTAACTTTTAATCTAAGAGATTCTATATTAATAATACTATAAGTGGCTTGAGCATACTCGTCTAATGTCTTTAATTTCTTTTTTGTAGTGCCGTCTATTACCTGACTCGTATTCCAAGAGTGTTTTGATATCTCTTCTTGCCAATTATACTTAACCCCATTAACCCCACAAATAACTAACACATGACTGACTTCATTAATACTCTTTTTATAATCCATGATATCTATAGCTTGCTTTGTTTTACCTAAACCCATTACATCAGTAATTAAAAATTTATCCATATGAAGTGCTTTATTAAACGATTCTATTTGATGTCCGTCTGGAGCAGTTTTAAATTTATACTCTGCCTCACACTTAATTTTTTTATAGTATTCAATTAACTCCGAAGTTGACCGCTTATTTGATTTTTCTTCCTGAATAGCAAAGTATTGATTTACTTCTGGAAACTCTCCATGAACAGCGATGTTATCTTTACCAAAAAGTCCTAACAATCTATCTATATCCTGAATAGGCATTTCCCAAACTTTATTAACAGGCTCATAAAACCTTACCGGTAAACTTTTTATCTTTTCTACAATTTGGTAACTATATTTGAATTTTATGAATATTGAGTGCGTTGAATTTTT
>Ga0224504_10000974_pt1 | contig 12777 bp, 16 predicted proteins | sample SF_Oct11_sed_USG_3_FD_170160 | JGI IMG/M metagenome (GOLD analysis project Ga0224504, IMG submission 170160) | Sediment microbial communities from San Francisco Bay, California, United States - SF_Oct11_sed_USGS_24 | ecosystem: Environmental > Aquatic > Marine > Sediment | place: USA... | reverse complement strand
TTTTCGGTGGGATTTACAGTGGTTTCCTGGCAGTGAGTGAAGTAGCCGTGGTTACCGTCGTCTACGTTCTCCTGGTTGCCCTGCTCATCAATCGCGATGTCAAGCTCAGCCAGATGCCCACCATCGTTGGCAAGACCGTGGTGATGATCGGCAGTATTATCATTATTCTGGGTGCAGCCTTGGCCTTCAATAGTCTTCTGGTTGATCAACAAGTACCCAGCAAAATCTTAATCTGGATCCAGGGCCACGTGGAGAGCAAATTCGTTTTTCTGCTTATCTTAAACATTTTCCTTCTGCTCGTGGGGTGCTTGCTTGATGTCTATTCTGCCCTGGTTATCGTGGCACCACTCATCGTCCCCCTAGCCCAGGGGTATGACATCAATCTCCTACACCTTGGTATCATCTTCCTCACCAACCTTCAGATCGGTTACTCCACACCACCCATAGGGATGAATCTCTTCATTGCCAGCCTCAGATTCGAAAAGTCCGTCCTCCGTCTCAGCGCTGCTTCCCTGCCATTTCTGGGTATCCTTCTTGTGGCTCTGCTCATCATAACCTTTGTTCCTGGCTTGAGCCTTCTTTTGGTCAGGTAGTCTCATGAAAAATCTCATCATGGAGACTAGGCCGAGCATCACATTTGCTTTTGAGTATCCACTCACATGCAGACCTTTTTTTCTGTCCTCGTGCCGGAATTGGCACGCCTGTTGCTCTCGGGAGGGAGAAACTGAAGAGACTGCAAACCGAATTTGATGAGCTGAGGGGAAACCATGCAGAAGAATAGAATTTTGATCGTTGACGATGAACCTGACATTGTCGAAGCTCTCCAAACGAGGCTTGAACAGGAAAACTTCGAATGTCTAACAGCTTATGATGGCAATGGGGGTCTCGAACTCGCCCGCGCCCAGAAACCAGACCTCATTATTCTCGATATCATGCTTCCTAACCTCGATGGTTACAAGGTGTGTCGGCTTCTGAAGTTTCAGAAGGAACTTAAGCGGATTCCTATCATTATGCTAACGGCCAGGGATAAGGCTGAAGATCGCCTCTTAGGCGAGCAGACTGGTGTCGATTACTACATGACGAAACCTTTCTCCATGGATAAGTTGGTCGGCAAAATCAAACAATTCTTGGTTTAATGACATAGAGTCTATACGGGATCAAATCTACCAGGAGTGAGATCATGACGAGCGGGGAGGAAATCACCCTCACAGAAAATCTTGATGAGGCCATCAAGGAGTTGCAAAGATTGAGGAGTCAGCTGAGCATATTGGCCGAAGTCGCTGGCTCACCAGTTAAATCACCGGAGGAAGTTGGAGCTCTGGTACAAAGCCTCTCACTTCACATTCGCCAAGCCTTGACGCATATTCGGACTGCTAAGGGACAGGCAAGAGGAGATCGTTAGCCCGGATAATTCATAAATAACTTGCTGCGACCACGGATATGGCCGGGCGAGAACTGCAAATTTTCCTACTTTTTTTCACACTTGACTCCGTTACTTTTCTGTGTTAAGGGACGGATCTGAGCTTCCAAGTCAGTTGGGCTTTCGAGGATTTTTTCCTTTGCCAGAGTGGCGGCCTGGGGCTTGGGAAAAAACTTATTCAGGAGGTCAAGGCAGTGGCAGAAGGAACAGTTAAGTGGTTTAGTGAGAAGAAGGGGTATGGCTTCATTGAGCAAGACGAGGGTGGAGATATCTTTGTCCATCACTCCGCCATCGACATGCCCGGTTTCAAAATTCTCTATGAAGGTGACCGCGTGAGCTTTGAAGTGGGACAGGGCACCAAAGGCCCCGCCGCCCAGGACGTCAAAAAGCTTTAGTTGGCAAGAACTCGTTTATCTAAGGGCATCTCATCTGAGTAAGATGAGATGCCCTTTTTATTTATGTGCGTTTCGCCGAGGCAGTAATGAATTGCCCCAGAAATCCACTTCTATCGATAATATGCTATGTAATCAGACGGTTGCCACACCCGCTGCGCCGAGGCAAAGCAAGAAAAAAGCCTCTTGAAAGAGGCTCAGGTGCACTCTCGTCAAGAGGCTAAAACTATCCTTAGGCCAGAGATGATCCTGACTAAGGAATTGATCCCCTCTATCTCACCCCATCCTTCAAAGGCTTTCCCGCTACGAACCTGGGAACCTTTCGGGCTTCAATGAAAATTTCTGCGCCGGTCTGAGGATTCCTCCCTTTCCTTGCCTTTCTTTGTTGAACCTTGAAAGTTCCGAACCCTACCAGTGTGACTGCGTCACCCTTTTTCAATGCGTTGGTGATCGTCGCAAAAACGCAGTCTACTGCAGCCTGGGCCTCTTTTTTTGTTTTGACTACCTTGGCTACCTCGTTAACCAGATCGGCCTTGTTCATGTCGTCCTCCTTTGTTGAAGGCAGTGCGGCATCTTAATGCGAGACCTATACAGGTCTGTGGCCAGTTTGTCAATAGTCGGCTAGAATGACATGTTGAATAGGAAAGACTCCCCCAGGTCATGCCAATCCAGTTGACATTTTCTAACTATCTGAAATTAAACATATATTTTTACTTCCTACCCTACGAGTGTCAACCTAGCCCGGATATTTCATGAATTGGTGTCGCGAGACCACGAAGATGGGCGTGCCACCTGGCAACCGCAGGGAGTTGGACCCGAGGCGTACCTGAACGGTACGTCGCAGGGACCGACACCCGAGGACGCCAGGCTTCCGGCTCGGAGAGCCTACAGCTCGGAGAGAAGGACGCCCATATCCGTGGTCGCAGCAAGTAATTCATGAATTATCCTGGCTAGTTGGCGGTTGCTGGATTTCCAGGGTGAGTTGGATATTTTGCCCCTCAGTTAGGAGATTCAAAATGATGCATGATATTCAATAGTTGCACAGAAAGAACTCTTGGCTCTTTTCTTGCAAAACCTGACGTTTGCATTATTGAGATTATACACTGCGGATGGGTGACAAACTGTATGGTTTTGGGAGGCCAATGATATGAGGATTAATGGTTTGGTCAAACGAAGTACGTTGAGAGCGTTCGTTATTCTAACATTCTTGGTGGCACTTTGGAGCCCCATAAACGTAGCGGATGCCCAGCAAAGCTCCAACGGCGGAACAAAGAAAAACTTTCTATGGTCCGCAGAAAAGGGGAAAAGTACCATTTATCTTCTCGGATCAATCCACCTTCTACCAAAGGAATTGATGGCGCTCGATAAGGCAATCGAAGCCGGTTACAGTGATTCCAAAATCATTGTTTTCGAAACAAATATAGATGGCCTAAGTGATCCAGCTTTTGCAGCTAAGGTGACAAGCCTTGGCCTTCTTCCTGCGGGTCAAACACTGGAGCAGCATGTCTCCAAACAAACCTATGGTTTGCTGCAGCAAAAAGTTGGCGAACTTGGTCTTCAGGTGGAGATATTTAATCAATTCAAGCCCTGGCTCTGCGCTTTGACCCTGACTAGTATGGAACTCCAAAGATTGGGTTTCAATCCAGATTACGGCATAGATAAGAATTTTTTTGACAGGGCAAAGCAAGATGGAAAAGACATGCGCTTTTTGGAAACCATTGATGACCAACTTGAGTTGTTTACAGAGATGAGTAGGCAGGAGGAAGACTCATTCCTTGCCAAGGTGTTACAGGAACTTGACACTATGGGGGTGAAGGTAACTGATATGATCAATGCCTGGAAAAGTGGTGACTCCGACAAATTGGCATCTATGGTGAAAATAGAGTTTGAAGGCTATCCCGAGGTCTATGCTAAGATGCTGGTGGAGAGAAACCAAAAGTGGGTCGAGCAAATTGAAGATTTGTCAGGGCAGGATGGTAATAGTCTCGTGGTTGTTGGTGCCGCTCACTTTGTTGGAGACGACAGCATATTGGAGCTTTTGAAAAGGAACGGATTCGAAGTGGAACAGAGGTAAGATCGGAAAGAAAACCAAATCGTGCATTTTTTCTTTTTGACAGAATGTCTACACTGAGCATAGGATAATAGTATATAATTTCCATATTGAGATCCGTAAACTTGGCTCTGTTTTGGAGGAGAAATGAATATCAAAGTGTGCTTGCAAGACTCCCAGTAGAGTACCCTTTCTCAACTGGGAGTGTACGACGTAACCTTGATGAAATTCGACAATTCGATTAATAGTTGGAACCTTACGATTTTGGCTACTGAACGTTACCTTTGATGAGTGCCACTGCTAAAGTAAATCTCGACAGACTCTACCATCTACGATCGTGGATATAACCTTTCGGTAACACCACCTCCTGAGGTTTTTCACCAGCACTTATTCCATTTTCGCTATCGCATGCTCGACCCTGTTGAAGGTTAGCTGTTTCGCTCTGGGCTAAATTTTCCCCTTTTGTCTTTTCTTCTTAGACACACTTGTTCTCTCTCTGAGCTCATCATTTACTGACCAGAGATAAAACTCCTTTGGGAAAGAGGAAGGCGAGGAGGACGATCATGTTAGTTAGACTGATTGAAATGATAGAAAATAACGCCGCGAGTATGGCGAAGGAGCTCAAAGGAAAGCTTCTTAGCGACCCAAGCACTTCGTCCTACCAGACTCTGGTTGACCAGACGCTCTATCAGAACATTTTTGAAATTTATAGCCGTTTGGGTCACTGGCTGCTCAGAGATAGTGAGAAAGGAGAGGTAAGAACTCACTACTCCAGTATTGGCCGGCAGCGGTTTGAGGAAGGTTTCCCTCTTCATGAAATAATCCAGGCGTTGGTTGCCACGAAAAGACACATCTGGGATACGGTATTGGAAAAAGGAATAATGAGAACGACAAGAGAGCTTGATTCTGCTGTTGATTTTATTACTTACCTAAATCGTTTCTTTGATATGGCCATTTACTACACCACGCTTGGATACTACAGGGAGCTTCAATTACAGCAGGCAAGTTAATTGGAGCTGCAAAAACTGCTTAAAATACCGAAAAAAGCTGTATGGAGGCGCATCGTGCTTACCAAAAAGATAATTGATCTAATTGAAGCCAATGCTCTGCAACTATCCAAAGAGATCAAAAGGGAGTTGTTGCTCCATCAATCAACTCGTTCATACCAGAAGATAGACGAGAAGATCTTGCATGATTGGATTTATGATGTTTGCAGCCGCTTCAGCTATTGGCTCGACGAAGATAGGGAGAAAGGTGAGGTTCAACAGCACTACAAAAATTTGGGCAGAGAGAGACTCCTGCAAGGTTTCGAGCTGCCGGAAGTGATCAGTGCTCTGTATCTCACCAAGAGGCGACTGTGGGCATTCATTGCGGCAAGCAGGGAAGCTGACTCAGCCCTCAACCTGAACCAAATTGTTGAAGCCTCTTTCTTGTTGGTGAGGTTCTTCGACCATGCGGTTCTGCATGTGAGCGAAGGGTATGAGGAAAGTTTGCGAAGCAAATATGGCTATGAGGCCCCACTAAGTAACCCTGAGAGGCTGAGTGAAGCGATTGCAGCAAAGCAAAAGCTGGAACAGCCAATATACGAAGAGCCGAAACTCCCCTCCCTTTGTTTCACCAAAGGAATGATACGTTTTGGTTAGTTCCCACGAAGCAGTCAGTGGGGAGAACGGACAAAGGAGGTGTGTGTAATGAAAGCAGGAATAGTTTTTACAGGAACTGGACCCATTTTGATATTAACCACCTACGAGTCATTTGGAGATGAAAAATTCGTTGAAAAGCTTGATTTCAAGGGAATCAAGAAGTTTATCGCCTATGAAGTTCCACTGGACCTAGTGAAGAAAAAATATGGTCAGCAATTCGATGTTATCATGAAAGACGTTAAGCAGACGGATGATCTCAGGGTTTTGGATTTCGACGGCCACAAGGTATTTTATAGCTTCTCGTTTGCTGATCTGGGGCAACATTATCAGCACGAGGCGACCTGGTAATAAAAGCCCGCATTATTGAAGCTCCCTGTCTCTCTAAAGCTGGACGGGGAATGCGCTCGCCTACTTATTTTCCCCAAGGGAACCCCATGCAACAGGAGAGCTGGAGCATTTTCACGAGTCGCCTGCTGCGGCAGTGGCTTTTCCCTGCAGCCTCCTTACTCGCTCCACCACTGGTGGATGGCTGTAGTAAAAAGCAGCGTAGAGGGGATGAGGGTGGAGATTGGCCAGATTTTCCTTGGAAAGCTTTATCAAAGCCTCTGCCAAATCTAGCGGTCTTCCAGTGAGCTCACAGGCAAATTTGTCCGCTTGCCATTCATGCTTGCGGGAGAGAAGGCTCAGGGCTGGAGTCAAGGGAAACAGTAACAGCGAGCTGAGAAATCCAAGTATGAAAACTCGCACGTAGAACGAACCCTGCTCCAGCCCTATTATTCCTGGCAGCCCCTCCCAACCAAGCAATTTATAAGCAAGGAAAATTGCTCCCAGGGCCACTATCTCGGTCAAGATGATCCTTTTCATCACGTGCTTCTTCTTCCAGTGCCCCACTTCGTGGGCTAGGACCGCCAATATTTCCCGGTGAGTCATACTTTCCAGAAGGGTATCAAAAAGAACGATCCGCTTTACCCTGCCGATTCCTGAGAAGTAAGCGTTGGAGTGGAGGCTACGTCTGGAAGCATCCACCTGAAAATATTCTTCACCTTGATCCCTACTTTTTCAACCAGAGCCCTGATCTCAGCTTCCAGTCCTTCAGTCTGCACCGGTTCAAATTTAAAAAAGAGCGGTTCGAGAACATAGGGCGAGATGTACATGAGAAAGATGCTAAAGAGCAGGAAAACAGCCCATACCCACAGCCACCACCACTCTGGGCTGAAACGAACAAGAAAAAGGGCAGCCGCAACCAAAAGCGTCGAGAGCACGGTGGAGATGACGGTTGACTTCAGTAAATCACTCAGCCAGAGCCGACCTGTCATGGTATTGAAGCCGTAGCGGTTCTCAATGTTGAAATTCTTGTAGAGACTGAAGGGGATACTGAAAATGGTCCCAACGTACATGAGACCCAGTACGAAAAACACACCCCGCACGACAAAGGATTTGGAGAGGGAAGTGACCCAGCCATCGTAAATGGTGATAAATCCCCCGAACAGAAAAACAATCACGACAAGGTTATTGAGCAGCGACAAGACAGTACTGAGTCTGATGCTTTCAGCCGTGTATGATATGGTTTTTCGTAAGGTCTCAGCATCAATGGCTGTGGAGAATTCGGCAGGGACTTGATCGCCTTTTTCTTTCAGGTACCTGATGTTCAACCACTTGAGTCCAAGGGAGACACTGAAAAAAAACAGATAAATAATGAGAATAATCACTTTCATGGAGCAAATGATACTGCATTCGTCTCGTGGAGTCGAGAGCAAGCCCCGACATTTCATGAATCACTTGCTGCGACCACGGATATGGACGTCCTTCCTGGCGTCCTCGGGTGTCGGCCCCTGCGACGTACCGTTCAGGTACGCCTCGGAACCAACACCCTGCGGTTGCCCGGTGTCACGCCCATCTTCGCGGTCTCGCGACAGCAATTCATGAAATGTCGGGGCTAGGGTCTACTAGGCACTACTGTCCATAAATGACGCCGAAGGCATAATGACAGCGAAGTGTAGTGACAGCAACTTTTAGTGGCTAAATGACTATGAGAGACAGCCAAGCGCAATTGAGCGGAGCTTAGTAACTCAATGGTGCCTAGTGCTTACTGCCTAGTGCCTAGTTAGGGCATGCGCTCTATGGCGCCATGCGAAATGGAGGGATAAGCTAGTCTGAGGTTTTGACTCTTTTTTGTCTCTGCGCTTCCTTATAAAGCTCGTAGAGCTCAGGAAAATGCTTTTTCACATGCGCGACTGCCTGATCGCCGCTCAACCCTTCCTTCTGGCTCAGCGTTCGTACGAGCTGATCCCAAGCCTTCAGCAGTTTCTCGTTTCCCGTCATTCACTCTCCTTGGGATCAGTTGAAGCACCACGTTTTTTTGTTGATATCTCTAAAAAAAAGAATCTCTCGTCAACTTGACTCAGAAGTTTTTTCATGACTTTTTCCGAGATAATCCCCGCCAGGTAAGCCTCCTTGATTCCGTCCTTTTCAGCATGGAGTAACCGTTCTTCCGCCAGGTCCAATTCCTCGGCAACCGCATTTTGATGCTCGGCGGCAGCTTCCTCCAAATCCGCATGCAGTTCCTTCACTCGATCTTGCAAACGCGGTGCCAAGAGCTCGTAGTTGCTTTGGGACAGAAGCCCGCGGCCAACCATTTGCTCCAACTCCAACTGCACTCGGCCTACGGCGTAGACTTCACCTTTACTTGTTTCATAAGATTGTTGAGAATCGCCTCGAATCAGCCCGAGCTTGTGGAGCACCATCTTAAGGCTCAATCCTTGGACCAGCAGGGTAAAAATCACCACCGCAAAAATCATGGCCATCAAAAGCTGGCGTAGGGGCAGGTCTATGGGCAAACTCAAGGCGAGTACCATGCAAATGGCTCCCCGAATACCGCCCCAGAAAAGCACTCCCTGCCAGCTTCCAGGTAGGGGCTTATCCACTTTACCAATCAGGGGCGCAGTGCAAAACACTGCTGCGGCTCGCCCACAAATCATGGCCGCCACCGCCAGCAGCACAGCTACCCAAAGTGGCCCAAAGTGAACTATTTTCACTTCTATGCCGATCATGAGAAACAGAACGGAATTTACCAGAAAGGCTGCATATTCCCAGAAATCGCTCACTGAAACTCGGGTCGTGGGTGACATGGCCCACCGAGTACCGTAATTACCGGTCATTAAACCAGCCCCTATGACCGCCATCACCCCGGAAATGTGCAAGTGCTCTGCTAGCAGGTAAGCACTGAAAGCGAGAATAGTGGTCAAAGTGATCTCAATGAGATGGTCATCCACCAAACTCATTACCTTGGCCATGGCCAGGCCCAGGATCACTCCGATCCCGCCTCCCCCAACCACGCTCACCACAAATTGGCGCCCAGCAGAGAGGAGATTGAAATCGTCACCTTGGGCTATTCCCAGAAGAACTCCAAAAAGCACCACAGCCACGCCGTCATTGAAGATGCTCTCGCCCTCGATTATGAGCGAGAGCCGCCGAGTCACTCCAAGTTCTTTGAAAAGAGCCAAGACCGAGATGGGATCGGTGGCGGCGACAATGGCACCAAAAAGGAACGCATGTCCCCAGGAAAAGTCTGGGCCTCCATTCCACAACTGAAAACCGGAATAGGTAACAACAGCAGTGACAGTGGTGGCTAGAAGCACACCTGGCAAGGCTAACATCGCAATGGAACGAGCATTTTTCTGGAGATCAAGTATGTCTATGTTAAATGCGGCTTCAAAGAGGAGGATTGGCAAGAAGATATGAAAGACCAATTCCGGGGTCAGGAGCATCTGCGGCAGAAGATCAAGTGCCCCCATCACTATGCCTACGACTACCAAGGCGATAGTGTACGGCAGCCGAATGTATTTGGTGAACATGGCAACGGCTGCTGCAATTATCAGCAGCCACAATGCTTGCACCTCAATGCCAAGTCCCATACGAGTTTATCTCCAAGGGCGACTCTCATTTAGCCTGGTGTTGATTGCAAAGGAGTCAGGAGCCAATGGGCGTGCTCGGTTCTACTACTGGATACAACTGGTCAGAGGTTATTTCCCAGTGCTCGCCGGCGACGATTCTCCTTTCTTCGTCACCCGTCCAGAAACCCAGCCCACTATAATACCCAGAATGAAAGCCCCCAGCAGAATAAGAGCCCGAGATGCCTGTGTGCCCCAGAAGAGAAACTTCACCTGCACCACTTCAGAATTCTGAATAATGAACGTTGCAAACAGCAAGCCGAAAACCAGGAAAACAATTCGTTTGGGAGTCATTGCCACCTTCCTCTTCGGGTTAAATGCCTAAAATGAACTAAAGTGAGCTAAAGTGACTAAAGTCAGCCATTGGGAGGTTTTTAAAAACAGTACCGTAGGTTTTCTATGCTTTGTCCCTCTTTCTTCTGTCATCTGTCGTCTGTCGTCCGTCCTCTGTCTGCTGTCCGCTGTCTTCTGCCTGCTGCCCTTGATCTTTTGTCGTCTGTCGTCTGTCGTCCGTCTTCTTCTTGCCTGTCCCGCGCTCAGTCGCGGGACTGCCCCCTGCCCGCTTCTTCTCGGCCACCGTCTTTTCGTATAGTTCGAGATACTTCTGGGCGGAGGACTGCCAACTGAAATCAATGGCCATGCCGTTCTTCATAATTTGGTGCCAGGTCTCAGGTTGGGAAAAGAGATCGAGAGCTTTCTTGGTGGCGTCCCAGAATGATTCCGGTTTGTAATTGGTGAATCGGAAGCCAACACCTTTCCCTTTCGTGGGATTGAAAGGGGTGATGGTGTCGTACAGGCCGCCGGTGGCCCGCACGATCGGCACGGTGCCATAGCGCAGGCTATACATCTGATTCAGACCGCAGGGTTCGTACTGAGACGGCATCAGGAACATGTCCGCGCCAGCTTCGATCTTGTGGGCCAACCTCTCATCGAACTCCAGCCGTACTGCGATCTTTTCTGGATAGCGCTCAGCGAGCGCGGTCAGCATCGTGTGATACTTATCTTCCCCAACCCCAAGAATTACCAGCCCCAGGTCATAAGCCATGAATTTATCCATAACGGCCGATAAAAGGTCAAAACCCTTCTGATCTGCCAATCTGGAAACAACTCCAATCAGCGGCCTGTTCATGAGTCTTTCCGGCAGCTTTACCGTGCGCAGGAGGTCCAGCTTGCACATGTGCTTGCCTTCCAGGTTCTCCCTCGAATAGTTGGCGGCGATATACGGGTCGTTTTCGGGATTCCATTCCTCGTAGTTGGCACCATTTATAATTCCATGCAGCTTGCGGTGATGCGTTTGAAGAACGCCTTCCAACTTATGTCCGTATTCCTTGGTCTGGATCTCCTCGCTGTAGCGAGGGCTGACTGTGGTAATGACATCCGCACAAACTATAGCCGCCTTCACGAAGTTAATCCCGCCCCAGAACTCCATGCCATCCATACTGAAAAAACGTCCGGGCAACCCGGTCTGTGGGAATAGTTTTGCAGCGAACTGCCCCTGATATGCGATGTTGTGTATGGTAAACATACTCGCGGTCGCGGCCAAGTCGTCCTCAGCTGCTACCAAGTGTTTCAGGTAGGCGGGGATCAAGCCGCTCTGCCAGTCGTGGCAATGAACGATGTCAGGCTGAAACTTTACCGCGGGGCATAAAGACAGCACAGCTTTACAGAAGTAGGTGAAGCGCTGAAAATTATCGAAATAATCACCTTTTGGGGTTCCATAGAGATAGGTTCGGTCAAAGAATTCATCCCGGCGGATGAAGTAGACTTCTACGGTATCGTTGAGTTGGCCGCGATAGATATCAGTGTTAATCACCTGGGAGCCTAACTCCACCGGCAGGTTCTCCACCACAGGGTCTGCCCCCGCTAACTCCTCGACGAAACGGTTATAGTAAGGCATTACAATTCGCACTTGGCAGCCTAGGTTGCTCAAAGCAAGGGGCAAAGCACCGCCCACGTCGGCAAGCCCCCCGGTCTTGGCAAAAGGCGCAACCTCTGAAAAAACCATTAGTACCCGCGGTGGTGATTTTTTCTTTCTCATCCTTCTTGACCGTTCATATCAGTTGAGCCAAACCGGTTTGCTTATATTAGGGAATTGAGGGGAAGTGTTGCAACAATATTATTCTGGTCCTACCTCTCAATGAACTCCAAACGTTTAGATTGTAGGTTATGGAGTAGCAGGTGGCAGGCGAATACTGTCACCGGATGGCAGGTCACAAATGCCAGGACATGGCGCAATCATTCCCAAAAAAGAAAATGGAGCTGAGGTAGCCGTACACCTGAGATAGTTCTGTTTTGTCAGTCTGGCTTTTCTACCCCAATTATTTACATTTCTGTACTTTTAATCCCCGTAGACCCTCGATAATTTCTACAGAGTCTTTAACCTCTCCATACCTATTTTCAGATATGAGCTTGTTAAGCGTACTTTTCTCTTCTTCGATCAGCTCGTCAATTGTCCTACAATAGACCATGTTTGCAATGCGTGCCTTCACCTTTGTGGGAGTACTTTGTATCTTTATACTCCCATCTTTTTGTTTTTTTATAGTCAGCTGTTGACAGAATGTTGAGCTGACGAATGTCAAGTTCAACATCAACAGAGATACGAAAATACACGCTGCCTTTCTTGTTTTTTTACTCATGCAGTTGTCTCCTTTCAGAGTAAAAGAACGGTGCAGCTATTCCTATTCTTTCTGCGGATTACTGCAATAATAACGACGAGACTCCCTAACCCGCATATTTCATAGATTGGTGTCTCGAGACCGCAAAGATGGGTGCTTCTGTTTGTTCAATCGCCTAGCACGGATATTTCATGACTACAGAAAGATTTGGTCTACAAACAGAGTACTCAATTGAATTTACTGAGGCAAGAGAAAAGATTATACCTGCGCTCCCCACTCCAACAACTGTTACAAGAGCTCCAACCATGTAAATCTTAACGTTGCCATACCCAAACCGGTAAAAATCGCTGCGCTCGCGTGATAGCGCTTGCGAATAGGATACACGTGCACAATAAGGTTAAGGTTGAGGGCAAGGAAAATCTCTTGCAAATCAGTGGGACAGGAGGGTAAACTATTTTACGAGTTGCACCGCGCCGCAGCCCGGAACAGGGCCACGATGGGTCCTCACAATCGGGGACGACAACCCTCTCAGGGTTCTGCTCACGTTTCACTGAGAATTATTGCCCAGTGGATAGGTAATTAGTTACGTTTTAGACATAGTGCGAGGGTGGCGGAACTGGCAGACGCACTGGATTTAGGATCCAGCGCCTTCGGGTGTGGGGGTTCGAATCCCCCCTCTCGCACCACATAATGATTTCGGGGGGTTA
>Ga0224504_10000973_pt1 | contig 12777 bp, 10 predicted proteins | sample SF_Oct11_sed_USG_3_FD_170160 | JGI IMG/M metagenome (GOLD analysis project Ga0224504, IMG submission 170160) | Sediment microbial communities from San Francisco Bay, California, United States - SF_Oct11_sed_USGS_24 | ecosystem: Environmental > Aquatic > Marine > Sediment | place: USA... | reverse complement strand
GATGAAGAAGAAGGCTTAAAAACAGGCACCATGGTGAAAGTTACTGAAATTGTGAGTGCCGAATTATTACTTGTTGAAAAAATTTCTAAATAAAAAACAATATGAATTTATTATCCCTTTTACTACCATTACAATCAGGTCCAACTGGTCTTTATTTAACTGCTGCCATTATTATTATACCAGTAGTTTTTCTATTCGCAATGATAAGACGATATAAACGTTGTCCTTCAGACAGAATTTTAGTAGTATACGGAAAAACAGGAGGTGGTCAATCAGCTAAATGTGTACATGGTGGCGCCGCTTTCATCTGGCCAATTATCCAAGATTATGAATTTTTAGATTTAACACCAATGTCTATTGAAGTTAACTTAACAAATGCGTTAAGTAAACAAAATATTCGTGTAAATGTCCCCTCTCGTTTTACCATTGGTATTTCAACCGAACCAAGTGTTATGCAAAATGCCGCTGAACGCTTGTTAGGCTTACACTTAGATGCAGTACAAGATTTGGCACAAGAAATTATATTTGGACAATTACGTTTGGTGGTTGCTTCAATGGATATAGAAGAAATTAACTCTGATAGAGATAAATTTTTATCTCATATTACACATAGTGTTGAAGCTGAATTAAAAAAAGTTGGTTTAAAATTAATCAATGTTAATATCACCGATATTCACGATGAATCTGGATATATCCAGGCATTGGGTAAAGAAGCTGCCGCCAAAGCAATTAACGAAGCAATCGTTACCGTAGCTCAAAAAGATAGAGATGGTGCTATTGGATCTGCAAATGCGGTTCAAGATCAACGAATTCAAGTTGCAGCTGCAGATGCCAATGCCGTTGAAGGTGAAAACACGGCAAAAGTTCAAATTGCAAATTCAAATGCTGATAGAAGGTCACGTGAAGCAGAGGCAGAAAGAATTGCAAACGCAGCAGAAAAGGTACAAGCTGCAAAAGCTTTAGAAGAGGCCTACGCTGCAGAAAAAATTGCTGAAGAGGCCAGAGCAAAACGTAAAGAAGCTGAGCAAGGAGCAGATATTATTGTTCCTGCTGAAATAGACAAGCGTAAAATTGAAATTGATGCAGAAGCAGAAGCTGAACAAATTAGACGGATTGCAAAAGGAGAAGCTGATGCCATCTTTATGAAAAAAGAAGCAGAAGCAAAAGGTATTTTTGAAGTATTAACCAAACAAGCACAAGGTTTAGACAAAATTGTAAAAGCAGCTGGAGAGGATGCTCAAAATGCTGCATTGCTATTAATTGCTGATAAACTACCTGAATTGGTAAAAACACAAGCAGAAGCAATTAAAAACATCAAAATTGATAAAGTTACCGTTTGGGAAAATGGCGGTAGCGGAAAAGATGGTAAAACCTCCACTTCAAATTTTATTTCAGGAATGTATAAAGCGGTTCCACCGTTACAAGAAATGTTTAATATGGCCGGTATGCAATTGCCAAATTATTTAAAAGGGGAACCTATTGAAGATGTAACTTCTGAAGAAGAAACATCTGAAAACATTGCAAAAAAATAAAATATTCTAATCATAAAGACTCGTAATTAACACTTATTATCATTCTAAACGAAGCCATTTTTCATTTCGTTTAGAATGATTTTTTAATTTCATTTACACCCTATGAGTTTTTATTTAGATACTATACCCGGATATTTTCAAAGACTAAGAAATACAAAAGCACACAGGGCTAAACATCAAAAAAATTTTAAAAGGAGGCAATGATTATTCAAAAGTAAAAAGTGTAAAAATTGAATATAAATTACTCAAACTCACGAATTACAATCATTCAGAATTCAAAAAAAAGTACAAATAGAAGCCAAACTTGAAAGCATAAAACGACTTCAATTTTTGAGGATTCTAATTTCTGTTATACTCATAGCCCTTATAATTTTCAATAAGAATGGTTTTAAAATTTACTCAGTAAAAAATCATTATTCTCTTTTCTCATAATAACACAATGCATTCCAGCCTTAGCAGGAATGACATCTCATATTACTTTTAGCCATTAGCGTAAAGCTTTTGCCCCTTTAAAATTCATAGAAAGCTGAATTCTTTTACGAGTAACATCAACTTCCAATACTTTTACAATCACTTGCTGATGCAGGCTTACAATTTCACTAACATCACTTACAAATTTGTCTGCTAAATTAGAAACATGCACTAATCCACTTTCTTTAATTCCAATATCAACAAAACAGCCAAAATTGGTGATATTATTTACAATTCCCGGTAATAATTGCCCAATATGTAAATCGTTAATGGTTCTAATATTTTGATTAAAAGTGAAAACCTTTGCCTTTTCACGAGGATCTAACCCAGGTTTTTCTAACTCTTCTACAATGTCTTTTAACGTTGGAAGCCCTACGTTTTCTGTACAATAATTTTCTAATTTTATTTTTTGAAGTATTTCTTTATTACCAATTAAATTAGAAACATTTAAGTTTAAATCTTTAGCTATTTTAGAAATAAGCGCATAACTTTCCGGGTGTACAGCCGAATCATCTAACGGGTTATTGGCCTTTTTAATACGTAAAAAACCAGCTCCTTGTTCAAAAGCCTTATCACCCAACCTGGGTACTTTTTTAATATCTTTTCTTGAAGAAAAAGCACCATTATCAATTCTGTAATTCACAATGTTTTCAGCCAGCTTTGTCCCAATTCCCGAGACATAACTTAACAATGAAGTACTTGCTGTATTGATATTAACACCTACTGAATTCACACAGCTTTCTACCACCGTATCTAATGAGTTTTTTAATTTTGTTTGGTCAACATCGTGCTGGTATTGCCCTACACCAATTGATTTTGCATCAATTTTTACCAATTCTGCCAAAGGATCGGCCAAACGACGGCCAATTGAAACCGAACCACGCACCGTAACATCAAAATTTGGAAACTCATCTCGGGCAATTTTTGAGGCAGAATAAATACTTGCACCTGCTTCGCTTACAACAAAAACCTGTACATCTTTATTAAATCGCATTTTTCGAATCAATTGCTCCGTTTCCCTAGATGCCGTTCCGTTACCAATGGCAATTGCTTCTATTTTATAAGCATCTACCAACGAATTTATCTTTTTCATTGCTCCCAACGAATCGTTTTTTGGTGCATGCGGATAAATGGTTTCATTGTATTCCAAACCGCCTTGTGCATTTAAACAAACCACTTTACAACCTGTTCTAAACCCAGGATCAATTGCTAAAATATTTTTTTCGCCCAAGGGCGCCCCCAACAACAACTGCTTTAAATTTTTTGCAAAAACTTTAATAGCTGCGTCATCAGCTTTTCCTTTGGCATTACTCAAAGCTTCATTAGATAAGGAAGGCAACAATAAACGCTTATATGAATCTTCAATTGCCAAACTTATTTGCCTACTACACGCATTATTGGAACGAATAATTCTATCTTCCATTTTAGCTAAAGCTCTTTCGTTATCTATTTCAATCTTCACACGAATAAACCCTTCTTTTTCGGCTCTTAAAATGGCTAACAAACGGTGTGATGGACAACGGTTTAAACTTTCAGACCAGTCAAAATAATCTCTAAATTTTTGAGCTTTTTCATCATCCTCTTTTGCTTTGATTACTTTTGTGTTTATGGTTGCAAATTTTTCTAATTGGTACCGTATATTATTTCGAATATCGGTTCGCTCGTTAATCCATTCAGCAATAATAAATCTAGCACCTTCCAAAGCAACTGCTTCTGTTTCAACCTCATCATTTAAATACTTTTTTGCAATAGATTCAATATCTGTTGCCCGCTGACTCATAATAATTTTAGCCAAGGGTTCCAATCCATTTTTACGTGCAGTTTCCGCTTTTGTCTTACGCTTTTTCTTAAAAGGAAGGTATATGTCTTCAAGGGTTGTTAAATCTTTTGTATCCGTTATTTTTTGTTTCAATTCATCAGTTAAAACACCTTGTTCTTTCAAGGCTTTCAAAATAGTAATTTTTCGCTTTTTAAGCTCCTCAAACTGGGTTTTGTATTTTACAATATCACCTATTTGAACCTCATCTAAATTTCCTGTTCGCTCTTTTCTATACCTTGAAATAAACGGAATGGTACAATCTTCATTTAATAATTGAATGGTATTTTCAATAGATTTAGATGGTAATTGCGTATTGTCAATAATATATTTTAATAGCTGCATATTTCTAATTTGAGGATTACAAATATATTATTTAGTAGGCTATTTAAAAGCAAAAGACCAATGAAATTAAATCCATTGGTCTTTAATATATTTTAAGAAAAAAAAGACGCTACAAATCGAAACGTAAACCCAATGAAATGTTGTTTTCTTTTCTATTTGGATCGTTAAAAATATTGTTTAGATCGTATTTACAATACAGCGAAAAATCATCAACACCAATATAAGTACTTAATCCGTAGATAAAATTTGCCGTATTGTAGCTTTTTTTGAATTTCTCTTTTTCTTTATGTCCATTTTCAAAATATTTTAATTTTTGACGAGTGCCTAAATTAAAACCCGCATAAGTACCAACACCAAATTTAAATTTTTTACGTGTTGAATATCTATAATACGTATCGCGTTTTATTTTTTTTGAGGGACCAAATTCAAAATGAATAGGAATTACTAAATTATCCATCCGCAGCTTGGCCTTTTTTAATTTAAAAGGATATGTTTCTAAAGTAGTATCGTCTCCATTCTGCACAAAATATTGGTTATCTGTAGGATTTAAACCGTTAAATGCAAAAGAGAAACCAAATCTAAAACGCACCGCATTTGATTCTTTTAAAAGACGTGTAGACCATACCCAACCCATTTCAAAATATTTACTCTTTCCTATTTTGTATGGAGAATGGTCTATAGATTGCCCTTCTATAATAGCATTGTTTAAACCAAACGACAGCAATAAATTTGAGTGTGTACGTTTGTCGTATTTTTTTTGATAGCCAAATTGAAGATCAAACATAGAATCTTCTTCATCAAATATTTCGAGTTTCAGTCTATAAGGATCAGTTCTTAATTCAATATTTACGTCATCTTCTTTTATTTTAATAATAGCTCTTTCGGACAAAGCCACCGAATTCTCTATAATTGCAATTTTATTTTCAATATTTAAAGCGTGGATCTCTGCCGCAGCTACTTTTAACTCTGTTGCTTCTTCTTCAGATATTTCTCCTTTATTTAAACGGGCATTTATGGCTAAAACCTCTTTTTTTAAAGCTTCTTTCTCCTCTTGTATAACCTGTTCTTTTTCTTGCTTTACTTCATTGTTTTGTTCCGAAGAATTTTCGATTTCTTGCGCAAATAATTGTTGGCTCAAAAATACTTGACTTATTAAAAAGCTTATTAGTAATATTTGTTTCATAATATAATTTTTTGATTAATTTCCTCGATCGGTTATAACAACTTTTCGTGGCTGTTTTACGGTGTTTACAATTTTTTCAAATAGTTTTTCTTTAAAATCTTTATCTAAATCATCCTCAACTTCAGCTAACAGCGCGTGAGCGCTCACGGCTCTTTTTGATGAAATTTGACGATTTATTATTAATTTAATTTTTGAAGTATTTAATAATTGTTCCACTTCTGCATCAACGTCTTGATACTTTAATGATGCTTCAACAATTAAAATTTCTTTAGCTGGCACTTCCACCATTTCGGCTTCAATGTTTGCTATTTTTAAAGGCGGCAACTGCTTTTTGGTTTTACTTAAAGCAAGTGCTTCACTTTGTATGTTATTATTTTTAGGATGCACAATTGGTTGCTGTTTTGGCTGTTCTTTTACCTCCTTATCTTTTGGAGATTCGGCAACTCTAACCTCTGTCTCCTCATTTATTATAGGCATTTTTTTAATATCCTCTTTCACCGTTGGCACCACAATAATAGGCTCATTTACTACATCCTTAACTGGTTTTAAAAAGTAAAATCCAATTGAAATTAATACTAAAATAACTGCCGCATATTTTAGAAATAGCCCTTTATTGCCTTTTTTAACATTTTCATGAGCATCCATTTTTTTACTTAACTGATCCCACGAACCTTCAGAAGGTTTAATACTTCTATTTTGAAGTGCTGTTCTATATTTTTGTTGTTTGTTCATTGTACTTTTTTTCATTAGTGGCAATCATTTTTTGTAATGATTTCCTTGCCCTTGACAATTGTGTTTTTGAAGTTCCTACTGTGATTTGTAACAATTTTGCTATTTCAACATGTTTATAACCTTCTATTACATATAGATTAAAAATAACTTTACATCCTTCGGGCAATTCATTTATATATTTTTGTAAATCATCAACCGCGATACTTAATTCAACCTCATTTTCAAAAGGCTTTTCGTATATTTCAATTTCATCAGTAAACAACAATTGATCCTTTTTACGCAAGTAAGAAACGCTTTCCCAAATCATTATTTTTCGAATCCATCCTTCAAAACTCCCCCTATTCTCAAACTGATTCAATTTTGTAAACACCTTAAAAAAACCACTCAACATCACTGCTTCCGACTGCTGTAAATCTTTAATATAATAAGTACATAAACCCAACATTTTTGGTGCATACTTATCGTACAAAAGCTTTTGAGCCTTTCTGTTTTTTTTAAGCGACTGCTTAATTAATTGTGAATCGTTATTTAGTTTTATGACTTTCAGCATGCTATTTTTAAGGCCTACATTTATAAAGACGCTTTAAAAGTTAAAATGGTTGACATCAAGTGCTATTTTTTTTAATAAAAACCTAAATTTAGGGCATAAAAAAACATGAAACAATTTACTTGTTTCATGTTTTTTTATAATATTTAATAAAATGTTAACTTACCTGCTCTCCATTGATTACCGTATCGTTTTTAGGTTCAACAAAGGCCAATTTACCATCAGGTGTATCAGTCATTAAAACCATTCCCTGGCTTTCAATTCCTTTTAAAATTCGTGGTGCTAAATTCACTAACACAATTACTTTTTGACCTATAATATCTTCTGGTTTAAAACTTTCAGCAATACCAGATACAATGGTTCTTACATCTAAACCAACATCAACTTTTAACTGTAATAACTTTTTGGTTTTTTTCACCTTTACAGCTTCTAAAATAGTACCAACACGCATATCTAATTTGGTAAAATCATCAAATTGAATGGTTTCTTTTTGCGGTTCTACTACTTTATTTTCTGCTTCGTTGGCTAGTTTAGTTGCTTCTAACTTCTGTAACTGCACTTCAATTTCAGCATCTTCTATCTTTGCAAATAACAACTCGGCTTTCCCAATTTGATGATTTGCTTCAATTAAAACTTCACTTTCTGCTATTTCATCCCAGGCAACGCTCTCCGAAACATTTAAAATTCCTTTTAATTTGGTAGATGTAAATGGTAAAAACGGTTCACATACTATTGACAATCCTGTTGCTATTTGCAAGGCAACAAACATAACGGTTTTAACACGTTCTGGATCGGTTTTTATCAACTTCCACGGTTCTTCATCGGCCAAGTATTTATTCCCTAAACGGGCTAAATTCATCAACTCTTGTGAAGCTTCTCTAAAACGATAACGGTCAATTGAACTGGCAATAATTGCGGGATATTTTTGTAGTTTCTCTAAGGTTTCAAGGTCAACATCGCTCAACTCATTTGGTTCAGGAATAATACCTTGGTAATATTTATTGGTAAGCACCACTACCCTATTAATAAAATTACCGAAAATTGCCACCAACTCATTATTGTTACGTGCCTGGAAATCTTTCCATGTAAAATCGTTGTCTTTAGTTTCAGGAGCATTGGCTGTTAAGGCATAACGCAACACGTCTTGCTTTTCAGGAAAATCTATTAAATATTCGTGTAACCACACTGCCCAGTTTTTAGAAGTTGAAATTTTATCACCTTCTAAATTTAAAAACTCGTTTGCGGGTACATTTTCTGGTAAAATATAACTTCCTTCAGCTTTTAACATAGCCGGGAAAATAATACAGTGAAACACAATATTGTCTTTCCCAATAAAGTGAATCAATTTGGTGTCTTTATCTTTCCAATATGGTTCCCAATCTTTTCCTTCACGGGCCGCCCATTCTTTTGTTGATGAAATGTAACCTATAGGCGCATCAAACCAAACATATAATACTTTACCTTCGGCTCCTTCTACAGGCACGGGGATTCCCCAATCTAAATCACGGGTTACTGCTCTTGGTCTTAAACCATCATCTAACCATGATTTTACTTGACCCAATACATTTGTTTTCCAATCATTCTTATGCCCTTCAACTATCCATTCACGCAACCATTGCTCGTATCTATCTAACGGTAAATACCAGTGTTTGGTAACTTTCATAGTAGGTACGTTTCCCGTAATGGCAGATTTTGGATTTATTAAATCTGTTGCATTATGACTGGTTCCACATTTTTCACATTGGTCGCCATAACTTTCTTCAAAACCACATTTTGGGCATGTTCCAATTACAAATCTATCAGCTAAAAACTGTTGTGCTTCCTCATCGTACAACTGTTCTGTAGCTTCTTCAATAAACTTGCCCTCTTGGTATAATTTTGTGAAAAACTCTGAAGCAGTATTGTGATGAATTTCAGCCGAAGTACGCGAATAGTTATCAAAAGAAATTCCGAAATCACTAAACGATTGCTTAATAATCCCATGGTATTTATCAACAATATCCTGGGGAGAAACCCCTTCTTTTTTTGCTGTTATTGTAATTGGCACACCGTGCTCATCAGAACCACAAATGTATAAAACATCGTTTCCGGTAGCACGTAAATAACGCGCATAAATATCTGCTGGTACATAAACACCTGCTAAATGTCCAATATGAACGGGACCATTGGTATATGGCAGCGCAGCTGTAATAGTATATCTTTTTGAATTGTTCATCAAAATTTGTTTAAGAAAGAGCAAAAATAAGGATTGTTTATTAGAAAAGTGAATAGTTGATTCGGTTTTCGTAATTTGCAATCTGATTTATTTGTTTTTTTATGATTCAACCTTCCTATTTACAAAAAAATGATACCGTTGCAATAGTTTCAACTGCCCGAAAAATTAGTTTAGAACAAATTCAACCAGCCATTGATTTATTAAAAAACTGGGGGTTAAAAGTGGTGGTTGGTAAAACCATTGGTTTTGAAGAAAATCAGTTTGCAGGAAACGATCAGCAGCGCACTCAAGACTTTCAACACCTATTAAACAATCCACAAATTAAAGCAATTTGGTGCGCTCGTGGCGGTTATGGAACCGTACGAATTATAGATGCTTTAGACTTTACTAAATTTAAAAAGGCACCAAAGTGGATAATAGGCTATTCAGATATTACTGTACTGCACAGTCACGTTCATAATTTGGGAATTGAAACTTTACATGCTACCATGCCTTTAAATGTTTCAAAAAGTACCGAAGACAGCCTTTTTTCTCTCAAAAAAAGTTTATTTGGCGAATGCTTGATTTATGAAATAAATTCTTCAAAAAAAAATAAAACAGGTGTTGCTTCTGGCGAACTACTTGGTGGAAATTTATCTATTTTATACAGTTTACTAGGAAGTGAATCAAGCATAAATACCGATGGAAAAATACTGTTTATTGAAGATTTAGATGAATATTTATATCATATTGACCGAATGCTTATGAATCTTAAGCGCAATGGTTCTTTTAACAATTTAAAAGGATTGATTGTTGGTGGAATGACTGATATGCACGACAACGCCATTCCGTTTGGAAAAAATGCAAAAGAAATTATTTTAGATGTTGTTTCAAAATATAATTTTCCAGTGGTTTTTGAGTTTCCCGCAGGACATTTAAAAGACAATAGATGTCTGATTTTTGGAAGAAAGGTGAATTTGGAAGTAACTAAAAAGAAAACAAAACTATCATTTCTATAAAAAATGAACTTCGGATTGCTCGAAAACGAATTAAAAAAAAGGCTGAAATACGACTATCTTTGGGGAAGAAAACAAACAGACTCCTTTGATAGTCAAACAAATTTTATATACAAAATAGCTGAATTTGAAACCCTTTTAGAAAAAATTGATACAACTTTTAAAGATCATCCACAATTAAATAATTTAAAAAATTACAGCTTGAACCGCTGGTTTAATTTTTGGTCGGCAAAAGCGATAGAGACTATTTTCTGTGAGCACAAAAAAGTGAGTCCGCATCCAAATTTTAAAGATAAATTTATAGATTTTTATATTGAAACCATTCCCTTTGACCATAAAACAACGGTCTTTCCTAAGGGATTTAAAAAATCTATTCCTTATGCCGTTTCTCATAAACAAGAATTAATACAATGGCTTTATACCAATCAAAGCTCTCAACAACGGAAACATTTTGAAAACAGGGTTTTTATTGTTTTAATTGATTTTGACAACCCACAGGATCATTGGAAATTAAAAGCTGAAATTAGTTGGTTAAAAAGTTTAATTTCAACTTATTTAATTAATTTTGACGCCTCTAAACTTCATCGTTTTTCAATTGAAAATAAAACCGTTTATTCGGATATTATTTGGGCAATAAAATAACCTTAGAAGTTAAATTGAAATAGTTATTTTTAGCCGTTACAAAGTATTACTAAAAACGCTTTGTAAAGCTAATTTCTAATAATGTATATTTTAGTGTGAATTATATAGGTTCTAAACATAAATTATCATCATTCTTAAAAAGTGAAATAATAAACACAGTAGGCAGTGATTTATCACAATTAATTTTTTGTGATTTATTTGCCGGTACAGGTATTGTAGGCCGTAACTTTAAACCTTTGGTAAAACAAGTAATAGCCAACGATATTGAATTTTACAGTTATGTATTGAACAGAAATTACATTGGAAATTCATCTTGCTTAAACATAGACAAACACCTTCGTTTTTTAAATAATTTAGAAGGAACAGCAGGTTTTATTTTTCAGCATTATTGCGAAAACGGAAGTGAAAACAGGTTGTATTTTTCAGCAGAAAACGGTAAAAAAATTGATGCCATTCGTCAACAAATTGAAACTTGGAAAAACGCTGATGAAATTAATGAAGATGAATACTTTTTTTTATTAGCATCGTTAATTGAAAGCGCCGATAAAGTTGCCAACACCGCTTCTGTTTACGGCGCCTATTTAAAACAACTAAAAAAAACAGCTCAAAAATCACTAAAAATAGTACCTGCCACATTTATTTCAACTGCTCATTCACACCCGGTTTATAATGAAAATGGGAACGAATTAATACATAAAATAAAAGGTGACATTTTGTACTTAGATCCACCATACAATGCCAGGCAATATGGCGCTAATTACCACTTACTAACAACAATTGCTAAATACGACACGTTTATTCCAAAAGGAAAAACTGGTTTAAGAGATTATCAGCGCTCGTCTTACTGTAAAAAAAATGAAGTAAAAAATTCTTTCGAAGAATTGATAAAAAACGCTAACTTTAACTACATTTTTGTAAGCTATAACAATGAGGGTTTAATGACTGAAAAAGAAGTAAAATCCATTATGATGAAGTACGGAAAGTACAACCTAAAAACAACCAATTACCAGCGATTTAAAGCAGACAAAACAACAAATAGAAATCACAAGGCAACTACAACAGTTGAATATTTACATATTTTAGAAAAAAATGGAAAATAAAAACGAAAACACCAACTATATATTTTGTATGAAATGGGGTACTTTGTACGGTGCTGAATATGTTAACCGATTACACTCAATGGTTAGCAAAAATTTAACCCTCCCATTTAAAATGGTTTGTTTTACTGATGATACATCAGGTATTATTGATGAAGTTCAATGCTTCCCAATACCGGAATTAAACCTAGACTCTAATCTTCCGGAACGTATGTGGAAAAAACTTATCACATTAAAAAAAGATCTATATGGCCTTCAAGGACGCGCCTTATTTTTAGATTTAGATATTGTGATTATAGACAATATAGATTGTTTTTTTGAAATTGAAGGAGAATTTAGAATTATTAAAGATCATAGCTGGAGAAGCTGGAGAATAACCGGAAATTCTTCGGTTTACAGATTTGATATTGGCAAACACGGGTATGTTTTTGATGATTTTATTGCCAATTCAGACAAAGCACTTAAGAAACATAGAAACGAGCAAGAATATTTAACCCATGCCATAAACGATAAAGGGAAATTACAATATTGGCCAAAAGAATGGTGTCCAAGCTATAAATACGATTGTATTTCCAGATTTCCAATGGCTTTTTGGAAAAAACCAATAATTCCTGAAGGCTCTAAAATAATTATTTTTCACGGTGAAATTAACCCTCATAAAGCCGTTAAAGGAGGGCGAGGAAAATGGTATAGGTACGTACAACCAGCGCCATGGGTAGCAGAATATTGGAAGTAAAAAAAAGCCTTTTCAAATTTGAAAAGGCTTTTTTTTCTTTGATTAATATTTTTTTACTTCGCCGATTTTTTAGAAAAAGTATAAGTAACACCAATATTTAATCCAAAAGATGAATAAGGAACTTTTTGAGATAACTGCTTTGAAGGATCCGTATTATTGTTTGGTAATTCGTCTACATAATCAGTTGTTTTTGAAAAACCAGGAGGTAAATTATCTAAACTAAATGGGTCAAAACCTGGAACCGGTGTGCCATCAGGTAAATAAACTCCACCATCCATTGCCACAATTTCGGAATCATTTCTTTTAATACTTATTCCCATGTATTCAGCTTCAACAAATAAACCAAAAGAGTCAGAAAAATCATGTTTATATCCAAAAGCACCAACAAATCCTAATGGTAAAACACCGTGATAATCTTCAGTATAGTTAACTACCGTGTAAGATCCAAGAGGTAATCCGTCTAAAT
>Ga0224504_10000972_pt1 | contig 12784 bp, 7 predicted proteins | sample SF_Oct11_sed_USG_3_FD_170160 | JGI IMG/M metagenome (GOLD analysis project Ga0224504, IMG submission 170160) | Sediment microbial communities from San Francisco Bay, California, United States - SF_Oct11_sed_USGS_24 | ecosystem: Environmental > Aquatic > Marine > Sediment | place: USA: California... | reverse complement strand
CTCGCCGGTGAGCTGGGTGACACGCCGATCCTGCCGGATGAGCCGTTTGTCGGGCGCATGGAGGGTGGCAGTGAGACCGCCGAGTGGGCGCTGGTGTGGTTACCGGAAGGTGGCGAGCCGGTTGCTGAAAGTTATGTCAACCTGATCCCTACCGTGCAGGGTGGTACGCATGTCAACGGTTTGCGCATGGGGCTCACCGAGGCGGTGCGCGAGTTTTGTGAGTTTCGCAATCTGCTGCCACGCGGTGTCAAGCTGAGTCCGGAAGATGTCTGGGACCGTTGCAGTTATATCCTTTCCGTTAAACTGGTGGATCCGCAGTTCAGCGGTCAGACAAAAGAACGTCTGTCATCGCGCGAGTGCGCCGCGTTTGTCTCCGGTGTGGTCAAGGATGCTTTCGGGCTGTGGCTGAATCATCACACCGAGATGGGCGAAAAGATTGCCTGGCTGGCCATTGAAAGTGCACAGTCACGCCAGCGTGCCGGTAAAAAAGTGGTGCGCAAGAAAGTAACCACGGGCCCGGCTTTGCCTGGCAAGCTGGCAGACTGTACCTCTACAGACAGTGAGCGCTGTGAACTGTTCCTGGTCGAAGGGGATTCGGCGGGTGGTTCTGCCAAGCAGGCGCGTGACCGCATCTTTCAGGCAATCATGCCGTTGCGCGGCAAGATTCTGAATACCTGGGAGGTGGATTCGTCGGAGGTGCTGGCCTCGCAGGAAGTCCATGATATTTCTGTTGCCATCGGTGTCGAACCGGGCTTGAACGACCTGCGCAAGTTGCGTTACGGCAAGATCTGCATTCTCGCAGATGCTGATTCTGACGGCGCGCATATTGCGACGCTGTTATGCGCGTTGTTCCTGCGGCACTTCCGTTCGCTGGTTGAGGCGGGCAATGTCTATGTGGCCATGCCGCCGCTATATCGAATTGATGCCGGCAAGGAAGTTTACTATGCCCTCGATGATAGCGAGAAGCAGGGTGTGCTTGACCGCATTGTCGCAGACAAGATCAAGGGCAAAGTGATGGTGCAGCGCTTTAAGGGGCTGGGTGAGATGAATCCGATGCAATTGCGCGAGACTACTATTGCACCGGAAACCCGCCGACTGGTGCAGCTGACCATCGACCCCGGTGATGACACCCACAAGGTGATGGATATGCTGCTGGCACGCAAGCGCGCTACTGACCGGCGTAGCTGGCTGGAAACCTGTGGTGATATGGCAGAGGCATAAACACTAATATCGCAGGTTTGGGTGTGTAGCACAGCCTGACCTGTATCTGATGCGGATATTTACTTATGGAAACAATCGATATTGATTACGAAGGCATTGAGCAGCTGCCTCTGAAAACATTTACCGAGAAGGCTTACCTGGACTATTCCATGTACGTCATTCTGGACCGGGCGTTGCCGCATATTGGTGACGGTCTCAAACCGGTGCAGCGGCGTATTGTCTACGCGATGTCGGAACTGGGTTTGCTGGCTGCGTCCAAGCACAAGAAGTCAGCGCGTACCGTTGGTGATGTACTCGGCAAGTTTCACCCGCATGGCGATAGCGCCTGCTATGAAGCGATGGTGCACCTGGCGCAATCCTTTACCTGCCGGTATCCGTTGATTGACGGGCAGGGCAACTGGGGTTCTGCCGATGATCCAAAATCCTTTGCCGCAATGCGTTACACCGAGGCGCGGCTTGCGCCGTATGCAGAGGTGTTGCTGGCAGAACTGGGGCAGGGCACGGTCGACTGGGCGCCTAATTTTGACGGCACTCTGGAAGAGCCGCTGTTGTTACCGGCACGCCTGCCAAATGTGTTGCTGAACGGCGCTACCGGTATTGCCGTGGGTATGGCAACGGACATCCCGCCACACAACCTCGATGAGGTTGCAAAGGCAGCGATACTGTTGCTGGACAAGCCAAAGAGTACTGTCGAGGAACTGTGCGAAATCGTTCAGGGCCCGGATTTTCCTACTGGTGCAGAAATTATCACGCCACGGGCGGAACTGATTGAAGCCTACAAGTCAGGGCATGGCAGCGTACGTATGCGCGCCTGCTATGAGAAGGAAAAAGACGAAATCATTATTACCGCGCTGCCGTACCAGACTTCCGGTGGCAAGGTGCTGGAACAGATTGCGGCGCAGATGCTGGCAAAGAAGCTGCCGATGGTCGAAGACCTGCGTGACGAGTCGGATCATGAGAACCCGACGCGGCTGGTAATTGTGCCTCGTTCCAACCGGGTGGATACCGAAGCGCTGATGCTGCACCTGTTTGCCAGTACCGGTCTGGAACGTACTGCGCGTATCAACCTCAACATGATCGGGCTGGATGGTAAGCCTAGAATCAAGGACTTGCGAGGTATTCTGAAGGAATGGCTTGAATTCAGGCTGGAGACAGTTCGGCTGCGCCTGGAATACCGTCTCGACAAGGTCAATCGCCGCCTGCATCTGCTCGATGGTTTGCTGATTGCCTTCCTTAATCTCGATGAAGTCATCCGTATCGTACGCACGGAGGACAAGCCCAGGCCGGTCCTTATCAAGCGTTTTGACCTGTCTGAAGTTCAGGCCGATTACATTCTTGATACCCGCCTGCGGCAGCTGGCACGTCTTGAGGAAATGAAGATCAAGGACGAACAGCAGGAGCTTGCCGGGGAACGTGATGGCTTGAAACAGACACTGTCATCGAAACAGCGTATGAAGACGCTGATCAAGAAAGAAATTCAGGAAGACGCCAGCAAGTACGGTGATGCACGACGTTCGCTGCTGGCTGATCGTGAGCCGGCGCAGGTACTGGATGAGACGGCTTTGATCCCGAGCGAGGCCGTGACCGTTGTGCTGTCAAAAAATGGCTGGGTCAGGGTGGCCAAGGGGCATGAGATCGATCCGGCTGACATGACCTACAAATCCGGCGACGAGTTTGCCATGGCTGCACGGGGTCGCAGTAATCAGCTGACCGTATTTATTGATTCCACCGGCAAGACCTATGCCTTGCCGACACACTCCCTGCCCAGTGCGAGGGGCCAGGGTGAACCGCTGAGTGGTCGGCTTAAACCCGCTGACGGTGCCCGCTTTGTAGGTGTCATGGCGGGCGATCCGGAGCAACTGTTTCTGCTGGCCAGTGATTCCGGCTACGGTTTTACCATCAAGCTCAGTGATATGTTCACCCGTAACAAGGCCGGAAAATCCACCTTGTCAGTGCCGAGGGGGGCAGGCGTGTTACCGCCTGTACCGGTACGCAGCCTGGAGGATGACTGGATAGTCGCGGTCTCAACAGAAGGCTACATGCTGGTGATACCGCTGGCCGAGTTACCGCAAATGTCACGTGGCAAGGGTAACAAGATTATCAATATTCCCTCGGCCAGGCTGAAAACCCGGGAAGAATATGTTGCCGCCATCCGTTGTATACAGGACGGTGAAAAACTGACGGTGTTTGCAGGCAAGAAACACAAGACCATGAAGGCCGCTGAGGTCGACGAGTTTGAAGGTGAACGTGGCCGGCGTGGCCGCAAACTGCCGCGTGGCTACCAGAAGGTCGACAGTATCAGGGTTGAGGAAAAGCCCTGATAGCCCTTACCCGTGTTGGCTGTACGGTTACAGAGAGTGTATTGGGCGGTAGCTTGCGCTGCTGGCGTTTCAGCTCTTCCAGTCTCGAAAGTACCTTGTTGGCACGCTCGACGCGGTCGCGCAGATAGCGATTGTCGGGTGCCAGTGACAGTGCCTCGGTCCATGTTCTTACTGCCTGCAGCACATTATCGGCGCGATATTGAGCGTCACCGCTGGCCATCAGTTTCTTCACGCGCACATCAATTGCCTGGTCGAGTTTATCCTGGACAGCCACTACCTCGCTGTCGGTGATTGCAGAAGGAGGCACTTGCATAACGGTTGCGCGAGTAAGCTGCAAGTCATCATTGTCGAGCGCCTGTTGTGCCTTGACTAGCAGTGTTGCAGTCTTTTTCCTGTCGTCAAGCTGTTCCTTTTTTCTGCTTTTTGCCTTCTTGATGCTGGCTTTTTTCTTCGCCAGTTTGGTTTCCTGCAAGGCAACCTGCTTGTGCGCATCCTCGGTGGCATGAATATGTGCAAGCATGGAATCAACTTCCGGCGTTGCGTTTAGCTGCTGTGAGAGTTGCAGGCAGGTTTTTGCCAGTGTTATCTGATTCTGGTCCAGGGCCTGTTGCCCGTGTTCCTGGAGGTTTTCTGCAAGCGATAGTGCTTCCTTGTTGTTGCGTTTATGTTCCCAGCGTTTTCCGAGGCTGGGTGCTTCAAGATTGGCCTGCTGCTGGTAAAGTTTTTGCTGGTTGAGTATGTAGTGTGCTCTTGCGATCAGCTGTTGCTGTTCATTGGTTTGCAGTTGCTTGACGCGTTCAGGCTCTATGGTGTTTCGCATTTCACGCAGTGAAATACTGTGCGGAACCTTTTGCAGCGCAGCGGACAGCACTTCTACCGCACCCAGCAGATCATTGCCAGACTCCAGTGCAAGCGCCTCTGCGTGGACCTGTTGTTCATAGGCGCGCTCATCGTTGCTGATTCTTGCCTGTATCGTGGCAGTATCCAGCGCTGCATGTTTGCTGGTCAGTTGCCGGGCGCGCGCATATTCGTGTTGCTGTAGCAGTTTGTCGAGGTCTTCCGGTTTGTCCTGTCCAAGACGAATCGTATCCATGCCGGAGCAGCCGGTTATCACCGGCAGCAGTAATATCAGCAGCAGTTGTATTAATTTACGCTTCACAATATTCATCTGTCCCGGAGCGGCAGATCTCGTCGAATTGCCGGTCAATGATTTCCTGGTGGTCTGCGGTCAGTCGGTCTACGAGGTAAGTATTCACTGGTTTGCTTATTCCCCTGAGCCGTATCGACTGATACTCGCCGGCAAGTACGCGATTCCTGATGTCGTCGCGTAAATACATTTCACGCGAAATAACGATCTGTTCGCCGTTGGTAATACCGCACAGGCGTGATGCCAGATTGACTGTATCGCCGACCACGGTATATTCCATACGATCACATGACCCCATGTTGCCTGCCAGCATCGTGCCGGTGTTGATTCCTATGCTCAAGTTGACAGGGCCCAGGCCCTGTTCCTGGCGTTGCAGGTTTTCCCTGGTAATCAGTTTCTGAATAAGCAATGCACAGCTGATCGCATGAAAGGCATGGTCATCATCGGGTTCCGGTGCGCCGAAAACCAGCATCACACCGTCTCCCATGTATTTGTCAACAATGCCGTGGTTGATTGAGCAGGCACAGGTGATCAGGGTAAAAAACCGGTTCAGCATGCTTACCAGTTCTTCCGGCCCGATCTGTTCTGAAATCTGTGTAAAACCTGTGATATCTGCAAACAGCACGGTTCCCTCGATGCGCTTTCCACTAAGACCGACGTCATCAAGATTTGACAGGATCTGCCTTGCTACGCCCGGTGATACATAACGTGACAATGCGCTCTTCACCTGTGATTTCTCGAGCATGCCCTCGGCCATTTCGTTGAAGGCCTGCATCAGCAATCCCAGTTCATCCTTGCGGCGTTCCTCGAATCTGAAGGTGTATTCTCCATTGCCAATTGCACGGCTTGCCTCGACCAGTTTGTCTATCGGCTGGGTAATGCGTCGACCAAGAGCGAAGGCCATGCCGATACTCAGGGCAATAATCAACAGCGTGGCACCGGATATCGCCTGTACTGCACGACGGGTTGACTGTTCCAGTCCGGATTCGCTGAAGCTCACCACGGCATGGCCGGCAACTACATTCTGGAAGACCACCGGTTCGATGAATGACACGACTGTTTGTCTGCGTAGTCCTGTTAATGGCTGCCACTTCCATGTCACCGACGTTTCCGGTTTCTGAATGACCTTGCCGATGAACTTGTTTGTCAGCAGGTTGTTTTCCTCGTGCAGTACACCGGCATTGCTGATGATGTCGCCATTCAGTGAAATGATGGCTGTGCCAAGCACGCTGCCATTGTTCACGAAGCTGCTGGTAGTGGCGTCCAGTGCCAGTTCGTCATCGGCAAGCAGTGGTTCCTTTGCTGACTTTGCCATCAACTGTACCAGCGTGTGTCCCTGTTCGCTGATCTGGCTGCGTAACTGTGCGGTTTGCTGCTGCACAATAATAATACCCAGCAGTAACATGCAGCTGACGACCAGTACGGTTATGAAAAACGACAGTTTGTATGCCAGCGGCGTACTCTGGGCCCTGCTGGCAAGTCTTTCCCAGATATCAGTTGCACGTGCCTGTAATCCTTTTTTATTGATACAGTCAGAGACCACAACCATGGAGAGGTCGCGCCTGATGGTGCCGGCAGCATTGCTATGGTTGTCAGGTGCAGGCCGGTTCAAAGGATATCTCCTCCATTTTTACGAATCGCCGCGTCGGCCTCGACTGTGTACAATAAGTGCCCGGTATTTTGCTCACATCTACAGGTAAGCCCATGACCCTGATACGCCCCTTTGCCGCCTTGCGTCCCGTTCCCGGACGTGCTGCCGATGTTATCGCCCCGCCATACGATGTGCTTAGCAGTGCCGAGGCCAGGGTGCGGGCCAGCGGACGTCCGTGGAGCTTCCTGCATATCTCCAGGCCCGAGATCGATCTTCCGGAAGACACTGATTCGCATGCGCCCGAGGTGTATGCCCGTGCTGCGACTAACCTGCAGGCGATGCTGGAGCAGGGCGTGCTGGCGCGTGACGAGAGTCCCTGTTACTACGTATACCGCATTATTATGGGCGAACACTGTCAGACCGGACTGGTTGTTGCCGCTTCTGTGGCTGCCTATGACAGCAACCGTATCCGCAAGCACGAATTTACCCGTCCCGACAAGGAAGATGACCGGGTTCAACAGATTGAATCCCTGCACGCGCAAACCGGTCCGGTGTTGCTGGCCTATGAATCGCAACAACAGGTAGACACCCTGCTGATGACCGCTGCTGAAGGTGTGGCAGATGTTGACCTGAAGGCGGATGACGGTGTTCGCCATCTGCTGTGGGTAGTGCGTGATGATGGCCTGATTGAGAAGATTACAACTGCCTTTGATGCCATGGATGCGCTCTATATTGCAGACGGCCATCACCGCTCTGCAGCTGCCTCCAGGGTAGCTGCCAGCCACCAGGGTGCTGCCGGGACGGATGCTTTTCTGGCCGTTGTGTTTCCGCACCGGCAGATGCAGATCTTTGACTACAATCGCGTGGTTCGTGACCTTGCCGGCATGACGCCGGAGACCTTGCTGGCACGTATAGCCGGGAGTTTCAGTGTTACCCCTGAAACTGCTGCTGTGCGCCCGGATAGCCCCGCTACCTTCGGAATGTATCTCGCCGGACAATGGTATCGCCTGGTGATCAGGGAAAACCTGATTCCGGATGATCCGGTCGGCCGGCTGGATGTCAGTCTGCTTGCTGACAAGCTGCTGGCGCCGTTGCTCGGAATTCAAGACCCGCGCCGTGATACCCGAATTGACTTTGTCGGGGGCATTCGTGGTCTTGGCGAACTTGAAAAGCGGGTCGATTGTGGTGACATGGCCGCTGCTTTTTCCATGTACCCAACCCGAATGGAAGACCTGATGGCGGTGGCGGATGCCGGTGAAGTGATGCCGCCAAAGTCCACCTGGTTTGAACCCAAACTGGCTGACGGACTGGTCTCGCTGGTTTTCGACTGAGCACAGCATGGCGTTCCGGTATACCGGCAGGCTTCGGTCCGCTACATTATTAAAATCTGTGTTGTTGCTGTATGGCATGCTGGTTAAATCCGCTCAGGCTGTTTCGCCTTCGAAGTTGTAGTCAATTGTTTTGCAGGGTTCCTGTACAAAGTTGCCCTGAATAAAGTCAAGCCCGACCTGCCAGAGGTGCGCAAGACTGCCGGCGTCATCGACACATTCGGCAATACACTGCATGCCTGATTCCCGTGCCATTTCGCTGATTTCCTTTATTTTTTTCTGGTGGTCCTTGTTGTTGCCGAGACCGCCGATCAAGGTGCCGTGGATTTTCAGAATATCCACGGGCAGGTGCTTCAGTAGTTGTGACTGCTCACTCTTCCCGAAGTGCTCCAGTGCGACCTTGCACTGAAGTTTATGAATTTCCTTTGTGAAGTTAATGGAGCCGCTCAGGTTATTGATAGCGTTTTGTTCGGATATTTCAAAAACAATACTGTCGCCGGAGAGATTGTTTTCTACCAGTTTCTCACTGATCCATCCGGGCAGGCTGGTATCTGAAAGTGTGTCGCTGGACAGTTTTATATAAAAAGATACGTCCTTGTTTTCAGCTCTCAGCTGGCCAAGTTGACTGAAAGCTGTATCAATAATCCAGCAATCGATTTCATGGCTCAGACCGTTTTTCCCGGCAATGGAAATAAATTGTCCGGGCAGAATGACTCGACCGGCGGTGTCGACAATACGAAGCAGCACTTCATAACGTTGCTGCATGTCACCCTTGAGACTGACAATTGGCTGATAGGCGAGATAAAAGCGTTCTTCGTCTATGGTTGCGCGTATTACCTTGTCCCATTGCTGTTCCAGTTCGCCGCTGCCTGACTGTTCACTAACGAGATGGCTGTGGGTATGAATCTGGTTACCGCCGGATGAGCGCGCAACCTCGCAGGCCATATCTGCGTAAGCGATCATGGCCTGTGCATCGCTGTCATGCTTTTCAATGCTGCAGATGCCAATGCTGCCGGTCATGGTAACTGCACGGCCATTTATTTCCGAAAGGTTCGCTGCGATGCCATGCAGCAGGGTTTCACCCAGTCCGAGGGTTTTTTCCTGATCGGTGTTGTAATGCAGGATGGCGAAGCTGCAATCACCAAGCCGGGACAGGCAGTCATTGTCGCCGCAGTTCGATTTCAGGATCTGTGCTATATCACGTAACGCCTGGTCGCTCGCCTCAATTCCTGTCTCGTCTCGAATCGCCTTGAAATTGTCCAGCGTTATATACAGCAGCGCACGATGTCCCTCGTCTGCTTGCGATCCGGTCATGCGTTCTTTCAGTAGCTGCAGGAAATACTGGCGGTTGGCAAGACCGGTAACCATGTCCTGTTGTGTCAGTGTCCTGATTTTCTTCTCCAGGGCCGCGTTTGATGAATTGACCCGGATTATAATTTGTGTGCAGGGTTCGCCATCCATGCTTGCCGGTGCAAGTTCCATACTGCTGTGAAAGATTTCACCAGCAGGGTTTACGAAATTTATTTCAAGCGTGTTGTCGTGATCCTTGTTGTCCAGATAATTTTTCAGGAACTCCCTGAAAGTGGCACGCTCGTTGTTGCTGATCATGTCGAGAATGGGTGTGCCCTCGACATCTTCTGCAGTCTCAATTGAAAACAGCTCCATGTAGGGTTGATTTGCGTAGACGTGCATGCCTTCATGAATGTAGGCGACGGCATCACCGGAATTTTCAATCAGGGCATGACAACGATTTTGACTCGCGCGCAGGTTGTCACTGCTGGTTTTTAACTGCTGTTGCAGCCGTATGCAGGTGGCTTCTTTCTCGAATGCCAGGTACAGGTGATCGGGCTGGTCGTAGGAAATAAGTGCCGCAAAGCCGGATATTCTTGCAGCGACAACCTTGTCCTCGGGGGCTTCATCGGCAATCACAATCATCGGCGCTGTCAGTCCATGTTTATCCAGCAGGGCCTGCACATCTTCCGGGGAAGCTAATGATTCCCCGCTGCCGCACAGAACGATATCCGGATGTTGTTCCTGCAAGGTGCTTTCGATTGCAGCGGTTTTTGCTCCATGGTTGAAATTTATGCTGTAGCCGGCATTACGCAGCGCATTAGCCAGGGATTCCGCATCGTTATTGCTTTCTTCGACGATGAGTACGTGTAAATTTTCTCCGTCTTTCACAGCTGACCCCGTTTCCTGAAAGGTGAATATTTTGCCCTGGGACTGATGCAGCTCAGACTCGGGCTCCGACTACAGGTTTTTCGGCAATTTTGGGGAAGACTGAAGCACTCCCTATATATTGAACCCGCTTGTAACAAAAACCCGCCGGGTATTTCCTGAAAGAGTTTTTCCTGATAGCATGCAAGTATCTGAAAACCAGTATATTTAGGTCCCCACGGCGGCCCTTGTGCTGCCCGGGATTCATTTCCGGAGACAACTATGCATGTAATAAATGTCAGACCCGAGGTCGCGGAGGATATCCGTGCCATTGACGTGGTTCATATCAGCGCGTTCGGAGGTGAAGCAGAGGCACAGCTGGTAAGCGCCTTGAGAGAATCAACGACTTACAACCGGGAGCTTTCTCTGGTGGCTGAGCTGGGTGGTCGTATCGTCGGGCATGCCTTGATGACGCGGGTGCCGATGCGCAAGGATGGAACCGAGAAGAATGTGCTGGCACTGGGGCCGATGTCGGTGGTGCCATCACAGAGTCACCGGGGTATCGGCTCGGAACTGATTAATGCCTGCGTCAACCTGGCGAAGGAAAAAGGTTATGGCACCATCGTGGTGATGGGGCATCCCGAATACTACAAGCGCTTTGGATTTGTACCGGCAAAAGACCTGCAGGTGAGCTGCAATTTACCGGCGCCGGAAGATGCGCTCACAGTGAGGGAGCTGGTTGATGGCAGCCTCGCCGGTGGCGGGCATGTTGAGTATCCGGAAGCCTTTATCAAGCTTTACTAGCGCCTGGGTAACAAGGCTTGCTGACTGCTGTGGCGAATGGCGGTTTTTCTTGCCGCTGTTTTAAACTGCTGTGAAGTGATACTGGGAAAAGCTGCCGGTGTTTTCCAGTTGTCGTGTCAGCGATACGGTATTTTTCTGATCACCATCCTGGATCGTTGCCATACTGCCGGTCTGGAAAGGCAGTGAGGGCAGCAGTAATGACGCTTCTACCTTGATGGCCTCGATTCCGGGTAACAGAATCCCCTGCATTTTATCACCGGTGTTGGCGCCTTCCTTGCGCCGATATGCCCAGATCGCCCTGGCACCCGGTGATAACAACTGCACGCCGAGTTCCAGTCCGCGTTGCTCGGTAAACTTCATGCGGCGAATGATGCCGAGTTGCCATTTTTGCGGATCGATATGGTCATCTTCAATCAGCGCAACCAGTTCACCTACCTTGGCGCGGGAAACTTCATCACTGTCCCACAACAAACAGTAACCGCCGGCGCTGATATCAGCTATTTTCCAGGATTCGATATGAACTGAAGCGGGTTCGGCGGCGGCATATGCACCCTTGAGAGGGCTGGCGCCCGGGGCAACCCGGGGTTTTAAACCCTGAGCGGAGGTCGTTTCAGTCCTGATGCTGGTGGTACCCTCAAATGTCGGGTCCTGCAGATAGTGTCTGTCCTGTATGTTGTCGGTGTTTCCCGGTTCTTCCGGGGAGGGGGCAAGTGCCAGCCGGTGAATGGTGCTCAGGCCAATGACCAGCTTCACCGGTGCATCCTGTGGATGACGTGCAAACTGGCGTTTTGGCATATCACCCCATGCCAGCATCAGCCGCTGCAGGGTATCGATATCACTTGCCTTGTTATCAGTGAGACTTTCACGTAGCTGCACGGACATGTTTTTGGTGTCGAGAATGCGTGTGTCTGCGGTATTGCCATTGCCGAGTGCGCTGTATGACGGAGGATTATCGGATTGCAGGTTGACGGAAAACAGGCCGTGTGTGTCTTCATCGCCGACGCGGTGCAGCTGGCTGGAATCAGCCCAGTTGATGAGCGTATTGTAAGCCAGCTGAATTTCACCCTGGCGCAGCCGGTAGGGGCAGGCCAGTGAGAGCAGCAAATTTTGCTTGTAGACGGTTTCAATGGTGCTTGGTACGGCTCCTTTCAGGGTGGTATCCGTTACCGGTTGCTGTGCCAGCTTGCTTGCATCGGCAACAGCGTAAAGACTGTTGATGGTTTTCCACAATCCTGCAGGATACTGGACGTAGATCCGGTAACTGGTCAGCAGTATTTCACTGAGGTAGCGTAATGCACGGTGCAGGGCGATTGTTAATTGCGGTATTTCAGTGGCGTTAGCGTTCAGATCCTCTGCCAGGATGCGGTAGCCGGTGGCCATCTTGTTGCAAAGTTCGAGTGCCTGCGTGGCATATAAAAGGTTATCGTCTTTTAAAGGTAGCTGTTTTCCAATGAATTTTTTCTTCAGCGCGTCGCTGAGACACATCACTGTCGCTGTGAACAGCTCAAGTGCCTGCTGTCGATCTTGTGCCGGTATGTCGAGGGCGTTGATTTGTTCCAGTGCGCCATCAACCAGATCCAGACTTTCCCCGGTGTTTATCAGGGGCAGGTCATTGAGCCATTTGGTGAGGGCTGCCGGTTCCGTGTGAAAGCTGAGGTTACCGGGTTTGTTCCTTTGCGGGAGTTGCAGATTCATATCCTATAAATCCTCCAGTCGCATTCGTATTAGTTAAGTGCTTGTCAGTATAAGCATCCGGCCGCGAGATGTCAGTGTTTATACCAGGGTTTTACCGGGCATTCCCGGTATTTCCTGTACCAGCCTGGGTGCCAGGTAGCCGGGCAGGGATGCCGCTATCTCGGTAATCAGTTGCCGTGCGGTTGTCAGGTCAACTTCAAAATGTGCAGCACCCTCTACCTTGTCCAGTTGATGCAAATAGTAGGGAAGTACGCCGGCTGCAAACAGTCGCTCGCTCAGCTTGATGAGTGTTGCGCTGTTATCATTGATGCCACGCAACAGTACTGACTGGTTCAGCAGGGTTACCCCGGCATGGCGCAGCCGGGTCATTGCCTCGCAGACACCGGTATCTATTTCATTCGGATGATTGCAGTGGATAATCATGACTGTTTTCAAATGTTGCGATGCCAGCCATGCCAGCAGGCCCGCATCAACCCGTTCCGGCAGTACCACGGGCAGGCGTGAATGAATGCGCAAGGTT
>Ga0224504_10000971_pt1 | contig 12785 bp, 16 predicted proteins | sample SF_Oct11_sed_USG_3_FD_170160 | JGI IMG/M metagenome (GOLD analysis project Ga0224504, IMG submission 170160) | Sediment microbial communities from San Francisco Bay, California, United States - SF_Oct11_sed_USGS_24 | ecosystem: Environmental > Aquatic > Marine > Sediment | place: USA... | reverse complement strand
CCAAACGAAATACAAACAATCACAAAATTTTTTGTAGATGAGACGGTGATGTAATATGGACCAAATAGATCCTAATATATTTGTACAAAAACTTCAACAGTATGTTAATTGGTGTATTGCAAACTTATACGATAGTAGAGATAGACAACAACTACTTAGATTTATACATAGTATTTTTGGATTTAGGATTCCAACTATTTCAGTATGTAAGGATCATTGCTCTCCATTTGACTTTATAGCCGATTCGTTTTTTGATGAGACTTCTAAAATCATTGCTATTGCGAATAGAAATGGAGGAAAAACTCAAAATTTTGGAATTTTAAACGCTCTAGATGCGGTTTGTAAGAAAAAATGTGAAATTGCTTCAGTTGGTGCTATTGAGGATCAGGCAAACAAGTGCTATAAATACACTATCGATATAATAAAAAAGCCGTATTTTAAAAGTCTTGTAACAAAAGAGCCAATGATTAGTAGGACTCGACTAGATAACGGGTCTGAAATTAGTATTTTGCCAGGTACTATGTCTGGAGTGAATGGCCCTCATCCACAAAGAACTAATTTTGATGAGGTCGAGCTTACGCAATGGAAGATTTTGCAGGAATTTATGTCCATGGCAAAATCAACAAAAACGGTTCCTGCGTGTGTTAGAATAACTTCTACAAGAAAGTTTCCTCATGGACCAATGCAAAAACTAATTGATGAAAAAGATCAGCGTAATTTTAAATTGTATATGTGGTGTATATGGGAGACTATTGAAAGATGTTCAGACGAGCGAAGTGGTACTGTTCCTTGCTATGTTTCGATGCCGAATGAAACAAAAACCGCCATCTTAAAAATAAAAGTATTCTCAGATAATTCAGAAGATTATATGAAGGAGTTTCCTTTAGATGTAATCATGAAAAACAGACATAAATATAGCGGGTGTTTAGCTTGTCCTTTAGTAGAAGTGTGTCAAACTAAGGCTAAAAGAGCTGATGGATATTACGACATAAAAGATACTATAGATAAATTTACCGGTATGGATAGAATCACTTGGGACGCTCAGTGGGAATGTAAAAAGCCTGGAAGAGATGGATTAGTTTATACTGAATTCGATGAAGGTGTGCATGTTATTCCAAGAAAGTCGTTTGTATTTAATCCGGAGTTTAGAACAATTGCCGCACAGGACTGGGGTTATGAGGATCCTGCAGGCACTGTATTTATGCAGTTCCTTCCTAATGGAGATGCAGTTATTTTTGATGAGTTATACGAAAGAAGAAAACAAACTCCAGTACTTATTAAAAATTATCTACAACCAAAACACGAACAATATCGTCCAGAAGTGTGGATTGCTGACTCAGAAAATCCAGACGCTATTGCTCAATTAGAAGATTCTGGAGTTCCTACAATGGGGGCAGTAAAAGATATAGATGTAGGAATAGGTCATGTAAGGCGTTGGTTAAGAACTGCTGATGGTTATGTTAGATTATATATTTGTGATAATTGTACTAATACTATTAAGGAATTTAATTCGTATTGTTATCCAGAACGTGGTGGAAAAAATAAGCCGGTCGACAAAAACAATCACTTAATGGATCCAATTCGTTATATATTTAATACACTAGACAATATAGGGGAAACTAGTGGCGGAAAAGTAGAGGTAGAGTGCTATTAATCCGTCGGGTGTAACTTTTGTTTGTAGATGTATTGTAATACTCATTACTATGTGCCCTATAAATAAAAGCAGTCATGAAGGGAGTGACCTAAGTTGATCGAAAATAAAAACCCCTCCACTGAGATCATACAGGAAGAGCAGATATCTGCGTTTATCTTAAATACTGGCGATATTGTTGATGTTAAGAAGAGTCAGATATCCTCAGGTAATACAAAAGGTAGCGATAATACTATAGATCTCGACGAAGATGAGTTTGGAGAACAGTATGCCGCAGGTAGAGTATACAAACCCACTTTAGCGTTTTCTAATATGAAGCAATTTTCTATAGATAATTTATATCACTCGAAGTGTATGAATCAAAAAGCTGTAGATTGTTGTTTCGGTTGGGATATTGTAAACGTCAATCATAGAGGAGTAGTTGATACCTCTAAAGAAAAGAAGTGGAGTGTTCATGACAATAAGTTATTTGATTTTTTTCAGGAGTCGTTTGGAATGGACGATTTTATAGAAGGAGTTAAATCTATATTAGTGAATTTAGATACTTTTGGAGTAGTATTTTTTGAACTGACTAGAACTAAGGCAGGAGCTCCAAAACGATTAAAATTACTTCCAACCGAAACTTGTAGACTTGCTAGGGATTTAACAAGCTCGTACGGTTTAGGACACACTGATATGAAATACGTGATGCAAGTAGTAAATACGCATGAGCGTATTTTTAAGTTATTTGATGGAGAGATTCCTAAACACAAAGAGCCTCACACAAATCGTCCAATGACTGAAGTTTTCATGATTAGGCATTATCATGTAATGGGCGGCAAGTACGGAATTCCTGATTGGGTTCCTGCATTAAAGTCTATGATTGGAAACGATAAGGTAGCTGATTATAATGTTAACTTTTTTAATAACGAAGCAGTTCCAAGGTTTGCAGTTATAGTTCAAGGCGGCAAATTAGATGACGATACTAAACGAGATATTAAGGCATATTTTAGAAAAGATTTAAAAGGGGTAGCAAATGCTCATAAAACACTGGTGTTAACTTCTCCTAAAGGAACTGAAATTAAATTACTGCCCCTTGCTTTTGAAATGAAAGACGGTGGATTTAGATTCTACAGAAAAGATAATAGGGACGAAATAATTTCAGGACACGGAATGCCTCCACACAGAGTACAAGTTTACGATAGTGGTAATAGTGGAAGTATTTCTCCAGGAATGTTATTCAATTTGGATAAGACTTATAAATATTCAGTAATAGAGCCTGCTCAACGGAAGCTAGAGCATATCCTTAATAGAATAATTAAATTAGGTTTTAATATTCGCGATAAGCAGATTAAGTTTAGGGAGTTAGATATCGGCGAAGAGGCTGATAGAGCTGTCACGCTTAAGACTATTGCATCTGCTCATGAAAAGTATTATAATATGGGTTCGATGACTGCTGACGAAATTAGAAAAGATAATAAGCAAAAGACTTATAACGAACTACCCGACATCGAGAATGATGTCAAGGAGTGGGCAAAAACACCTAAGCCCGTGTATTTGTTAAGACAGGCAAAATTAGCAGAAGAAGAAGCAAAAAGAACGTCAGGCGGCTCAAATTTAGGAGCTTCTGGATTAAACGAAACTCCAAACGATTTTGGGGATAAGAGTCAGGAAGCTACTGGAAAAGATTCTGAAGATAAAAAAATTAATAACTTATTAATGAAGCGACAATTAAACGAAGTATGCGATAAAGTTGATTCAGTATTATCTAAGATCGACGACATCGAAGATGCAGTAGAGGGGGTTTCCAATGACAAATGTTGATTTAGAGATGATTCAAGTACATGAGATTATAGAAAAAATGTCCGCCCTCATAGAAAAGAAAAAAGGAAACTATAATCAGGGCGGAAAAAATAATAACAACTATAAAAGCGGAATAAGTATGTACCCCAAAAAGAAAAAGAAGGCTTGTCAGAAATGTAGGAGCAAAAAGAATTTAATGGTACATCATAAGGACGGTAATAGAAAAAACAATAATTCCAGCAATTTAGAAACTCTTTGTTGGAGTTGTCATGAAAGATCTACACGTAGAAAGTAGTGTGGGAAATCGAATTTTATTTAGACGGAGTCACTACATAGTGGTTCAAAGCCTTTCTAAAGAAGGACCGTATTATACTATTGTCAATATTAAATATAATCGCCATGCACATGTTTATAAAAATGAATATACTGCGGCGATACTAATATGTAAAAGTGCTCATAAACATAACGTACCGAAAAAATATCCTAGATGGATGAAAGAGTCTATAAGGAGGCTGATCTACAATGAATGAACAACTTTATCATGGGTGTCCAGAAAACACAAATTGGGGCACCGGCGTTGTAATTGTCGATGCAGGTAAGATATTATTAGGCTTGCGTACTGATAATAAAAAATGGAGTACTCCAGGAGGGCGTGTTGAGGTTGGAGAAACTCCTCTCGATGCAGTTATAAGAGAAACTAAAGAAGAAGCTAATGTTGACTTGAATCCTCTTATGACTAGATTTGTATCTAGAGTATTTAGCTACAATGAAGGAGTAGTTTGGGATAGCTTCACCTTTATAACTAATTATGCTAGTGTAGGGGATATGAAGCCAGCACTTAGAGAATTTTCAGAGTTGCGTTGGATTCCTGTAAACGACTTGCCTAATTACGATTTATGGTCGCCAACAATAGAATCTTTAGCTGAAGTATTTAAACATTGTCCTCAATATCTATTTGCAGGAGTTTCAACACTAGACACATATACAACTTCTTCGATGGATCAGATGGCAGAACTTGCAACTGCGTTTGAAGGGTCTTTAGGAATAGAGTATGACGTTGCTAAACTCGCAGAAATACAAAAGATGACTTCAATAGAACAACTAATTGGCGTAAAAAATCCTGGACGTAACAACGGATCTGGAACTTTAGGCTCCGATGGGAACTGGAAGTATACTAAACCTGGAAGTACTGACTATAAAGACAAAAACCGCCGCCTCACAGAAAGAAGAGATCCAGAAGGAATTGAGTTAAAACAAAAATTACAAAAGTTACAACAAAGCTATATACAGCATTTTAAGAAGACTCCAGAGTTTAAAAAACAATACCAAATAAAAGACAATACATTTAGTTTTCCGGACTACACAACAGCAAAACAACAAAATTTAGTCAAAGACAAGAAGAGCTACGTTGCTTTATTTAAAGAGCAATATGTACATTATGCATTAAGTGGGACTTCTTTGTAAGTTTAAAAAGATCTTATAAAATTGTTTTATAGAGTTATTGTAAAGTACGGCAAAATACGTCCTTTATTATAGATACTAGTTTGCTTTGTGAGAGGTGAAATATGAGCGAAACATTTAAGTCATACTTTGACATACAAAAAGTAGATACACTAAAAAGAATTGTATACGGCAAGGCACTAGTTCCTGATATGATAGATAGTCAAGACGATTATATCCTTAAAGAAGATATTGAAGAAAGTGCTCATTCCTTTTTAATAAATTTACAAAAAGCATATGTAGAACTAGCTCAAGGAAAACAAACAACCGATGCTAGCCAGATCGGATATATGCATAAAGTTTTTAAAGGGGTTGGCGGCTTCGGATATATTGTTGAGTCGTATATAGATCAACAAGGAAGTTGGGTATTAGCTACTAAAATAACAGATGAAGTTGTTTGGCAGAAAATACTTAATAAAGAAATAAATGGCTATTCTGTAGGCGGAAAAGGTCGTAGAATAGCAAAGAAGGAGGATACTTCAAATGTCTAATCAGATACAAAAGCCAATAACGCAATTAACTGACTTAACTGTTTCGGAAGTTTCGTTAGTAGATAGAGGAGCTATTGGTGAAGTATTTACTGTTATTAAGTCTGAAGAAGGACTTGTGAGCAAGACCATAAGACAAGAAACGGATGGCAAATTTTATATATATTCAGAAGACGAAAAAAAGAAGTTAGGCGGTCCGTTTGATACTAAAGAAGAAGCAGACAAAAAATTAGCTGAAATTCATGTTTTTGCAAATAAAGATGTGAAAAAAGAGGAACGTGGTGTTTGTGAGAAATTAACAGATATGACGGGCCAGGAATTTGTTTCAGTTTTGAATGAAATGATGAAACGATTCTCAGAAATCAATAATGTCCAAAAAGGAGGTTCTAAAGACATGGGTAAAGACGAAGTAATGGCTATGATCAATGATGTAGTTGGTGCGGCTATGGATACTGTTAATAAGAATTTTGTTACAGTAAATAAGGCTATCGACGAAGTGCAAAAAACATTGACTGAAGAAGAAAAGAAAGAAGAAAAGAAAGAAGAAGAAAAGAAAGAAGAAGAAAAGAAAGAAGAAGTATCAGAAGTAGCGAAAGCAGTTGCTGACATAGGTATGGCAGTTAAGACTCTAACTGAATCGTTCGGTACAGTAGCAGAGCAGGTAACTAAGTTATCTGAAGCAAAGACTGACGAAAAAGTTTTAGAAGTTGCTAAAAGAGTAGAAAAGATGGAAAATCAAGAAAATTCATCAAATAGTATTGACGATGTGAAAAAGAATGACGAACCAAAAAAAGTCTTTTGGAAGTCATTTTTAGCTCCAACTGAAAATAATTAATTACTATTAACTAATAAGGAGGATTATTATCATGAGTAACGCTTTTGCTCAAGAATACATTAATAAGGCAAGTGTTATTACGCCGTCGAGCTTTACTGCTCCAGCGTCACTGAGTGTAGATGAAGCTGACAGATTTATAGATTATGTTGTAGATCAAAGTTTCATGAAAGCTAATGCAAGAGTTGAGAGAATGAACGCTCCAACTAAAACTATTGCTAAGGTTGGTATTGGACAAAATATATTGAAGCCTGCAAAATCTGCTACAGATCCAGGTAACACTGTATCATTCACAACTGACCAACTTACTTTAGAAACTAAGGAAATTATCGCTATTGCAGAAATTTCTGACGATTCTTTAGAAGACAACATTGAAGGCGATGCTTTCGTAGATCACCTAATGAAAATGATTGCATCGCAATCAGCAAATGAATTAGAGGCTATGTGTATGTATGGTAAAAGATTATCAAATCCAACAGACGCTACCTACATTAATCAATTAGTAGACGGATGGATGACTATCGCTCGCGAAAGTGGTCATGTATTAGATGGCAGAGATAATACTGTTTTTGCTGATGCTAATGGTTACATGGTTCCAGAAAAACTATCAAGAACAATCAAAACTTTACCTAATAAATACAGAGGCAACAAAGCTAACTTAAGGTTCTTAGTTGCTGACGATATTTACCAAGATTACAACGATTACATGGGAGCAAGAGCAGTATCAACAGCTGATCCTTACTTGCTTGGTGTTGGAAGATTAACATATTCTAACGTACCACTACAATCAGTATCATTAATGCCTACAGATAGACCAGTTGTTGATATAGCTGGAACAAATGATACTATTGCTGTTGCTGTTGCGGCTGGAGCTACTTCATTCACAATGGCAGATGCAACAGGCGTACTTGTAGGAGACGTAATGGTTCTTAATATGGGCGGTGCATATGAGGAAGTAGTTACAGTATCGGTTGTAGCAGGAAATGTTATCACAGTTACTGAACCTTTAACATACTTACACGCAATAGGACATACAGTTAAGGAATGTGTGGCTGATGGAACTGAAATGTTGCTTACTGACTACAGAAACTTACTATTTGGTATCCAAAGAGATATTAAATGGGAAACTGAAAGGCATCCAAGAAGAAGATCAACTTCATTTGTTATGACGTTGAGAGTCGATACTCAAATCGAAAATCCAGATGCCCTTGTTATTTTGGAAAACTTAAAATCCAAATAATTGTAATCACTAGAACAATAATGGGGTATCTAAATAGAAAGATTATTTGGATACCCTTTTATATAAAAGGAGGAAAAGATTCATGTATTTAATTCATTATAAAGGCAAATGTGCATCTATTACAATACAAGGCATAAAATTTACTTATTCTAGAAGAAGTGCAAATATTCCAGATGAGCGAGCAACTGATTTTGTAAACTCGAAAGGAGTTCCATATAGAGAAGATATCGATGTTATTAAATTAAATAAATCCGATATAGTTCCAGAAAAAGACAAAACTACTAATACAGTAAAAATGTTTGATGGTGCAGAACCTAATGCAGAACCTAATGCAGAACCTGACGTAGTTCCAGTAACAGTACAAGAGATTAAAAAAGGAAGAAATCTAGACGAAATAAAAGATATGTGTATGGAAAGAGAATTAGATACTGAAGGAAGCAAAACTGAATTAGCTGAGCGTATCGTGGCATATGAAAATTCGCTTCAGGGGTGATATAAATGGCATATTTGACTATTGAAGAATTAAAAGCTCGCTCTGTTATGGATGAAATTAAAAATATAACTTCTCCAGTACAGCAAGTAGAAACAATTACAGTGACTGGAGGAGCTACGGCAGACGCAGACGTAAATGTTATAGTAACAGCAGAAGGCTTAGTTGGATCTCCAGTAACTGTAGCAGTTCCAGTAATTAATGGAGATACAATAACTGATGTATCATCTAAGATAATTATTGCGTTACAGAGCGATGCTGAAATTATTGCCCTGTTCGATGTAAGTGGAGCAGATGCAGATGTAGTATTAACTAAAATAAACGCAGAGGCTAACGACACAACATTAAATATTGAGATTAATGGCTCTGCTAATGTAACTGGAGTTCCAGATGTTGCAACTTCTGTCGATACAATTGCTGGAGTAGTTGATGAGGACAACGATGCAAAACTTCAGGCGTTACTGAATTACTGTACGCTTCTTATTGAGAGTTATGTCGGATTTTCGTTCGCACTCGAATCTGGAAAAACAATAAGCATTGATGGTGATGGTGATAATCAACTCGCCCTCCACAAAGAATAATTGCAATCACATCAATAACTAATCTAACAAGTAATTATAGCTACGATATAAATAGTATTCGTATAGTAGGAAATAATCAAAAAAGATTAATTAGCTCTTTAGACACATTTCAACAGGGCTATTATAATATAGAAATAGTTGGAGATTTTGGATATACTACTGTTCCCGAAGATGTACTAGATGCACTGACCTTGTTATGTAATGGGTATTTTTATATTATAGATGATTCGGACACATTAAAGAAAATGACGGGCCCATTTGCTCAAGAACAAATCGGAGATTACAGCTACAAATTAGCCAGTAAGATAGGATCTATTACTAGCGATAATGTCGATACTACAGGAAATCCAAATGTTGATCAAATATTAAGTAAATATCGAGAGATTTTATCGATAGGGGTGGTATAATGAGTGCCTTATTTGAAACTCATACAATGACTGTAAAGAAGAATGTAATTACTAAAGTAGACAGACAGCCCGTATCTAATTTAGAAGAAGTAATAACAGGGGTTCGATGTAGAATAACCGGAACTCAAAATGAGGGCGATAGTGACGAAAGAACTAAACTATTTGTATCAGCAAAGAATTATAGAACTATCGTAGGCGGATTGCATAAAAATTATGAGATAGTAGTAGATGGCGAATTTACTCAATCATACATAATAACTAAAGAACCTGTTTGGGCAGGCGGAACTAATCATCACATAGAATGTATTTTGAAGGAGCGGGTATAGTATGATGGATTTTCGATATAGTACTGAGAACCTAGTGGAGGATAAAATTGATGCGATTAGAGAAGTTTATCGTAAGTGGGGAGTAATTCTTAGAAGTGCTCTCAAATCAACTGCACCTCACGACTTAGGAACTTTACGAAAATCTTTAAGATTTAAAGTACTATCTCCAAAAAGAAAAGCCGATATTACTGGAACAGTTAGATTACTTGTTGGGGTATTAGATCAAAATTCGCCGGTGTTGAAATATTTACATACTATTGTATATGGAGATAAACTTCCGCATTTTGTACCTGCTTCAGAAGGAAGTGCATTATTTGGTTGGGCACTTAGGCACGGACTCTTATATTACGGAACTTCTAGAAAAAAAGATGGAAGTTTTTCTACTAAGTCTAGACAAACTTGGAGAGTAAAGAGTACTGGAGCAATATTTAGAGGATTGCGAATATATCATCAACCAAATGATTTTTTTGGAAGAGTTTATGCTAGATATCATTCGCAAGTAAAACAAGATATACGACGAATTTTACAAGGTGGTTAATATGGCAGTTAGAAAAAGATTTTTTACCAAACAGCTTGCAGATTTAATAAAAGCAGATCTAATTAATGCAAATACAGATTTAGATCTGATTAACACAGTTTCTATTGGCGATGTAGACTTGATGCCGTCTCCAGAGGACTTAAAACATCGAGACACTGCACTCGAATATTTGCCTGCTGTTTATATAAAGCCTACTGATGTAATAAATGTTTCTGTTACTAGAAATAAAAGCATTAGTTCTGGAACGTATTGCTTTACTTTGAGATACGCTCATTATTACGATATTGAGGATACAACTAACGCTGTAAGTAATGCTCTAGAAAATGCTGGATTAGTTGCAGACACTTTATTGGAGGACAATCATTTTGAAGATCAGGCTATAACAAACGCCCCCCAATATATAAACCTTCAAGATAACGATGGAAACATAATAGGGGATATACTAGCTACAGACATATCCAGAATTTCGTATGATACACTTGAAACTGAAATCTTCAAAGAATTACAGATTCCTGTAATTGTTGTTGATATAGAATACCAAATAATGTTTAGAAGCAGATATAGGGGGTAGTACAAATGCACGTGATTTTTACTTCACTAGGTCCGGATAAGAAATACACTACAACAGATGGAAGAGTATTTGAAGATGCAGATGTAGGTGTCTTAGAAGGAGAGGATTTAGAAGTAGCAGTGATTCAGTCTAAGTTTGCTCAAGAATATACAGAAGACTTAGAAACAAAAACTAAGCGATTAGTTGCTTCAGCAAAAAAGAAACGAGCAGAAATTTTGCTTAAGATGGAAAAGATGAAGCAGAACAAAATTAAAAGATAAGGAGGACAAGAATTATGCCAACAGCACAAAAGTTTGACAGTATAAAGATTGGTGTATGCGATTGCTTTTGGAGACCAGTTCCAACATTAGCTATTCCAAATCCAGATGAGATATATTTGGGATTAACTAAAGGCGGATGCGAATTGACTTATACTCCAGAATGGAAGCCTATCGAAGTGGATCAGTTTGGAAAAACTCCAACAGAGTCAGTTCTAATAGGAGAGGATGTAAACGTAAAAGTTCCTTTAGCAGAGACTGATTTAGGTAAGTTAGAACTGTTTTCTCATACAGCAAGTAAAACTACTGTTGAGGAATCTATTGGAACTGTTCAAATTTCTGGGGGAGCTACGGGAGTACCTAATGTACTAACTTCTGCAGACACTACTCCAGGAACTGCAGGAGTTCAACAAGTAGAAACAGCTACAGTTACTGGCGGAGCAACTGCTGACGGAGATGTAAAAATTATAGTAACGGCAGACGGTTTGCCTGGATCACCATTAACTATAGCGGCTCAAGTATTTGATACAAATACGGCAAATAATGTAGCATCTAACTTAATTGGTGCATTACAAAGTAATGGAGCCATTATTGCAATGTTTACCGTAAGCGGTTCAAACGAAGATGTAGTATTAACTAAAATAAACGCAGAAGCTAATGATGCTACACTTAATATGGAAATCAACGGTTCCGATAATGCAACTGGTGTTCCAGATGTTGCATCGTCTGTTGATACTACTGCTGGAGTTGCTCCAGTACTGCAAGTAGAAACAACTACAGTCACTGGCGGAGCTACAACAGACAGTGGCGACCTAACAGTAACAGTAACAGCGGCAGGAATGACTGGCACTCCAAGAGCTATCCTAGTAGCAGTCGATCAAGGAGATACAGCAGACGAGGTTGCAAACAAAATAAGAACTGCGTTGAGCTTAGATGCAAATGTAACTGCCTTCTTTACTGTAAGCGGAGCAACTGACGAAGTAATATTAACGGCTATTGCTGACGCGGCAAATGATGCAACAATGAACATTGCAATCGATGGAGGAACTTCTGCAGAGCTAAGTATAGGAGCAACATCTTTTACAGCATCTACTGTAGTTGGATTATGGGTAGGAGACACACTTAAACTAGACGACGAAGAAGTAGTTATTGCTAGTATTAGTGGAAATGATCTTACTTTGAAAAATGCACTTACTGCCACTCATGCTGATGGAATATCTATTTATAAAATTAAAACTAAGTTGTTATTCGGTAGACGTCCTGGATTGCGTTTAGAGGACTTGGCTGGACGCTTAAGACTACATCCAATAGCATCTGGAGAATCTTTAGATGAAGATGTAATCATTTATAGAGCTATAAATAGAGCACCATTGCAATTGAATTATAGGCTAGATGAAGAAAGAGTATTCCAAACTGAGTTCCAAGGAATCGTTGCTAGACAGTCTGCAGAAGCAGAACTTAGCGGACAAGATGCTGGAGACTTTTTATGGCAGATTGGAAATCCAAGTATATAAATCTTAGGAAAGGAGGAATAGAACATGGGAGATTTTGATAGTGTAAAAATCGGTGTTTGTGATACCTATTGGACACCTGCAGGAGGAGACCCAGCAACTGACGAAATATTTTTAGGATTAACAAAAGGTGGATGTGAGCTTGCATATACTCCAGAATGGTATGACTTGCAGGTAGATAGATATGGTAAATCGCCTACCGATGCGGCTTTGGTTGGAGAATCTATCTCAGTTAAAATTCCTTTAGCTGAAACTGATTTGAATAAAATTTATTTATTCTCTCACACAGCTACTAAAGTGAACAGTAATGAGGCTGGATATAAATTAACTTTTGGTAAATTTCCTGGGTTTAGACTTGGAGATTTAGCTGGAAGATTAAGATTGCATCCAGTATCTATGGGTTCAAATAAAGCAGAGGATGTAATTTTATTTAAGGCAGTAAACAATGCTCCGCTTCAATTAAACTATAGACTAGATGAAGAAAGAATATTCCAAACTGAGTTTATGGGAATGATAAACAGAGCTCATATTAGTGGGGCTATGTTATGGGAGATTGGAGATTCTACTATTGGAAACACTGCAATAAAATTATCGTCTACTTTGGACGTGAA
>Ga0224504_10000970_pt1 | contig 12828 bp, 9 predicted proteins | sample SF_Oct11_sed_USG_3_FD_170160 | JGI IMG/M metagenome (GOLD analysis project Ga0224504, IMG submission 170160) | Sediment microbial communities from San Francisco Bay, California, United States - SF_Oct11_sed_USGS_24 | ecosystem: Environmental > Aquatic > Marine > Sediment | place: USA: California... | reverse complement strand
CCGTCGGAGGTGCAGTCGGAGGTGCAGTCGGAGGTGCAGTCGGAGGTGCAGTCGGAGGTGCAGTCGCGGCGGCGCCGGGCTTGGTCGCTGGCGCCGTGCCTGTCGTCGGCCCGGTCGTGATTCGATCGGACGCAGGGCGGATTCGGGTCTCGTCCGCTGCGCGGCGGATCTGGGTTGCTTCCGCGCCGCGCCGGTCTTCGATTCCCTTCGCGGCACGGCGGATCTGGGTCGCGTCAGGTTGCGGCATCGAGGATATCCTGGTGGCGTCTTTGCCCAACCCGGCACGAGCGTGCGCCATGCTGCCCGGGACGTTATCCATTGCGTCCTTCAATGCAAAATACACCTGGAACGGAAGACGCCCCTCGCGAAATCCGCTCTCGATGGTCTGCGCGATCTGTTCGCGCGATGCGGTGTTGTCCGCAAGCGAATTCCACAACGCCGTCTGCAATGCTTCGAAGCTCGTATGGCCATCGAGAAAGCTGGAAAATATGTCTGCGAACGGTTGTGCCACTGCGCCTGCTCCGGCCCCAATATTGTTTTCGCCGCACCGAGTATAACTAACGTGACATCCGCCGCCGCGCTCGCAACGCGGGCACGGAGATCGTCGCCACGATTTGGTGCAACCGCTGGCTAGTCGAGCTTGCGCAGAGCCTGCACGAGTTCGGAATAGAGGACTGTGCTGCGATCGTGAAGGCGGGCATGCCACGGGAAGCTGTCGAGTTGTGCCACCGTCTGCAGCGTGAATCCTGCATCGTCCGCGCGCAAGCGCTCGATCGCCGCGAGAAGACGCGATTCGCTGGCGCCGTCATCCGGGCCGCGTTGCGAGTGTCCGCCGATCCACGCTTCCACCGGGGTTGCATTCGGTGCCCAGTCGAACGGCGTTGCCAGCAATGCGTCGCCACCGGACAACAGCAGTCGGTTCAGTACCGCCAACAGGCCCATCGGCGAGTACACGCAGTCGATCAGGTTCAGAGCGACGATTCTGGCAAATGCCGGATCGGCAAACGGCAATGCAAGGCTGTCGCACAACCAGAAATCGACATGGGCCGCGCCGTTCGCGGCAACATTGAATTCACGCATGTCGTAGACGATGCCGCAGCGGCGGCGGGGGTAGCGGATACGCCCCTCCGTCTGCGCCTGCCGCGCTACCTGCAGCATCGCGAAACTCAAGTCGACCCCGAGAACTATGTCGTCGCCGTGCCCTGCAAGATCGAAGCAATTCCGTCCGGTTGCGCAGCCCAGGTCTAGTATCGGCCCTTCCGCGCTGGAATCGACAAGCGCCATACCGGCCTCGAGGACACGCGTTGCGCCGCCAGGTTGCAGCGCTTCGACGCGTTCTTCGGGGTCGAACTCGGCATAGTGATCCCAGGCGTACGTGCTCAGGTGCTGGCGCGTTATGTCGAATGACGAGCCCGGCCCAAGCGCATCGCCAAGCAAACTGGCTACCGGAGCGGAGAGATCCTGGCGAGCGAGAATCTGGGTCGAGTTTTCGCTCAGAAAAACCCGCAGGTCCGGATGCAGGATCGGAATACCATCGATAACCGGATACTCGAGCCGGCAATCGGCTTCCGAACAGCGGACAACACCCTCGATGATGTCATCGCCTTTCTCGCTTGTGACAAGCTCGACTTTCAGCCCTGCGCGATGAGCGTTGTCACGCAGACAACGCGGACATACCGGGCTCAGCGCCTCGAAGTGTTGTCTGCGCAAGCCCGGCTAGCCTCCGATCAGTACTGTCGGACAGCAGGGAGGCAAAATTTTTCCGGTCGGCATCGGAATCGGGGCCACGCACGATGAGTGAGCCGTCATGTCGCCCATTCTTGCAGCGGGTAGACCCCCGATCAGCACTGTTGCGGAACCCATCGCTACCATGCCGGGCCCGGCGGGCACGCACCCGGGCAAGATGCATGGCGTCGATATGTCGCTAACCCGAGCGGCCGGCATGCCTCCAATGAGCACGTTGGGCTGACCCTTGACGATTGTCAGCGGCAGCGGCGGATGCGGCACCGGCGTCGGCGATGGTGCTGGCGGGTGGATCGGCGCATGGCAATGCGGACCATCCTGCAAAATCTTGTCGCCAATTCTTGCTGCTGGCTTTCCCAAATCGATCTCCGCGCGGGCTTGCGCACTCTGACTGACTCCCGCCAGTATAGTACAGTGACATCCCATCGGCGCTGCGGTTGCGACGCCACAGACGCCGCAGACAAAAAGCACTTGAGGACGAGAAAGTCGATGTCGATTACATTTCGTGTTGTCGGTCCACAGGCGCAAATGCTCGGTCCGGCATCCATCAGGGTGTTTGGTTCAGAAGGCGGCAGTATCGGTCGCTCCGCAGACAACGACTGGGTATTGCCCGATCCCGAACGGTTCGTATCGAGCCGCCATGCCGTGATCGAAAGTCACGGGCCGGAGTTTATACTGACAGACACCAGCACGAACGGCACCTTTATCAATCAGGCCGACCAGGCACTCGGTTACGGTAATCGGCAGAAGCTGGTCGACGGCGACCGGTTGATGGTCGGTGATTACGAGATACACGTGTCGATCCAGGAAGATGCGCCGGCTTTTGACGGCCGCACGGGCGATACGGCGCCATCGGCCGTCGCTGGCGGATGGTCGTCAGCGACGGGTGCGGCTACCGCGCCATCTTTGCAACCGGACAGCGTCGATCCATTGGATTTATTCGGCGTCGGCGCAAAAGGCGAACCCCGCGGAGAGGAGCCGTTGCTGCCTGCCGATGCCGCTTGGCCGGACGGCGGATCGATGGAAAACCACAATCCTGGCCCCAATGATTATTTTCGCCCGCCGGAAGCTATTCCGGAACCGCCGGCGATGTCGGATTCCGCTGCGGATGATGAGCCTCCCAGGCATGTTGCCACCAATGTAATACCCGACGATTGGGACAAAACGACTTTCGAAGCTACATCGGCTGCGAGTGCCGCGCCCCCGGCAGCGCTGCGCTCTCCACCCCCGGCCGCGCCCCAGGCAGTTCCAGCCAGCACTGGCGGTCGGCGTCCGCCCGCGCCCCCGGCGGCGGAGGATCCGGCTGGGCCGGCAACCGGCGCTGCCAAATCCGGCGCCGCGGGTGCCGCTACAGGTGATTTATCCGATTTGCGCCAGATGTTGCGGATGGCGGGAATGGACGATGCTTCCGCCAATCAGGCTGCGACGCCCGAGCTGGCGGACATCATCGGTCGTCTTTTGCATCTGTTCGTCGAAGGGATGATGGAAGTGCTGAAAGCGCGGGCCGAAATAAAAAGCCAGTTCCGCGTGCCACTTACCCGAATTCGACCCGTCGAGAACAACCCGCTGAAGTTTTGCGTGGACGTCCAGGAGGCTCTGCACGGGATGCTGGTCAAGCCTGGCGAGGGATTTCAGTCACCGCTCGAGGCCTTTGATGAGGCGTTTTCGGATATCAAGGCGCACCAGATGGCGATGATGGCGGGGATGAGGGCCGCTTTCGACAACATGATGCAGCGCTTCGATCCGGAACAGTTGCAGGAACAATTCGACAACGAATTGCGCAGGTCCAGAGTTTTCCAGCATCTGAACAAATCAAAATACTGGGATATGCTTGCAGAGAGATACGAAGAGATGACGCGTGACGCGGACGATAATTTCCACCGCCTGTTCGGAGAGGAGTTCGCGCGGGCCTACGAAGAACAGATGCAGCGAATAATCGATCTGCGGCAGCGCCGCGACTGATCTCTTTGAATGTCTGCCGGGCGCGGCATGGGCGCGGCAGGGCGCAATTGGTTCCGATTCGGATATCGGACATGCGCTGGCGAGGTGTATGGGCTACTCTATAGCAGCTCACCACTAAAACTATAAAAAACGGGAAAGCCTGAATGGCAATTCCAGCGCCGCTCAGCGTCGACAACTTGGAAGGTGGTTGTGCCGTGGTGGTATCGACTGCCTCGGTGCCGCGACATCGAACTTCGCCGCGCCGCGAGGCATGGCGGTGTCTGTGCGTTGCTATGACCGCGATCGTGCTGGCGGCATGCGGTAGTAAGCCCACCGTGCCGCAAAAGATCGAGATGGAGTTCAAGGTGACCACGGCGGGCAGTATCAACCCGGACGTTAACGGCCGGTCGTCGCCGCTGGTGTTGGTGATCATGCAATTGCGGGCGCAGGACAAATTTGCAAGCGCCGACTTTTTTTCGCTTTTTGATCCCGATGCGGCAATTCTGGGCGACGATCTGCTCGGCCGCGATCAGTTGACGCTGGTGCCGGACGCGACGCGCACGATACCTATGGAACTCGACCCCGAGACCCAGTTTTTGGGCGTGGTGGCCGCGTTCAGCAATCTGGAAACGTCCACGTGGCGCGATGTGGTGGAGATTCCCCAGAAGAGCCTTTTGGATAAGGCTAATTTTTTTAGTAAGGACCGCGCCATGATCGTCGTCGAAGATCGTGCGGTGGCCATTTCTTTCGGCTCGAAATGAGCGGAGCGCAATAAATGTCGTGGAAGAACAAGGTTGTCTGGTCCGAGGGCTTGTTCCTGCGGCCGCAGCATTTTCAGCAGCAGGGACGATATTTCGAAAACTACGTAGAGACCCGCAGCGGTCACCTGCGTCCGTACCCCTGGGGTTTTTCCGAGCTCAAGATCGACGCCGATCTGTTATCGATCGGCAAGCTCGCGATCGCCTCGGCGAGCGGTGTTTTTCCGGACGGTACCCCGTTTTCCATTCCTGACAATGACGAGTCGCCGGGTCCGCTCGATATCGACGAAAATGTCCGTGACGAGATCGTGTATCTAGGCGTTGCGACCCGGCGTCCTGACGCCAAGGATTTCGGTAGCGGGGATGGCGAATCGCTGGTTCGTTACAAGATTCGCGAACACGATGCGCGCGACGCGGACTCGCCGCTGGACACTTCGGCACAAATGCAGGTGGGCAGCCTGCATACCCGATTGCTTCGGGAAAGCGATCAGCGCGCGGATTACGCCTGTCTTGGTCTGGCCAGAATTGTCGAGGCACGGGTGGACAAGCGCGTCGTTCTCGACGAGGCATTCATACCTCCGACACTGAGTTGTCAGAGCATGCGCCGGCTCGCCGGCTTCATTACCGAACTGCAGGGCTTGTTGCACCACCGCGGCGAAGCGATCTCGCATCGTGTATCCGATGCCGGAAAAGGGGGAGCGGCCGAGGTTGCCGAGTTTCTGATGTTGCAACTGGTGAATCGTTACCAGCCGGTATTCGCTCACCTCGCGACGTTGCCGGTACTGCATCCGGAGGATTTTTACAGGCTGCTGCTCGAGCTTGCCGGGGAGGTCTCGACCTTCACGAGTTCCAGCAAGAGACCACAACAATTTCCCACATACAGGCATGAAGACTTGCAGGCTACTTTCGACCCGGTCGTAAAGGCGATTCGCGATTCCCTGAGCATGGTGATTGAGCAGACGGCCATTCCGATTCCACTTAAGGAGCGCCGCTACGGAATTCATGTCGGTGCGTTGTCCGACCCGACATTGCTTGATCAGGCCAGTTTCGTGCTGGCGGTGAATGCCAGTACGCCAGTAGAGGATTTGCGCAGACTCTTCCCGGCCCAGGTGAAAATTGGCTCGGTAGAAAACATTCGTGACCTGGTGAATTCGGCGTTGCCCGGCATCACTGTAAGGCCACTGCCTGTGGCGCCGCGTCAGATACCTTTCCATGCCGGGTACGTCTACTTCGAGCTGGATCCTGCCAGCGAGTACTGGACCGGCCTGAAAAACTCTGGCGGATTTGCGTTGCATGTTGGCGGCGACTTTCCAGGTCTGAAGATGGAATTCTGGGCAATAAGGGGCTAGCTGGATATGAGCGGCAACGATCCGTTCGGCAACGATTCCGATCGCACGATCATGCGGCCGCGCCCCGGTGGGCGGGGGCCCCGTCCGGCATCGGGAGACGGGCAGACGGAGCGCCGCAGCGTGCCTCAGCCGGCCGTCGGTGCACAGATTGTCGGCGCCGGGATGAATCCGCTCGTTGCGGCCGCGACGCCGCTTTTTTCGCTGGTCGGACAACTGCGAAATACGCTCACACATCCGGATATTGCGAGCCTGCACTCGCATGTGTCGCAGGAGATCATGAATTTCGAAGCTGATGCACGTGGCAAGGGCGAGCCTGCCGAATCGATACTCGCAGCCCGTTATGCATTGTGCACCCTGATCGACGAAACGGTCCTGAGCACACCGTGGGGCACCGAAAGCAACTGGGGAAACCAGACGCTGCTGGTTCGATTTCACAACGAGACCTGGGGCGGGGAGAAGTTTTTTCAGATCCTGGATCGCCTGTTGCCCGATCCGCGCGCTAATCTTCATCTGCTCGAGTTTATTTACGTCTGCCTGGCACTGGGATTCGAAGGCAAGTACCGCGTGCAGGCGCAGGGGCGCGGACAGCTCGAGCAGATTCAGCACCGGCTGTACGAAACGATCCGCAGCTACCGCGGCGAATACGAAAGAGAGCTGTCGCCGCACTGGGAGGGGGTTCAGGACCGCCGGCCCAAACTTGCCCGGTACGTTCCCTTCTGGGTGATAGGGTCTGTAGTTTCCGGCTTGCTGCTCGCCGCGTTCATTGGCTTTTTGTTCAGCCTGAACAGCCGATCCGATCCGGTGGTCAGCGAGGTAGCGATGCTCGCGACGGATGCGGCACCGCTGGTCGAGCGCGATGCGATGGCGCCACCGCCAGCGGTGACTCTGACTGCTCTGCTGGAAAGCGATGAACTGGCGAGCCGGGCCATCGGCGATGGGCTCGTCAGGGTCGTGGACGAGCCCGGGCAGTCCACCGTGACGTTGTGGGGCATGTTCGCATCGGGGCAGGCAGAGGTCGATGGCTCGCAGCAACCGCTGTTGCTTCGGGTTGGCTCGGCACTGAACGAGCTGAATGGGCGCGTGACGGTGATCGGGCATACCGACAACGTGCCGATTCGGACTCTCAGCTTTCCGTCGAACTGGGAGCTTTCGGAACAACGCGCGCAGTCGGTGCGCAACGTGCTCGGTCAGGCCGTGGCGGAGCAGCGCCTGAGCGCCGAAGGCAGGGCCGACACGCAACCATTGGTTGACAACAGCACGCCGGTCAACCGTGCTCTCAACCGCCGCGTCGAAGTGACTTTATTTTATCAGGGCGGCGACCTATGAAGGCGATTCTCGGCATTTTCAAGAACCGCTGGGTATTATCAGCGCTCGGTCTTATCGCGATTGCGTTATTGATATTTTTCCTCGGCCCGTTGTTCGGTTTCGGCGACAGCAGGCCGTTGCAGAGTGTCGCCGCGCGTCTGATTACCATCCTCGTGATTGTCATGGTGTGGCTGGCAGTCCAGGTCGTACGACTGCTGCGGGCCAGCCGCGCGTCGCAGCAACTGGCCACGGGCATTGTCGAAGCCGATGCGACGGCGGAGCCTGAGCCGGATCGTTCGGCCGAGGAAGTCGAGGCATTGCGCGAACGCTTCGAAGAAGCGGTAACCGTCCTCAAGAAGTCACCCGGGGCGGAAGGGCGCGGTCTGTACGATCTGCCGTGGTATATCATCATTGGCCCGCCCGGTTCGGGGAAGACGACTGCACTGGTCAATTCGGGACTTCGTTTCCCGCTTTCCGAGCGTTTTGGCAAAGAGGCATTGCGCGGTGTCGGTGGTACACGCAATTGCGATTGGTGGTTTACCGACGAGGCAATTCTGCTCGATACCGCCGGGCGCTATACGACCCAGGACAGTCATGCGGACGCCGACCGCAGCGCCTGGCGCGGATTTCTCGATCTGCTGAAAAAATACCGTCGCCGGCGCCCGATAAACGGCGTACTGGTCGCGATCAGCCTGTCCGACCTGATGATGCTCGGTGAGCGGGAACGCCACGATCATGCAGTCGCTATAAAAGAGCGCATTCAGGAACTGGACAAGCATTTCGGTATCCGCTTCCCGGTCTATCTGATGTTTACCAAGTGCGATCTCGTGGCTGGTTTCATGGAGTTTTTCGACGATCTCGACCGAACCGGCAGAGAGCAGGTCTGGGGCACGACATTTCCGCTGGACGACAAGCCGGGCGATATACCGGTCGAGCGCTTTGCTGCCGAGTTCGATGCCTTGATCGAACGCCTCGACGATCGTTTGCTGGAACGGCTTGCGAACGAACGCGATTTGCGCCGGCGCAATCTCATTTACGGATTCGCGCGCCAGATGGCCAGCCTGAAACACACCATGAACGGTTTTCTCGAGACGATATTCCGCGGCAGCCGCTTCGAGCAAACACCGATGTTGCGCGGAGTCTATTTCACCAGCGGCACCCAGGAAGGAGCGCCAATCGACCGTCTGATGGGTACGATTGCGCGCACTTTCGGCCTTGATCAACAGGCTCTGCCGACATTCGCCGGCCAGGGTCGCAGCTATTTCATTACCAGCCTGTTGCGTCGGGTTGTCTTCAACGAATCCGAGATCGCCGGTACCAATCGCAAGCTCGAAGGCCGGCGTGCGTGGTTGCAGCGCGCTGCCTATGCCGGGGTGTTCCTGATTTTTGCCGCGCTCCTCGCGGGCTGGTGTGCGAGCTATTTCAATAATCTGAAGTATCTCGACAAAGTTGCGGAGGCGGTCCCCGCGGCCAATGCCGAGATTCAGGCGATTCCCGAGCGCGGCCGCGATGTCGTCGAAGTGCTTCCGGCACTGAATGCGGTTCGCGACCTCCCGGGGGGCTATGCGGAACGCGAGGACGGGACGCCGTTCCTGCACGGATTGGGGTTGTACCAGGGCGACAAAATCGGCAAGCGGGCTAACGAGGCTTACAGGCGCGTACTGGAAGGCCAGCTGTTGCCGAGAATCCTGTTGCGCATCGAGCAGCAGATCGATCAGACCGGCGTTCCGCTCGATTACACCTATGAGGCGCTGAAGACCTATCTGCGGTTTGCATCCGACGCGCACTACAGCGCAGAGGACATAGGGGCATGGGTGACGCTCGACTGGGACAACACGCTGCATCGTGAAATCGGCGGCGAGCGGCTCGATGAGCTTAAGGAACACCTTGCCGCATTGCTTGAAGTGCAGGCGTCACCGCTGCCGATTCCGCTCGATCGTGCGGTCGTCGCGCGAGCGCGTCAGCGTCTCCAGCAAGTACCGATGGAAGAACGAATCTACGCCCGGCTGAAATATTCCAACCTCGACAAGGAACTGGCGGATTTCAATATTCTCGACGCCGCGGGTCAGGACGCCGCGCTGGTCTTTAGCCGGGCCAGCGGCAAACCGCTGAGCGACGGGATCCCCGGACTCTTCACGAAACCGGGATACCGGATGTTGTTCTCGGACATGAACAACCTGCAGGTTCTGCGCGAGCTGTCGGCCGAGGAGTGGGTATTGCGGGACGATGTCGAGCTTTCGGAACTCGGCAACCTCGCTGCCCTGTTTGCCGATGTTCGCGAGCTCTACCTCGACGACTATGCCGATCAGTACGAAGCACTGGTAGCCGACGTGAAGCTGGCGCCATTTGCAGACGCCAACGAGGCGGCGCGAATACTTGATGTGTTGTCTCGGCCCGACGACTCGCCGCTGCTGTTGCTCGCTCTCGCGATCAGGGAACAGACGACCCTCGACAATTCGGCTCCCCCCTCGAGCGAGGCAGAGGGGGATGCGGAGTCCGGTGACGATGCATACCGTAAGCAACGCGAGCGTCTCGAAGCGGTTCTTGGCGGCCAGGTAAGCGAGCCGGAGGTGGTGCGGTCCGGACGCACCTATGCCACCGTCGTAGACGAAAGGTTCGCCGATCTCAACAAGCTGGTGGAGGGCGAACGTGGGGAGATGCCAATCCAGCATCTGATGGGATTGCTGCGAGAGTTGCAGGATTTCATGATGACCGTCGCCAATGAGGAGACGGCCAGCGGGTTGCCAAAACACGTCGCCGATCAGGGCAGAACGACTTTACGCAAAGTGCAGTTCGAGGCCGACCGGCAGAAGTCCCCGGTAGTCAAGGATGTGCTCGCCGGGGCGGCGAGCGGGTCAGCGAATATCGCGTTCGGTGGCGTTACCACGCAGATCGACGCCCAGTGGCGCTCGGGACCGCTTAGTTTCTGCCAGCAGGCGATAGCGGGCCGATATCCGGTGGATGCGAGCAGCTCGCGCGAAATCCGGCTCGAGGATTTCGGGCGATTTTTCGGTTATGGCGGGCTGATGGAAACGTTTTTCAACGATTACCTCGGAGATCTCATCGACACCAGCCGCCGCCCGTGGGAACTGAAGTCAGGTGGCGGTGATGGCGTGCAACTCGCGCCCGGCGCGATCGCGCAATTCGAACGTGCGCAGCGGATCAAGGAGACCTTTTTCCGCGGCGACTCATCGCCGTTCGTCGGTTTCGAATTGTCGCCCGTCAGTATGGATGCGGCGGTGACCCAGTTCACGCTGGTCGTCGACGGGCAAACGGCACGCTACTCGCACGGGCCGCGGACAACCGACAGTTTCGAGTGGCCAGGGCCGAACGGAACCGGAGAGGTCCGCATCGAAATGGCGCCGGCCGGTACCCAGGCGCTGCGCCAGGAGAGAGGGCCATGGGCGTGGTTCCGCGTGCTCGGCGATTCCAACATCAGGCCGGCCGAACGTCCGGAACACTTCAACGTCACATTTACGCTGGGTGGCCGCAGCGCGACTTATGAACTTGTCGCGCGCAGCGCATTCAACCCGTTTCAGTCCACGGCACTGACCCGATTTTCGTGCCCGGAGTCACTGACCCAATGAGTGCAGATTCGCGGCCGGGATTTTTCGGCAAACTGCCGAGTCACGGTGATTTTGTTTCGCGGGGACTTGCGCGGGAATTTACCGATGAGTGGGACCTGTGGTTGCAGCATTGCGTGGCCGAAAGCAAAGCCACGCTCGGTGATGCGTGGACCGACAGTTACCTGGTGAGCCCTATCTGGCGATTCGTTGTCGCGGCGGACGTCTGCGGTACTTCGGTTTGGAGCGGAATTGTTTTTCCGAGTGTAGACCGCGTCGGCCGATATTTTCCGATGACGATTGCGGTTGCCGCGCTTCCGGACGCGGTGCCGCTGCAGATCGTAACGTCGGCCGGGGCGTGGTTTGCGGCCGCGGAGCAGATTGCGTGGGAGGTGCTGGATGAGGAGGGATACGATGCGGATCGTCTCGAAAATGCCATGGGCTCCCTCGGCGGGATCGATTTCGGATCCTCGCGACTGACCTTCGCCGCGCACGATACGGCTGCCGGAGCCGGGAACGGTGTCGCGGTCAGTATTGCCGAGGGCGCCACTGTCGGGCAGGCGGTACTGGTACTGGCACAGCAACTGGTTGGCGTCACGATGAAGGGCGGCCACAGTCTGTGGTGGACCGGCGGGTCGGAGAAGGTTCCGTCAATGCTGTTTGTCGCGCCTGGCCTGCCGGATCCTGCTTCTTTTGTCGGCATGCTCGATTTCGAACATGCCTCGGATGCCGGTCCGGTATCGGTGGCTTTCGGCTTGCCGCATGCCACAGCTGCAACGGAATCCGCCCTGGAGCCGGGGGTGGAATGAGCACTGCCGCTTTTAGCTGGGAATCGAGTGGGTTGACCGACAAGGGGAACATGCGCGATCACAACGAGGACGCATTTCTCGAACTTCCGACTCGTGGCGTCTGGGTTGTGGCAGATGGTATGGGCGGTCATCAGTCCGGTGATCTGGCGAGCCAGATGGTGATCGACCTCGTTGCCCGGATCGGCGCCAGCGAGAAACGTTCACAGGTTGTCGAATACGTTGAGGATGCGTTGATTACCGCCAATCGGCGTTTGTACCGAAAGTCTCTGGAAGGCGAGCGCCCCACGGTTATTGGCAGTACCGTGGCCGCGCTGGTGGTCGTCGGCGGCTACGCAGTCAGTGCCTGGGCCGGCGACAGTCGCGTCTATCGTCTGCGGGCCGGGGTTCTGGAGCAGGTTAGCCGGGATCACAGCGAGGTAGAGGAATTGATTGAGCAGGGCGTGCTGACACGCGCGACTGCCGAAGAGCATCCGGCCGCAAACGTCATCACGCGGGCGGTCGGTGGCGCGGAAGACCTGTACCTCGAAATGGAGCTGGTGCGGCTGAAAAATCTCGACCGTTTCCTGTTGTGCAGTGACGGTCTGTACAAGGAACTGAAGGAACAGGAAATAGCCGTCCACCTCGCCGAAGGAGATTCTGCGCAGGCCTGCGAGCAGCTGTTGAATACGGCGCTTTCAAGACGATGCACTGACAACGTCACTGCGCTGGTCGTCGATTTCATGGCCGTGGCGGCCTGACGGTTCGGCGGAGGCCAGCGATGGATCAATTCAGGGCGGCACTGGGCCGGTTTCTCACCGGAGAACTCGATTTCTCAGGGCTCGAGCAATCGCTGGTCGACTCCCTTGCCAGCGATGCGACCGTTGGGCCGCAAATTCTTGCATTGCTTGACGAGCTGTATAACGGTGGCAGATTGCCGCACCAGTTGTATGCAGCCCTGAAAAAACGTCTTTTAGGACATGTCACCCGGCCGTCCGATGGCACCACGAGTGCCGCGGACACCGCATCGACGGAGACTGCTGCTGGCGCGGGACCCGACGACAGCACGCGCCTCAGGACGCCATCGGCGGATAGTACTGACCAGGGTGAGGAAAAGACCCGTTTTCGCCTGCCGCAGGCATCATCGGGCGGTGATCGCACAAGAATGCGGGATCAAACCGATGCGACCGGCCCGCTGGCCTCACCACAGGACATGGCGACGGGTTCTGCCTCGCGCCCATCCGGGACACCGGTTTCGCCATCTGCGCCGGACCACGGCAGCAGTGCAACAGGTGCCACGGGTGCCACCGGTGCGACGGGTGCGACGGGTGCGACGGGTGCGACGGGTGCGACGGGTGCGACGGGTGCCACTGCCGGCACCGGA
>Ga0224504_10000969_pt1 | contig 12828 bp, 11 predicted proteins | sample SF_Oct11_sed_USG_3_FD_170160 | JGI IMG/M metagenome (GOLD analysis project Ga0224504, IMG submission 170160) | Sediment microbial communities from San Francisco Bay, California, United States - SF_Oct11_sed_USGS_24 | ecosystem: Environmental > Aquatic > Marine > Sediment | place: USA... | reverse complement strand
AATTTTGAATTATCTTGTTTACTTCTTAAACTTATTTATCCCCACAAGCTAATTAATTTTATAAATGAAAGCATTGGAAAACAATATTTAAGTTAAAATATAAAACAGGTTCGTCGTTTTTTTTTTAACTTTAACAAAACATATTTAAAATTATGACTATAAAACAAATTAGAATAGAACTAACCCAAAAAGTAAAAACAATTGAACCAATAGGAAAAAAATTAAAGTTTGCTATGGACGGTGAATATATATTAATTGATGGCTCCAAGGACACCAATATTGTCACAGCTATTAATGAAGATGCCGACTGTACAATTACAATGAGTATTGACACTTATTTAAAATTACAACGAAAAGAAATTAAACCTTTAATTGCTACTTTAAAAGGCAAATTAAAAGTTAAAGGAAATATTGCGCTTGCCCAGAAGCTAAAACAATTAATGTAAGTTATTTTGGCAAAAAACGCATTAACAAAAATTGAACATACCCCTATTTTAAATGGAATTAACAAAATAGGAAGAGCCCTAAAAATTGTAGGCATAAACCCGTTTACATTAAACGCTGATCGAATTATTTCAAAAGCGATAAAGAAATCGAACTTTAAAGAAAAGCTCCCCAAACAATTAGAAACAGGAATAAGAAAATTAATTGATGCTATTAATACTGAAGGCAATCCAAACACCTTTGGGTCTCTAGCTATCAAAACCCTTTTTGAGCGCACCTTATACCAACGTCTAAAAATTGAACAAGCCTTAACAGCCAATCCAAAGATAGAAAAAGAACCTATTAACCAACCTATATTTATTATAGGTATGCCAAGAACAGGCACCACCATTTTACATGCCTTAATGCATGAAGATGTGGCGCACAGATCTCCATTGGCTTGGGAATGCCTACTACCTTTTCCTGCAAGCACCCCCGAAAATTTTAACCACAACAAATCAATAAATACTGTAACCAAAGAATTTAATCAATTATTTAAACTGGTACCTGATTTTAAGAAAAAGCATTATATGGAGCCTAACTCTCCACAAGAATGTATTGGTATAAATGCCTTAGATTTTAATAGCTTCCAAATTTCAGCGCAATTATATCTTCCAAACTATATGGATTGGTTTTTTAATGAAGCAGATAGGTCTAGTACCATGCATTTTCACAAGCGCTTTTTACAACACCAACAATCTGGAGGTGTTACAGCTAAAAGATGGTTATTAAAATCACCGGTTCATTTAATGCGATTACCTGAAATTTTTGAGGTTTACCCCGATGCTCGTATTATTATGACACATCGTCATCCGTCGAAAGTTGTTGCCTCTGCAGCCAGTTTAATTTCTTCAGTACGGTCTTTATACAGCAATAATGAAGACCATATTAAATCAGGACAAGAGCAGGCCACAACCTGGAGCAAATATTTTGACCGTTTTTTAGAAGACCGAAAAAAATTAAACAAAGAAAATCAAATTATAGATTTACAATTTGAAGATTTTGTAAAAGACCAATTGGGAACGGTTAAAGAAATTTATAAAAAATTCAATTGGGAACTAACTATCAAATCTGAAGATAAGATGAAACATTTCTTAGCTCAAAACCCCAAAGACAAACATGGCGTCCATAATTACACCCTTGAAGATTTTGGTTTAACCCAAGATCAAATTAACAAACAATACCATAATTACAATCAATTTATAGCCCACTTGAAAACAACCAAAAATGACCTACAAAAGTAAAACAGCCCTCCTTAAGTTTCTTGAAGTAATAAAAAATGCAGATAACACTTTTTTAGATCCTGATAAAGTTATTGATGAACAAGGACACGTTGATGGTTACCAGCACCTTTTCCATTTAATGCGCACTGCCATTGATTTTTACTTGTTTAACGACCCTATAAAACCTTCATTGATGCTACTTTCAACCGAGTATCATAAAATTTTAGGTGATAATGTAGATGCCGTTTATTATTTTACACAGTTAAGAAGTGACCAGGAGTATATAATTAAAGGAAAACGTTTCGACTCCTGTTATCTTGCTTTTGCACTATACGGTGGTGACCCAGGAGGCGAAATTGTAGATTGTGTAACCAATAATATTAACCATACACAAATTGAATTTGAAGCTGATGGAAGTTTCGAAATTAAACTAACTGCCAATCCAAAAGGTAAAAACGAGTTTAAATTAGCTACCAATACCGTAAACATGTTTACACGCGAATATTTCTTTGACCGTTTTAACAGTACCGAAAGTGAGTTAAATATTGAAAATATAACCGACCAAAGCATTTCTAAACCATTAAATGATGAACAATTAGCAGCAAGAATTAATATTATGAGTACTTTTTTTGAGCAGAGTACTTGGGTAGCGCCGTTACCTGTTGATTTCCCTATGAACAATTTTTTAGATCCGTTCCCTTTTGAAGCCGATCAGGGTGGCTGGGGAACTGTAGACAACACCTATTGTTTTGGAAGATTTAATTTAGAAGAAAACCAATATTTAAAAATTCATTTTACAACCCCGAAATGCTGTTATTGGGGCATTCAAACATGGAATTATTTAATGCAATCTATGGATTATAAAAATTATAAAGTTTGTATAAATAAAGGCAATTCAATTCCAAATGCCGATGGAAGCTATACCATATACCTAAGCCATAAAGAAATGGATGTTGACAATTGGATAAGTACCGCGGCCTATAAAGACGCTATTATTTTTTGCAGATGGTTATTGGCCGAGGAATTACCTGAAACACCAACAGTAGAATTGTGTGAATTTTAATTTACAATAATTTTACAGTTAATATATTTAGTAACTTTGCCATCGGAAAATATTTTTTTGTGGAAAAATCGAACGAAAATTCAATCAACTTAAATAAGTACATTAGTAGTACCGGTATTTGCTCTCGCAGAGAAGCAGAAAAGTTTATTATTGAAGGCAAAGTTACCATCAACGGAAAAACTACGCAACTTGGAAATCGGGTATTTGAAGGTGATGTTGTAAAAGTAAACGGAACACCTTTAAAATCTAAGCCAAAAACGCTTTATATTGCCTATAACAAACCCATTGGAATTGTTTGTACTACAGACGCTAAAGAAAGATATAATATTGTTAAAGCAATTGGTCATCAAGAACGCCTATTTCCTATTGGACGATTAGACAAACCTTCAGAAGGCCTTATCTTTTTAACCAACGATGGTGATATTGTAAACAAAATATTACGTGCTGGCAACAACCACCAAAAGGAATACATAGTTTCAGTAGACAAAAAAATAACACCTGAATTTATTGAGAAAATGGGTAATGGCATTCCTATTTTAGGAACTGTTACTAAAAAATGTCTGGTTGAAAAACTCAATAAAAACACATTTAAAATTGTTTTAACACAAGGTTTAAATAGGCAAATTAGACGCATGTGTGAATATTTAAATTATGAAGTTACCAAATTAAAACGCACCAGAATTATGAACGTTGATTTGGGAAATTTGGCTGAAGGAGATTGGCGTGATTTGACTGCTAATGAAATGTCACAAATTAATAAAATGGTGGCCACTTCAACTAAAACAGAAGAAGCTTCTACTGAAGGCAGAAAAAAACAAGCTCCAAAAAAGAAATTCTTTCCTAAAAATAGCAATAAAAAATTTCAACCTAAAAGAAATAGAAATCGTAGATAATAGCTTTGCTTTTTTATTCCATTATTTAATTTTTTATTCATTTACTCTTTCAAAATTATATAACTATCTTTGCCGACTATGCAATTTGAATTAAAAACTAAAGATGCTCAAAGCAAAGCTAGAGCCGGTGTTATAACTACTGATCACGGTACTATTGAAACACCTATATTTATGCCTGTAGGTACTGTTGGAACAGTAAAGGGTGTTCATCAAACCGAACTTAAACAAGAAATAAATCCTGATATTATATTAGGAAACACTTACCATTTATATTTACGTCCACAAACTAAAATTTTAGAACAAGCTGGTGGCTTACATAAGTTTATGAACTGGGATCGAAATATTTTAACCGATAGCGGTGGATACCAAGTTTACTCTCTTTCTGAAAGAAGAAAAATAAAAGAAGAAGGTGTTAAATTTAAAAGTCATATCGATGGTTCATACCATACTTTTACACCCGAAAATGTTATGGAAATTCAGCGTTCTATTGGGGCAGACATTATCATGGCTTTTGATGAGTGCACGCCGTATCCTTGCGATTTCAACTACGCAAAAAGATCTATGCATATGACCCATAGATGGTTAAAGCGTTGTATTACACATTTAGAAAAAACACCTTTTAAATACGATTACAGTCAGGCTTTTTTCCCAATTGTTCAAGGAAGTACATATAAAGATTTAAGAAAGCAATCAGCTGAATTTATTGCTTCGGTTGGAGCCGAAGGAAATGCCATTGGAGGTTTATCAGTTGGTGAACCTGCTGAAGAAATGTACGCTATGACAGAAGTAGTAACGGCCATTTTACCTGAAGACAAACCTAGATATTTAATGGGAGTTGGAACCCCTATCAATATTTTAGAAAACATTGCTTTAGGAATTGATATGTTTGACTGTGTTATGCCAACCAGAAACGCTAGAAACGGTATGCTTTTTACAGCCCACGGAACCATTAATATTAAAAATAAAAAATGGGAAAATGACTTTTCAGCCATTGATGAAATGGGCACTACATTTGTAGATACTATGTATTCAAAAGCATATTTACGTCATTTATTCGCTTCAAAAGAATTGTTAGGAAAACAAATTGCCTCAATACATAATTTAGGGTTCTATTTATGGTTGACTAGAGAAGCTAGAAAGCATATATTAGCAGGAGATTTTACCGAATGGAAAAACCGTATGGTAAAGCAAATGGACAAACGCTTGTAATGAACATATTGACCCCTTTGAACTAATATTTTAACTTGAGAATTCTAGATAAATACATATTAACAAAATATTTAACTTCGGTTGCCTTAGTGCTTACTTTATTAATACCAATAGCCATTGCTATTGATATTTCTGAGAAAGTAGATAAATTTTTACGGCATGCAAATTTATCGGCAGGAGAAATAATTACTGATTATTATGTGAATTTTGTTATTATTTACGGCAACACATTTATGCCTTTAGCATTGTTTATTGCTGTTATTTTCTTTACCTCAAAATTAGCTGGTAATACTGAAGTAATTGCCATTCATTCAGCAAAAATATCATTTACACGCTTTTTAAAACCTTATTTTATTGGTGCTACAATAATCACAGTATTCTCACTTGGTATGAACCATTTTATAGTACCAAAAAGTAATAAAACATTTAATGAGTTTACGCGCAACTATTTAAAAAGTAAAAAAATAAACACCACCTATTTAACAAATATAAACTTACAGCTTGGACCTAATGATTATATTTTTTTAAAAAATTACACAACTACCCGAAACATAGGTTATAATTTTTCACACGAAATATTTGAAGGTAATAAGTTGAAGTATAAATTAATGTCTGATAATATTAAATGGATTGAAAAGGACAGTACCTATCAACTTAGTTCGTACAAAAAAAGATTCATTTTTAACGATAGAGACAGCATTCAATATGGCCGAAAATTAGACACTACATTTAATTTTATGCCCAGTGATTTAGTGAACATAGATTATATGGCTAGAGAAATGAATTCTATTGAGTTACATAATTATATTAAGCAATGTAAAGAAAGAGGAGTTAGCAATTTAAACAGCTATTTAGTTGAATTATATAAACGTACCAGTTTACCTATTTCATCCTATATCTTAACATTATTAGCGGTTTCATTAGCTTCAAAAAAACGTAGAGGTGGTATGGGTGTTAATTTATCAATTGGTATTACCCTTATGTTTTTATATGTATTTTTCCTTAAAATTTCTGAAGTGTTAGGAGCGGGAGCCGACACCAATTCTTTTTTTATGGTTTGGATGCCAAATATGTTCTTTGGAATTATTGCCCTGTACCTATATTTTAAAAATGCCAAAAACTAAATTAAATAATTATTTTCACCTTCACTTATTGGTTTTTATTTGGGGGTTTACTGGTATTTTAGGTGCATTAATTTCTATAGACGCCATTCCATTGGTTTGGTATAGAATGGTATTAGGAACCATTTTTGTTATCCTCTATTTTATATTCAAAAAAAAACCATTTAAAGTACCTCCCAAAGCACTTTTAAAATTTTTAGTAGGAGGTATTTTAATCACTACTCATTGGATCTTCTTTTTTTCAGCTATAAAAGTATCTAATGTTTCAGTGGCATTGGTTGCCATGAGTACCGGCGCTTTATTTACTTCAATTATTGAACCCATTTTTTTCAAAAGAAAGCTTAATGGATTGGAGTTATTTTTTGGTTTAATTGTAACTTCAGGTTTATACCTAATTTTTAATTTTGAAACTGAATATACTTTAGGTATTATTTACGCATTAATAGCCACCTTTTTATCTGCTCTTTTTACTGTTTTAAACGGCCTCTACATAAGACATTATGATGCTGAAGTAATTTCTGTTTATCAACTCTTTTTTGGAGCGCTATTTATAAGTATATACATTTTGGTTACTAAAGGATTCAATTATGAAGATTTTAGTTTATCAAATTCCGATTTTATATATTTAATTATTTTAAGTAGTATTTGTACAGCCTACGCGTTTATTACTTCGGTAAAAATAATGAAATATTTATCTCCTTATACTGTTGTACTAACGATTAATTTAGAACCAGTATATGCCGTTATTTTGGCACTTATTATATTTGGAGAAAAGGAAAAAATGAGTCTTCAATTTTATATAGGCGCCCTGATTATTTTGATTACCGTAATTGCAAACGGAATCTTGAAAAATAAAAAAAAGGCATAACGTAACCTTTCAAATTGATAAGTTATTATATTTGTATTTACATCTAATATTAAAACACATGGAATATTTAGAATTTGAACTACCAATTAAAGAATTAGAAGAGCAATTGACTAAATGCAAAGTAATTGGTAAAGAAAGTGGTGTTGACGTGTCTGAAAGCTGTCAAAACATTGAAAAAAAATTACTAAACACAAAGAAAGAAATATATAAAAACCTAACGGCGTGGCAACGAGTACAACTTTCACGTCATCCAAATAGACCTTATACTTTAGACCATATCAATTCGCTTGCCGGAAACTCTTTTATGGAATTACACGGTGATAGAACCGTTAAGGATGATAAAGCCATGGTTGGAGGCTTAGGTAAAATTGGAGACCAATCGTTTATGTTTATTGGTCAACAAAAAGGATACAATACCAAAACAAGACAATACCGAAATTTTGGGATGTCTAACCCTGAAGGTTACCGAAAAGCGTTGCGCTTAATGAAAATGGCTGAAAAATTTGGGATTCCTATTGTTACTTTATTAGATACTCCTGGAGCTTATCCTGGTTTAGAAGCAGAAGAACGTGGACAAGGAGAAGCTATTGCTCGTAATATATTTGAAATGACCCGTCTAAAAACACCCATTATAACAGTTGTTATTGGTGAAGGAGCCTCTGGTGGAGCCTTGGGTATTGGTGTTGGCGATCGCGTTTATATGATGGAAAACACTTGGTATTCTGTAATATCACCAGAATCCTGTTCCTCTATTTTATGGAGAAGTTGGGAACACAAGGAAGAAGCTGCTGGAGCTTTAAAATTAACAGCCTCTGACATGAAAAAGCAAAAATTAATAGATGGTATTATTAAAGAACCGTTAGGTGGTGCCCATTATGATAGGGAAACTGCATTTAAAGAAGTTGAAAAAACCATTTTAAAAGCTTATAAAGAACTCAAAGATTTAAAGCCAAAAGAACTTGTTAAAAAACGAATGGACAAGTATTTAAAAATGGGAGAATTTAAAGACTAAAAATAAAACCAAACCGCTCAATATTGAGCGGTTTTTTTATTAAATTTAGTCTATGTATATACTTTCTTCAACACAAATACAACAAGCAGACAAAGCAACCATAGACATTAAAGGAATAGCCTCTATTGATTTAATGGAACGGGCAGCTACAGATTGTTTCAAATGGTTACATACAAGGCTACAAGGTCAAAACATTAAAATTAATGTATTTTGTGGCATTGGTAATAATGGCGGTGATGGCCTTGTTATTGCTAGACACTTACATCTAAATGGTTACCATGTAAATTGCTATATTGTTAATTTTAGTGATAAACAATCTCCAGAATTTTTAGAAAATAAAGACCGACTAACACAAATTGGAGTAGAGCCAATTATTATTAATAATGAGTGGGATATACCCAATGTTAATTTTGAAGATATTGTAATAGATGCCATTTTTGGTAATGGTTTATCACGCGCACCCTCTGGCTTTACAAAAGAATTAATTAAATATATAAATAGCACAAAAGTTTTTACACTTTCTATTGATTTTCCTTCAGGGCTTTTTTCAAACAAACCAGTAAAAGACCCAACAAGTGTTATAAAAGCTGGACACGTTTTAACATTTCAAACACCAAAACTTGCATTTTTACTCCCTGAAAACAGCGTATTTTTGACTTCCTGGGAGGTTATTGATATAGGCTTAGACCTAAGTTTTATTAAAAGTTTATCTTCTAAAAATCAATACATAACCAAACAGGAAGTGTTGCCTTTGTATAAACCTAGAAAAAAATGGTCGCATAAGGGAAATTATGGACACTCTTTATTAATTGGTGGTAGCTTTGGTAAAATTGGCGCCATAACCTTGGCTTCTAAAGGTGCTTTAAAAATTGGTAGTGGTTTGGTAACTGCTTATTTACCTAAATGTGGTTATGAAATTTTACAAATTTCAATTCCTGAGGTAATGGTTGAGGTCGACGATGAAAAGTTTGTTCATCATTTTAATTATAAAACAAATCCTACTGTAATAGGTATTGGCCCTGGGCTAGGGGTTTCAGAGAAAACCGTGATTGGATTTTCGAATTTCATTCAACAAAACAAAGTGCCTTTGGTAATTGATGCTGATGGTATTAACATTTTATCCCAAAATAAAATTTTACTTACAAAACTATTAGATAAAACAATATTAACCCCCCATCCAAAAGAATTAAAAAGACTTATAGGAGTTTGGGAAGATGATTACGATAAACTTGAGAAAATAAAATACTTTAGTAAAAAACACAATGTAATTTTAGTTGTAAAAGGTGCTTATACTATTGTAGTAGATGGAGTTAACCTTTATTTTAATTCAACCGGCAATCCATCATTGGCTACAGGTGGCAGTGGCGATGTTTTAACAGGATTAATAACAGGGTTATTAGCGCAAGGTTATCATCCAAAAGAAGCAGCCATTTTAGCAGTATACCTACATGGTAAGTCGGCTGATATAGCGATTCAATATACAGGTCACGAAACTTTTACAGCTTCACAAATATTAGATTATTTATCCGATGCAATATTAGATTTGATCGCTCCAGAGACTGAAGAACCGGAAGATAGCTGAGATATATAATAAAAAAAGCCTGAAATTAATACATTTCAGGCTTTTTTTATTATTTAGGTACAATACAATTAGTACCTTGTTATATATTAGATTCCTAATTCGTCAAATAATTCTATCAACTTAGGGTCTAAAGGTCTAGGTGCATTTGATTCAATTATATTTCCCGCAGGATCTATTAAAATAAATCTTGGAATTCCTCTAATTAAAAAGTCTTTCGTAAAATCAGATTTCAATTCATTATCAGCAATTAATTGAACACCTGTTAATTCTTTATCTACAACCATTTTTCTCCATTTCTCGTAGTCTTTCTTCTTATCAACAGAAATACTAACAAATTCTATATTTTTATCATGGTATTGTTTTTCCACTTTTTTTAAGAAAGGTATTTGAGCTTTGCAAGGACCACACCAAGTTGCCCATACATCAATATACACAAATTTACCTTTAAAATCATCTAACGATGTTTTACTTCCATCAAAGTTCTCATAATCAATAAACTTAGGAGAAGGCATTCCTTTGGCTACTTTTTTTAGAGCATTGTAATTAGTAGTTACAGTTTCCTTCGTATTTTCGTCTATTGCATTTGAAATTAAAATATTATAAAAAGCATCTAAATCTTCCGGATTAACATAACTAATTCTACCAGCAGCCTCTTTTAATAAAACACTTTTTATTGCTTCATTTTGAATTTCGCTTATTACTCTAATATTAGCAATTCTGAAAGACACCCCCTCTTTTTCTGCTAATTTAGTAGATTGCTTAGTGTAATAATCTCCTACTAACATTTTGTAAGTTGGTAGTAAAAAATATTCTTCTTCATTATCATAGTCCAAGGAATTTAGTTCCTCTAAAAAATCATCAGAAACTATATAATCAGGTTTTTTTGCGTATTTCGCATGGTTTTTTGCGAAGTACTGAAGACCTAATAGATAGGAATAATAAATATTTCTTTTTTCTTGCGCTTTAAAATCAACTGAAGTATTGGAGTTTTCTAATAATAATTCTAAATCCTTCATTCTTTTCTGAAGATGTGATTTAAATTCTGTTTCATCGTTTTCTTGAATAAGCGTCATAGGATTTTTACCGCTTCTTTCAATTTTTTTCTTTGCTAATAAGTACGAGCTTACTCCTAAGTTATCAGCTGTAAACGAGAAAGAATCTGCAAAATTAGTTGCATCATAGTCAAAACTTATAACACTCCCCTGTTCAATATGCAATGCAACTACATTTTTCCCATCAAAAAACATATAATCTCCCTTTGCTATTCTTAATGTATCTGTAAAACTTCCATCTTCAGAAATCGTTATTGATTCATTCACACTTTTATCTCTATTTCTAATAGAAATGTCACCGTCTAATTTATTAACTATGTTACCTGAAACTATAGCATAATCGATCGGAGCTTCATTTTCACAAGATATTATTGCAATTGCAATAATCATCATCCATATTTTTTTTACCATTTTTTTACTTTTTACTTTTTACTTTTTTATTATTCCTAAATTAACATCCACAAGCAATCTTAAATATTTAACTCATTAAATATTTCAATTAGCTCTGGGCTCGATGGTCTTGGCGCGTTTGAATCAACAATATTTCCGGCTGGATCAATAATAATAAAACGCGGAATTCCTTTAATCATATAATCTTGAACAAACTCAGACTTCCAATCTTTATCAGCTATTAATTGAATTCCAACCAAATTCAAATCAGCAATCATTTTTCTCCATTTTTCATAGTCCTTAGCTCTATCAATAGAAATACTAACAAACTGAATATTTTTTCCGTGGTATTTCGCTTCAACTTCTTTTAGGAAAGGGATTTCTGTTTTACAAGGACCACACCAAGTTGCCCAAACATCAATATACGTATATTTCCCTTTTAAATCTTCCAAAGAAGTTTTTCCACCCTCATAGTTTTCATAATTAAATGTTGGTGATGGTTTACCTTTCGCCACTTTTATTAATTTATTATAAATAGCAGCTACTTCTATATTATTTTTCTCGTTTGTAGAATTTGCATTATATACTTCATAAAATTTATCCAAATCATCTGCACGATCCATTCCTTTTGTTGCATAGTAGTATAAAAGGCTATTTTTTATAAATTCATTTTCAAAAGTAGTAGCCGCAACCATATTTGCAAGATAAAAATCTAAAGAATCTGTTTCCATCAGCGCTCTAGCGTTTAATCCGTTTTTCGATGTCACTAGCCCTTTATAAGCGTTTGAAAAAACATAATCTTCTTCTATGTTATAATTAATACCTTCTAATTCATTTAAAAATTCAGGAGACACTTTAAATTCTCTATCTTTAATAAACATAGCATGGGATCTTTCATAAGCTCCTATGCTAGATAAATACTGATAATTAATATTTCTAGATTCTACAGCTATAAAATTTTCAGTCAATTTTTCACTTGCTTTAAGAAGGTTACTTGCTTTTACTTTAAAGTCTTGCATTTTAGCCTTGAATTCTGCCTCTTCTAATAAAAATAAGGCCCTTCTATCACCCATTTCAGCTTTAACTAATTTATCTTTTTCTAGCACATATTCGTTTTCCTTAGCGCCTTTTCCTGAAAAGGTTATTGTATTATCTGAATCATTTGCGTCAAAATTAATAGTTAGGTCATAGCCTTTTTCCAAATAAAGATTTGCCCTTCTTGCTTTTGCGTAAGCCATTATGTATTGCCCTGGCTCAATATTCAAAGTATCTAAAAAAGTACCATCTTCAGCTACTTTTATAGGGAAATTAATTTTGCCATTACCATTCATTATTGAAATATTTCCTTCTCCAATATTTGTAATTTTTCCTTTTAAAATAATATGGTCTACTGGTTTTTCATTGGAACAAGAAAACACTGTAACCAATATTAATAATAATGCTATTTTTTTCATTTTACTTCTATTATTTATTTTTAATTGTTTGTATTTTTACTAATCAAAACCTAGTTCATAAAACAATTCTACAATTTTATGATATAATGCCTAGGCATATTTGTAATAATTCCCTTTTTTCACTCCTAATAACACAAGGAATTCTATTCATTAAATTTCTCTTATAAATATTGTATTCTCAACTTTCATTACAAACAATTTAACTACTTTTTATTGTTTATATTCAGTCACCGTTTTCCATTTATTATGGTCCATTCATTTATCAATCAACAGGATTAAAAACTCACTTCACCCCTCTAAACCACTCTTCTACAGCCTATTACAAACCACACTTATCACTAACAACATTCAAACCAAGTTGGTTAAATAGGTTTATTCACTCTTATTCAATTATATTATCAAGTCAATATTGGTGTCTTTTGGAAAATTTCAAAGTTAACAAAAATTGGATAAAACTGCCCTTTTACAAGCTTTTTTT
>Ga0224504_10000968_pt1 | contig 12834 bp, 7 predicted proteins | sample SF_Oct11_sed_USG_3_FD_170160 | JGI IMG/M metagenome (GOLD analysis project Ga0224504, IMG submission 170160) | Sediment microbial communities from San Francisco Bay, California, United States - SF_Oct11_sed_USGS_24 | ecosystem: Environmental > Aquatic > Marine > Sediment | place: USA: California... | reverse complement strand
CCCTGAGTCTTTAACTGATATCGAGCTGCCTCAGCCTGTTGCAACCGGTCATGACCTGCTTGTTAAGGTCAAGGCGATTGCAGTTAATCCGGTGGATTACAAAATTCGCCAGAAAGTTTCTCCCGCTGCAGGAGAATACAAGGTGATTGGCTGGGATGCCGTGGGTGAGGTTGTCGCCACAGGCGAGCAGGCTGCGCAATTCAAGCCGGGTGACATGGTCTTTTACGCCGGTGATCTCAATCGCCAGGGCAGCAATGCCGAATACCAGCTGGTCGACGAACGTCTTGTCGGCAGCAAACCCAAAAGCCTGCCTGATGCTGAAGCCGCCGCACTGCCACTAACAGCAATCACCGCCTGGGAAATGCTGTTTGAACATTTTTCTATCAAGCAGCAACGCCCGGATGCAAAAGAGAAATCAGATGAAGTCATTCTGGTTATTGGTGCAGCAGGCGGGGTTGGCTCTATTTTGATTCAGATAGCCAAAGCTGTTACCGGCGCCACGATTATCGCCACCGCATCACGCGAAAGCTCGCAAGTCTGGGTGAAGAAGCTGGGGGCGAATCATGTTATTGATCATAGCAAACCGCTGCAACCGCAAATTGAGGATTTGGCTATCGGGCAGGTGACACATGTTGCCAGCCTGAATGGCACGGCATCCTACTTCGAAAGCTATACCGGGCTGCTGGCGCCTTTTGGCAAGATTGCCATGATCGATGACCCGGCCACGCCCCTGGATGTGATGAAGCTGAAGCCGAAGAGCCAGTCGCTGCACATAGAGTTCATGTTTGCACGCTCCATGTTCAACGCGACAGATATGGACGAGCAAGGCAAATTGCTGAATCGAGTATCAGACCTGGTTGATCAGGGCTATATCCAGACCACTTCAGGTAAAAACCTCGGCACCATCAATGCCGAAAACCTGAGAGCTGCTCACCAAGAGCTGGAGTCTGGTAAAGCTATCGGGAAGATTGTACTGGAAGGGTTTTAACGAACGCTGCTCAACATCATTACTGTTGCCCGCTTAAAGGAAACCGGCATGGCTAAATTAACTGTCGTCGCTGGCATCAAGGTCAAAGCAGATAGAAGCGAGCGGCTATCAGCCGCGCTGAACAGGGCTGCAGCAATTATGAGCTGTACCAGGACAATTTCAGGAAACTGAAATAGGCGAAAGGTTCAGGTACTCTGACCCCCTGAATATGATAACTCTCAGCGGGGCGCAATGATGCAATTACAGGGCGTGATCGATTCTGCGGTCAAGGAAGTCGGCAAGGTCCTTCTGGGCAAAGAGCCCCAGATCAGGCTGGCCTTGTGTTGCCTGGTAGCGCGGGGGCATTTGCTGATTGAAGATCTGCCCGGTATGGGCAAGACCACCCTGTCGCACGCACTGGCCGCTGTGCTGGGGCTGTCGTGGAAACGGGTGCAGTTCACCAGCGATTTGTTACCGGCAGATATACTCGGCATCTCGGTGTATGACGCCAGGGACGCCAGCTTCAGTTTTCATCCCGGCCCGATCTTTACCCAGTTATTGCTGGCAGATGAAATCAACCGCACCACACCGCGCACCCAGAGTGCGCTGCTGGAGGCCATGGCGGAAGGGCAGGTCACTGTAGAGGGAAAGACCCGGGCGCTGCCCCAGCCGTTTTTCGTCATCGCCACCCAGAACCCCGTTCACCAGTCCGGCACTTACCCGTTGCCCGAGTCACAGCTGGACCGGTTCCTGATGCGACTGGAGCTGGGTTATCCCCACCCTCGCGCCGAACGCGAGATGTTCGAGCGCCGCCACAGTGCCATCCGGGAAATAGATAACTTGCAACAGTGTATCAACGCGCAGCAACTGGAAGCGATTCGTGTTGCGGTCAGCAAGGTGCAGGCCTCAGACAGCCTGCTTGATTACCTGCAGCGCCTGGTTGCCTGTACGCGCCAGTCTCCCGAGTTTGAAGTTGGCCTGTCACCCCGTGGTGCGCTGGCGCTGCTGGACTGCGCCAGGACCTGGGCGGCGATGCACAACCGCGGGCATGTGGTGCCCGAAGACGTACAAATGGTGTTGCCGGCAGTGGCGTCTCATCGCCTGGTCCCCGGTGGAGAGTATGCCGGTGATGGCATGGCGCTGGTGGATTTATTACTGCGCAATGTGGACGTTATCGGGTCCTGACAGGTTGCTGGCATGGCTGATGCATTGGGCGTGACAACTGAGCAGGGCCTCAATCGGCGCCTGCGCGCCAGCTTCCGGCAGTGGATCAACCGGCGTATTCCGCCGGCCAGGGAAGTGACGCTGGACCAGCGGCGCATTTTCATCTTTCCCAGCAAGGCCGGATTCTTTTTCGGCTTTTGCCTGTTGGTCATGCTGGTGACCGCGATCAACTTCCAGAACAACCTGGGCTATGCGCTCACCTTTCTGCTGGCGATGCTGTTTATGGTGGCTATCCTGCATACCTTCGCCAATCTGTCCGGGCTGACTATCCGGGCATTGCGGGCACGCCCCGCGTTTCCGGGGCAGCAAACCGAGTTCGACCTGATGATTGAGCGGGGCAGGCAGCGCGATCACTTCGGCCTGCACCTGATGTGGCCTGGCAGCAGTGAAGCACTGGTCAACCTGGTCGACGAGGATACGGTGACTGTGCAACTTCATATGGCGGTCGACCAGCGCGGTTGGTACAGCCCCGGGCGGTTGCTGCTCGAGTCCAGCTACCCGCTGGGGCTGCTGCGTTGCTGGACCTGGGTCGATCTGGAGCTGCACGCGCTGGTTTATCCGCGCCCGCTGGCCTCGGCTGATCTTCCCGGCCTGGCAACCGATACGCCTGACGGGGCGGCTGTGACCGTGACAGGCAGCGATGATTTTTACGGTTTCCGCGATTACCACAAGGGAGATTCACCGCGGCACATCCACTGGAAGGGGGTGGCCAAGGGGCAGGGTGTACAGAGCAAGCAGTACACTGCCTACGCCGACCGCAGTGTGTGGCTGGACTGGGATATGTTTCCCGGTCTGGGCACCGAGCAGCGCCTCTCGCATCTGTGTTACTGGGCGCTGGAGTTTGAAAGCCGCAACCAGGAGTACGGTCTGCGCATGCCCGCTGTAGTGATTGAGCCGCACATGGGTGACAGGCACCGCGACCGGGTACTCAGGGAGCTGGCCTTGTACGGCATGGAAGGCCAGGCGTGAAACTCCAGCAACAGGTGCCGCGCAATGCCCTGGTGTGGATCATCATTTCGATGTTCGCCCTGGTTGCCCCCCATGCCTTGCGTTTGCCCCCCTGGGTATTACTGGTTTATGTGGTCGCTGTCATATGGCGTATTCTGGTTTACCGGGGTCGCTGGTCGTTCCCTGGTCGTAGTGTGAAGCTGATTTTGATCTTCAGCAGCTTTATCGGAGTCTATGTCAGCTATGGCACACTGGTCGGCCTTGAGCCAATGGTGGCGCTGTTGCTAACGGCTTTTGCATTCAAGTTGATCGAGTTGTCCCGGCGCAATGATGCCTATGTCCTGCTGTTTCTCGGCTATTTCGTCTGCATTACCGAATTCCTGTTCAGCCAGGACCTGCTGATCACTCTGTACTCAATGTTGAATGTGGTTCTGGTAACCACTGCACTGGTCGCCCTGCACCAGCCCGGGGAGCATCAGTTCAATCGCGGTTCCATTCGACTGGCCGGCGTGATGCTGGCCCAGGCCCTGCCATTGATGGTGGTGATATTTTTTCTGTTTCCCCGCATTGATCCGCTGTGGACCGTACCGGTCAATAACCATATGGCAAAAACCGGCATGAGTGACTTCATGAAGCCCGGCGATGTTGCAAAACTCAGCCAGTCAGCAGACGTGGCGTTGCGGGTGAAGTTCGACGGCGACATTCCGCCCGTCTCGGCACTCTACTGGCGCGGCCTGGTGTTCAGCCGCATGCAGCAGGGGGCCTGGTCCGCCCTGGATTACTACGACGTACCCGTTAAACAGCAGCGCCCGCGGGAAATGCGCACGTCTGGCGATGCACTGGAATACACCGTCATCATGGAGCCAAGCTGGCAGAACTGGCTCTACGGTCTGCATTATGCGCGTGCCACTACACCGGGCGTGCGGCATACGGCCGACTACCGTTTATCTACCCTGTCGCCGCTGGAGACAGAGTATATGTACAGGGTTCGCAGCTGGACGCAGGCACAAGCGGAACCCGGGTTATCACAATGGCGGCGTGAGATTGAAACCCGCTTGCCGCCCGGGAGCAATCCCCGCACGCGGCAACTGGCGCAGGAAATGAAGGCGCTAACCGAAACTGATCAGCAGTTTATAGACGCGGTGCTCAACAAATTCAGCACCCAGGACTATGTCTATACGCTACAACCGGGGAGCTTGTCTGAATTGCATGCGATGGACGAGTTCCTGTTCGAGTCGCGACGCGGCTTTTGCGAGCATTATGCTTCCGCCTTTACTGTGATGATGCGCGCTGCAGGCGTGCCCGCCCGGGTTGTTGCCGGTTACCTGGGCGGTGAGATCAATCCTGTCAACAGGACCGTGATAGTGCACCAGTTCGATGCCCATGCATGGGCCGAGGTATGGCTGCAGGGGCAGGGCTGGGTCCGTGTGGATCCTACGGCGGCGGTTTCCCCCGAGCGTATTGAATGGGGACTGGAAGCGGCGATGCAGGCGGAGGGCAGTTTTCTGTCCGAGGCGCCACTGTCGGCCCTGCGTTACCGCAACATTCCCTTTTTGAACCTGCTGCGCCTGCGCTACGATGCACTGACCTACCGCTGGCAGAGCTGGATTGTCGGTTTTAACAGCGAGCGGCAGTTAAACCTGTTGCGTGATATCTTTGGCGAAATCAATACCCGGGTTATCGCCACCGTATTGCTCGGTAGCTGGGTGCTGGTATTGGTGCCGGTGTCCATCTCCCTGTTCCGCAAGCGCGCTACGCGGCAGGTGAGCCGGCCGGACAGGTTTTATCTGAAGTTCTGTGAGCGCCTTGCGAGGCTGGGCCTGGTGCGCAGCGCCGGGGAAACACCCGGCCAGTTCTTTCTCCGGGCGGAAGCTGCGTTACCGGCATACGCAGGACAGATGCGGGATATCACAAGCCTGTACAATCAGCTGGCCTACGCAGGCACTGCGGACGGCGAGGGTGCTGATGCCAGCACACTGGATACATTCAGCCGCGCCGTCAAGCGTTTCAGGCCGAGCCGGTAAGACATGGCAGGCTGAAGTCAGCAGGGATTTTACGCGCGGCGGAGTTTAAATACTCTGATTCCCTGAACCTGGCAGCTGCTGCAGGCAATCCAGTGCTGCATTCTTGTAACAGTGGGCAAGCGTCGGGTAGTTGTAGACAGTGTTGGCCAGCACGTCGACGCCAGCGCCGCAGTTCATCGCCATCTGGCCGATATGGACCAGTTCGCTGGCGGATTCACCGATGATATGAACGCCCAGCAATGCCCGGCTGTTGCGGTCAACCAGTAATTTCATAAAGCCGCGTTCCTCACCAATGATCTGGCCACGAGCGGTTTGTGAGAAGCGGGCACTGCCGACCACGTAGTCGATACCCTGTTGTTGCAGTTCACGTTCGGTGTTACCCACATAGGAAAGTTCCGGAATGGTATAGATGGCCATGGGTAGCTGACCGGCCGCTGCAGCATGGTCCCGGTCGAAGGCATGGTTTACCGCCAGGCGGCCCTGTTCCATGGCCGTGGACGCGAGCGACGGCCGACCCGCCAGATCGCCGATGATGTAGACATGCTCCCGGCTCGTCTGATGGTGTTCATTGATCCGTACCCAGCCCTGGTCATCAGCATCGATTCCGGCGGCGTCCAGCTCGAGGCCATCGTAATTCGGTACGCGGCCGAGGGCGTACAGTGCCACATCGGTTTCCAGATTAACGCCGGCGTCGGTTTCCAGCAGCACCCGTTCACCCTGCCGTTCGATTTGTTTGATGCGGGTCTGCATGTGCAGTTGTACACCCATATCGAGCAGATCCTGTTCCAGTGTCTGCTGTATATCTTCATCGAGATAGGCGAGCAAATGCTCATGGGAATCCACCAGGCTGACGGCTACCCCCAGCGGTGCGAAGATGGTAGCAAACTCACAGGCAATCACTCCGCCACCGATGATTGTCATCCGTTGGGGCAGATGACGCATCTGCAGGATTGATGTGGAATCCAGCACCCGTTCCTTGTCGAACGGCACGTTCTCCGGTCGCCGCGGGCGTGAGCCGGTGGCCAGCACAATCACCGCGGCGCTGAGTTGCAGCGCTTCGCCATGACTGTTGCACAGCTTGAGCGTGTGGGCATCAATAAAACCGGCCTCGCCGGGCAACAGGGTTACACCGTGACTCATAAGCTGGTTCAGTAACAGGCGCTCATGGCGATCGATGACTGCCTGCTTGCGGGCAACGGCCTCGCTGAGAAAACCGCTGTGCAGCTGGTCGCGAATCTGCCCGGCATCACGCATACCCCGGGACGAAAATCGGGACGCCAGGTAAGCAGCTTCCCGCAACGCCTTGCTGGGAATGGTGCCGGTCTGCAGGCTGACACCGCCGAGATAGGGTTTGCGTTCAATAAGTCCGACCTGCTTCCCCAGGCTGGCGGCGTGCAGTGCGGCGCTCTGGCCGCCAGGGCCGGAGCCGATGACCAGCAGATCGTAGTTATATTCAGTCATATGCAGACTCTGTTACAGGTGGATAGAATTTAAGCAGCCGGGATGTCAGGGACAACAGGTTCTTTTTACCATCAGCGGGTCTGCTTGCAGAGGTTGTTTACCAGCTTAATCGTGGCCTGTCCCGAATGGCACTTACTTCAGAACCCTGCCACGGAAATACACGGAACCGTTTCCGCTCAGACAATTTATTTTTCCGTGTGCTTCAGTGGCCAATTGTACTTCATATATTTATGAAACTGCTTAAGTAAGTGCCATTCTGGTCTGTCCCTGTTTTTTTAACGCATAGTCCGTGCCCTGCACAACTGTTATATTGCTTTGGGCCGTTTATCTACTGGAGAAATCAGCATGAGCAGGCAATATGATTATGATCTGGTCGCTATCGGTGCCGGTAGCGGTGGCCTGTCAGTGGCCCAGCGCGCTGCACAGTATGGCGCAAAAACGGCCGTCATCGAAGCCGGCAAAATGGGTGGTACCTGCGTCAATGTCGGTTGTGTTCCCAAAAAGATCATGTGGTTCGGCGCGCAACTGGCGTATGCACTGCGTGACGCCAGAGATTACGGCTTTGCTGTGGAAAACAGGGGCTTTGACTGGTCTGCGCTGGTGCACAAGCGTGAAGCCTATATTGCCAGTATCAACAACTGGTATCACACCTACCTGTCGGACTCGAATATCGATGAGATCACCGGCCACGCAAGGTTTATTGATGCGCATACCCTGGAAGCGAATGGCAAGACACTGACCGCGGAGCGCATTGTTGTCGCTACCGGTACGCGCCCGGTTGTGCCTGATATTCCCGGTGCAGGGCTGGGTATCACCTCCGACGGATTTTTTGCACTTGATCACCAGCCACAGCAGGTCGCCATCGTGGGGTCGGGCTATATCGCGGTCGAGCTCGCCGGCCTGCTCAACAGCCTGGGTTCGGACGTGATGATGTATTTACGCAAAGGCCATTTGTTGCGTGAGTTCGAGGCCATGTTGCGCGAGAGCCTGATGGAGATGATGCTGGAGGATGGCATTGATATTGTTCCGCGCACACAGGTAACCGAGGTGCGCCGCAACCCAGACGGAAAGCTGCAACTGGTCTGCGACAAGGGCCGGCTAACCGGTAACATCGATGAGTTAATCTGGGCGATTGGACGCGAACCGGATCACAGCGGCTTGCAGCCGGAAGCGGCGGGAATCCATATCGATGAGCGCGGTTATATTCCGGTTGATGATTTCCAGAACACCAACATAGCGCATATCCATGCTATTGGCGATGTAACCGGCAGGGCCCCGCTGACACCGGTGGCGATTGCCGCCGGTCGGCGCCTTGCAGACCGCTTGTATGATAACAAGCCGGATCGGCATCTCGACTATGCCAACATCCCCACCATCGTCTTCAGCCATCCACCCATTGGTACCGTGGGACTGACAGAGGACGAGGCACGTGCAGGTCATGGCGATTCGGTGAAGGTATACCAGACACGCTTTACGGCCATGTATAACGCGTTAACGGCACACGATATCAAGACAGCCATGAAACTTGTTGTTGTCGGCTCACAGGAAAAAGTCGTTGGCTGTCACATCATCGGTCCGGGCGCCGATGAAATGTTACAGGGTTTTGCGGTTGCGCTGAAAATGGGGGCGACCAAGAAAGATCTCGACGATACGGTAGCGCTGCATCCAACCAGTGCGGAAGAACTGGTTACCATGAAATAAGGACAAACCCGACGCAGCCGGCTCGGGAATAGCTGGCCGCCTGCACAGGTGGCGCGTGAGCGCGCTGCGCGGCAATCGCTGCCTCGCCAGAACTTTTCCGACTGCCACTCTTGCCGAACCATGATCTCCCGCTGACTGCGAAAAACAGTAATGGCTCGCGTACTTGTATTAATTGATTGATTAATTAATTAAAGTAAGCATTTAAGATAATAGCGACCCGGAACTGAATGCATGTCAGATGAGAGCCAATCGCAAAGACGCTGTGGAAACCCGTAAGTGCCTGCTGGATGCCGCCTGCGCTGTGTTTGCAGCAAGGGGGTTGAGGACGCCGGTACTGAAGCGCTGTTGTTCTGCGAGATCAACACTGTCAATCAATGCCTGCCAGTGAATTTCTTCAAGGACAGATGCCATTTTCTGCTTGGGCGTGAACGCTTGCCGAAACAGGCGGTCGAAGACCTGGCGCGACACATTACCCTGTTCTCGCCGGGTGGTTTATGCAGTCTGCGCAAAGCCATCGCGGCAGTTCGCAGCAAGGCAATATCCCGGGATTACAGCCATGTCACATCACATACAGGTCCGGGTTTAATGAGCGTGCAGGGACGTCGTCTCGGCATCGGCTTGACGTGCGTGTTGCTGCTGGCTGGTTGCATCACCGTACCCGAGCGGACCCCGGACGCGGTGCTATTGCCGGCGGATTTCTCCACCAGTGGTACGGTCCCCCTGCCCGGGCGATGGTGGGAAAATTTCGGGGATGCAACCCTGGACCGGTTGGTGGAGCAATCACTGGCAAATAATTTCAGCCTGCAGAGTGTCTGGGCACGTCTCGACCAGGCCGCAGCAGTGGAGCGTATTGCCCGTGCCGAGCTGTTTCCATCGTTAGATGCTGAGGCCAGTGCCGGGCGCAGCTGGGCGCACAATGACAGGGGTACTACCGGGAATAACTACACAGTAGGCGCGATGGCCAGCTATGAGCTCGATCTCTGGGGACGTATCGATTCCAGCAGCAAGGCAGCAATGCTGGACCGGCGTGCCAGTGAGGCACAGCTGACTGCCGCCGGCATCAGCCTGTCGGCAGAAGTGGCAAGCAGCTGGTACCAGCTGGTGGAGCAGTATGGCCAGCAGGCACTGGTAGCAAACCAGCTGGATACAAACAGCCGCGTGCTTGAGCTCATTACGCTGCGCTTTCGCCGTGGCAAGGTCGGCGCTACCGATGTGCTGCAACAGCGCCAGCTGGTGGAATCCAACCGGGGTGAGCTGGCGAACGTCAAGTCGCTCATCGGCGTATTCGAGCACCGGCTGGCTATCCTGCTGGGTACAACGCCGGACAGCCGTGCGGCAGCGCCGCAACAGCAACTCATCAGTCTGCCACCGCTGCCGGAGACCGGCATTCCGGCTGAACTGGTGCAGCGCCGGCCGGATCTCAGGCAGGGGCTTTACCAGCTGCAGGCCGCTGACCAGCGTACCGCGGCGGCGGTCGCGGAGCGCTTTCCGCGCATCAGTCTGATGGCGAATACCGATACCAGCTCCAGCGATGTGGATGAGCTGTTCGATAACTGGTTAAGTAATCTGACCGGCAACCTGGTGGCGCCGCTTGTCGATGGTGGCCGACGGCGTGCCGAGGTTGATCGTAGCCGCGCGGTGACGGAGCAGTCATTGAATGACTATCGGCAGCAGTTGCTCGAGGCGCTTGGCGAGGTCGAGGATGCACTGCTGAGTGAACAGCAACAGCGTGCATTTATCGAAAGTCTCGACAAGCAGCTGGCACTATCGAAACAGGTGATTAGCCGCGTTCGCGACAGCTACCTCTACGGCGTGGTTGACTATTTGCGTGTGCTGGACGTACTCATCACCAATCAGGACCTGGAGCGTAACAGGCTCACCGCACAACGCGAACTCATCGATGACCGTATTGCGCTGTGTCGCGCACTGGCAGGTGGCTGGACCCTGGAGCGCCCTGTCATGGCAGGCGAGTTGCCGACTACGAGGATTACACATGTCAATCCAGAATAATCTGCAGCACCCGCCATCATATCGTTCACGCTGGATCAAGAGGCTGGCGCCCGTGTTCGCGTTGCTGGTCGGTGTGCTTGTTGCGATTGCGTTGATGCAGTCCGGGCCCGGCGCGAAACGCGAAGCACTGCCACGCCAGGCGCGTCTGGTAGAGATTCAGCCGCTGGTAATGGGCGCTGCAGATACTGCTATCGATGCCATGGGAACCGTGGTGCCGGCGGAATCGGTGATGCTGCAACCCCAGGTTGACGGGGAAATCGTGTTTGTCAGTGACGAGCTGGAGCCTGGGGGTCTGCTGCGTGCCGGTGATGAACTGTTGCGTATTGATCCCCGCGACTATGAGCTTGCTGTGCTGCAGCGCGAAAGCGAGGTGGCGCAGGCACAGAGTACACTGCGACTTGAACAGGGGCAGCAGTCCATTGCCAGGCGCGAATTCGAGCTGCTTGGCGAGTCCATGCAGGCTGATGATCGCGACCTGGTACTGCGCAAGCCACAGATGGAAAGTGTGCGCGCCCAGCTTGCGCTTGCCAGGGCAAGCCTGGAAAAGGCCAGGCTCGATCTGCTGCGTAGCCATGTATACACACCCTTCAATGCCATTGTGGAGTCTGCGCAAGTGGATGTCGGTGCGCGTGTCACGACGGCGAATACACTGGCAACCCTTGTGGGCACTGATTCCTGCTGGCTGGAAGTAAGCGTAGCCGTCCGTGACCTGAAATGGATCAGCATCCCGCGCGGTGACGATGTGGTGGGCTCAAGTGTGCGCATCACCAACCGGGTTGCCTGGGGAGAGCAGGGCTGGCGCGAGGGCCGTGTAATCCGCCTCGCCGGCGATATCGAAAAGGAAGGCCGCATGGCGCGCCTGATCGTTGAAGTGGACGATCCGTTTACACTGAAGCCGGAAAACACTGGCAAGCCGGTGCTGCTCATGAACAGCTATGTCAGTGTTGAAATCGAGGGTCGCCAGCTTGATCAGGTTGCCAGCATTGCGCGCATGCATTTGCGCGATGGTGACCGGCTCTGGATTATGGGCGCCGATGATGCCCTTGAGATTCGTAAGGTCGACATCGTTTTCCGTGGTCGTGACCAGGTTCTCGTCGCTGGCGGTGTCAAGGCCGGAGAACGCCTGGTTGTTACCGACCTTGCTGCGCCGGTTGCCGGCATGCCGCTGCGCAGCAGGGCGAATGACACTGCCTCAGAGCCGGTCGGCACAGAGGCCGGCAACTGATGCCGGATCTGAAAGATACCGTGAATCCTGCGGCGCATGGCCCGATTGCCTGGATGGTGCACAATCGGGTTGCGCCGAATCTGCTGATGCTGGTACTGCTGATCGGTGGTCTGTTCATGGCCGGTCAGATCAACAAGGAGGTGTTCCCCGATTTCGCGCTCGATGAGGTGCGTGTCAGTGTTGCTTATCCCGGTGCGAGCCCCGAAGAGGTCGAGCAGGGCATCGTGCTGGCCGTGGAAGAGGCCATCAATGGCGTCGAGGGTGTCGATGAAATTCGTTCCACTGCCAGTGAAGGCAGCGCGCTGGTGATCGCCGAACTGGTGGAGGGTGCCGATGTGCAAAAGGCCAACCAGGAGATCAAGCAGGAGATCGACCGTATCACCACGTTCCCGGATGATGCTGAAGAGCCGGAGGTAAATCTCGCCATGCATCGGCGGCTGGTGCAGGCGGTGGTGTTATACGGTGCCGTCAATGAATGGGTATTGCGCGAACTGGCCGAGCAATTGCGTGACCGGCTGTTGCAACAGCCGGGGATTACCCAGGTCGAGCTGATAGCTGCCCGTGACTATGAGATACGGGTGGAAGTCAGTCGTGAAGTATTGCGCCGCTACGGGCTGACACTGGAACGCATTGCCGGGATCATCGATAACGCCGCCGTAGAGATACCCGGCGGCAGTATCAAGACCAGCGCTGGCGAGATTTTGCTACGGGTCAAGCAGCGACGCGACTGGGCGGAGGGCTTCGGCGAGATTCCTGTTATTACTTCGCGTGACGGCACCGTTATCAGGCTACGCGACATCGCGCAGGTGCGCGACGTCTTCGAGGATGTCGACCGGGTGCGCAGTTTTGATGGTCAGCCCGCCATGAGCCTTGAGGTGTACCGGGTAGGAGAACAGACGCCGCTGGGTATTGCCGGCGATGTCCGCCAGACGCTGGATGCGTTCGAGGCGGAGCTGCCGCCCGATGTCCACAGTGCCGTTAATATCGATCAGAGCAGGATCTACCAGCAGCGACTGGAATTGTTGACGCGCAATGGTCTCATCGGTCTGACGCTGGTGCTGGTGATGCTCGGGATCTTCCTGGAAATCAAACTCGCCTTCTGGGTGACCATGGGTATTCCAACCGCCTTTCTCGGTGCCATCCTGTTCCTGCCCGGGCTGGGGGTGTCCATCAATATGGTCTCTATGTTCGCATTTATCATCGCGCTGGGTATCGTGGTGGATGATGCCATTATCGCCGGCGAGAATATCTATGAATACCGTCAGCGCGGTATG
>Ga0224504_10000967_pt1 | contig 12843 bp, 14 predicted proteins | sample SF_Oct11_sed_USG_3_FD_170160 | JGI IMG/M metagenome (GOLD analysis project Ga0224504, IMG submission 170160) | Sediment microbial communities from San Francisco Bay, California, United States - SF_Oct11_sed_USGS_24 | ecosystem: Environmental > Aquatic > Marine > Sediment | place: USA... | reverse complement strand
GACCCGGTAGGTCACCCGGTCCTCGCCCCAGAACACCATCGCGTCCTCGGGACCCCGTCGGCGCAGCAGGTTCTCTGCGAAGTTCAGCCTGGCCTCCGGAAAGAAGCGCGCTCCCGGCATTGCCTCCGGATGCTCGAGCACGACCCGGCCCCTGCGCTCTGCGATCACGCCGCAAAAATCCCAGACCGAGGACCAGAACTTCTCCATCTCGGTGATCGAGAAGTCGTAGAGCTCTCCGTAGCCTTGGCAGGAGGCGCCCCAGTCGTGCTCGACCTGCCCCATGAAGGCGGTCAGGTTGGCGGCTTCGATGCGCTCGGTCGACGGTTGCCAGAGGGGATCGGTCATAGGCGCCATCCCATGGGTCGGATGCGGTCTGTTCTCTCGGTGCAGGTTAGGGCGAAGGGAGGAGGGGTTCAACACCCCGGCTGGAAAGCGGGTCACGGAACGCAAGTTGCGTCGAGCGGGCGGCTGCTCGGCGCAACTCGTACTATTGGCTTAGACCTTGGAGCCCCGGGTCGCGTCCTCAGGCGATGACCGATCTCTTGGAATTACGCCTCGGCCGCGGTTTCCTTCTGATTCTGGGCGAACTCGCGCAGGACGTCGATGGTTCTGCCGATCGCCAGGGTCGAGGACAGGAGGAACGTGGCCACCAGCAGCGGATCGTAACTCACCTTGGTGCTCTGCAGCCACACGGCGTGCAGCATCGTCGGCAGCTCCTGGGCGTTGGCAGCCGAGAAGAACAGGCAGGCACCTGCAGCGATGGTCGCGGCCAGGAAGAACAGATGTGATTTCATGCCGTATCTCCTCCTTCTCTGCGCCAAGAACCAGTGGCGCGCTGTACTCGATACCTCACAATATATATACAAAAATATGTGATAATTCAAGAGAAAATAATGATATTATTTGAAATTTTTAATTATGAACAATAAATAATTTATCTATACAGTTATTTTTTTGTTAATACCCAGATTCCTGCGTTTCTAGGAGTATTCGGGTCCGCCTTTGGGAAATGCCGCCCGCCGCCCATCAGCGGGCACAGTTCAGCGCCCCGAGGACACTGGCGAGGGCTGGCAGGCGGCAGAGAGCCTACTGTACTTGCCAGACCAGGGGCACGGAGCCGATCGCCTGCGCGGCGGCCCTTTCGAGGCCATCGATTCGCCAGGCGACGACTTCTCCGGTGCCGGTGTCGCGCCAGATGATGTCGGATTGCCCGTCGCCATCGGTGTCGCCGAGGCCGGCCACCCGCCACACGGGCAGCGGCGCACCGATCGAGGCCGATGCCTCCTTGCTGAAGCCGTTCATCTGCCAGATAACCGTGTTGCCGTTGCTGGTATTCCGCCAGAGGATGTCCGAACGGCCATCGCGGTCGAACTTGCCGACGCCCCGGACCTTCCAATCCAAGGACGTTGTGCCAACGGTGCCCGCCGCCAGCTTGTCGAAGCCGTCCATGCGCCAGATCACGGCGCTCCCGCTGTCCGTGTTGCGCCACAATATGTCCGACTTGGCATCGGTGTCGAAGTCGCCGACGCCGGCCACCTCCCACACCAGCGGCGCCCCGCCGATCCCGCCCGCCGCTGCCTTCGACAGGCCGTCCATCTTCCAGACCAGCGCGGCCCCAGTCGTGGTGTTGCGCCAAAGGATATCGGCCTTGGCGTCGCCGTCGAAGTCGCCCGTGCCGGCAACCTGCCAGTCGAGGCTGGCCGCGCCGATGCCGCCCGCAGCACGCTTCGTGAAGCCGTCCATCAGCCAGATCACGGCGGCCCCCGTGACCGTGTTGCGCCACAGGATATCGGCCTTGGCGTCGGCGTCGAAGTCGGCCAGGCCCCGTACCTGCCAGACCGGGTCCGGGGCGCCGATCGACTGGACGTCCTCGCGATCGAAGCCGTTCATCTGCCAGAGAACGGTGCCACCGCTATCGGTATTTCGCCACAGGATGTCCGCGCGGTTGTCGCCACTGTGGTCGCTCGGCGTCGTGAAGCCAATTCGATAGACGGTGCCCGCGCTCTGGGCGAGGTGGGCGATGTAGAGGTCGCCCGCTTCGTTCTCGCCAAAGGCGCTGAACCGCGCGGTCGTGCGCAACGTTTCATAGCTGGTCCAGGCGGCGTCCACCTCTTCTGCGGCTGTCCAGAGTCGTCCCGAGCAGAAGTCGGCGTAGAGATACTGGCCAGCCAAAGCCGGCAGCCGGGCGCCTCGATAGCGATATCCGCCGGTAATCGAGCAGTTTCCGTCGACGTGGCCGTATTCGATGATCGGCAGGGCCAAGGAACCGTCGTTGCAGCCCGCAGGCGGATCGAAGCAGCTGCTCCCCTCCATCAGGCGCCAGCCGTAGTTCTCGCCGCCGCTGCTGCCGGCCGGCTGGAAGTCGACCTCTTCCCGGGCGCCCTGGCCGACGTCGGCGATGAACAGATCGCCGGTCAGGCGGTCGAAGCTGAACCGCCACGGGTTGCGCAGACCGCGCGCCCAGATCTCCGGCCGCGCGCCGGCAACCCCGACGAAGGGGTTGTCGGGCGGAATGGAGTAGGGCGGGCCGCCGTCCACGTCGATGCGCAGGATCTTGCCCAAAAGCTCGCTCAGGTCCTGGGCGCGGTTTTCAGGGTCGCCGCCCGAGCCGCCATCGCCCAGGCCTATGTAGAGAAAGCCGTCTGGTCCGAAGCGGAGCTGGCCGCCGTTATGGTTGGTATAGGGCTGCGCGACGGTGAGCAGGATGTCGGCAGACCCGGGATCGGCGAGATCCGGATCGGCCGAAACCCGGTAGCGGGCGATGACCGTGTCCCCCGACCCGTCGGTATAATTGACATAGAAGAAGCCGTTGCTGGCGTAATCCGGATGAAAGGCGAGACCCAACAGGCCACGCTCGCCGCAACAGGATACCAGCGACGTCACGTCCAGGAACGGCGGCGCCAGCACGCCGGCGCCGTCGTGAATCACGATCCGGCCGCCTTGCAGCACGATGAACAACCGTCCCGAACCGTCGCCGGCATGCGCGATATCGACCGGCCGGGCCAATCCGGTCGCGATCGGTTCGAGGGTCAGGGACTGGGCCGGCGCGGCGCGGGGCGCGCCCAGGACCACGGCCACGAGGAGCAGAAGACTCCCGACCGACCCTGCCCGTGCGATCATCCGCCGTCCGAGCACAAACATATCACCTGGCACCTTCGACGCGGTCAAAAACAGCGATCTCTGCAATTTAGGCGGTCGCTGTCTATGAACAAGTCCAGGGTTTCGAGGACGGAGACCGAAGCCCGAGAGCGGCTGGTTGCTTCCTGCTTCCGGTCGCGGCCCGGCGAGCCTTCGCTGCCGGTCCAACCACGGCCCCTTTCCGGCAGCAAGCGGGTCTCGGTTCGAAGGCCGCCTCGACCGCGTCATATTTCAGTCAATCCGATCTGCCAGGGTGGCGGCGCGCATGAAAAACGGATCGACGACACGCAGGACGCTCCGGATCAGTGCTTTGGCGGGCCTCGCGGTCCTTCTGGCCGGATTCGCCGTGCCCGAACGGCTCGTGGTTCCCGTCGCCGGGGCGAACGGCACGGACTGGAATCACGGCACATTCTGGTACGCGCCCTGGGGCCGATCAGGCGTGCATAAGGGCATCGATATCTTCGCGGATGCCGGCACGCCGGCGGTCGCCGCCAGCTCCGGTGTCGTGGTCTTTCAAGGCACGCTCGGCCGGGGCGGCACCGTCGTTGTCGTGCTCGGCCCCAAGTGGCGTTTCCACTATTACGCCCATATGGAGCGCAGCGACGTCCGTCTCGGACAGTGGCTTTCGCCCGGCGAGGCCCTCGGCGCGGTCGGCACGACCGGCAACGCCGCGGGCAAGCCGCCGCATCTGCACTATTCGATCTTCACAGCCATTCCCTACCCCTGGCAGGCCCGTAGCGGCACCCAGGGCTGGCTGCGCGTGTTCTTCCTGAACCCCCACGAGAAGCTGCTCGACGGATGAGGGCCGGTGCGCCGGGCCATGCTCCGTGCGATCGCCCATGTCATTTCGGTTTCTGCATCCGGGGCGCATGGCTGCCTTGCGCCCCTGGGGGTGGTGCCCAGGCCGGCTGCCCCTTAAGCTTCCGGCCTCTCATGACAATACGCGACGCCATTTCCGCACGGCACAGGTCCGTCTCCGCGCCTCTTCAGGGGGCGCTCTACATGACCGCGGCGGCCTTCTGCTTCTCGATCATGAACATCGCCATCCGGACTGTCGCGGCCGACCTGGACCCGCTCGAGATCGCCTTCTTCCGCAATCTCTTCGCGCTCGCCTTCATGCTGCCCTGGCTGGCACACGCCGGCCTCGGCGGCCTGCGCACCCGGCGCCTCGGCACTCATATCTGGCGCGCGACCATCGGCATGCTAGCCATGGTCTGCTGGTTCTATTCGGTCGCGTTGCTGCCGCTGGCCGAGGCGGTGGCGCTAAACTTCACGGTACCGCTCTTCGCCACCGCCGGCGCGGCCGTCTTCCTGGGCGAGATCGTGCGCGCCCGGCGCTGGTCGGCCACGCTCCTGGGCTTCCTCGGCGTGCTGGTGATCCTGCGGCCCGGCTTCGTGGAGGCGAGCCCGCTCATGGCGTTGCCGGTCCTGGCCGCCGCCTTCATGGCGACCGCGACACTGATCGTGAAATCGCTCGCGCGCAGCGACTCGCCCGCCGCCATCGTGCTCTATATGAACCTGATCCTGACGCCGCTGTCGTTCATCCCCGCGCTCTTCGTGTGGCGCTGGCCGAGCGGCTCGGCCCTGGCGTTGCTCGCCCTGATCGGTCTCCTGGCCGCGCTCGCCCACATCGCCCTGACCCGCGCCTACACCAAGGCGGACGCCTCGGCGGTCATGCCCTTCGACTATGCGCGCCTGCCCTTCGTGGCGGGCCTCGCCTTCGTCGTGTTCGGCCAGGTACCGGACCTGTGGACCTGGATCGGCGCCGCGATCATCGCCGGCTCGGCGATCTACATCGCCCGACGCGAGGCCCTGGTCGTCAGGGAACGCCCGGCGAGCGGCGCGGCCGCCGCGGCGCCCAAGGGGCGGCCGTGAGCGCGCCTAGTGTGATGGTTCCTAGGTTCGTCACCATTCGATGTGACGAATCCTGGAAGCTGAATCACACGAGGATCAAGCAATCAGTGTCCCGGACTCGAAGTTCGATCGATCGAATTTCGGGTCCGGGACATTCGCGGTGGGATCAGAAGGTGACGCGCAGGCCGAGCTCGAAGATGTGCGACTTCAGCTTTTCCACGTCGACGTCGCCCAGCGAATTGCTCATCTTGAGGTCGTCGGTTACGAAGTAGCGGTAGCCGATCGTCATGTCGGTCAACGGGAAGATCGCGAAGGCGATGCCGGCCCTGAGCTGCCAGGCCAACCCGGAATCGCTGTCGTCCACCAAGGGCACGCCGCCGAACTCGAAATTGTCGGCCTTGACCTTGGCATAGCCGATCCCGGCGCCGACGAAGGGCGAGACAATGGGAACCGGCAGGTCGACGAAGACGTTGCCCATGCCGGCCAGGGTCTTGAAGCTGCCGTCGGCGTCGGCGTCGAACCCGGCGAACTCGATGGTGTCCAGGTTGTACTCGTTGTAGAACAGCTCGCCCTCGAGGCGCAGAATGCCGAAGTCGAGGCCGAGGGCACCGCTCACGGCGTATCCGGGGAAGGGTATGGTCTCGAAGTTCGTTCCTACCGACCGGATCTCGGTGTCCTCCAGGAGCGCGCCGCCCGCGCCGGCCGCGATATAGACGTCGGGTAAGCCGAAGTCGAACTGTGCCTTCGCGCCCGAGCCGGACGCAGCCAGCAGGGCCAATCCGAGGACCGCCGGCAATACTCTGCGAAACATCTGCCCTCTCCTAATTCAACCGTGGTAATCCGCCGCTTGGAACGGAGCCCTGCGGTTGTAGCCGAGAGCGCTTAAGGATCGCTTACGAAGGCATTAAGGATGGGTTTCGGGACCGAAGGCTTTGCCGCAAATATCCGCCTAGGCCGCCTCGCGGTCGGGGCCGTCCGGGCGCAGTGCGGCGCGCGCCTTGTCCCGGTGCCCCTCGGTGATGGCGGGGGCGACGCTGCGGATCGCCGCGGCCAGCACGACCGCGTCGTCGGTGAAACCGAACCAGGCGATGAAATCGGGGATCATGTCGGCGGGCACTACGAAATAGGCCAGCGCACCCAGCAGGATTGCCTTGACCTGGAGCGGCGTCTTGGGATCCAGTGCGCAGTAGTAGGCGGCCACCGCCTCCTCGACGAAGGGCACGCGGCCCAGCGTCCGCCGCACCTTGTCCCAGAAACCCTGCTCGACACGCGCCTTGTCGCGCGCATAACGCTTCGGATCGATGGGAACCAGGTCGCGGCCGGCCATGGATGTTCATATGGGATCTCGGGCCGAGGGCCGCAATCGCCACTCGCCTCCGGGGGCCTGGTCTGCTATAGAGCGCGCCGGATTTCGCAGTGCAGCAAAGGGGACGTGCAATGGATGTGAAGGGACGTGGCGCCATCGTCACCGGCGGCGGGTCAGGCCTGGGCGCCGAGACGGCCCGCCACCTGGCCGCGGCCGGGGCCAAGGTCGCGGTGCTGGACCTCTCCGGCGAGGCGGCCCAGGGTGTCGCCAACGAGATCGGCGGGCTGGGCCTCGCATGCGATGTCGGCAGCGCTGCCGAGGCCGAGACTGCGGTCGCCGCGGCGCGCGAAGCGCACGGGCCGGCACGGGTCCTGGTCAACTGTGCGGGCATCGCACCAGCCAAGCGGATCGTCGGCCGCGACGGGCCGATGCCGCTCGAAGCCTTCGCGCAGGTCATCCAGACGAACCTGATCGGCAGCTTCAACCTGCTGCGCCTGGCCGCGGCCGACATGGCCGGCGCAGACCCTCTGGGCGAGGACGGCGAGCGCGGCGTGATCATATCGACCGCCTCGATCGCCGCCGTCGAGGGTCAGCTGGGCCAGGCGGCCTACGCGGCCTCCAAGGCCGGGGTCATCGGCATGATGCTGCCGGCGGCGCGGGAGCTGGCGCGCGTAGGAGTCCGGGTGCTGACCATCGCGCCGGGCCTGATCGCCACGCCGCTGCTGCTCAACATGCCCCAGGAGGTGCAGGACAACCTGGCCAGCCAAGTGCCCTTTCCGAAGCGCTTCGGCAAATCCTCGGAATTCGCCGACTTGGTCCTGCACATCGTTGCCAACCCCATGCTGAACGCGGACGTGATTCGCCTGGACGGTGGCATGCGCATGCAGTAGGCGCCTTTCGGGAACCTTGCGCCGCGGTTCGGCAGCTTGACAAAGTCGCCGAAGAGTCGCACGTCACAGGCCATGGCACACCGGCACGACATCGGGCATTACACTACGGCGCCCACGCTGGCCGACCTCGAAGCGGTCGCGCGCGAGGCCTTTGCCGGCATCCCGGCCGAGCTGCGCCGCTTCGCGGGCAACGTGGTGATTCGGGTCGAGGATTTCCCCGATGACGAGACCCTGGAGGACATGGAGTGCGAGACGCCCTTCGACCTCCTGGGGCTCTATCGCGGCGTCGACCTGAGCCGCAAGAGCGTCCTGGATACGCCGGAGGACCTGGACCTGGTCTACCTCTACCGGCGGCCGATCCTCGACTACTGGTGCGAGGTGGGCGAGGACCTGACCCACGTGGTGCGCCACGTGCTGATCCATGAGATCGGCCACCACTTCGGCCTCAGCGACGACGACATGGACCGCATCGAAGCCCAGGCCTGATTACACGCGCGGTCAGCTCAACGCCGCGATCCGGGCGCGCAAGTCCGGCAAGAGCTCAGCTTCGAACCAGGGGTTCTTCTTGAGCCAGGCGGTGTTCCGCCAGCTCGGGTGCGGCAGAGGCAGGATCTCGGGCGCGTAGTCGCGCCAGGTCCGCACGGTTTCGGTCAAGGAGGCCTTGCGCCGCGGCCCCAGGTAATGGCCCTGGGCGTAGAGGCCGACCAGGAGCGTGAGCTCGACCGCCTGCAGGGCGGCGGCTAAGGGCGGATGCCAGAGCGGCGCGCATTCGGGCCGCGGCGGGTTGTCGCCTCCACGCGGGTCGCGGCCGGGATAGCAGAAGCCCATCGGCACGATGGCGACGCGCGCCTCGTCGTAGAAGGCCGCCGGCTCGAGGCCCAGCCAGGCGCGCAAGCGCTCGCCGCTGCGGTCGTTCCAGGGAATCCCGGTCTCGTGTACCCGGGTCCCGGGCGCCTGGCCGATGATTCGGAGCCGCGCGGTCGAACCGGCCCGCAGCACCGGCCGCGGCCCGAGCGGCAGCTCCGCCGCGCAGACCCGGCAGGCGCGCACCTCGCCCAGCAGCTCTTCGAGCGAGTCCTTCATCGGCCTCCCTCGCCGAGCAGGCGCTTGACGTAGGCCGGGACGACCTCGGTGGCCGGGCCATAGATGCGCTCCTCGAAGAGGCTGTGGCCTTCCGAGGGCTCCAGGTTCAACTCGACCGTGTGGGCCCGACCGTTGGCGCGCGCTTCCTGGACGAAGCCGGCGGCCGGATAGACGTTGCCGGAGGTACCGATCGAGAGGAACAGGCTGCAGCGCGCCAGGGCGGCGTAGATGCGCTCCATCTCGAAGGGCATCTCGCCGAACCAAACGACGTGGACCCGCATGCCTCCCGGCAGGTAGCAGCCGGGGCAGGCGCTTTCCAGCCACATGTCCTCGTGCCAGGGGCTCACCGTTCCGCAGGACTCGCAGCGACCCTTCAGGAGCTCGCCGTGCATGTGCAGCGGGCTGCGCGAGCCGGCCCGCTCGTGCAGATCGTCGATGTTCTGGGTGACCAGCAGCAGCTCGCCGGGCCACTCGGCCTCGAGCCGGGCGAGCGCCGCGTGCGCGGCATTGGGCGCGACCTCACCGGTCCGCAAGCCCCGGCGGCGCGCGTTGTAGAAGGCGTGCACGGTCGCGGGATCCCGGGCGAAAGCCTCGGGCGTGGCGACGTCCTCGAGGCGCACCTTGGCCCATATGCCGTCGGCGTCGCGGAAGGTGTCGAGCCCCGACTCCTTGGAGATCCCGGCCCCGGTCAGGATCACGATATTGCGGCTGTCGTGTTGCGGCATGAGGACTGCGATGATAGACGAGACCGCCGAGCGAACAAAGCAGCGCGGAGAACAATACCGTGAGCGAGGTCAAGGTCCTCTTCGTATGCACCGGCAACATCTGCCGATCGCCGACCGCCGAGGGGGTGCTGCGCCACAAGCTGGCGGAGGCCGGCCTCGGCGGGCGCGTGAGCGTAGACTCCGCCGGCACGATCGGCTACCACGCCGGCGAGCCGCCCGACCAGCGGGCGATCCAGCGCGCGGCGCGGCGCGGCTACGACCTGCAGGACCAGCGCGCGCGCCAGCTGCGCCGCGAGGACTTCGAGACCTTCGACCTGGTCCTCTGCATGGACCGCGGGCATTTCCGACAACTCGGCCGGCTCTGTCCGCCGCACCTCGCGGAACGGGTCAAGCTGTTCCTGGAATATGCCGGGGTAGCGGGCCTTCCGGCCGAGGTCCCGGACCCTTACTACGGCCGGCACGCGGATTACGACTACGCGCTAGACTTGATCGAACCCGGTGTCGAGGGACTCATCGTGGCGATCGAGCGCGATTTCCTGTGAGACCGGATGACCCGCGCCTGGTCGGGCCGGTCGAGGCTGTCGCGGGCCGCCGGCCGCAGCGCGTCGCTGCCTTGCCCGGCGGCTGCATTGCACAGGTCTACAAGGTCGAGCTGGAGGGTGGCGGCGCCCTTGTCGCCAAGGTCGCGCCCGAGGGCGGGCTGGCCGAGGAAGCGGCCATGCTGGCCGACCTCGCCAGGCTGAGCGACCTGCCCTTGCCCACCGTGCTCCACGCCGCCGACGACCTGCTGCTCATGGATTACGTCGAGAGCGGGTCGCCCCTCGGCGCCGCGGCCGAGGCCCATGCTGCTGAGTTGCTCGCCGCGCTGCACGCGGTCTCGGCGCCGGCCTGCGGCTACGCGCGCGACACGCTGATCGGGCCGCTCCGTCAGCCCAACCCCTGGACCGAAAGCTGGGTCGCGTTCTTCCGCGAACAGCGCCTGGCCTATATGGGCCGTTTGGCACTGGAATCCGGACACCTGCCCGCGGCCACGATGAAACGGCTGGAGTCGTTCTGCGGCAAGCTCGAGCGGCACCTCGACGAGCCGGCCGCGCCCTCGCTGATCCACGGCGACCTCTGGGGCGGCAACATCCTGGTCAAGGCCGGGCGCATCGCCGCTTTCGTCGATCCGGCGATCCACTATGCCGACGCCGAGGTCGAGCTGGCCTTCACGACCCTGTTCGGCACCTTCGGCGAGACCTTTTTCGAGCGCTACCGGGAGCACCGGCCGATCGCGCCCGGCTTCTTCGAGGCGCGGCGCGACATCTACAACCTCTATCCCCTGCTGGTGCACACGACCTTGTTCGGCGGCCACTACGCCGCCTCGGTCGACGGCATCCTGAGGCGCTACGGCTGAACCCGCGCCGGAGAGGGACACCGCCCGCCCCCTAACGGGCGCCGGCTTCGTTCGGCTCCAAGGGATACTCCGCTTCGGGCCTGTAGATGGCGCCGCTGGCCGACAGGACGCTCGAGTAGAGCGTAAAGCCGTCCACCGGGAAGGGTTCGGTCCGGAACAGGGCGTGCTCGGCGAGATACGTCTGCAGCCTGCTGCCCGGGTTGGACTTGAAGCGCGCCAGCGTCACATGCGGCTTGAACTTGCGCTTTTCCGGCGGCTGGCCGGCGCGGATCACGGCCTGTTCGATCTTGGCCTGCAGGCGCATGAGCGCCGGGCTCGGCCGCACGCCGGCCCAGAGCGCGCGCAGATTGCGCCCCTCGCCGAAGTGCGAGATGCCCTCGAGCCCGAGCTCGAAACCCGACACCCGGAGCCCGGCCAGGGCCGCGTCGACATCCGCCGCCTCGCCGCCGTCCAGCTCGCCCAGGAAGCGCAGCGAAAGGTGCAGATTCTCCTCGCTGACCCAGCGCGCGCCGGGCAGCCCGTTGCCCAGCGCAGCGAGCCGCGCGCGAAGGTCTTCCGGCAAGGCGATGGCGATGAAGAGGCGCATGAGGGTCCCGACTCCTCGAGTCTCAGTCTATCGGCCTTGGTGGGTTCAGGGGCAGGGATAAGTGTGTGTCCTGTGGATCTCCTCGATGCCGTCGAGCACCGATTCGGACAGGACGAGGTCCTTGGCCTCGAGGTTGTTCTCGAGCTGCACCACGCTGGTCGCGCCGACGATGGCCGATGTCAGGAAGGCCCGGGAGGCGACGTAGGCGAGCGCCATCTGCGCCGGGTCCAGGCCGTTTTCCCGGGCCAGCGCCACATAGGCGGCGATCGCCGCCTCGGCCCGGGCGCCACGATACCGCGTGTTGTCAGGAAACAGTGTGAGCCTAGCGCCGGCCGGCTGCCGGCCGTTCAGGTACTTGCCGCTGAGCGTGCCGGCGCCCAACGGCGCATAGGCGAGCAGCCCGCAGTCCTCGCGGATCGCCACCTCCGCCAGGCGCGGCTCGAAGGTGCGGTTGAGGAGGGAGTAGGAGTTTTGGACCGAGACCATGCGCGGGCCGCGCCCCGTCTCGGCGAGCGCCAGGAACCGCATGACGCCCCAGGGCGTTTCGTTCGAAAGGCCGACGCTGCGCAGCTTGCCGGCCGCGATCAGGTCGCCCAGCACCGCGAGGGTCTCCTCCATCGGCGTGGCCTCCGGGTCCTCCGCCTCGTGCCGGTAGCCGAGCTCGCCGAAGACGTCGAGGGGGCGCTCCGGCCAGTGCAGCTGGTAGAGGTCGATGTAATCTGTCCCGAGGCGCCGAAGCGAGGCCTCGACCGCCTCGGTGATGTGCCGCCGGTCTAGCCGCGGCTTGCCGTCGCGCATATAGGGGAAACGGTCGCTCGGCCCGGTCACCTTGGTGGCGATCAAGACCTTGTCGCGCCCGCCCCGCGCCGTGAGCCAGTTGCCGATGATCTCCTCGCTGCGCCCGTAGGTCGCCGCGCGCGGCGGAACCGCGTACATCTCCGCCGTGTCGATGAAGTTGACGCCCCGCTCCAGCGCGCAGTCCATCTGCGCGAAGCCGCCCTGTTCCGTGACCTGCTCGCCCCAGGTCATGCTGCCCAGGCCGATCACGCTGACCTTCAGGTCCGTCCGTCCGAGTCGGCGGTATTCCATGCCTGCTTCCCTGTTCGGAATTGCCTTGCCCGTCGCGTGCCTAGAGAAACAGCGCCAGCACGCCGGTGTAGCCGTAGAGGCGATTGTTCGATATCTCGCCGTTGGCATAGAAGCCGACCAACGGCAGGTCGCCCAAGGTGTCGCGGACCAGTTTCAGCTCCTCGGACTCCGGGCCGAAAAGGTTCGGACCGCGCGCAATGCAGGAGAAATAGACCGCGGCCTTGGGCGGCGTTTCGGCGCGGCGCTTCACGTCGGCCAGCATCCGCTTCAGGTCCTGCTCGGCGGACTCGTGGTCGCGCCGGCAGAACATCAACTGCCGGCCCTCCTCGACCAGGTCGCCGACCGCGATCCAGCCGCGCTCCAAGTCGATGCCCGCCAGATTGCGCACCAGGTAGTCCCCGGTGTCCGTGCCGACGATCGGAAAAGCCGCGTAGATGTAACCGCCGACGCGCCTCAGATCGCGCGCCAGCAGCTCGCCGATATCCTCCTTGAAGACCTCGAGCGCGGGGCGCCCGTCGATCTTCATGACGACGTTCTGCTCGGCCTCGGTGATGGTCCGGACCTCGCTGATCGGCGTGCAGCCCTGGGAAAGTCCGGCGACCACCGGCAGCTCCGGACCGAACAGGACGCCGGACAGCCCGCCCGCGCAGATGCGCCCGGCGATCTGCGGACAGTCGGCCGGCCCCGCCGTCAACCCGCCGACCAGAAAGGTCGAGGTCTCGGCTGCCAGGGAGTCGACGATGCGGTCGACCCTGTGGTTGCGCGGGTCGCCGTGG
>Ga0224504_10000966_pt1 | contig 12845 bp, 10 predicted proteins | sample SF_Oct11_sed_USG_3_FD_170160 | JGI IMG/M metagenome (GOLD analysis project Ga0224504, IMG submission 170160) | Sediment microbial communities from San Francisco Bay, California, United States - SF_Oct11_sed_USGS_24 | ecosystem: Environmental > Aquatic > Marine > Sediment | place: USA... | reverse complement strand
CCAACCCATGTAAAAGAAAATGTTGAAGAAGAGCTAGCCTTTGTAAAAAAGTGGTTAGACAAGCATACCTTTTATGGGGTGGGAGAAATTGGGATTGATTTGTATTGGGATAAAACGTTTTTAAAACAGCAACAACATGCTTTTAAAACCCAAATACAATGGGCAAAAGAGAGAAATTTACCCATAATTATTCATTGTAGAGATGCTTTCGATGAAATTTTTGAAGTGTTGGAGGAAGTTAAAGACGGCAAGTTATTCGGAATTTTTCATTGTTTTTCGGGTAATTTAGAGCAAGCTCAAAAGGCAATTTCGTACAATATGAAATTAGGAATAGGTGGGGTGGTAACATTTAAAAATGGTAAAATAGATAGGTTTTTAGGCGAAATACCTATTGAACACATTGTATTAGAAACCGATTCGCCTTATTTAGCACCAACACCCTTTAGAGGAAAAAGGAACGAAAGTAGTTATATTACCAAAGTTTTGGATAAATTAGTGGATATTTATAAGCTTACTCCTCAAGAAATTGCGGCTATAACCACTCAAAATTCAAAAGATATATTTGGAATCTAATCAAATTGCATATTACAAAACGCCTATTGGAATTGCCAAAATTATGGGCGACGAAAATGGTGTGAAAGCTATTACTGTAATAGATGAGGTTGAAGAAATTACCGATGAAGTTCCAACTTATTTAAAAGACTGCGTACAACAATTAGACGAATATTTTAAAGGAAGCAGGACAGAGTTTGATTTGAAATTAAACCCGATAGGAACAGAGTTTCAACTAAAAGTTTGGCAACAATTGTTGGAGGTACCATATGGAAAAACACGTTCTTATTTAGAGCAATCTAAAAAAATAGGAGATGTAAAAGCCATTAGAGCCGTGGCATCGGCCAACGGAAAAAATCCGCTTTGGATTGTAATTCCTTGTCACCGTATTATTGGAAGTGATGGTTCATTAACCGGTTATGCAGGTGGTATTTGGCGTAAAAAGTGGTTGTTAGAACACGAAAATCCTTCAACCCAACAGTCGTTATTTTAAACTATTTTTACCATTACAACGTTAGTTCAATAATGAAAAAAGGTTTACTTGTGCTCTTGCTATTTATTAGCGCCCAAATTCAGGCGCAAATACAGTCTAAAAACCTGCATTTGAAAGCTTTTTTGGTTAAAAATGACAGTGTGAAAATAGATACTGTGAGTATAAGTTCAGCTAATTTTAAGGTTTTTGATAACACCAATATTGAAATAGACAGTTCCAAATACCACATGAATTTTTCAACTTCGTTGTTAATTTTTAAAAAAGAGAATAGTGAGAAATTTGATCGTATAAATGTTCAATACACATCTTATCCAAATTTTTTAACCAAGAATTATTTTAAGCTAAATAAAAAATTAATAGTTCCAAGCGCTAATAACCAATCGCAACTTTACAGTTTAACAACTAACCAACAGAAAGCACCTTTTCAGCCATTTGATGGTTTAAATGCAGCTGGAATTTTTACACGAGGAGTAACCGTGGGAAACAATCAGAATGTAGTTGCAAACGCTATGTTAGATTTGCAAATTTCAGGAAAATTATCTGATAAAGTTACTTTGAAAGCATCAATAGTTGATACCAATTTACCCATTCAAGAAAATGGGAACACCTATAAGTTAAATGAATTTGACAGGGTTTTTATTGAATTGTACAGCAATGAGTGGAGCATAAATGCAGGAGATATATATTTAGAAAATAATGAAACTGAGTTTTTAAGATTTAATAAAAAAGTTTCGGGATTGGAGGTTGATGCCCATATAGAAAATGAAAACACAACCATTAATGCTAAAGCTTCGGGCGCATTTGTGAGAGGGAAATACAACAAGGTACAATTTAATGGACAAGAAGGTAACCAGGGACCCTATAGAATAACTGATTTTGGAAATAACACCTATGTTTTAATTCTGTCGGGAACAGAGCAAATTTATGTAAACGGACAATTGTTAAAACGAGGTGAGGAAAACGATTATATAATTGATTATAACAATGGTGAAATTACCTTTAGCACTACGTTTCCAATTAATTCAAATATGCGTATTTCGGCAGAATACCAGTATACGGATAGGGTTTACAATAGATTTATAACCTATGAAACAGTAAATATTAAAAAAGATAAATTTAGCCTTGGGGGGTATTTTTACAACGAAAATGATTTAAAAAACCAGTCTTTAGAACCTGAATTAACCGATGGTCAAAAACAAATTTTGGCAAACGCGGGCGATAATAAATTGAAAATGATTTCTCCATCGGCATACGAATCCGAGTATTCTGAAAATGCTATTTTATATAAAAAAATATTAGTGGGAACTCTTGAAATATTTGAATACACAAATAATGAAGACGATGAATTATACAGTGTTACCTTTTCATATATAGGCGAAAATTTAGCCGCTTATGTTTTAAAAGAGGTTATTGCTACTGGGAATATTTATGAGTATGTAGGCGAAAATTTAGGTAATTATGCCCCTGCAATTGCATTGATTGCGCCTAATAAATTACAAGTCGCTGTTTTTACAGGGACGTACAATCCTTCTGAAAAAACCACTATAAATGCTGAAGCAGCTTTTAGTAATAACGATGAAAATTTATTTTCAAATATTGACAATGAAAACAATAATGGAATTGCATCAAAAATATCATGGGAACAAGTAATTTTTCAAAAAGAATGGGAATTAAAAAGTAGTTTAAAATACGATTATATAAACAAAGATTTCAAAACAATTCAACGAATTCAAAATATTGAATTTGACAGAGATTGGAATATCAATCGGATTTATGGTAGCCAGCAATTAATAAATGCCGGATTAAACCTTTCAAATAAAAAAAATAGCTCTATTCAGTATGTGTTTTCAAATTTAAAATTTGCCAATGATTACAACGGATATAAACATTTTTTTATGGGTAAATATCAAAAAAATGCGTTCTATGTGAATTTCGATAGTAGTTTGTTAACTAGTACATCTCAGTTAGAAGACGGCTCGTTTTTACGTTATTTAGTACATACAAAATACAAATTTAAAAAAGGTTGGATTGGGGGCAATTTAAATGGTGAAAACAATGAGCTCACCAATAATATAACTACTAAATTAGAGTTGTTAAGCCATAAATTTAATGAGTATGAGGCTTTTGCCGCCGTTGGAGATTCAGCAAAAGTATTTAATCAGGTCGGTGTAATTTATAGAACTACAGATAGTGTTCAAAACAACGAGTTTCAACGTGTTAGTAATGCCAAAACATATTACTTAAATTCAAGTTTTGTGAATTCAAAAAACACCAATTTAGCTGTTTATGTGAATTATAGAACCATAAAAAATGTGCACATTGCTAACGAAGAATCTTTAAATTCAAAAGTAGCTTATAAGCAACAGGTTTGGCATCAGTTTTTAAACATTAATACAATGTATCAAACACGTTCGGGAACCATGCCTTTGCAAGATTATAATTATATTGAAACAGAACCGGGCCAGGGTTTTTATATGTGGATTGATTATAATGAGAATGGTATTAAGGAATTAAACGAGTTCGAAATAGCACAATTTCCAGATCAGGCACGCTATTTAAGAGTGGTGTTACCAACCATAAATTATATTGCAACACATCAAAATATATTTAGTCAAAATTTAATTTTGAACCCGCAACAATGGTCTTCGCAAAGCGGAATTAAAAAAGTATTGTCACATTTTTACAATCAAACAAGTGTTTTAATTGATGGGAAACAGCAGAAAAAGGACAACAAATTAAACTTAAACCCTTTTGATATTGATAATGACAATTTGTTAGGACTTATTTTTAATTTCAATAATAGTTTTTATTTTAACAAAGGTAAAAAGAACTTCTCAACCACCTATCGTTATCTCAAATCGCAAAACAAAAGTATCACAACCATTGATGGTTTGGAAAATATTATTCAAATGCATCAATTGCAGTTTGAACATGAAATAGGTGATTTTTGGTTACTAAATTTTGATGTAATAAACTCTAGAAATCACGTAGTTTCAAATAATTTTTCAAATAGAAATTACAATTTAAATAGTTATGCGGTACTTCCAAAATTATCCTATTTTCTTAATAAGGCTATGTATTTAACTGTTTATTATGAATTTAAAAATAAAAAAAATGAAATTGCTGATTTAGAAACCTTAAATGCCGATAAAATGGGCCTTTCTGCAAATTATAGAAAGAACGAAAAATCACAAATGAAAGCTGAATTTAATTTATTCAACAATGCTTTTACGGGAAATAGTAATTCACCAGTAGCTTATCAAATGCTAGAGGGGTTACAGCCAGGTAAAAATTATACTTGGAGTTTGTTGTTTCAGCGAAGAATTTTTTCATTTTTAAATTTAAATGTGAATTATCTTGGTAGAAGAAGTGAAACATCTAATACCATTCACACTGGATCTGTAGAGCTAAAAGCGCATTTTTAAAAAATATTTATAGCAAAAAAAACTCCGAAGAAATTAATTTCTTCGGAGTTTTTTTATAGCTAACCGGTGTTACATTTTCATTAACCAGTTTTTCACATCAACTTCTTCTTTAATAATTGTTTTTAAATCGGAAATTTTAACACGGTTTTGCTCCATGGTATCTCTGTGACGAATGGTTACACAATCATCGTTTAAAGTGTCGTGATCAACGGTAATACAAAAAGGTGTTCCGTTAGCATCTTGCCTTCTGTAGCGTCTTCCTACTGCATCTTTTTCATCATATGCTACATTGAAATCCCATTTTAAATCTTCCACAATTTTTCGTGCAATTTCAGGTAATCCATCTTTTTTAACCAATGGTAAAATAGCTGCTTTTGTAGGCGCTAAAACTGCTGGTAATTTTAATAGCGTTCTTGTAGTTCCGTTTTCTAATGCTTCTTCTTGTAAAGCGTTAGAGAATACAGCCAAGAACATTCTGTCTAAACCTATAGAGGTTTCAACAACGTATGGAATATAATGTTCGTTTATTTCAGGATCGAAATAGTTTAATTTTTTTCCTGAATGCTTTTCATGACTTGATAAATCGAAATCAGTACGCGAATGAATTCCTTCTAATTCTTTAAATCCAAAAGGGAATCTAAATTCAATATCGGAAGCAGCATCTGCATAATGGGCTAGTTTTTCATGGTCATGGAAACGGTAATTGTCCTGCCCCATCCCTAAAGAAAGGTGCCATTTTAAACGGGTTTCTTTCCATTGTTCATACCATTGTTTTTGCGTTCCAGGACGTACAAAAAATTGCATTTCCATTTGTTCAAACTCACGCATACGGAAAATAAATTGACGGGCAACTATTTCATTTCTGAAGGCTTTACCTGTTTGTGCAATTCCAAAAGGAATTTTCATTCTTCCTGTTTTTTGAACATTTGCAAAATTTACAAATATACCTTGCGCTGTTTCCGGACGTAAATATAAATCCATTGCAGTATCTGCAGAGGCTCCTAATTTTGTTCCAAACATTAGGTTGAATTGCTTTACATCAGTCCAGTTTTTGGAGCCGGAAACCGGACAACCAATTCCTAATTCTTCAATTAGATTTTTTACATCAGCCAGGTCTTCTTTTTCTAAAGATTGCCCCATGCGTTGTAAAATAGCATCTCCTTTTTCTTTATATCCAACAACTCTTTTGTTGGTTGTTAAAAATTCTGCTTTATCAAAAGTTTCACCAAAGCGTTTTGCAGCCTTTGCAACTTCTTTTTCAATTTTAGCATCTAGTTTTCCAACGTAATCTTCAATAAGTACATCGGCTCTATATCTTTTTTTGGAATCTTTATTGTCAATTAAAGGGTCGTTAAAAGCATCTACATGGCCAGAAGCTTTCCAAGTAGTAGGATGCATAAAAATTGCAGCATCTAAGCCAACAATATTTTCGTGCATTTGAACCATTGCTTTCCACCAGTAATCTCTAATGTTTTTCTTTAATTCTACACCGTTTTGAGCATAGTCATAAACTGCACTCAAACCATCATAAATTTCACTTGATTGAAACACGTAACCGTATTCTTTTGCGTGTGAAACTACTTTTTTAAATTTATCTTCTTGATTTGCCATTATGCAAAAATAGGAAAGGTTTTAGTACAAAAAAATAAAAAAGAGGAAATAGCCTAAACTATTTCCTCTTAATTAATATTGTGTTTGGTTGTTTGTTACTTTAATGTAATAGTACTGGTTCCACTATTTATATTATCAATGTAAATGTTTATGGTATAAATACCTTTTTCTAAGGCGTCTCTATTAACTTCAATCAATGAAATTACAGATACATCCTCATTTAAATAATCTACAATGGTTCTGTCGCTATAAGTTATAGAACTATCGTCTGCAAGGGTTAATTCCCCTGCATTACCAATTACAGCTCCTTTTGGATCTGTAATTTGAAGGTATATTTCACGTTCTCCTGATTCGGCAATTGCATTGTTGGCAACTGTGAAGTTAACTCTAAAAGCATCAGTATATTTTGATCTTTTGGTTTCTACCAGTTTTCCACTATTTTTTTCTCGCATTGCCAATACTACTGCTGATTTTACGTTTAAAATAGAACCAATAGCAACTTTCTCAGTTAAATCTATGTTTTTAATTGAAAGCGTATCATTCAGTGCTCTTTGTGTTGAAATAGCTACATTTGCACTGTCTAAGCCTTGCGTTAATAAAAGATTTTTCTTCGTCAATTCGTCATTCATTACAAACAACTCTTTATTAGCAGCTTCTAATTTTGCAATTTGTTTTCTGTAACGGCTAATATTGCTGTAATTGATTGCTTTTAAGCCTTTAATAGAATCTCTTAATGCAATAATTTTATCTCTTTCAATTGCTAGTTCACCTGCCATGGCGGTGTTTTCACCAATAGCCTCTTCGTATTTCACAATCATACTATCTAAGTTTAATTCAACCTCAGATTTTTCTGCTTCAATGGCATCAGTTAATTTTTTATGCTCTCCATTATTATAAAAAGTATAGCCTAGAACTCCAACTAACAGTATTGCTAAAGCAATTATGATAAGCTTGTTATTTGATTTGTTATTTTCTTCCATGATAAAATATTTAGGGAATTATTATTCAACGCAAATAACGTGATTTAATTACACGTATTAAAGGATAAATAGGTATAAAATTATAAAATAATCATAATTTATTAATAGTTGATTTATAAAAACGACACTTTATTTATGTTTTTTGTATAATTTTATAAAAAGAAAATGGCTGTGAATTTTTTTAAAAACATTTATAATTTGTTTTATCCAGAGGTTTGCTTGTGCTGTCATGAGCATTTAACAACTAATGAACAGGTTGTTTGTGTAATATGCCGGCATGATTTGCCGTTGACAAATTTTAGTTGTGAATACAATAATTTGATTGAAAAATCTTTTTATGGAAGAATACCTGTTGAACATGCTACGGCATTATTTTATTTTTTTAAAAAAGGGAATGTTCAAGAGCTCATTCATGAGCTTAAATACAAAAACAAGCAACAAGTTGGTGGAATTTTAGGAAATTGGTTAGGAGGTGAAATACTTAATAGTGGCCGTTTTTTAACAGTTGATTGCATTGTTCCTGTTCCCTTGCATAAAAAAAAGTTACAATCAAGAGGTTATAACCAGGTAACTACATTTGGAGAAAGTTTGGCCGAAAAATTAAACATTTCATATGAAGATAATGTGTTAAAAAGAATCTCGTTTACAAATACCCAAACAAAAAAGATAAGGCTTGATAGATGGAAAAATGTAGAAGAGCTATTTTTTGTTGAAGACAATACTGCGATGGCAAATAAACATATTTTGCTAATTGATGATATTATAACTACTGGTGCTACACTTGAGGCCTGTTGGAAAGCATTTGAAAAAACAAAAAATATAAAAATTAGTATTGCCTGTATGGCATACACTAAATAAATAAATTGTTATTTTGCATTAAATATTTAGTATGAATTGTAGGGTTTACAAAATTATAATTGTAATTATTGTCGTTTTTTCGCTTACCAAATGCGCTAAAAGAGGAAGGCCAACCGGAGGTGAAAAGGATGAATTGGCACCTGTATTAATAAGTGCAAAACCATCTTATGAAAGTATTCATTTTGAAGAAAAAAAAATTAAAATTTATTTTGATGAATATGTAAAGTTAAAAAATGTTAACAAGCAGTTAATTGTTTCGCCGCCTCTTAAAAATAACCTTGAAATTACACCTGTTGGAACCGCAAGTAAAGTAATTATATTAAAAATAAAAGATACTTTAAAAGAAAATACAACATATACTATTAATTTTGGAAATAGTGTTGAAGATAACAATGAAGGAAACCAGCTAAAGAGTTTTAAATATGTTTTTTCAACAGGATCATACATAGATTCATTAAAACTCTCAGGAGATATTTATGATGCCTTTAGTAGAAAAACGGACAGTGAAATAAAGGTTATGCTTTACAAAATAGATTCTACATTTAATGATTCAATTATTTATAAAGAAAAACCCACCTACGTTTCAAGTACCTTAGATAGTACCAATTTTAATTTGACCAATTTAAAAGAAGGAAAGTATTTAGTATTGGCAATAAAAGAGCCAAATAGCAATTACATTTACAATCCAAAACAAGATAAAATAGGTTTTTTAAAAGCTCCTATTACTTTACCATCTGATACGGTTTTAAACATTCCAATTTTTAAAGAAATACTACCGTTTAAATTTATTAAGGGTATTCAAGCTTCAAAAGGACATATATATTTTGGGTATGAGGGAGATGGTAAGCAGATGAAAATAAAATTGCTTGATTCTGTTTCAGTTGACTCTGTTACCACACAAACGGTTTTTGAAAAAGAAAAAGATACCGTAAGTTTTTGGTATCATAATATTAATAAAGACTCCTTACAGTTTGAAGTTAGAAACCTTAATTATGTGGATACTGTTACGGTTAAATTAAAATTGTCAAAACAAGATACGTTAATTTTAAAAAGTAATTTAAGATCAGTTTTAAACCCTAGAGATACTTTTTCAATCAATACCAATATTCCATTTGTTAAAATTGACACATCAAAAATTATTCTGATTAATAAAGATTCAATTGCAGTTCCGTTTGTTACACAAATAGATCGTTTTAAAATGAATCTTTCAATTCATTTTAAAAATGAATTTAATAATCAATACCAAGTAAAATTATTGCCAAACGCTATATTTGATGTTTTTGAAAACACCAATGATACATTGGTTTATAATATGAGGTCTAAAAAAATTGAAGATTACGGAATCGTTAATTTAAAAGTTACCAATGTAAATTCACCCATAATAATTGAATTAATTACTGAAAAAGACGAATTAATTGCCAGAAAAAGAATTAATGAAAATCAAATAGTGACTTTTAAAAATTTACCACCAAAAAACTATATTGCTCGTGCCATATATGATGATAATAACAATGGTGTTTGGGATACAGGAAACTACTTGTTAAAAAAATATCCTGAAAAAGTCTTTTATTTTGATGTACCTTTAGAGGTGCGAGCTGGTTGGGAACAGAACGAAATTTTTACGCTAGAATAGTGTGTGAACTGTTAATATTGCGAGAGTTCATCAATAAATTATTACATTTGAAATAATAAAAAGGCCTTTTGAAAAAGAACCTAATTAAAATATTAACACCTATATTTATTTGCTTTTTAATAGCAAACTCTTTGGCACAAGATAAATCTAGCCATGAGATTGGGGTAATAGCAGGTTCTGCTTCTTTTACAACAGATTATGGGCAACGATGGGATTTTGAATCAAATGTAGGTGGAAACGTTGGTCCTGGTTTTGGAGTTGTGTATTATTTTGCTTTTACTGATTACCGTTATCGTTGGAATCAAAGAACTAATTACTGGCAAGAGCATTTTAAAGTGCGTACAGAATTTTCATACATGACCGCTAAATTAGAGCATTTTGGAAAATGGAAAGATCAAAGAAAGGCAAATGGTGATTTAACTGATGGCGCTAAAAAACTAAGAGCTCATACAGGCGAAACGTATATATTTAACTTAGGTGCTCAGTTAGAATTCAATTTGGTTGATATTGTAGATTTTGGATCTAGAAGAATACCCCATTTAAAATGGTCGCCATATTTAAGTGCAGGTGTTTTTGTTGATTTTTATAACCCATCTATTCACTCTGAATTAGGAGATTGGAGTGCCCCGGGGGTTTTATACCCCAAATGGGATATAAATGATGAAGTTTATGGTCATTCCAGTGCAGCGCGTGACACCCCAGGGGTTACCATGTCTATTTCTGGAGGTATAGGAACCAGATATAAAATTGGTGAATATGCTGACCTTATATTTGAATCTCGGTGGCAGTATTTTTTCTCTAATTATATTGATGGTAAAAATGCAAAACATGAAGATCCTTCCGATAAATTTAACGATTGGTTATTGTTTATTCACATAGGATATGTCTATTATTTAAATTAACATATACGAGCACGCTAAGTAGTGTTTTTACGTTAATAGCTAGCTCAACTTTTTTACTAATTTACCCAAGGTTAAACCTTGTACTATAATTGAAAAAATTACAATTATATAGGTTATTACCAAAAAGAAATCTCTATGCATATCGTTTGTTAAACTTAGCGCCAGGGCAATTGAAATACCACCTCTCAATCCTCCCCAGGTCATTATTAAATTAGTTCCTTTAGAAAATCCCATTTTTTTAGAATACAATTTAATAGGTAGCAAAAGCGATAAAAATCTTGCGCATAATAAAATAGGAATACAAAGTAGGCCTATAAAAATAAAGTGATTGTTAAAAGTTAACACTAATATTTCCATGCCAATTAATACAAATAAAATAGAGTTTAATAAAATATCAATTAATTCCCAAAACTTATCTACATATAACTCTGTAGTTTCACTCATAGATGATTTTCGTACCCTGTCGTTTCCAATTAATAATCCGGCTGTTACCATGGCTAATGGTGCAGATAAATGAAAATACTGTGCTAAAACGGTACCTCCCATTACTGCAGCTATGGTAATTATTACTTCAACTTCATAATTATCAATAGATTTCATAAGTTTATAGGTACCCCATCCCAGCACAAGTCCTAGACAAATTCCTCCACCTACTTCTACTAAAAATGTTTCGGCTACATGTGTTAATGAAAATGTGCCCCCATCCTTTGCCATTTGATATATAGTTAAAAAAACAACTACTCCAATACCGTCGTTAAATAATGATTCTCCAACAATATTTGTTTCTAATTTTTTAGGGGCACCTACTTGCTTCAAAATTCCTAATACTGCAATAGGATCAGTTGGAGAAATTAATGCGCCGAATAACAAACAATAAATTAAATTTATTTCAATACTGAACATTTTTAACAATAAAAACACAAAGAACCCTACTAAAAAGGTTGAGATTAAGGTGCTAAAAACAGCAAATGCAATAATGGGTTTTCGCTGTAGTTTTAATTGCTGAAAATTGGTGTGTAATGCACCAGCAAAAAGCAAAAAACTTAGCATAACATCTAATAGAACAACCTTAAAGTCTATCTGAGATATTAAAAATACTTCTTCATCTAAAATTGTAGTATTAAAATAACTAATAATAAGTATTAATAATGTAACTAATAAAGTAATAACCATTAATCCAATTGTTATAGGTAATTTTAAGAACCTAACATTTATATATCCAAATATTGCCGAGAACACTATTAAAATAGTGGCGATTTCAAAATATCCCATCTTAAACTAGTTTTTTTAATTGTAAAATTATTCCTAAATGAATGCCTTCATGGTAGTTGTTAAATTCAATGGCATCTTCAATTGAATTTAATGTAACATTTATACTTGTTGTATAAGGTGAATATTCTATAAAAATACCATTTTTATAATTTTCAGTTAAAAGTGTTGGTAATTGTAAAAATTGCTTTTTAAAAGCATTTAACTCTTCTTTTGAAACTTTAAAACTGGGAGCTGTACCTTTTTTAAACTTTTCAATAACCGATTTGTTAATTTCACATTCCAAATGTGAAAATTTATAACACAACAACTGCTGTGTAACCAATAAATGCCCAAGATTCCATGCAATGTTATTGTTAAATCCTTTAGGGATTTTATTTATTTGAGCCATGGAGAGATCTTCAATAATTTTTAAAATTAATTGTCTTGATTTTAATAATATATCAAATTGTTTATGCATAATAGTAGTTTTATATAAAAGTATTCAAAATAAAAATAAAAACTTATTAATTTTACCTTAAAATAGAAAACAGAAAAATGGAAAAAATATATTATCTGAAAACCTGTGATACTTGTCGACGAATTTTAAAGGAAATGGATACTACTGGTTATGTATTGCAAGAAATAAAAACAGAACCAATTACTGTAAAGCAATTGGAGGAGTTATACAAATTAACCAAAAGCTACGAGGTTTTATTTAGTCGAAGGGCAAAAAAATACAAACAAATGGATTTAAAGAATCAGAATTTAAGTGATAATGATTATGGTCAGCTTATTTTAGATGAATATACTTTTTTGAAAAGACCAGTAATTATAAGCAAAAAAGAAGTGTACGTAGGCAGTACAAAAAAAAGAGTTTTTTAGTATTAAATACAAATCAATATTTGGTTGTGTTTTAATACTTTTACAAAAAAATGATTTATGATTGAGGCATTGGTTATAACCCCTGTTAAGAATTCTTTACAAAACACCTTGGAAACAATTCGGGCTATTCATAAAAGTGAAGTAAATATTGAGCATATTGTATATAATGATTTTAGTAATAACGAAACTAAAAAGGCATTACATAATTATAGGGTAAAGCTACCTTATAAACTTGTTAATCTTGAATATATAACAAAT
>Ga0224504_10000965_pt1 | contig 12853 bp, 10 predicted proteins | sample SF_Oct11_sed_USG_3_FD_170160 | JGI IMG/M metagenome (GOLD analysis project Ga0224504, IMG submission 170160) | Sediment microbial communities from San Francisco Bay, California, United States - SF_Oct11_sed_USGS_24 | ecosystem: Environmental > Aquatic > Marine > Sediment | place: USA... | reverse complement strand
TCACGCCGGTAGTTGCGCTGTTTGAGCGGCATCCTGTGCGCACCGGGGATGAAGTGCATGCAGCCGTTCTCGAGGGTCGCATCCTCGAGTGCAAACCAGAAACCGATACAGGACTCCGGCTCCGTGTAGATAAACGTCGAATCCTGGTGACAGGTCACTTCGCCGCCGATTCTCGGGGGCTTGAAGATGTACATGGACTGGATGATGCCGGGTTCTGCGACACCCAGGCTATTCACGACTGCGGCCAGCTCCGGCGTACGGGAAAAAGTGTCGAAAACCGGGTCGAGATCGTGCATCGCATGACCCATCTTGTTCAGGCAGTGTTCCTTCGCCTGTCTCAGCTCGCCACTTGCGTCGAACGCGTCGTCTTCGAGGAAAAAGCGGATTTTGTCCCCGGATTCATAGAAATAGCGGTCGTCGAGCTGGGTCTGCTTCGTCGTGGAAAAAACATGTCGTACCGTCTGCGGGTCGAAATCCCCGACCAGTTCCAGTGCGCGCTCGCGCAGGCGCTCGCAGGCCTCGACCGGCACGAAATCCTCGAGGATCAGCACGCCCGCAGAATCGTAATCGGAGCGCATGGCGTCGCTCAGCGATCCTCCCGGGGGCGCTTTATGAGAAGGAATAGAATCGAGCATATCAAGCACGTTTTTGCCTCATTTCGGACGGCCCGGCGCCATTACACCTGAGTTGCCGACGGGATATCGTAATCTTTTCAAATTATTACTTCACGCCATATACGCTCTCATTTCAGCTGGGCTATACTCCGGGCACCAGCGTCAAACTTCCATAATCAAAAACATAGGGGGACCGTCATGACGCGAATTTCGCTCCTGAAGTCTCAGTTCGTTGCTACTTTCCTCGTCGCACTCGCGACAGTTCTGTTTTCCACCCAGGTCCACGCACAGTCCACGACGTCCTCCATTCGTGTGGAGGTCACCGATGAGACCGGCAATCGCGTCGGCGGGGTTCCCGTCACTGTGACCCACGTGCCAACCGGCCGCGTCATCTCTGTGACCGCGAACGACAGCGGCATCGCTACGCTGCGCGGCCTGGCCGTCGGCGGCCCCTACGAGATTAGCATTCCGCCGGGCGCCAACTATGCCGCGGAACGGGTTACCGACATCATCCTGAAGCTCGACGAGACCGAGATCGTTCCCCTCTCTGCTCGGGCCGCGACGCTCGAAGAAATCGTCGTGACAGCCGAGATGGTCGCGGAGGAGCTGCGCGTCGGCGTCGGCCGTGACTTCGATCGCGCCAAGATCGACGGCACGCCGTCGCTCGCCAGGGACTTCGTCAGCACGCTCGCGACCGAACCCAAGATCCTGGTGGACAATAGCGTTGCGCGCGGCCCGGCCGTCTCGATGGCCGGCCAGAATTTCCGCTTCAACAGCGTCACGATCGACGGCGTAGCACAGAACGACAACTTCGGCCTGTCGAAGAACGCCTCAGCCACCCAGCGCACGCCGATTTCGATCGACGCCATCGAAGCGATTAACGTGAACATCGCACCGTTCGACGTCACCTACGGCAATTTCATTGGCGGCAACATCAACATCGTGACGAAGTCCGGCACGAACGACTTCGAAGGCAGCGCCTATTACTTCACGACCGACGACAGCTTCACTGGCGACAAGTCGGACGGCGCCGATCTCGCCATCGGCGACTTCAGCGAAGACTACTACGGATTTACGCTCGGTGGCCCGATCATCCGAGACAAGCTGTTCTTCTTCGCGAATTACGAGAAGTTCGAAACCACGCGGCCTTCGAATACACAGACCATCGAGAACATTGCGGGCGTCACGCAAGCCGACGTAGATCGCGCCAGGAGCATCCTGCAGACCGAGTACGGGTTCGATCCGGGCACATTCGCCGCAAGCGACGACGACCAGGACGAGAAAATCCTCCTCAAGCTGGACTGGAACATCAACGAGGATCATCGTGCGGCCTTCACCTACCAGGTGGCGGACGGCGACGTGCTGTTCGACGACTTCCCCGAGGTCGCGGTACTGCAGTCGAACCGCTACAACATCAACGAGAAACTGACCGCGTATTCGGCACGCCTGTTCTCGCAGTGGACAGACCGGTTTTCGACCGAACTCAAGTTCGGCGTCAAGGACGTCGAGAACCGCCAGATCAGTGTGGATACGGTTAATCCGGATTTCACGATCTTTACGGCGGCCGGAGGCACGATCGCGGCCGGCGGAGACCGTTTTCGGCACACGAACGAGCTCGACAACGAGTCCCAGCTGATCAAGATCAAGGCGGACTACCATCTCGGCGATCACCTGATCACGGCCGGCTTCGAGCGCGAAGAGTACACGGTACGCAACCTGTTCCTGCCGTTCTCGAAAGGTAACTACGTCTTCGGCTCGCTGGACGATCTCGAAAGCCGAACACTGTTGTTTGCGCTTTACGGTAACTCCAATACCGGTGTCGCCGGCGACGCGGAGGCCAATTTCGATCTCGCCGTCAACAGCCTGTACCTCCAGGACGAGTGGACGCCGAACGGCGACCTGACGCTGAAATTCGGGGTACGTTTCGACGAGTACGATAACAGCGACGCAGTGCCGCTTAACCCGGCGTTTACCGCGCGCAACGGCTTCGATAATACCGAGAACCTGGACGGCAAGGACCTCGTGCTGCCGCGCCTCGGCTTCAACTGGACCCCGACCGACCGCCTCACGGTTCGTGGCGGCGTGGGCCTCTTCGGTGGCGGCTCGCCGTTGATCATCCTGTCCAACAGCTACTCTGGTAACGGCGTCACGCGTACCTTTGCGAGCTTCCTGGCGCCGTTCTTCGGTCCGCCGGTCAGCGACGCACTTGATGCCGCCGTGGCGCGCCTGCCGGACCCGAATGCTGCATTCGATGAACTGCAGCAGTTCATCGGCTTCAACCCGGACGTCGACGTGGACGCCATGGCACCGGACTTCGAGATCCTGAGTACCTGGAAGTACAGTCTCGGTGCCGAGTATGTCTTCGGTGACGACTGGGTTGTCGCTGCGGACGTCGTGCTCTCGGAAGTCAATGACGGCTACAACATCTACGAGGGCCGCCGTACGCAGGTCGGTACCGCGCCGGACGGACGCCCGATTTATGACATCCCCGCCGGCGGCGACTACATCGTCACGAATACCAGCGAGGGTAGCGGCACGGTATTCACCGCGAGCCTGTCGAAGGCCTGGGACACCGACGTCGGCTATTTCAACTTCGACGTAGGTTACGCGAACCAGAACGTCGACGAACTCCGTTCATACAACCGCTTCGTGGGCTTCGAGACCTATGCCTTCGACGCGCAGACGGATCTCAACAACGGCCAGGTCGACCCCTCGAAATACGAAGTGGAGCACCGAATCACCGCGAACCTGATCTGGGCCAAGGAGCTCTTCGGCGACAATACGACCACAGTCGGCCTGGCCTATGCCGGCCGCTCCGGCCGCCATTACAGCTACGTGTTCGGCAGCGGCGGCAACCCGACATTTGGAGGCACCTTCCTCGCCGACTTCGGCAGCGAAGGCGACAATCCCGGCCCGATGTTGATGTACGTTCCAACGGGTGTGAGTGATCCGCTGATCACGGGCGATGCTGGATTCCTCGCCGACCTTGATGCCTACATCTCGAGTGAGGGCTGCCTGAGCGGCGCCCGCGGCAGCATCGTCGGCCGCAACAACTGCGAGACCGACTGGGTGAACATCCTGAGCGTGCGCCTGCAGCAGGAGATCAAGATCGGCCAGGCCGCCGTCGACCTGTTCCTCGACATCGAGAACTTCGGCAACCTGATTAACAGCGACTGGGGACGCGTCGACAGCTACACGGCGCCATCTAACGTCGCGCCGGCGATCGTCGGGATCGTAGGCAACCAGTATGAGCTGACACCCAGCGCGTCGTATGACCCTGCCGTCGGCGCATCATCCATCGTCCCGCAACCAGCCATTGCTCGTATCGCATCGGCGTATCGCCTGCAGTTCGGCGTGCGCTTCCGCTTCTGAGCACGCGGGTAACTGTAGTACCTTTGGAGGGGCAGCTCAGGCTGCCCCTCTTCATTTGGACAGAACCATGATTCGAAATGTAACTCTCGTTGTCTCCGGATTGCTGCTGCTCGCCTGCACGCCGGCGGAGCAGCCTGCCGAACCGGCGGGCGATGCGATCGATCTGATCGTCGCTGGCGACTATGTCGTAACGATGGACGTCGGGCTCACAGTTATAGAAGACGGCGCTGTGGCCGTGGACGACGGCGTCATTATCGCGGTCGGGCCCGCCGACGAGATCCTGTCACAGCATACGGCCCTGGAGACCTTGTCCGGTGGCGGCCGGGTGGTCATGCCCGGGCTCGTCAACGGCCACCAGCATGCCGCCATGACGCTGCTGCGCGGCCTCGCCGACGACCTCGCGCTCATGGACTGGCTGAACAACTACATGTTTCCTGCCGAAATCCAATTTGTGGACTCCGAGTTCGTGCGCATCGGCACGGAGCTATCTTGCTGGGAGATGATCCGTGGCGGCACGACGACCTTCGTGGACATGTACTACTACCCGGACACGATCGCCGATGTCATCGAAAGCTGCGGCATGCGCGCCCTGATCTCGGCGACCGTGATCGACCAGCGCAGCCCGGATGCGGAGGGCGCCTCTGATTCCATCAGCAACGGCGAAGGCTTCATCGATCGCTGGCAGAACCGGCATCCACGGATCACGCCGATCTTCGGTCCGCACGCGAATTACACGCTCGACGCCGAGCAACTGCGCAAGACGCGCGAGGCGGCGCAGAAGCACGGCGTCGCCATCAGCATCCACGTATCCGAGTCGGCGTTCGAATCGCAGTACTCGAAGGACAACTACGGCAAAACCAGCATCGAGATGCTCGACGAAATCGGCTTCTTCGAGGGGCCGACCATCGCGGCGCACGTCGTCTGGCCGACCGCGACGGAAATTCCGATCCTGCGGGACCGCAAGGTGGGCGTCATCCATAACCCCTCCTCCAACATGAAACTCGCATCCGGTGTATCTCCGGTCGCCGAGATGCTCGATGCCGGAGTGCGTGTCGGGCTCGGTACCGACGGCGCGGCCAGTAACAACGATCTCGACATGTGGGAAGAGATGCGCCTGGCGGCATTCCTGCAGAAAGTCACCCGGATGGACCCGGAAGTGCTGCCGGCAAGCGCCGTTCTCAGGATGGCGACCATCGGCGGTGCGACGGCGATCGGGCTCGGTGACGAAATCGGTTCATTGGAGGTCGGCAAGCGTGCGGACCTGATCCAGGTCGCGTTCGACGACGTCCACCACGTACCGACCTTCGACGTAATTTCACACCTCGTTTACGTGACGGACGAGCAGGACGTTGCATCGGTCATCGTCGATGGTGCGGTGTTGATGCGCGAACGCGAATTCCTGACCATCGACACCGATCGCGTGGCTTCCGAGGCCAATGCCCTGGCGTCACGCATCAAGTCGGCTCTCGCGGCGCGGAATGCCGTTGAAATATCGCCGGCAGGAACACAGGAATGATACGGAACCTCGGTGCGGCGGTTGTTGGTGTGATCGTCGCGATGCTCACGATCCAGGTTGTCCAGATGCTCGGCCACCTGGTCTACCCGCCCCCGGCCGACATCGAGTTCGGCGAGCCGGAGCAGGTTCGCGAATACATGTCCACACTACCGGTAGGCAGCATCCTGTTCGTCGGTGCCGCCTGGGCCGCCGGCACCTTCCTGGGAACGTTGGCAGGTGCGTTGCTTGCCAAATCGAAGCCGCTGCCCTATGCCATCGTCGTGGGCGGTATCGTACTGGCCGGCGCAGCCACGATGTTGCTGATCATCCCGCATCCCTGGTGGTTCACGATAGCGGCGCCCGTGTCGATCGTCGTCGCAGCAATTTTCGGCATGTATCTCGCTCCGGGGCTGCGCCCATCGGCTGGCGCAGCAGAATGACCGCGATCCAGGACAGGATTCCTCACAATCACTGCTACGGCTGCGGGCCGGAGAATCCTGATGGCCTGCAGATCAAGAGCTACTGGGATGGTAACGAGTCCGTCTGCACCTACATGCCGCGGCCCGAACAGTGCGCCGGGCCGACGCAGTACCTGTACGGTGGTACGATCGCCAGCATTATCGACTGCCACTCTGTGTGCACGTCGATTGCGAACTATTACGAGCGCGACGGCTTCGAGGTCGGCGAAGGACCCCCGATCTGGTGTGTCACGGGCAATCTGAATGTCAGGTACCTCAAACCGATCAGGATCGACCAGCCCGTGGAGTTGCATGCTTCGATTCGGGAATGCACGGACAGGAAGACAATTCTGGATTGCAGGGTAATATCAGAAGGCGCCGTAACCGCGGAAGGCGAAGTCATTGCCATTCGGGTACCGGAAACCTGGCGCTCCGGCCACGAGGAATAACGATGAACTCAAAAACACTGGCGCTTCTCTGTTCGCTCGCGGTTGCCGCAGGTTGCGCGGCGGACACGAACATTGCAGGCACTTATGAGCCGTCCTGTATCGCGTTCGAAGGCAATACGATCGAGCTGTCGGACAACCGTTTTACCTGGGACAAGTTCACCGACGAAGTAACCGTCGATAACGACGGCAACAAGATCGACCCGTTCCCCGGGTTCCCGGTACGCGGCACCTATGTCGTCGAGGACGACGTCGTGCGCCTTGTAACGGATGTAGGCGAGCTCGCCGGCGAAATGCACCTGGTCCGCAGACCCGACCAGGTGTACCTGCTGACCGGCGCGGAATTTGAATCGTGGCAGCGCGACAAGGCAGTACCGACCTGCGCGCTCCTGCTCGGCCCGGGCGAATAAACTCGACTGCACAGAACTCTTGCAGTGCCGCTTTGTCGAAAATTTGAGAACTGCGACACACTTTGAAGGGCGATGTCGCCGCGAAGCGACGGATAATTCCTTGTCGCCCTCGAAGGTGTCTGATTAGCTAACAGTTGGTCGGTTTCAGCAATCCCGAGAGCATTATGTCAGGCGTCAGATGGTTAGCCTTTTGGGCAATATTGAGTTTTTCGACGGCGACGTCTGCCGGGCAGCATGCCGGAATTTCCCTGTCACACCACGAGTCGCTGCAACGCCTGAGCATCAGGGGTGCCGGCATCGACGGCAGCCAGAAAATCGGCGTGGCGGGGCCCGTTGACCTCAGCTTCGACGCGTTGGGGCGCAGCTTCGAATTGGAGCTGACACCCAACAGTAGCTTGCTGGATACCGCGCGCGACGTTTCCGGCGGCGCCATAGTCCCCTACCGCGGGCGGCTCCGCGGCATCGACGATTCCTGGGCCCGCATCGTCATTTCGAAAGGGATCCCGGCAGGCCTGATCTGGGACGGCAACGAGCTATACGCCATCGGACGGCCGGGCGACAACCTCGCGAACACGGATACTTCGATCATCTATCGCCTCGCTGACGCGTATGTCGCTGCGGGGTCGATGACCTGCGGTGCGGGTGGCGAGCTGACCAGCGGAAGCGCCGTATATAATTCGCTGGTATCGGAGTTGAACGCGGCATCCGCACAGGGTGAAGGCGCCGTGTCCGAAATCGACATCGGTATCGTCGCCGACGCCGAGTTTTTCGACCTGCACGCGGGCGACCCGAGCCTGGCGATCATCGATCGAATGAGCCTCGTCGACGGCTATTTCAGCGAACAGGTTGGTATCCAGATCAACTGGCCACTCGTGCAGGTTTTCTCGAATTCTTCCAGCCCTTCCTACCCGTTTTCCACGACGGTTAACGCGAGCGCACTGCTTGGCGAACTCGGCACCTACCGAGATGGGGAAGCCAACCAGAACGTGAACGGCCTTACCCATCTCTGGACGGGCAAGGATGTCGAAGGCGGTGACCCTGCAAGCAACTCGACGGTGGGTATCGCTTACACGGGCGGCGTCGGACAGGGTGGAGGCGAGGTGCTTTGCAGCAACAGTTTCGGCGCGGGCCTCAGCGAGGGCCGTCGTGATGCGACCTTCGACAGCCTGATAGCCGCGCACGAAATCGGCCACAACTTCGGCGCACCGCACGACGGTGCTCCCGAGTCGGCGTGCTCGGACGTCATCGGTGATTACATCATGGCGACGAGCCTCAACGGCAGCAACCGGTTCTCGCAGTGCAGTCTCGACCAGATGGCCGACGACATCGCACAGGCGGAAATACGGGGCTGCATTGCTCCCTTGCCGAGCATTGACATGGGTGTCGGGATAGAAGATCCGAACCCGCAACAGCTTCTCGGCAATGCGGCCACGATCTCGTTCGATCTCGTAAATGCCGGGACACTTCCGGCCACCAACGTGCTTGCCGATTTCACGATACCCACCAACGTTTCACTTATTTCGGCTGCCGCGTCTTTGGGTAGCTGTATCGATGGCGGTGGCGTCGTCAATTGCACGATTGGCGAAGTCGCCGGCAGGGCAACCGTGAGCGTGGTATTGACTTCAGATACCACAGAAGTCGGTCCTGGCGATTTTACAGCCACCGTAACCACGGTCGACGATGCCGACCTCTCAGACAACGAGAGCAGCGTCACGCTGACGGTGCAGCCGGCAGTCAACCTCGCGGTCACGCCGCCGACCACGCGGCAGCTCGGCATCGATCAGAGCACCGGGCTGACGGCGTTACTCGAGAACACTTCTATCCTCAACGCGACGGACGTTACGCTGAGTATCGCGCTGTCGCCGGGGCTGCGCGCGGATAGCGCGAGCTGGCCGCTGGGTAACTGCACCGTGAGCAACACCCAGATCGATTGTGAAGGCGCAACCTTCGCGGCACAGTCAAACACGACCTTGAGCCTCGGTTTGACCGCGACCAGCGAAGGCACGAAGACAATCAACTTCTCCCTGTCGTCCACGGAAGCCGAAGCGAACCCGGCGAACAACTCGGCGAACGCAACAGTCAACGTCAGCGCGCCGCAGGAAGACAGCGGTGGCGGAAGTACCGGGCTGTGGCTGCTGTCTCTTCTCGGGCTCCTGGCAATCAGGCGCCGCAAGTTCGCCTAGATAAAGCTCTCGCCGTAGTCCATCGGCGGCAGATCGAAATACGTCGCCAGGCTCTGCCCGATATCCGCGAACGTCTTGCGCTTGCCGAGCGATCCGGCGGCGAGTTCGTTGCCGAAAGCCAGCACCGGGATATGCTCGCGCGTGTGATCCGATCCTTCCCATGACGGGTCGCAGCCGTGGTCGGCGGTGATGACCAGGAAATCGTCCGGGCGCATGGACTCGAGTAACTCCGGTAATCGCCCGTCGAAATACTCCAGCGCCGCCGCGTAGCCCGCGACATCCCGGCGATGACCGTAGAGCATGTCGAAATCGACGAAGTTCGTGAACACGATTGACCGGTCGTCCGCCTCCGCCATGATCTCGAGCGTCGCGTCGAACAATGCCGCATTGCCGCTCGCCTTCACCTTTCTACTAATACCCCGGCTCGCATAGATATCCGCGATCTTGCCGATGCTGATGACGTCTCCGCCGGCCGCCACGAGCTTGTCGAGGACCGTCGGCGAATGCGGCGGCGTCGTAAGGTCGCGCCGGTTGCCGGTTCGAACGTAGCTGTCGGGACCGTCGCCGACGAAAGGCCGCGCGATGACGCGGCCGATGTTGTAGTCATCGACCAGCTCGCGGGCTATATCGCAGACATCGTAAAGCCGCTGCAGCCCGAACGCCTCTTCGTGGGCCGCGATCTGGAATACGCTGTCCGCGGACGTATACACGATCGGTTTGCCCGTCCGGATGTGCTCGTCGCCGAGCTCGGCGATGATCGTCGTGCCGGACGCGTGGCAGTTGCCCAGAACGCCGGGCAAGCCGGCGCGTTCCACGAGCTCGTCGATTAGCCCCCGCGGAAAAGTGTCGGTCCTGTCGGTGAAATAACCCCAGTCGAACAGCACGGGAACGCCGGCGATCTCCCAGTGGCCGCTGGGCGTGTCCTTGCCGCTCGAGAGCTCCTCGGCATAGCCGTAGGCGCCGACGATCTCGCCGCCGGTGGTCACGCCCTCGGGATAGTCTCCCGTGCTCTCCCGGCTCGCCTCGAAGAGCCCCAGCCTGGCAAGGTTCGGCAGCCGCAGCGGTCCGTCGGCCGACCTGGCTCGCTCCCTGGCGATGCTGCCGAGCGTGTCCGCTCCCGTATCACCGAACTTGCCGGCATCGGCTGTGGCGCCGATGCCGAACGAGTCCATCACCAGTATGATCGCACGTCCCATTCCGGCAACTTTATCATCAGCCGGCTGCCATGGTTGCAATTCGCGGCCGAATTCAGAAATCGATCCTCACGTCACCGCGCATGACCTCCTCCGCCTTCTTGAGATCGGCCTGCAGGTCTTCCAGCTCCCGGGCCAGCGGCCCCGTCAGCGTTGCCGCCTCGACATCGAGATCGAGGACAGGGATTTCGATCGGCGGCATCGTGTTGTCGGCCACGGTCCGGGACACCGCTGCGGGCTCGTCCACGTCGACGACGTTCAGAACCGCGATCACCGCAAGCGTTGCTGCAACACCCGTCAGGCTGCTGGCCAGCCAAAAGGACACCGGGCGGCGCCGGGGCTTCCGTTGTCGCCGCACCGTCTCGGGCTCGATCGCGGCGAGCGACGCCTGGATGCGGCTATCGAGTTGCGCGGAGATTTCCGCATCAATGGTCGCTGCGTCTTCGCGCAGCCTTTTGGCGAGTTTATCCATAAGCTTCACTTCCGGCGTTGCCGGCCGTACCGTTCATTTCGACCTCCAGCGCGCGTCGGCCCCGGAGAAGATTGACCTTGGTCCACGATGACGATCGCTCGAGAACGCTTGCGATATCGCGCACCGACATATCCTCGACGTAGCGCAGCCACATCGCCGCAAACACCTCGTCCGACAGGACGCGCTTGGCGCTGCGCCATAAATTGTCGCGCTCCGAATCTGCGATGCAGTGCGCAAGCGGATCGGCGCCTGGATCCGCGGGGTCGCCGAGTTCGGCCAGGTTTTCCTTTCTGAGCTTTCCTGCATTGCGGATAGCGATACGGTAGAGCCAGGTGCTGAAACGCCACTGCGGATTGTAGGATCCGATATAGCGATAGGCGTTGATCAGCGTGTCCTGCAGCGCGTCTTCCGCATCCGCATGGCTCGAGCATCTCGTCAGCAGGAAGCGCAACAGGCCCTCGCGGTAACCGTGCACGAGTTCGGTAAACGCGTCCACGGAACCGCCCTTCGCGGCATCGATGAGTTTCAGTTCATCGCTCACGATGCGAGTCTGCGCTCCCGCCGGTCCGCTAGTCGTCCAGGGCCACGATGACGCTCTCGGGATCGAGCGCCAGCCTGATGTTCAGCGATGAGCCGTCCACGTCGACTTTCGTGCCTTTCAGGAACTCCGCAATCTCCGGGTCCATGTCTTCGCTGAACATGGCGAGGCTGATGAGTCCCCGCACGATGCTGGCGAGCGACTCCGCCATCTCCGGCTGCGTCGCAATAAGCTGAGTTTCGATCGCTATCTTGCCGGCAGCATCCGCGACCATGACCGCGAGCTGCTCGGTGTTCTTCAGGATGTTGGACTGCCAGCCGCCCTCACCCCTGTCCTCGACCTGGTCGGCCTGGATGCCGGCCTGGATGAGGCTTTTTTCCGCGGTGAGCACGATCAACGTGCCGCGACCCGACTTGCGTGTCGGCAGCTTGCCCTTGCTGTCGAGCATGCTTTCCATCTGCTCGCGCGACGATGTGGCGAGGATGCGGTTCTTCAGGGCGAAGGTGAAGTAGGCGCCGTCTTCGAATGAATCGACCTCGATTTTATTGTTCGGGTCGTGATTGTCGCCTTTGGCGTAATAGAACGTTAGGCCCTTGTGCTTCAGCGTGTCGAACTCATCGGCCCCCGCAGCCATCGCGAGCAGCTTGTCCCTGGTTTCCTGGCTGATGTTGCCTTCGATCGACACCACCGCACCACTCTCGATGGCAGAAAATGCGGTGATCTTGTCGGCCTCTTTGTCGAGGTCGATGCCGGCATCCTCGCGAACGTCGGCGAAGACCTCGCGTTGCAGCCAGTCGTAAAGTGGCTTGCCCGCCGCGGAGCCTCGCATCTCGTCGAAGTCGGCGTGGAAATACCAGGTCGACGTTGCCGGAAGACCGGACGCGGTCACTTCGCCCAGCGCGAGGCCTGGCAGGGCCAGCAGCAGCACGAGAATCAAGTGTTTGGAAAAGCGCATGGCGTGAATCCTCTGATTAACCATCTGCAGGCTTATAGCGCGCGGCCGCGAATTTGGTTACAAAATACGGGTTCCGGGGCTTACTTGCCGGTGATTCGGCTCACGACGATGGTAGCCACGGCCGCCACGATGAAGCCCGGGATGGCCTCGTACAGCCCATACGCTCCCGCCTTGAAGTATTGCACCCAGACGACGCTGGTCAGGAATCCGCCCAGCATGCCGGCGACGATACCGGCCCCCGTGGTGCGCTTGTCGTAAAGCAACGCCAGCACCACGGGACCGAACGCGGCGCCCAGGCCGGACCACGAGAACAGCACGAACCAGAAGATCAGCTTGTTCTCGGCCATGTACAAGGCAACGAACACGGCGATCACGCCAATAATCACGGTGACGACCTTGCCGTACCCGGCCAGCGTGGCGTCGCTTTTCGGGCTGCCCAGCATCTTCTGCATCGTATCCCGCACGATCGAGGACGACGCCAGCAGCAGCAGCGAATCGACCGTCGACATGATCGCCGAGAGCACGATAACGAAGAGCACACCCGTCAGGAGCGGCGGAAACAGCTCGCTCGCCAGCGTCGGGAAGACCTGCTCACTATCCTCGAGCCCGGGGAACAGGGCGCGCCCGGCGATTCCCGCCGTCACGGCACCGAAGAGAAACACGAACAGCACCGCTATCGACACGATGCGCGCTTTCTTCAGCTCCCACTCGTCGCGC